>Ga0164241_10001492_pt1 | contig 28580 bp, 24 predicted proteins | sample OricomyardsoilBY_FD_108780 | JGI IMG/M metagenome (GOLD analysis project Ga0164241, IMG submission 108780) | Backyard soil microbial communities from Emeryville, California, USA - Original compost - Back yard soil (BY) | ecosystem: Environmental > Terrestrial > Soil > Unclassified | place: USA... | reverse complement strand
CGAGTCACAGACCTCGAAGGTGCCGTCGTCGAGCTTGCATTCGAAGCCGGCGACGCCCGAACCGGCGGGGTCGGCGGCGGTAAAGGTGAAGCTCGCGGCGTCCGAAGCGGACAGATCGGCCGGTTGGGTTTCGATCGCCGTGGTCGGGGCGGTGGAATCCTCCCTGTAGGAGATCGAGTTAGAGCAGGAGGAAGCGGTCGGCGACGCCGAGGCGGTCGTGGCGCTGAACTGGGTGACGGCGTTGGCGGTAACAGTGACCTCGATGCCCGCCGCCAGCGCAGCCGGGGTCGCCGTGGTGGTGATCGGGGCGCCGCTGCAATCGTCGCTGGCATAGAGAGAGACCGTGGTGCCAGCCGGCGCGGAGCCGATCACCAGCGGCGTGGTGTCATCGGCCGGCGATGCCGGTGAAGTGGCGGTGAGGCTGGGAGGCTCCGGCGGCGGCAAGTCATCGAAGGTCGCGGTGACCTCCTCCGCCTCTGACACGGTCACTTCACAGGGGCCCGCGCCCGCACACCCCCCACCCGACCAGCCGGTGAATTCCGATTCCGGTCCAGCGGTGGCCGTGAGGTCGACGATCTCGCCAACCTCGTAGGCCTCTTCGCAATCGAGGCCGCATTCGATTCCCGCGGGCGAGCTGGTCACCTCGCCGCTGCCGGTACCGGCCTTGACGACCTCGATGGGGACCTTGGGCTGCGTGGTCAACGGCCGGCAGGCGCTCGGAGTTACTTTGACGAAGCGAAGGTTGTCGACGAAGACCGCCGAGTCGTACTTCTTGTCCGAGGCGTCGAAGATCGACAGGTAGATCGAGTGCGCCCCCGGCGTAATCAGCGTCCTGGTGGTGAGCAGACGCGTCGCCGCGTTGAAGTAGGTTCCCGCGGCCTCGGTCGGGATCATCTCAGTTGGCCCGACGCCGTTGAGGGATATCGGCTCCCCCAGCGGAGACGCGGCGAAGTCGTTTGGCCGGACCAGCTCGCCGCCTTTCAGCACCGACCAGTTGTTGGCATCGACTTCGGCGATGAAGGCGTCGTTGTAGTCGGAGCCGACGTATTTGGGGTACTCCTCGGAGAGGAAGCGGAAGTCGAAAGCGAGGCAATTGGCGCTGGCGGGAACGTCGACATCGAGCCTCAGCACCGTCCAGTCGCGGGCCACGCCTCGCGCCGCCGGATTCGGGCTGGTTTGCGAGGGAAACTCGGTCGAGCCGAAATATCCGCTGGAGAACTGAGTACCGATCGTGCCGATCGTGCCGGTGGAGAGGATCGGGTAGTCGCCCCCCGACGTCGGGAAGCCCGCCAGAGATTCGGGCGGCGGCGCAACGCTCTGACCCACGCCGATCGACGAGCTGGCGCTGGAGCTGCCGAAGGGCCTTTCCGGCAGAGAAGCACCGGCGAGCTGAGACTGGTTGGCCAGCAGAGATTCGCCCGCGCGCAGCGCCGATCCGGCGGCGGCGGGGTCAAGCGCTTCGACGTTTGCCCACGCCTGGGCGGGTCCCCAGAGAACCCCCACCAGCATCGCTGCGAGAACGACCTTCCTCATTCGGCAAGTCCTTAGCTTTGACCTCTTTTTTGGACGAATCTTCGACTTTATGGCTTGGCGTCCCTATTGCGCAAGCACGACTATCCAAAATCGGTCCCTCCGCCGCCCTGTGAGTAGCGGAGGGCTAAGCCGTTAATCAGAGAGGCCGAGCTCGTCCCGGGCCAAGGCCGTCGCGTCGAATACTTCGCTCGGCTCGGGCACCTCGATCTCGGGGACGACGCCGAAATCGACGAAATCCATGCGCATATCGGTGGTCACAGAACCCTCGCCACCCTCCCGCGGCTCCGACTTGACGAGCCTCATACGCCGCACCAGCCCGTCGGCGTCGATCCATGCCTCGACCTGCAGAGGCGTGCTCTCTTTTTCGACATACGAGGCAAGATCCTCCGCGCCTTCGTCCCGCAGCCGCTCGGCATTCTCGGCGACGCCGACCGTGCCTCGGTAGCGCGTCGTCGGCACGCCACGCACGTCCTCCTCGCCGAGCTTCCGCACGTCGCCGGTAGCGGCTTCGAGGAGTTCCAGTTCTCCCATCGCGTCGCCGCTGGCGGGGACCGGCGCGTCCGGCCCTTCCGCGAACGAGAAATCGAGCGCCATCCACTCACGCCCGCCCGGCAACGAGCCGAACGTGCTCGAGCGCATGTACATGACGGTTCCGTCGCCGACCATTTGCATCTCCACCGAATGGTCCGACTCGGGGTGCGGCACCGTCAGGACCGCGCGGCTGCGACCCGTCTCTTCGTCGAAAACCATCTGGCCCGTGATCGTGAACGACTCCGACGGCACCGGCGAGGAGACGATCGTATGCATAGTGGCGCGCCCGCCCGGTTGGTGCTGCGTCCTCTCGGCCGCCTCGGCGATCGCATTCAGCGGTCCGTCGCCGTCGTCCCCCTGCGGCCATGCGAACATGGCAAGCGCGACAACCAGGATCGACAGCCCGGCGACCACCCGCCAGAGCCGCCAAGGGCGCCGAGGCCGGGACGGCCCGCTGTCGAGGGGTTCGGATGTGGTCATGTCTCGCAGAGTGTGCCAATCGAGTACTGGGCTCGCCGGCTTGGGCGGATACCAGAGATCCGGGTCGTCAGCCGCGGGCCGATCAGCGGGCCGCTTCGCGGTGGCGATGCTTTGCCGTCTTCACGCAGCGAACCTTTCCCTTCACCTTCTTTTTCTTGAAGCCCGGGCGGCATTTGAGCGGTTTCGGCTTCGGTTTGGCCGCACCGGTCGTGGCTGGGGACGGGTTGTTGGCAGCGGCGGCCACGGATGCGGAGGACGATTCGCCCGTGGGGGTGACGGGTTTCGATTCGGGCGGGACCTGCACGGCGTTGCTGACCGCGAGCGTCGAGCCGTTCGAGTTGGTCGCGGTCACCTCGCAGGTGAGCGAGTGGCCTTGGTCGGCGGCGGAGACGGCGTAGGAGTCGCCGGACGCACCGGGGATCTGGACACCGTCACGCCGCCAGGTGTAGGCGTAAGAGGTGGGTGAGCCGCTCCAGCCGCCCGTCGAGCAGTCGAGGCTGAGTCCCACCGCAGGGTTGCCGGTGAGGCTCGGAGCGACCAGGCTCGCCGGTTTCGGGCCGGGCACCAGCAGGGTGTTGCTGGCGGCGCTCGCCGAGCCGGCCGCGTTGGTCGCGGTGACTTCGCAGGAGAGGCTATGGGCCTGGTCCGCGGCCTGCACCGCGTAGGTCGCGGCCGACTGCCCGCTGATCGAGCTCCCGTCGCGCAGCCAGGCGTAGGCATAGCCGGTGGGGCTATTGGTCCAGCTCCCCGTCGAGCAGCTCAGCACCTGCCCGAGGGCAGGCGTGCCGGTGAGGGCGGGTGCCGTGCTGTTGTTGGGGGCGCCGGCGGCGGCCGGGATGCTCAGCGAGTTGCTGGCGGCGCTCGTCGAGCCGGCCGCGTTGGTCGCGGTGACTTCGCAGCGGACCGCGAGCCCTTGGTCGGCAGCCTGCACCGTGTAGGACGAGGTCGACTGGCCGTTGATCGCGGCGCCACCACGAGACCAGGCGTAGGCGTAACCGGTTGGGCTGTTGTTCCAGGTACCGGTCGAGCAGGAGAGCTGCTGCCCGACCGCGGGCGTGCCCGTCAGGGCGGGGGCGCTGGTGTTCGCCGGCTTGGCGACCGGCACCACAAGCGCATTGCTGGTGGCGCTGGCGGTTCCGACGCCGTTTGCTGCGGTCACCACGCAGTCGATCGCGTGGCCCTGATCGGCGCTGGTGACCACGTAGGTCGGAGCGCTCTGGCCAGAGATCTGCGCTTCGTCGCGTCGCCAGCGGTAGGTGTAACCAGTGGGGGCGTTTTCCCAGCTGCCGGTTGAGCAGGAGAGGATCTCGTCGACCGCGGACGTGCCCGAAAGAACGGGAGCCGCCGTGTTGGCCGGCGACGTTCCCGAGGGTTTGACCATGCTGGCGTCGATTGCGGTCAGAGCGGCGGCCCCGGCCGTGACGCTGACGGCGTCGGCGGCCGCGAGCGTCGCCTTGCCGTTGTAGAACTGGGTGACGAATACTTCTTCGGTCGAGATCGGACCGTCTTCGAAGCCTTCGTATTCGTAGCTGATCATCGAGAACTTGACCTTGTAGGTACCGGTGGCAAGGCCCGAGATCGTGTAATGGCCGGCGGCGTCCGTTGTCGCGCAACGCGCCGTTTCGCCGGCGAATTCACCGCTCGGTATCAGCGCGCAAACGGTCACGGACTGCAGCGGGTCGCCGCCGGCCGCGGCCGTCACGGTGCCTTTGATCTGGGCACCGTGCTCGAGCGCGGCGTCGATGTTGTCCGTGCTCGAGCCGACGGTGACCGGGACCGGGCTGGCATAGGTCTCGCCGAGGTAGTTGGGCGCTTCGCCGGGTCCGAACGAGTAGACGTTGAAGCTGACGCTGTAGGCACCCGTCCCCAGGCCGACGAGTTCGTATTTGCCGCTCGAGTCGGTGCTGTCGCAATCGAAGAATTCGACTTCGTCGTCGATTTCGGCGAAGGCACACGCTTCGGCGCTGGGGAGCGGGGTGCCCGTCTGGGCGTCGGTCACCGTTCCGGTGATCCGGCCACCCGCCTGCATCGCGGCGTCGACGTTTCCGGTCGTCGCACCCGCCGTGACCGAGACCGTGTCCGCGGCGGCTCTCGTGGCCTTGCCGTTGTAGTACTGGACGAGGAAGTTGGGCTCGGTACCGCTGTATTCACCGGTGAAGAAGCCGACCTTATAGCTACCGGTCCGCAGACCTTCGATCACGTAGGTGCCGTCGGATTCGGTGTCGGCGCACCTGACGTATTCGCCGCTCGCGGCGGTATAGGCGCAGACTTCCATCCCCTCGAGCGGGCTCGACGTTGCGGCCGAGCTCACCGTGCCCGCAATCGCCCCGCCCTTGCTCAGTTCGGCGTCGATTCCGGTCCTCTGCTCTTCGGCGGCGAGCACGACGGCGTCGGCGCTAGCCGAGTCCACCGCATCGTCGTAGAACTCGGACACGTAGGAGGCGTCGCCGGGATAGAAGCGCAACTTGTAGGAGCCGGAACGAAGCCCCGCGATCGTGTAGTCGCCGGCGGAGTCGGCGTAGGTGCAGCGGCTGGCCGACCCCTGGGTGCATACATAGGTGTCCTCGAGCGGCGCTTTCGTGCTCGAATCCACCACGGTGCCCGAGATGCTCGCGCCGCGCAGCAGACTCGCGTCGATATCGCTCGTGGTCGCACCCGCGGTCGCCGACACCGAGGTCCCGAGCGCCTTTTTGGCGACCCCGTCGAAATACTCTTCGAGATAGGGCGATCCGTAGGTCGGATAGAAGCGCAACTTGTAAGAGCCGGTGGGCAGGCGGGTGATCGAGTAGTTGCCGGCAGAGTCGCTACGTGCGCAGAAGCCGGACGGCATGGAGCCGCCCGAAGGAAGCGCACAGGCTTCGGCTTCGGCGAGAGGATGACCGTCGTCCTCCGCGGTGATCGTTCCCTCGATCTTGCCGCCGGCGCGCATTTCCGCGTCGGCGCCGGTGGTCGTGTGCTGGGCGGTGACGACGACGTCATCGGCTTGGCCCTCAACCCCGCGGTCGTCGTAGTACTGGGTCAAGTAGTTGGCATAGCCGTATTTGCCAGGTGAAAGTTCGCCGTTGATGGGCGCGAACCGCAGGTGATAGCTGCCCGGGGCGAGGCCGGAGATGGTGTAGGCCCCATTCGCGAAAGTGAAAATCGTCGTACAGGAGGCGGAGCCCGGCGAGTAGACGCTGCCGGCCTTGATCGCGCAGACTTCGATGTTGCTGATCGGGTTTTTGGTGATCGCGTCGGTCACGGTCCCCGAGATCCGGCCCGCATCGGCGAGGGCGGCGTCGATGGAGGCAACCGTCGTGGCGTTGGCGACCGTGACCTTCGTCGCGCCGGTGTAGGTCGGGGCGTCGTTGTAGTACTCCGAGACGTAGTCGCTCCCGCCCGAGAAGTTGACCGTGTATTCGTCGGCCCCCAGACCCGTGATCGTGTAGTGCCCGCTCGCGTCGGTGGTGCCGCAGCCGTAGGAGCCGGTTTCGTAGTGCACCGGGGAGGCGCAGACCGAGATGAACTGCAGCGCCGCGCCGCCGCTCGCCCTGGTCACGGTCCCTGAGATTTTGCCGCCTTCCTCGAGGTCCGCGTCGATCCCGCCTTGGTCCTCGCCCGCCGAGAGCACGATCGGATCGGCAGTGGCGAGGCTCGGCTTGCCGTCGTAGTACTGGCCGACGTGGGTGTGGTCCGAGCTGGAGAAGGGAAGTTTGAAGCGGACCTTGTAGGTGCCGGCAGTCAGACCCCTGATTTCGTACTTCCCGTCCACGTCACTGGAGTCGCAGGTGTCGTATTCGAAGTCGCCCTGCTCGTATGTGCAGGCTTCCACCCCTTGCAGTGGGGTTTCCGTCGTCGCATCGCGAATCGTGCCGCTGATCCGGGCGCCCGCGGCCAAAGCGGCGTCGATGCCAGAGGTGGTGGCGCCGTCCGCGACCTCGACCGGATCGGCTTGGAAGTATTCGTGCTGGTCGTCGTAGTACTCAAGGACGTAGTTTTTGGAGTAGGGCGGGTAGAAGCCGACCCTGTATTCGCCCGCAAACAGGCCGGTGATCGTGTAGGAGCCGTCCGCCGAAGTGTCGATGCACCCGTAGTCTCCTTCGCCCCCGATCTGGCTGGCGCAGACTTCGACTTCTTCGATGCCGGCGTGGGTGACTCCGTCGGTCACCGACCCGCTGATCGATCCGATCCCGGCGGCCTCCGAGCGGCCGGGCGAGATCGCGAGAAGAACTGCCAATGCTGCGATAAGGACGATGGCGGCCCTTTTCAGCGCATGCCAATGGACGGCGGAGACTTCGCTCATAATCGATGCCCTCATTGCAGTCGAGCCCGGCGCCTCCCAGCGACGAACGATGGGTTAGGTCAAGTTCGGCAGACTAGTACACATGACACCCTCCACTCCGCGCGACGCCATGACGAAGCGGCGGAAATTCGTAGGAGGTGTCAGGTGAGTAAAAGGCGGGTTTCGTGGCCTCTTGGTCGGCCGCAAGGACCGCACCCAAGACTGGCGTCCGCCCCTGCTGACTTCGACTGGGTCTGATGGATATAGAGGAGGCGTGACAACTGCTCTCTCCACAAAGGCCATACCGCTACGGGGATTCGAACCCCGGTTTCCGGACTGAGAATCCGGCGTCCTAGTCCCCTAGACGATAGCGGCGAGGGTCGGCCATTTTAGCGGTATCGGCGGGTGGTCTGCGGTGCCGGGGCGGCGCGGGCGGCGGCGGCAAATCGGTAGATTGCCTCGTCCCGCGGCTGTGGCGGAACTGGTAGACGCGCACGGTTCAGATCCGTGTGGAGGAAACTCCGTGGAGGTTCGACTCCTCTCAGCCGCACTCAGGCAGGTTGCTGCGCTCGGGCCTGCCAGCCAGCCCGGGATGCCGTGTCGGCGATCTCGTCGGTGAAGATCGGCCAGAGCTCGCGGGGAAGGTCGTGGCCCATGCCCTCGACCATGCGCAGACGGGCGCCGGGGATGGCGCGCGCGGTAGCGCGGGCGCCGCTGGGGCGCACAAGCGGGTCGCGGCTGCCGTGGAGGACCGTCGTCGGCACCTGCACTTTGCGCAGTGCCTTGGTGCGGTCGCCTGAGGACGAGATCGCGTGGATCTGGCGCAGGATCCCTTTCGGGTTGTGGGAGCGGTCGTGCATCGCGCCCGCCACTTCGCGCAGATGAGCCTCATCGGGCGGGAAGGCCGGCGAGCCGATTACCTTGACGACTCTGAGCACGCGCTCGATGTAGGCATCGCGACCATGAGGCGCCGGGGCAAGGATCGCGTGGTACGCCTTCAATGTCGGCGTACCGACGCGGCGGCTACCCGTCGTCGACATGATCGAGACCAATGAGCGGACTCGCTCGGGATGCTCGATAGCCAGCGTCTGGCCGATCATCCCGCCCATCGAGGCGCCGACGACGTGGGCCGACTCGATCTCCAGATGGTCCATCAGGCCGGTCGCGTCCGCCGCCATGTCGGACAGCCGGTAGGCGGCAGTCGAGCGGCGGCCGAGGAACATCTCGACGCGCCCGGGTGTACCGGCGCCGTCGAGCATCGTCGAGCGACCGATGTCGCGGTTGTCGAAGCGGATGACGCGGAAGCCACGCTCCGCCAGCTGCACACAGAAGTCCTCTTGCCAGCCCAGCATCTGCGTCCCCAGACCCATCACCAGAATCAGCGGATCGGCGGCAGGGTCACCGACCTCCTGGTAGGCGATCTCGATTCCGTTAGAGGGGGCCAGGCGCTCTTCGCTGAGTTCTGTCATGCGCGGCAGTCTAAACGAGAAACTGGCTGACCAGCCAACGCGTTGCACCGCTAGTTTGCGCAGGGTGCGCACGGCAATCGTCTCCGACCTGCACCTGGGCAGCGCCAGCGGCGAGGACCTCGGCCGCGACCCGGCGATGCGGGCGGTCCTGCTCGAGGAGATCCGCGCGGCCGACCGGCTCGTCCTGCTCGGCGACGTGCTGGAGCTGCGCGAACTGCCGCTGGCGCAGGTCCTCGACACCGTCCAGCCGTTCTTCGAGGAGCTCGGCGAGGCGATGGCAGGCCGCCGGGTCGTCCTCGTCCCTGGCAACCATGATCACCGCCTCGCCGAGCCGTTGCTCGAGGAGGTCGCGCTTACCGGTGGTCCGCTCGGCCTCGAGCACCGCGCTTTGCCGAGCGGCGAGGTGGCGACGCGGATCGCCGACTGGCTCGGTGAGGCGGAGCTCAGCATTGCCTACCCCGGCGCCTGGCTGCGCGACGACGTCTACGCCACACATGGCCACTACATGGACTGCCACATGACCCTGCCGCGCATGGAGTGCATCGCGGCGGCGGCGATCATGCGCGCCGGTGGCCGTCCCCCCCACGCCGCCACGCCCGGCGACTACGAGCGCATCCTGCGGCCGATCTACGGCCTCGCCTTCGGGCTCGCCGAGGCCGGCCTGGCGCGCGGAGCCACCCGCCCCTCCGAACGCGCCTGGCGCTCGATCTCGGGCCGCCGCAACGGCGGGCGGGCGAGCCGCGCCGCGGTCAAGGCCGCGGTCACGGGCGGTGTCCCGGCCAGCGTCTGGTTGCTCAACCGCGGCCTCCATGCCGACTTCGACCCCGATCTCTCCGCCGCGGCAATTACCCGCAGCGGCATCGCCGCCGCCACCGAGCTGACTCAGCGGCTACAGATCGAGGCCACCCACACGATCACCGGCCATACCCACCGCGCCGGTCCCGAAGAGCATGAGGCCGAGTGGCTCCTGCCGAGTGGCGGTCGCCTGCACAACACCGGCAGCTGGGTATACGCGGATGCCTTCCACCACCCCGGCGCCCCGCCGAACCCTTACTGGCCGGGGACGGTCACCTGGGTCGAGGACGAGGGCGCGCCCCGCCGGGTGCGCCTGCTCGTCGACCTGCCGCGCGAGGAGTTGAAGGCCGCCGTCGCTCGGACCGCCGCGGCTCCTAGAGCCACTCGGCGATGATCCGGCCGATCTCCGGCCCGGCGTCCTCCTGAAGGAAGTGACCGGCGTCCTCGATCGGCCGCGGCGCCGGGAAGTTGAGTTGCGTCGAGACACGCTCGCCGACCGAGAAGGGCAGGATCGGGTCGGAGTCGGCCCAGAGCACCAGGGCGGGACGGTCGTCCTCGCGCAGGGCGTCGGCGACTCGTTTGCCCTCGGCGGCGCCGGGGGCGTCGGGCTCGGTCGGCAGGATCAGCGGGAAGGCGCGCGGCCCGGCCTTCGACTCCGGATTCGGGTAAGGCGCTTCGTAGGCGGCGATCACATCCTCGCCGGGATCGTGCTTGCAGCCACCCCGCACCAGCATCCCCACCGGCACGTCGGCGTTGTCGCGGACGAACTCGCGGAATTTGAGCCAGACGTCGCTCATCCGCTGGTGTCCGGTGAAGGGTCCCGTCTCCATGATCACGAAGCGTGAGAAGCGATCGGGGTGCTCGACCGCGAGGCGCAGACCGATCGGCCCGCCCCAGTCGTGGACGACGGCGGTGGCATCGCGCACGTCGAGCTCCTCGAGCAACGCCGAGATCAGCTCGACGTGGCGGTCGTAGGTGTACCACTCAAGGTCGGTGGGCTTGTCGGAGCGGCCGAAGCCGGCGTAGTCGGGCGCGATGCAGCGGAAGCCGGCGTCGCGCACCGGCGGGATCACCTTGCGCCAGAGGAACGACCAAGTCGGCTCACCGTGGAAGAAGACGACCGGCTTACCCTCCCCCTCGTCGAGGTAGGCCAACCGCAGGCCATCGATCTCGCGGTAGCTCGACTCGAAGGGGAAGTCGGGCAGCCCCTGCAGGCTCTCCTCCGGCGTGCGGAACACGTCCATGGGCGCGGAGACTACTCGCTCTAGAGCAGGAAATAGCCGTCATTTCTGGAATACCCTCGCCGCACGGTTATTCCTGCCTATTCGTGGAACGAAAGGGTTAGACATGAACGAGGAGAGCATTCCCAGCGGCTGGTGGGTCTTCGCCGGCGTCCTACTGCTGGTTGCCGGTGTCCTGAACATCATCTACGGGATCGCGGCCATCGGCGACTCGAAGTTCTTCACCGAGAACGCCACTTACATACTCAGCGGTCTTCACACCTGGGGCTGGATCATGCTGATCCTCGGCGTGCTCGAGCTCGTCGCCGCCTTCTCGCTTTTCTCGGGCGGAGAATTCGGGCGCTGGTTCGGCATCTTCATCGGCTCGCTGAACGCGATCGGCGCGCTGCTCTCGATCCCCGCCTACCCGTTCTGGTCGCTGGCGATCTTCGCCCTCTCGATCATCATCATCTACAAGCTGGCCGAGGGGCCGGAAGGCTCGATCAGCTAGACGCCTAACCGACTACGCGCTGCGTGCGAAGGCCCCGGGAATCCGGGGCCTTCGTCGTTGTGGCACCCTCGGCCGCAGTGGCTTCGGCAAAGTCGAGGCGAGACCACGGAGCCGGCGTGCGCTCGTTGCCCTCGTAGACGACGTCGACCCCACTGAGCCGATCGTCCCAGGCACGGCGGCGCTCGTTGAAGAAGATGCCGATGAAGCCGAGCCCGAAGGGGATCGCCGCCAGGATCATCCCGACCAAGCGTTTGACCGAGCGGCCCGGGCGCAACCCCCGCCCTTCGACGTCAAGCCTGATGCCAAGGAAGCGCATGCCCGGCGTCTGACCGGCGAGCGACCAGAAGCCGACGAGATAGAGGCTGCCGAGCGCAAACCAGAGCGTGGTGCCAGCGGCCAAAGCGGCGTCGGAGACACCGTTGCCGGTGCCGGTGAAGGCCGATGCGATCAGCGCCGCGACGGCGGCCAGTCCGGAGAAGCCGAGGTTGACGATCAGCACGTCGAGGCCGATGGCGAGCCCGCGCGTCACCGCGCCGGCGCGGTCGGTCGGCTCGACTCGCTGCTTGCGGAAGAAAATCCTGCGCACGATGCGCTCGGCCACGCCGTCGAAGCGTCGCGTGCCGTTGCCGATCGTGTGACCGACGTCCTCGAGCATGCCCATGCTCTGGGCGCTGATCGCCGCCCGTATCTCGGGCGCCTCGGCGATCCGCTCGACCAGGCGCTGCACCTCGTCGCTGGCCAGCAGCCGCCGCCAAACCTCGTCGACCAGCTCGCTGTCGAGCGCCTCGATCAGGGCGTTCTTGACCGCGTCACTCTCCAGGGCGCTGTTCATCGCCTCCTCGACGACGGGGCCTTTGAGGACGCGCGCCAGCGCCCGTTCGACCGCCTCGCTCTCGATCGCGGCGACCATCGCCTCCTCGGCGGCGGCCTCGACGGCGCGATCGATGCCCGCCGCCCTGGTGACAGAGCGAGCGCTGCGCACGCCGGCACCGAGCAGCCGCACCGACAGAGGCAGCGGGTTCCCGGCCGGCCCGTCCTGCGGCGGCGTGTCTTGCGAAGAGGGGTCGGGCGTCATCTCGCTACGGCAGTTCCTGGCCCGGGTCCATCGGGTGAAGCTCGCCCTTGGTCAGCGCTTCCGTACGCAGGTGGCCGACCGCCTGATACTCGGGCGAGGCGATCATGTCGAGGAAGGCCTGCCTGGTCGGATATTCGACCAGCGCGACCATGTCCCAGGAGTCCTCGCCGAGCAGCGGCGAGGCCGGCGCGCCAGCGAAGATGATCCGCCCGCCGAGCTTCGCGAGCAGCGGCGCGACGGCGGCGCCATATTCTTCGTAGCGCTCCCGGCCGCCGTCGGGCTTGAAGGCGAGCAGGTTCAGCATCGCCACGGGAGAGCCGTCGCCGGCGCGGCCCGCGAAGGCGGTGAATCCCTCTTGGTTGAGGCGCTCGGGGTCGGGCAGCTCGTTCATCTATTCAGCAACCTATCGAGGAACTCAGCCTGGGCGGGAATTATCTTCTTCCGCGCTGCCTCGATGCCAAACCACTCCGCCCGGTCAACCTCGGGGAACTCCTGCTGGCCACCGGAGCGCGGCGGCCACTCCATCGTGAAGGTATTGCTGTTCAGGGTGGCCGGGTCGAAGTCGGCCTCGACGGCCCAGCAGTGGACGACCTTGCCCGACCTCTGGCGCACCGATTCCAGCTCGATCAAGTCCTCGAAGGCAAAGCGGAACTCAGCACCCAGCTCCTCTTCCAGCTCTCGCAAGGCGCACTCGTGCAGCTCCTCCCCCTCTTCGACTTCTCCCTTGGGGATCGCCCAGGCACCCAGGTCCTTCTTTGCCCAGTACGGCCCGCCGGGGTGAACGAGCAGCACCTCGACCGCCTCCCCGGCATGACGAAAGAGCAGGATTCCGGCGCTGGTCGCGGCCACCGCCGGAACGGTATTCGACTACTGGGGCTCTATGCCACCCGTCTCAGCTCGGGCTGGCCGGAGCCCGCCGCATCGAGGGCGAGGCGGCTCGCCTCGACCGCGCTCGCCCAGGAGACCTCGGAGAGCAGGCCGGGCGCGGCAACCATGTCGCCGGCGAGGAAGACCCCGTCACCGCGGTCGACGGCGGGACGATCGCGCCAGGTCTTGCCGGGATAGGCGAGCGGCCCGCTGCGGCCCTCCATCACCTGACGGCGGCGCCAAGTCTCGCGGTCGCGCCAGTCTGGCAGCGAAGCGTCAAGCAGCCGCTCGAGGCGTAGCGCCGCCTGGTCGGCGCCCTCGCCGGTGCGGATCGGCATCTGCGCCTGGATCAGCTCCTCGCCGTCGGGGGCGAGCGAGGGATCGGGCGCGCTGAAGCGCTCGATCCAGGCCGACTCGTCGAGGTCGGAGACGATGAACGGGTCGCCACGGCGGTGCTCGAGGCCGAGGTCGATGCAGACCGTTCGCCCACCGGGCCAGCTCAGCGAATCGTCGCCGAGCAGCTCACGGGCTTGCCCCAACTCGGTGGCGACGATCACCGGTGAGTCGGGCAGGGCGTCGACCGTGCTGCCGGTCTCGATCTCGACGCCGAGCTGTCGCGCTCGCGCCTCCAGGGCCCCGATCAAGGCGGTCCAGCCGCCGATCAGGTAGCGCGCTGTCGGGGGCGGGCTGAGCAGGACCCGGACCGAGTGCTGCCAGACGAAGGCGGCGGAGAGCTCGCCGGGGTCGTGGTGGAAGGTGTAGACGCCGGCCGCAGCCGAGAGCATCGCCGCGGTGCGCTCGTCGGCGTGGCTCGCGACCCAGCCGCGGAAGTCCTGGTCGACGGGCGCCTCGCGGCCGCGCAGCCGCAGCACCGCCGGGATCGTCCCCAACGGCGGCGTGCGCCGCACCTTGCCCTGCCAGCGGAAGCGGATCCCCGAGAGCGGTGGCCCAGCGTAAGGCGGCAGCAACTCGCGCTCGGCCAGCCAGTCCCAGAGCGCGCCGTCCTTGTAGATCACGTGGGGGCCGAAGTTCGCCTTATAGGGACCGGCCATGCTGCGGGCGCGACCGCCCAGGGTCTCGTGGGCCTCGAGCAGGTGCACCTCGGCCCCACCTTCGGCCGAGGCAATCGCCGCGGTCAGTCCCGCCATTCCACCGCCGACAACCGTGATCCGCCTCATCGCACCGCCTCGCTTTCGTCGCCGCTGACTTCGCACTTAGTAGTCCGCATGGACGACTAAAGGCGAAGTCAGCGGCTTGGGCTGCATCTTGGGAGCCATCGTACGGGGCTACTGGTCCGCTATACAGTGCCAGTAGTGACACGTTCTAGTGAACCAGTTAGTCCCGGCCTGCTGGTCACGCTTGACCGGGACGGTGAGGCGCCGCTGCACGAGCAGATCGAGCGGTCGATTCGAGAGGACATCCGCGGTGGCCGACTGACAGCGGGCGCACGCCTGCCTTCGACGCGCAGCCTCGCCGCCGAGCTGGGCATCTCACGCGGCGTCGTCAGCGAGGCCTACGGGCAGCTCGCCGCCGAGGGCTATCTGCTCGCCCGCCAGGGCGCGCCAACACGGGTCGCTCACGCCGTCCGCGTGCCGGCGCCGCCGACGGCGATGCCCTCGCTACTGCCAAGCTTTACCCACCGGCTCGACCCGGGCCTGCCCGATCTCGCCGGCTTCCCGCGCGATCGCTGGCTGCGATCGCTGCGAGCCGCCTGGCGCCAGGCGCCGCTCGACGCCGTCGACTACCCGGACCCGCGCGGCGTGCCGGCGCTGCGCGAGACGCTCGCCGAGTACCTGGGGCGCGTCCGCGGTGCCGCCGCCGACCCCGAGCAGCTGATCGTCTGCACCGGATTCGCCCAGGGGCTATCGCTGATTGCCCGCTGGCTGCGCGGTCGTGGCGTCGAGCGGGTCGCCCTCGAGGACCCCGGCTGGCACGCGCAGCGGCTGATCGTCGAGCAGGCCGGGCTCGAGGTCGTCCCGGTCCCGGTGGACTCAGAAGGGCTGAGGGTCGAAGAGTTGGAGGAAACCGACGCCGCAGCCGTCGTCGTCACGCCGGCCCACCAGTTCCCCACCGGACGGGTGCTGAGCAGCGAGCGGCGGGCGGCACTGGTCGAGTGGGCCGAGCGCGGCGAACGGCTGATCGTCGAGGACGACTTCGACGCCGAGCTGCGCTACGACCGCACCCGCGTCGGCGCGCTACAGGGGCTGGCGCCGGAGCGGGTCGCCTACATCGGCTCGGCGAGCAAGCGCCTCGTGCCCGGCATGCGGCTCGGCTGGATGCTGGCGCCCTCTTGGCTGGGCTGGCCACTGATCTCGGTCAAGGCAATCGAGGACCGCGGCTCGGAGGCGATCGGCCAGCTCGCCCTGCAGGACTTCATCGCCCGCGGCGAGCTCGACCGCCATCTGCGTCGCATGCGCAGTCGCTACGGGCGCCGTCGCGAAGCGCTGCTGGAAGCGCTGGCGCGGCATCTCCCCCAGGCCCGTGTCGACGAGGGCGCCGCCGGACTCTACGAGCTGGCCGAGCTGCCCGAAGGCGTCGACGAGGCCGGCCTGGTCGCGGCGGCCGCCAGCCGGGGAATCGGTCTCGAGGGTCTCTCCCTGCACCGCTTCAAGACGGGTGGGCCAGCCGGTCTGGTGCTCGGCTTCGCGGGCCTTCCCGAGGCCGCGATCGAGCAGAGCATTCGGCGCGTGGCCGAGGCCCTCGAGGAAACCGAGCGCTAGCCGGATATTTACCCAACTTTCACCTGCCGCTAAGCCAAACGGGCAACACTGATCCTGCGACCCACGAGCGGATAGGAGGCTTCATGCCGCAGATACTCGTAGTTACCGACGTTCGCAAGGAGACCGGCAGCACGGTCGTGTATCGGGAGCGGATCAGCCCCAGCGATCTCGAGTCAGACCACTTCTCCGGTCAGCTGGTCGAGCGGGTCGGCTGGGCTGTCGGCGATGCCGATGCGCTCGAGCACAAGAACAGCCAGGCAGCCGACAAGTAGGCGGTTAGGCCGGCGGGCGATCCGCGGCGCGCTGGCGCGCCTCGGCCTTCTGGTCGAGCGTCATCGCGCCGGGATGGCCGTCGCCAGGCCATGGGGTGAGGATCAGCAGCAGGCGAGCATCGGACCGCGCCGCGATCGTGTGGCGCTCGCCAGGGTCGAACTCGAAGAGGTGGCCCACGCCCGCCGCGACGCTCTCCCCCTCCGGGGTCGTCACGTCGACGTCTCCATCGATGACGACGAGCCGTGCCCGCTCGTGCACCTCGTGCTCCTGTAGCTCCTCTTCCGCCGGGAGATGGAGCATGATCGTGCGCGCATCCTCAGCCGAGGCGAGGATCTCCGGAGCGTGCGGCTCGGCCTCGATCGACCTCAAGTCCCAATTCCGCATCTGCTTGTTGTACCACCCATCGCTCTCCTGAAAGGAGCAGCCCCTTGCAAAGCAAGACCCGGCTCGCAACGGCACTAATTCTCGCCCTCTCCGCCTTCCTGGCGGCTGGCTGTGGAAGCTCAGACTCAGACGACAGTGACTCGAGCAGCTTCCGGGTCGGCCTCGAGGCGCCGCTCTCCGGCGAACAGTCCGTCCTTGGTAAGGGGATGCTTAAGGGAGCACAGCTGGCCGCGGCGCAGCTCAACAACGAAGGCGGGATCCGCGGCAAGCAGGTCGAGATCGTCCCGATCGACGACGCCGCCGACCCCGAAACGGGTGTGGAGGCGGCGAAGTCCGCGATCGCCGACGGCCTCGACGGCGTCGTCGGTCCCTACAACTCGGGCGTCGGCATCGAGACCCTGCCGCTCTACATCGACGCCGGTCTGGTGCCAATCAGACTGACCTCGGATTCGTCGACCAACGGCCTCGGCTTCACCCTGCAACCGATGACCTACCAGATAGCCCCGGTCGCCTCGCAGGCGCTGGACGAGTGGCTCGGCGCCAACACGGTGGCGATCGCATACGACCCGACGCAGAACTACACGGTCTCGGTGTCTCAGGCGCTGAAGGCATCGCTCGAAAAGGCTGGCGTCACCGTTACCGCCTACGAGAAGGTGCAGCCCAGCAAGAAGAGCTACACCAAGGTGGTCGACAGGCTTGCGGCGGAAAAGCCAGACGTCATCTACGCCGCTGTCTACTTTCCCGAGGGCGGCCTGATCGCCAAGGAGATCGACGAGGGCGGGATCGACTCACAGTGCATCGCCGACTACGCGTCCTACGACACCGGCTTCGTCGAGACCGCCGGCGTGGCGGCGGCGCAGGCCTGCCCCGTGGTCGGCGTGCCGGCCCCCGAGGACTTCTCCGATTCGGCTGGCAGGGTGTCCGCGTACGAAGACAAGTTCGGCGAAGCCCCGGGCACCTGGAGCCCCTACACCTACGACTCGCTGAACTTCCTCGCCGACGGGGTCGAGAATGCGGGCGGCAGCGATGCCAAGAAGCTGACCAGCGCCCTCAACGGAGTGCGCGGCTGGAAGGGCTGGACCGGCTCGGTCACGATCGACCCCAACAACGGCAACCGCCAGCCCGCGACCGTGGTGATCGTCTCCACCAACGCCGAGGGTCAGCTCCGCGTCGACCAGGACTGGGCCGAGGCGGTCGGCGCTCCTTATGTGGGGACAAGCCCTTAGGCCCGCCTCGCTCAGCTGCGTCAGGCCCTTCCATCATCCAGCCCATCGGCGTAGGCTCGCCATGCCAGGGTCAGATCGAGAGGAGAACGAGATGTACGCACGAGTTGCTCGTTGGGAGAACGCCAACGCCGAGTCGATGAAGGAGACCGCCGCCGAGATCCGCGCCCGAGCGGAGTCCGAGGGAGGCCCGCCGCCCGGCGTGCCCGCCAAGGAGTTTCTGCTCCTCCACGACACAGCGGCAGGCAAGGTCATCGGGATCACCCTCTTCGAGACCGAGGACGACTACCGCCAAGGCGACGAGACCCTCAACTCGATGAGCCCTCCCGGCGGCGGCCTCGGCGACCGGGTCTCAGTCGAGAAGTTCGAGCTGGTCGCTCACGTCGAAGCCTAGGCCGTCTCGCGGGTCAGACCCGGTCGAGCGGGTGGAGCTGCTCGGTTTCGAAGAGTTCGTGGACCAGCTTGATCGCGATCGAGCCCTCGCCGACCGCGGAGGCGACGCGGTTCATCGATCCGTGACGGACGTCTCCGGCGGCGAAGACGCCGGGCATGCTGGTCTCGAGCGAAAACGGGCTGCGCTCTAGCGGCCAGGTCCCGTCGTTCTCGATATCCGCCCCGGTGCGAATGAACCCGCCGTCCCCAAGCGTGCACGCCGACGACAACCACTCCGTGTTCGGGCGGGCGCCGATCATCAAGAAGAGCTCGTCGGCATCGACCGTCTCCGTCGCCCCATCGACGCGGGAGCGGAGAGTCAGGCGCTCCAGCCAGCCGTCATCGCCTCCACCCCCGCCGACGACCTCGGTCCCCAGGCGCACGTCGACATTGGGCGTTCCTTCGACCTGCCTGACCAGGTAGTGCGACATTCCCTTCTCGAGCGACTCCGCCCGCACCACGAGCGTCACCTGGCGGGCGTATTCGGCCAGGTGCAGCGCCGCCTGGCCGGCCGAGTTGGCACCGCCGACGACGTACACATCCTCGTCGACTGTCGTCGGCGCCTCGGAGACGGGGCCACCGTAAAAGACGCCGGCTCCGACCAGAGCCTCGAGCTCGGGGACGCCAAGCCGGTGGTAGGTGGCGCCCGTGGCGAGAATGACCGCGCGGGCGCTGACCTCGCCGCCATCGGAGAGCGCGACGTGGAGACGGTCGGCCTCGCGCCGAATCGCGATCGCATCGTGCATGAAGGCGAACTTGGCGCCGAAGACCCAGGCCTGCTCGTAGGCACTCTCCGCCAGCCGACGGCCGCTGACCCCGCGCGGAAAGCCCAGGTAGTTGCGGATCAGCGAGCTCGAGGTCGCCTGGCCGCCGATGCCACCGTTATCGACGACCAGCGTCCGGAAGCCCTCGGAGGCGCCATAGACCGCCGCCGAGAGGCCGGCCGGCCCGCCGCCGATGATGATGATGTCGTACTCGCGCCGATCGGGGTCGATGGTGGCGCCGGCGGCGCTGGCCAGCTCCAGGTTGGTCGGGTTGGCGAGCACCGTGCCGTTCGGGAAAACGACGAGGGGCAGCGGCTCTCCGTCGCCTGATTTCGCCGCCAGCGCCTGGCCGTCGGGCGAATCGGCGAGCAGGAACGCGTGCGGCACCGCGCAGCGACCGAGGACCTCTTTCAGCTCATGGGCCCTGCCGGTCCACGACTCGCTGATGATGCGGACGGTATGCGGCGAGACTCGCCGCGCGTGGGCCCACTCGAGCAGAAAGGTCGAGACCGACTGATGGAACAGCTCATCCGGTGACTGCGACGGCCTGATCACGTAGTACTCAATCTGTCGCCGCGCCATCGCCTCGAAGATCTCGCCGGCGGTCTGGCCATCGCCCCAGCTGCCCCACTCGATCAGCAGACCTCGCTGGGCATGCGCATGGAGGTCGCGCACCTTGCCCAGCAGCTCGCTCCCGGCCATCTCTCCGAACGACTGCGCAGCAAGGACGAGCGCGACGTCGTCGCCCGCATCGGCAAGCGCTTTGAGTTCGACCATCGCGTCCTCCGCCGAGGACATGCAGACGACTCGGTAGCTCCTTGAATAGCGGTCGACAAGCTCGCGTTCGACGGCGCGCAGCGAACGCTCGTCGTCGTCGATGGCGAAGAGGACGGGAACGGTCACGGCTACGAAAATTAGCGCCCCTACTGCGATCGGACCCGACTCGGCGACCGAAACCAAGCCATTACAGTCTGCGCGTGTCGCCCGAGGAGAGCAACCCGATGGCGGGCTTGGTGCGCCAGTGGACCGATGCCTGGAATGCCTGTGACGTGGACGGCATCCTTGCGCTGGTGCACCCGGAATTCCGCATGCACCGGATGAAGGGCGACGTCATCGACCGCGAGGGCTTGGCGGATGCCGTCCGCCGTCAGACCTACGGCGCAGCAATGAAGCTGTTCCCACTGCGCCTCTATGGGCGAGGCAACCAGTTCGCCGTTGCAGCTCGAATCGAGTACCGCCACGTCGAGGACGGCGAGCTCATCGGTGCGACCGACGACGGTGGCATGGCAGTAGAGACTCGGGAAGGAGTCGTGGTGTTCGCCGCCCCGCAGCCCACCTGTGCGGACGCGCTCTCGAAAGCAGGCCTCACCGAGGATGAGCGGATCTTCGAGTGGGGCGACGGACTGGATTGACTCCGGCGTCACAGGACTGCCACTCGTGACCCAAGGAATCGTCGCGGACCGCGGCGAAAAGCCGAAGCCCTCCCACAGGCGGGCTCCGCTGAGTCGGGGAGACAGGAACAAAACCGCTAGCTGGAGCGGCCTCATTGACCATCGATATCACCCGTATTCACGGCTGTCTGTTGAACCGACGGTGCGCGATCTCGTAGACGCTCGGCTTCCACGGCCTCGTCGGGTGACGCTCTCCGACTGCAAGCAGTACAAGCGCAGGCCCTGAGGCCTCGCGATCGACACTGAGCACAGCTCCCCAGCGACCGTCGGGCTGCGGTATGTAGTGCTTCACGCATCCGCCGAGCCGGGTTCCATCACGCGCCTCGGCCTCGCATGGGCGCAAGGAGCCAACCGCAACGCCATTGGCCTCCAGCTTACGAATCGCTGGCTCGATAGACACTCGCGCTGCCTCGCTTACACGTCCCAGATCCTCAGCGAAAGCCTTCTCATCAACGCGCAGCCCAAAGCGGGGGCTCCCCGCCCTGTCGTTGATCGACTACCCCTCGCCGTCAGGAGGCTGCATCAGCGGTCCGTGCTCTCGCCAAAACGCCTCAGACTCCTCCGGCGTCATCGCCCTAGTCTCGGTCCGCTTGCGAATTTCCTCGATCGAGGTCGCCTTGGAAGGCCAATCCGGCGCATAGATAAGCCTTGCCTCCGCCGCCTCCTCCTCGGTCATTGCCTCAACCTGCTCAATCAACTCAGCCTTGGTCATGCACCAATCGTAGCTTCCGCAGACGCCGTATCTGTCGACGAGTCTTCTTCGGTCGTCACCCTAAGCAACTATTTTCCCGGCCCACGAATCGGTGCCGATTCTTTCCCCATCCAGAAATCCATACCGGCCCCGCCCTCCTGGGAGGCCCCCTGTAGCTGACGAGGAATTGCAAACGCCCAATCCTCAAGCTGCTCAGCGGTCAACCAAAAGCGCCCCTCCCAGTCGATCGGTTCATCCAAAGGATGAATCTTAAAAATCCCGGGAAGAAGCTCGCGAAAGTACTTCGGATCGATCGGCTCCTGAGTAGTGGCATAGACCCGGAAAGCCACCGGTCCGAGCACGAACGTGGCTCCGTAGGCATTTATCTCCCCAACCTCTTCGCCTGGCTCAACCGCAATCGCTATCCCCCAATGCGCAGTCCAGGTGGTCGTCGTTCCAGGCCATGTCGTCATCCACACCGCGCTTCGCTTGGGCAGTTCGCGTTTATCGCACAGTAGCGACCGATGCTTTTGAGGAAATCCGCCCGCGGAGCCCGGGCTAGCCGCGTCAATCACGCATGCCGACTTGAAGACCCACCGCGCCAGTAGCTCAAGATCCTTTTCGCTCAATCGCCCTGACTGACCTTGAAGAACCGGCCTCAAAATAACGCTGGCTTCTCTCTCCAGCTGCGACATCCAGCCGCTATTGCAGTTCTCGCAAACGACCCTCGCGGTCCGCGACCCAGGGATCGCCTCGAAGTCAATCTCCCTTGCATGACCGGGTGTGTGGTGGGTAACGGAGCCTGGGCGCACCTTGTCGATGCCGGCAAGCTTGCGAAACCATTCCGGCGCGATGTGCTCTCGAGTCAGCGGACCTCCTCCGCAGAAAATGCAACGCCTCCTCGACACTAGGGTGTCGGGGCGGCGTCGACATGTTGGAGAATCGCTTCTGCAACCCTCCGCACCTCACCTGGACGGGTACTGCCGAAGCATCGGATCATTACCGAGCTACTTGGGAGGACCCCGGCATAGCGCTGAAGGTCGCTCCAATTTGGCCAGTCACCGTGCTTTCGCCGGAAAGAGCGGCAAGCAAGGGCGGCTTCGACCGGGCTCCAACGCCTGCGACGTCGTCCGAAATCCACGGGAATCATTCCAGCGGCAAGCACAGCGTCTTCGAAGCTGTCGAAGTGGCGGCGAATCGTTGAATGACAAGGCAGCCGATTCGCAGCGCGACAGTCGGAGACCCGCGGCGGCCGACCATGGTAATCCCGAAAGCGCTGGAAGGCCGCGATGACCTGTATCGACGTCCAGCGTTCGCCAGGCAAAGGCAGCGACGCATACCTCGCATCCTCATTGGCACCCTGTGTTACTGGGATGCAGGAGCGAGCATTGGCGAGTGCTGCGTCTCCGCCAGATGCCTCGAGGGCGGCAATAGATGCTGGATGTTGGGGGGCACGACTCTGCAATAGCCGAAAGGAAGCTCGTCGCAACAGCAATCCCACCCAGCGCTCGGGACCCTTCCGGAAAAGCCATGGCCGCCGCTCCATGAAGGCGATCAGCTCCTCATGCACAGCATCTTCCGCGTCGGCTAGATCGCATCGGCGAGTGCGGGCGAGTTGTCGTGCGCCGCGAAGGAGACGGTTGTAGTCGAACTCCGCAAAGGCTTCTTCGAGCTCCCCGTCAGGCAGACCCCACGCGATTTGGGGCCCCGAGTAGACGATCCGGTCCAACTCCGGACCCTCAACCTCCGCGAATGCTGCCGCAAGAGACGAGGCCATCAGACAGCTGACTGGAGGACGTAGACGGCTCTTCCGCCTTGCCTGCTCATTCGAATCTCCTCCTCGGCTTGTAGCGCTGCGCAAATCTCAAGCACCCGGTCGACGGGCTCACCGACGGCCTGGCCTAGTTCCTCCGCGCTCGCATAGCCGCGATCCGTGATCGTCGTCACAACCCGCCCGTGCAATGTTCCCCTGCGCTCAGGCCCTCCTACAGCCCGAGTCGAGAGGCCAGCTCGGATGGCATAACGGGTAGAGGCACTGCTGCCGAGGCGGACAATTCTCCGTTCCTTAAGCAGCTGTCGAATCGCGCCTTGCACCGAATGGGGGGACATGTCCAGCGCCCGAGCCAGTTCGCCTGATGCAGTCGGCTCAGCTCCTTCGCTGATTTGTCGAAAGACATCCTCACGCCGCTTGGCAACCGACCCAGCGGAGGTCGAAGGCCGCTTTCGGCGCCTTCGGCGCTTCTGTATTGAAGGAGGAGCGACAGTCTCAGGAGCAGGTCTCCCAGACGCGGTTCCGCCCTCCAGCAACGTACGCCTCGCCCTCTCCAGCCTGTCTAGATCTAGATCGCGCAAGGCTTCGATCTCCTTGATCCGGTGCGCGGCCTGTTCTCCCACTTCCCGCTTCTCAGCGTCAATCGCCTCGACGACCCGCGTGTGGCTGCGCACCTATGACCTCCCTCGTCGCTACTTGGTCAGGTGGCGCCGAACATATCCCGAGCGTCCCTCAAAATCACCCGGTTACAAATAGAAGAATTCGGAAGTTCCGAAAAGAGATGATCCGCTGCACCAAGCCCCTTTGCTTCGACCGCCGACAAACCTGGCCCTTCCCTCAATGCCAGCGGAGCGATAAACCGGAGACTCAGTAGATCACGATTGAACCTGCGACCGTCGCAGGTTCAAGTGGATCGGGGAGGTAGGAACAAAATCGCTTGCTGAAGCGATTTCGCCCACCGTCCATATCACTCGCGTATCACGGACTCCGATTGAAGCGACGGTGGGCGACCGCGCAGCTGGAGTCACCCTTGTGACCGAAATGCCCTAACCCCCGGAGCGCCAACCCCAGCTCTGAGGACGATGGGCCTCACTCATCCTGCGGCACGCCTTTATGGATGAACGCGCGGAACTCGCGGCCGGCCAGCTTCACCGGTTCGCCGCCGAGGATCGGCATGCCCAGGGAACCCCTCCAGGTCCCGTGGCCATTGTGGCCATGCCGGATGAACGTCGCCGAGCCGGTGAAAGGAGCCGGCGGCCTCAGCGTGGCGGTGCCCTTCTCGAGGTTCCAACGGAAAGCACCGGATCCTGCAGCCAGTTGAACCCCGCGGCCGACCGCCATCCCTTCGCGTTTTTCGCCCAGGGTCGCGAAGAGAACAACCTTGTGCGGCCCGTGCCCGCCGTCGTCGTCATCATCGAAGACGAGGATCTCACGAATCCTTCGTTTGGCCCGCGAATCGGCTCTCGCCTGCAGGGTCGCCCCTTCGTCCGAGTAAAATGGGTGATAGCGAAGGGCGCTCCGGGCGAGCCGTCCCTGCGGGCAGTTCTTCGGCTCGGGGTAGACCTGGAAGGACCCTTCGGCGTGGTCGGCTTCGATGTGCACGTAGCTGTTCTCGCCGATGAAGTTGAAGGTCCCTTCGAACACGGCTTCACCTTCTTCGGAGCCGTTGCAGTCGACCTTCCCATTCCGCTTCGGAGCGAAGCGGTAGTCGAGTTCGCCAAGCGTGCCGAACCGCGCCGTCACCCGTTCTGCGGTGACTTTCGCCGGCGTCGCGTAGTAGGCAACCTGGGAGCCGCGGTTCAGGATCATCATCGCGCTCACGTCGCCGTCATTGTTGGAAACGAAGACCCCGGCAGTGAAGCCTTCGACATCCACGGCGAAGGCGAGTTCGCGCTCGACTTCGCGTTCGACACCCGCTCCGAGAGCCGGAACCCCGACCAGAAGGCCGACAAAGAGCACCCCGACAAGGACGAGAGCACGACGCATCGCGTGAACAATACGCCGGTCTTCCTAAGCGGGCTATCGGATATCGGGGAGACAGGATTTGAACCTGCGACCGCTCGGCCCCCAGCCGAGTGCGCTACCAGACTGCGCCACTCCCCGTGGCTGTTTTTGCATTCTGACGGATCGGGGCAACTGGGCGAGCCGCCGGATGTTCCGGCAAACTGTCGGCGTAGCGGATCGCCGCCAGGCGGACCGTCTGCGCGGCGGTAGCTCAACGGTAGAGCCTCAGCCTTCCAAGCTGATGACGCGAGTTCGATTCTCGTCCGCCGCTCTCTATTTCGGCGTCTTAGCCGACCGACTGGGGCTCAAGTTCGCGGCCCCAGCGTCGATGCAGCCGTCGATGAGATGGCGATCTCGAGCACGCGGCATCCTCCTCCTGGCCCTCGTGGCCGGCGCGCTTGGGCTCGTTGGCTGCGGCGACTCCTCGAGTAGCGGCAGCGAAACGTCTTCGAGCAAGGCCGGTCTCGTGTCCTGGCCTTCGTTCGGCCGGGTGCCCGAGCGCACGCAGTACCTGCCTGACGAGAGGCGCTCGCTGAACCCACCGCTGCGCGAAGCCTGGTCGATCAACACGCACGCGCTGATCGAGTTCCCGCCCGCAGTCGCCGATGGCGTCGCCTACGTCGTCAACAAGTACGGCAACGCCAAAGCGGTGCACCTCCGCGATCGCAAGATCCTCTGGGAACGGGTCACCGACCCGAAGGACTCCGGCACGCCGACCGACGTGACCGCGCCGGTCTACCACCAGGGCAAGGTCTTTTTCGCCTATGTGGACGGCAACCTGGTCGCCGTCGACGCGGAGACCGGCAAACAGGCCTGGAAGCGCAAGCTGGCGGGCCATCTCGAATCCTCGCCGATGGCGGTCGGCGGCACGCTCTACCTCGGCACCGACAAGACCAACGTGGTCGCGGTGGACGCCGCGGACGGGACGGTCCGCTGGCAGTTCAACTCGCCGGGCGCGATCAAAGCCAGCCCCAGCTTCCACGACGGCCGCGTCTTCGTCGCCGACTACGAGAGCGGCATGTTCTGCCTCGACGCCAGGGACGGCAAGCTGCTCTGGCGCACCAACACCTCGAAGGCGCCGCCCTACGGCCGGGGCGGCTTCTACTCCTCCCCCGCGATCGGGTTCGGCCGCGTCTACGCCGCGCGCGACGACGGCACGATCTTCGCCTTCGACGAAAAGACCGGCAAGGTCGCCTGGTCCTTCCCCACCGACAACTACGTCTATGGCTCCCCCGCCCTCGCCCAGGTATCCGGCACGCCACCGACCGTCTACATCGGCTCCTATGACGAGCACTTCTACGCGATCGACGCGCGCAGCGGCAGGCAACGCTGGCGCTACGCGGTCGGCGGCCCAGTGCCCGGTACGGCAACCGTGATTGGCCACACCGTCTACACCTCGAGCTTCAAGACCCGCGATGCGATCGGCATCGACGTCCGCACCCATCGCAAGACCTTCCAGATGCGCCAGGCCGGCTACACGCCAATGGTCTCCGACGGCCGTCGCCTCTTCCTGATCGGCTACTACGAGCTGATCGGCCTCGAACCGAAGTAGCTTTTCCCCTAGATGAAGATCGAGATGCTCAACGTCGGCTGGATGACCGCCCCGGCGGCCCTCTGGCGAAAAGACGACGATCCCGAGCAGCGCGTCCGCCTGCCGGTCCCCGCCTACCTCGTCGAGACCGACCGCGAGCGCATCCTGATCGACACCGGCCTGCACCCCGACGCCTGCGCCGACGCCGCGAGCTTCTACAACGGCGCGCCCGCGATGAGCTTCTTCACCTTCGAGCTCGACCAGCCCGTCCACGAGCAGGTCGATCCGGCGACGCTCACGAAGATCGTCCTCACTCACCTGCACTGGGACCACGCCGGCGGCCTCTCGCTGCTGCCTTCGAACATCCCGGTTGTCGTCCAGCGTCGCGAGTGGGAAGCCGGCGGCGACCCCGATGCGATCGAGCGCAACTTCTACTTCCCGCGCGACTACTCCGACGACGAGCGCGAGGTGGTCGTCGTCGACGGCGATCACGATCTGCTCGGCGACGGCTCGATCGAGCTGCTGCTCACGCCCGGCCATACGCCGGGCCATCAGTCCGTCCGCATCGGCGACGATCTCGTCCTCGGCGCCGACGTCGCCTACTTCGCCGCCGGACTGGACGACCTGCGGTTCCCGCCCTTCGGGGACGACCAGACCGAGCAACGCGGGTCGGCCGAACGCCTTCGCGAACTGCGCGAAGATGGCGCCAGCGTCATTCCCGGCCACGATCCAGACATCCTTCGCCCCGGCCCGCTGAGCGTAAGCGGGTCAACCGCATCAGAAGCGGACGCGGATCGACGTACTTGAGCTGAAGAGCATCGCGGGCTCTCGAGACTATGAGCCGAACCAGAGGTCGGCCAGCCACCAACCTATGGGCGCCGTCTCGTTCGTCCCGTATTCACCGTGAATTCCGCCACTGGAGTCCTTGCCAGGCGCACACACTATGTCACCCCAATCACAGTACAAGATCGTCCGCGATGCGACGCCAACGGGGATGGCGTTGAAGGCCATGCCGGCCCTCGCCCAGAGGCCCGTGGCGTGCTGGTGATCCGCCGTGCCGTCGCGATGCCCCGCGTCATTTGGGTTCATCGCGGGATCGGCGAGGAGCGCGACGCCAAGCACGCGACTGAGATCAGCCTCGATGGCGAGGAGGCCGAGTGCTTCCCGGACGACGTGGGCGCCCTGTGAGTATCCGGCGAGGACGATCTTCTGCTCATGCCCGGGAGCATCGCAACGGGCCAGTTCGCCTTTCACCAAGGCCCGCAGCGCGCCCATGCCGTACGACACGCTGTTGCGGTAGACCCCGGTGACGATGTTGGGCAAGTCCGCATCGACGGCCGGGTAGATCAGGCCGATCCCGCGTACCGTCGGCGACTCTCCTCCACCTGGCAAAAAGCGATTCATGCTCTGCTCAAACCCGCCGTAGATCCCCGCAACGCGAGTGCCCATATTCGCGGCAGGATTCGCCGAGTAGTTGCCGTCCTGCGGAGACTCACCCGAGCCTCTAACGCCAATGAACAGGACATCCGCACATCCGTCGGAAGGCGTGTGGGGCGACACGGGCTCCGGCGCCGGCAGCGGCGGCGGCGTCCAGCCCACCCAGGGCGTGACGTACACACCACTCCCGGAGATCGGGGTTCCAGAGCCGAGCGGCGCCGGCCCCGACGGGTCTCCCCAATCCACTTCGGTCGCGTCGACGAAAGCCTGCGATGCGACGCCGACGCCCGAGTCCAGCACGGCGCCGTGGATCTCTGCCTCGGCACCGAGGGCGACCAGGAGCCCCGTGCTGGCGTAGCGAATCGTCGTTTCGTCGAGAGTCGCCGTTCCACCGTCGTTGACCCGGATGCCTTCCCAGTCCCCTTCGTTGGGGCTCGGGGCGCCGCTCGCGGTGTCCCCGCCGATCGAGTCATCGCGCCAGGAGGTCAGGGTGACCGGGCTGGCGGCGGTGCCGTTGGCGTCGAGAGTGCCATCGACTTCGATGCTCCCTCCGCAGTTGTTTTGGCCCTTGATTACCGTGCCAGGACCAAGCGTCAGCGTAACTCCGTCCGGAATCTCAAAGGAGCCGCAACCGCCGGTGACCACCGGAACGAGGGTGCCGCTCCACGGCAGCGAGGAACTCACCGCGAGTGTGTCTGAGGTAAGAACTACACCGTTGATCTGATTGCCGGTGCCTGAATTTCCGTCAAGTGTGGCCAGGTCGACAGATGCGCTGTTGACGCTGATCGCTCGGCCGAGAGCGTTCTTGATCAGGTTGTCCGCCACCGTAGGAATTCCCAGCGGTGAATTGATGGATATTGCGTCGCCACCGATGCTTTCGATCGTGCTGTTGGTGACTGACGATTTGGTCGTGGAAGTAGCAACCCCGGTATTCGAGTAGCGAATCTTTACGTGATCGAGATCGACGGTCGGATTGGGATTGCCATTCCCAGCAGGACTGGCATAAACGCCGGACCAGTCGCCGACTGAGGGTCCGGCGCCGTCGCCGTTGGTGTCCCCGCCGATCGAGTCATCGCGCCAGGAGGTCAGGGTGACCGGGTTGGCGGCGGTGCCGTTGGCCTCGAGGGTGCCTTGGACGTCGAACTGGCCGCCGCAGT
>Ga0164241_10001491_pt1 | contig 28596 bp, 32 predicted proteins | sample OricomyardsoilBY_FD_108780 | JGI IMG/M metagenome (GOLD analysis project Ga0164241, IMG submission 108780) | Backyard soil microbial communities from Emeryville, California, USA - Original compost - Back yard soil (BY) | ecosystem: Environmental > Terrestrial > Soil > Unclassified | place: USA... | reverse complement strand
CTCCGCCCCAACGGAGGTGGATCAATCCCGCACCAACCACAGCACCCCGTACGGGTGCAGCCACACGTTCCCGTCGGTGCCGGGGAAGACGTAGTCCCCGGACAGCGCGTCCCGGGCGCCGACCAGGTCGTACTCGGCCAGCCGCCAACCCGGGAACGGCCGCCAGTCGGGTGTCACGTTGAACAGCTCGAGAAGCGGCCCCAGCGGATGCCGGCGCAGCACCGGCAGCACCCCGGGGTCGGACAGCAGCGGCACCTCGGCGGCCACCGAAGCCTCGAGGTGGGGCAGCGAGGCGCGGGTGGTCATCAGATGCCGTATCCCCGCGAACACCCGGCCGGGCACGCCGGAGACGTCGTGCCGTAGCGACGCCCGGTCCCAGTCCATTCGGGGCCGGTGCGCCCATCGGTTGTCGTCCGCGTGCCCGGGCTCGTCCGCCCACGCCGGGTCGTTGGACATGGCGATCTCGTCGCCCATCCAGATCACCGGGATGCCGCCCCAGCCCATGATCATCGAGTGGGCCAGGAACAGCCGGCCCACCACCAGGTCGGCGTCCGCGGCCGAGGCAATCGCGTCCAGACCGGACAGGCTGGCCGCGCTGCCGCTGATCCGGCGGTCGCCGGTTTCCGGGTTCTCCTGGAACACCAGGCCGCGGGCCGGGGAACCCGGATAGAGCCCGGCGTAGTAGTCCGACAGGAACCGCTGGTGCTCGAAGCCGTTGAGACCGACCGCGGCGGCGTCGGCCGCGTCGATGGCCCAACCGATGTCGTCGTGACAGCGGGCGTAGGTGACCCAGGTCGTCGTCGACGGCACCGGCGGGATGGCCCGCAGGGCATGCGCGGCCAGGGTGGCGTCCTGGGCGGCCAGCATGGACCAGATCTGCACCATCAGGCTGTTGTGGTACGCGATGTCGCTGACCTTGCCGTGGTGGGTGCCTCGGCCCAGGTAGTGCACCAGGTCCTGTGGTGCGACGATCGCCTCGGCCTTGAAAAGCACGGCCGGGCAGGCGATCCGGGCCAGTGAGCGCAGCGCCTGGGTGATGGCGTGCACCTCGGGCTGGTTCTGGCAGTTGGTGCCCAATCGCTTCCAGACGAACGCGATCGCGTCCAGCCGCAGCACCTGCACGCCGGCGTTCGCCAGGAACAGGATGATGTCCGCGTACTCGGCGAAAACGTCGGGATTGGTCCAGTTGACGTCCCACTGCCAGGAGTTGAACGTCGTCCACACCCAGCCGTCCAGGTCGGGGGAGTGGCTGAAGCTGCCGGGCGCGAAGTCGGGGAACACCTCGGGCAGGGTCTGCTCGTACCGGTCCGGCTCGACCCGGTCCGGGTAGATGTAGAAGTAGTCGCGATAGTGCTGGTCACCGTCGCGGGCGGCCTGCGCCCAGGCGTGCTCGGCCGCGACGTGGTTGAGCACGAGGTCCAGCACCAGGCTGATGCCGACCGACCGCAGCCTGGCGGCCAGCGTGCGCAGGTCGTCCATCGTGCCCAGTTCGCTGCGGACCCGCCGGTAGTCGGCGACCGCGTAACCGCCGTCGTTGTCCCCGTCCCGCGGCTGCAGCAGGGGCATCAGGTGCAGGTAGGTGACGCCCAGTTCGCGCAGGTAGTCGATCTTGTCGAGCAGGGCGGTGAGATCTCCGGCGAACCGGTCGGCGTAGCAGGCGTACCCGAGCATCGACTCGTCCTGGAACCAGCCCGGGTCCAGGGTGCGTTGCAGGTCCAACCGGTGCAGGTCGGGGTCGCGGGCGTCGAAGGCGGTGGCCGCCATCCGGACCAGCCGGCGCTCGAGGTCGACGACCCGATCGGCGTCGTAGACGGCGGTCAGCGCATCGTCCAGGTCCGCCCACCACCGATCCAGTCGAAGGCCGAACAGTTCCCGCAGGTGCGCGGGCCGACCGGTCAGGACCTGCCGGTACTCGGCGTGCATGTCAGGTGGGGCGGGTCGCATGGCGCAGATTGTGCCGCACTGTGCTTCTGGCCACAGGGCCCCGGGTCGATCCATGCTGAACCGGTTTGGGCGGGCCGGGCAGGGCGGGGCCCCGGTGGCCGACCGCGCCGGACAATGCGAGAGTGCATGGCGTGGACAGGACCCCGCGACATGGCTGAACGGATCCGTCGGCCGACCATGAACGACGTGGCCCGGGCCGCCGGTATCAGCCTGAAGTCCGTGTCCCGGGTGATCAACGACGAGGTCGGCGCGTCACCGGAAACCCGCGAGCGGGTGCTGGCCGCCGCCGCCCGGCTCGGCTACCGGCGAAACGACGCGGCGCACGCGCTGCGCCGGTCCGACGGCCGGTCCGCCTCGGTCGGTCTGGTGCTGGAGGACGTCAGCAACCCGTTCGCGGCGACCCTGAACCGGTCCGTCGAGCGGGTCGCCGGCCACGAGGGCAGCCTGGTCCTGGCGGTCAGCACCAACGCCGACCCGGACCGGGAGGAGTACCTGATCCACCGGCTGCTGGCCCGGGCGGTGGACAGCCTGGTGATCATGTCCTGCCGGCGGGACCATTCCTTTCTCGAGTCGGAGGTGCAGCGGGGCCTGCCGGTGGTCTTCGTCGATCGGCCGCCCCGCCGGTTGAGCTGTCCGACCGTCCGGGTCGCCAACGGCAAGGGCGCGCATGACGCCACGACCCACCTGATCGGGCACGGCCACCGGCGGATCGCCTTTCTCGGCGACCGGACCGGCCTGTACACGGCGGAGGAACGGCAGCGCGGCTGGTCCCGGGCGCTACGGGAGGCCGGCTTGACCCCCGACCCGGCCCTGACCTGGCGCGGGCAGGCCGATCCGTTGCAGGGCGAACAGGCCGTGGCGGCCATGCTGGACCTGCCCGACCCGCCCACGGCGGTGTTCGCGGCGCAGAACCTGCTCGCGGCCGGGGTGCTCGCGGCGCTGCGGCACCGGGGCGCCGGACATCGCATCGCGGTGGTCGGCTTCGACGACCTGGACCTCGCCGAGGTGGTGGAGCCGCCGCTGACGGTCGTCGCGCAGGACCCGGACGCGATCGGCCGGATCGCCGCCGAGGCGGTGTTCGGCGCGCTCGGCGGATCGCCGATGTCCAAGGACGTGGTGCTGCCGGTGCGGCTGGTGGCCCGCGGGTCCGGCGAGATCCCGGGCCCGTTCGCCTGACGGCGGGTCACGTCTCGACGATGTCCACCCCGCCCTCGCGCATGGCGACGATCGCCTTCTCGGTGTCGCCCGGGTTGAGTTCGACGAATCGGGTCAGCGCCAAGGGCACGATGCTCCGGTAACCCAGCCGGACCGCGTCGATCGCGGTGGACTTGACGCACCAGTCGCCGGCCAGCCCGACCACGGTGACGGCCATGATGCCGTTCTCGTCCAGGATCGCCGACAGCTCGGTCTCCCGGTTCTGGCCGGACGGCAGGTGCAGCACGGAGAAGCCGCTGTAGCCGTCCTCCGGCCCGGAGCCCTTGTGGACGACCGGCCCGTCGACCGTGACGTCGGGCAGGAACTGAGCCCCGGCCGAGTCGATGACGCAGTGCGCCGGCCACAGACCGCCGTGCTCGGCGAAGTGCGGCGTCACCTGCGGGTGCCAGTCGCGGGTGTAGACGACAAGGTGCCCGGCGGTCCGGGCGTCCTGGATCGCCCGGTTGATCGGCTCGACGATCTCCTCGGCGCCGCGCACGTACAGCGAGCCGTCGGGGTGGCCGAAGTCGTGCTGCATGTCGACCACCAGCAGCGCGTGATCGGGTCCGTGGGTCCAGGTCGGGGTCGCGGTATCGGCCATGAGATCAGTTCCTCTAGGTGGGTGGGGCGGTCAGCTGGGTGCTGGGAATGGCGGGCTCGCCGTCGGACAGGGTCAGGCCTTCCCAGGGCAGCGTGGTGAGCGCGTGCCGCAGATGCTCCCGAGCCCTGGCCAGGTCGGATCGGCCGTCGGCGCCGACCGGGTCACCGCCACGGACCAGTGGCACCGGGACGATCCGGTCGTGCGGGCCGGCCGCGGCCCGGGCGTCGGCCTCGGTTCCCCGGAAGATGACTTCCTCGGTGACGGTGCCGCTGGCCTTGGCCCGACGGATCACCGACTTGCGGCCGCCGTGCGACACCTTGTCCGCGCTGCGCTTCTCCACCGGCCGGCCGTCCACCTCGACCAGCTTGTAGACCATGCCGGCGGTGGGCGCGCCCGAGCCGGTGACCAGGGCGGTGCCCACCCCGTAGACGTCCACCGGGTCCGCCCGCAGGGCCGCGATGGCGTACTCGTCCAGGTCGCCGGAGAGCACGATCCTGGTGTTCGGTGCGCCGAGCCCGTCGAGCTGGCGGCGGGCCGCCCGGGTCAGCACGGCCAGGTCACCGGAGTCGATGCGGACGGCGCCGAGGTCGGGGCCGGCGACCTTGACCGCGGTCTCGATCCCCTGGGTGATGTCGAAGGTGTCGACCAGCAGGGTGGTTTCCGGGCCGAGGGTGGCGACCTGGGAGGCGAACGCGGCCTCCTCGCTGTCGTGCAGCAGGGTGAACGCGTGCGCCGCGGTGCCGGCGGTGGGGACGCCGTAGCGGCGGCCGGCCTCCAGGTTGGAGGTGGCGGCGAAGCCGGCCAGCCAGGCGGCCCGGGCGGCGGCGACCGCGGCGTCCTCGTGGGCCCGCCGGCTGCCCATCTCGATCAACGGCCGGTCGCCGGCGGCCATCGCCATCCGGGCGGCCGCGGCGGCGATCGCGCAGTCGTGGTTGAGGATCGACAGCACCAGTGTTTCCAGGATGACCGCGTTGCCGAAGGTGCCGGTGACGGTCAGCACCGGCGAGCCCGGGAAGAACAGTTCGCCCTCGGGGTAGCCGTCGATGTCCCCGTCGAAGCGGTACGCCGCCAGGTGGTCCAGGGTCGGGCGGTCCAGGAACGGCTCCAGCAGGGCGAGTTCGGACTGGCCGAAGGTGAAGTCGGCCAACGCGTCGATGAGCCGCCCGACGCCGGCGACCACACCGTAACGCCGGCCCGGCGGCAGCCGCCGGGCGAAGGTCTCGAAGACGCAGCGCCGCCCGGCCGTGCCGTCGGCGATCGCGGCCGACAGCATGGTGAGCTCGTACCGGTCGGTGAACAAGGCGGTCGACCCGGATGTGGAGGGCATCCCTGGAGCCTAGAGATCGCGAACGTCGTCCACAGCCGGAGCGTCCGACGTTGGCCGAGCCGCGGATCGGTGCGAAAATGGCGAGCGTGGGTGGATCGGTGGGAATCTCGGCACCAGGTTCGGGCACCGGCCGGCTGCCGGGCACGGTGATGACCGCACCCGCGCCGGCGAAGACCGGCTCGACCGACACCGTCGCGACTCCCGACGTGCCCTGGGTCACCATTGTCTGGAACGACCCGGTCAATCTCATGTCGTATGTCACGCTGGTGTTCCAGAAACTGCTCGGCCATCCCCGGCCCAAGGCCGAGGCCCTGATGCTCGACGTGCACCGCAAGGGCCGGGCCACCGTATCCAGCGGGCCGCGGGAGAAGATGGAGGCCGACGTGGCCAAGCTCCAGGCCGCCGGGCTGTGGGCGACGATGGCCAGGGACAGCTGATCCCATGCGTCCGTTCCACCGCCGGTTCGGCAAGTACGGCGCGTCCTTCGAACCCGCCGAGGCATCCCTGATCGCCGACCTGGTCGATCAGGTCCGGCAGCTGCTCGCCGGCCGCCGGGCGCAGGCGCCGAACGACCCGTTGGCGCAGCTCACCGGCATGACGATGGGCCCGGACAGCAAGCCCGATGACCCGGCCCTGGCCCGGCTGCTGCCCGACTTCCACCGCGAGGACGCGCAGCTGTCCTCCGGGCTGCGGGTGCTGCACGAGCCGGATCTGATCGCGACCAAGGACGCCGCCGCGGTCACCCTGCTGGACTCGCTGCCCCGGGGCGGCGGGCCGGTGCGGCTGGACGAGGAGACCGCGGCGGCCTGGATCGCCGCGCTCAACGACGTGCGGCTGGCCCTGGGGGTGCGGCTGGAGATCACCGAGGACGACACCCCGCCGCCCGGCGTCGACGACCCGGAAAGCCAGCAGTCCGCGATGTATGCCACCTACCGGTGGTTGTCGGCGGTACAGGATTCGCTGGTCGGCGCCATGCTCGACGGCTGACGCGCTCATTCCGGCGCAGCCGTGTGCACCGACTACGCTTTCCGCGTGCTGCGCATCCCCGCCGCGATGATCGACGAGATCGTCGCCCATGCCCGCGCCGACCACCCGGACGAGGCCTGCGGCATCGTCGCCGGTCCGGCCGGCTCGGACACGCCGACCAGGCTGGTGCGGATGGTGAACGCGGAGCGCTCGCCGACGTTCTACCGGTTCGACTCCGGCGAGCAGCTGCGGCTGTATCGGGAGATGGACGCCGCCGATGAGGAGGTGGTCGTCGTCTACCACTCGCACACCGGTACCGAGGCCTACCCGAGCCGCACGGACATCTCCTACGCGGGCGAGCCGCAGGCCCACTACCTGCTCGTCTCCACCCGGGACCCGGACTCCGAGGAGATCCGGTCGTACCGGATCGTGGACGCTGTGGTGACCGAGGAGCCGGTGGAAATCATTCCGGCGTGAGCCGACGTTGCACCGGTGGGCGCGCGCGTCCGTCACAATTGGTCCGTTCCACCTGCCAACGACGATGCCCGCGCCCGACGCGCGGGGATGAACAAGGAGTGCCTTCGATGAGCGTTTCGGTGTCCGTGCCGACGATCCTGCGACCGGTCACCAAGGGGGAGAAGACCGTGTCCGCCGAGGGCGCGACCCTGGCCGAGGTGATCTCCGACCTGGACAGCCGGTACTCCGGCCTCGGCGACCGGCTGATCAAGAACGGCTCGCTGCACCGTTTCGTGAACATCTACGTCAACGACGAGGACGTCCGCTTCACCGGCGGCCTGGAGACCGCGATCGCGGCGGGCGACAACGTGACGATCCTGCCCGCGGTCGCCGGCGGGGCGCGCTGACGGTCCGGCTGCAGCCATGACGCGGTACCCCAGCCTGGTCGACGCGGTCGGCGGCACGCCCCTGGTCGGCCTGCCGCGACTCTCGCCCTCCCCGTCCGTCCGGCTGTGGGCCAAGCTCGAGGACCGCAACCCGACCGGCTCGATCAAGGACCGACCGGCCCTGGCGATGGTCGCCCGGGCCGAGCGTGACGGGCGGCTGCGACCCGGTTGCACGGTCATCGAGCCGACCAGCGGCAACACCGGCATCTCGCTGGCCATGGTGTGCCGGGTCAAGGGTTACCGGCTGATCTGCGTGATGCCGGAGAACACCTCCGAGGAGCGTCGGCTGATCCTTCGGGCGTACGGCGCGCAGATCATCTCGTCGCCGGCCGCTGGCGGTTCCAACGCGGCGGTGGCGATGGCCAAGGAGCTCGCGGCGGACCACCCCGACTGGGTGATGCTGTACCAGTACGGCAATCCGGACAACGCGCTGGCCCACTACGAGACCACCGGGCCCGAGTTGCTGACCGATCTGCCGACGATCACCCACTTCGTCGCCGGGCTGGGCACGACCGGCACCCTGATGGGCGTCGGTCGCTACCTGCGGGAGAAGGTGCCCGACATCGGCATCGTCGCCGCCGAGCCCCGCTACGGCGAGCTGGTCTACGGGCTGCGCAATCTGGACGAGGGCTTCGTCCCCGAACTCTATGACGCGTCCGTGCTCACCTCCCGGTTCTCGGTCGGCCCCGACGACGCGGTCCGCCGCACCCGGGAGCTGCTCGAGGTCGAGGGGATCTTCGCCGGCATCTCCACCGGCGCCATCCTGCATGCCGCGCTGGGCATCGCCGCCCGCTCGGTGCGCGACGGTGCCGAGGCCGACATCGCCTTCGTGGTGGCCGACGGCGGCTGGAAGTACCTGTCCACCGGCGTGTACGACGCCGGCGACGACGCCATCGCGGCGCACGGACTGGAGGGCCAGCTCTGGGCGTGAGGCGGAGTGCCTCACGTCGAGATGCCCGCGAAGGTTGAACGTGCCGCACGCAGGAACGCCCACGAACGGTTGCTCTCGGCTCGATCGTGTGAGCACGCTCGCGCCACAGGTGATCTGTCGCAGCGTTGACCCGACCGCGCCGGAGCGTAGCTGAGTGATGCGCTGTTCGGGTAAACAATCGCGTTCATCGAGCAGTGTGTCCGTATCTCCGTCACGGGACGGTCATGGTCCCTCACGTCCTGGACCGCCGCGGCCACGCCGCGGCCGGTCCGCCGGGCAACGGTGACGAGACCCCGACCACGTCGACGTCGGTGTGGTCTCGCAGGTCGAGGACGGTTTCGAAGGACTCGAGCTCGGCGCCGAAGTGGTTGTGACGATCTGGAAGCGACGATCGCCGAGCGGGGCGCCGGGTTCATCCGAGGCATCCGGGATGACGGCCTTGTCACGTGCCACTGTGAAGGGACCATCGGTTTGCCACGAGCATGGTCTCGACCAGGGTTGTCTGTAGCCCGCCGGCTGAGTATCGTCAGTGTATGACACAATGGAAGTATGAAGGTCAGGATCGCCCGGTCAGCGCGGAAGCACCACATCGGGAACGCCCTGCATCATGGCCGCCCCGGCCTGCGCCGAACTCGTCGCTGAGGTCGGTGATCAGGCCATGTATGTGGGCACCGACGACAGGGGCTTGGAGATCGAGGTGATCCTGGTGCCGAACGACCGCGATCCGAACGCGTTCACCGTCATTCACGCCATGCCGACCGATTGGAGAAACCGATGAGCAGCGGACGTTTCCCGGACCGCTTCCCCGCTGACGTCACCATCGAAGACGTCGACCTGGACGAGACCGAGGTGTTTGTCGGAGGTGAGCGGCTGACCGAGGCGCGGGCGGCCGAACTGGCCGCGGCGACGTTGCGGGAGGTGCGGGCTCGGAACCTGGTGCCGGGGCGGAAGTCGCTGGGCCGCGACGGGTCGCATTCGCCGACGATCCAGGTTCGGGTGCCCGCAGACCTGCGGGCGGCAGCCGAGAAACGCGCTGAGGCCGACCAGGTCAGTGTGTCGGCGGTGGTGCGGCGCGCTCTGGAGTCGTACCTCGCCTTGTGATCCACGTCTGCGGCGGGGCAGACTTCGCGAGTCTCATCGGGGCGATGACAGCAGAGCCTGATTGTTCTACGCTGCAACCTGATGGGCGCGCCAGCGCCCTGTTCCTGTTCGAGAAGGCGATGCCATGACGAGCCCGGCGCTGCCGGGACCGTGACGTGCAGCGTGTGCTGACACGCTGAACTGCTATTTGGCATGTCGCGAACGTCCGGTCCGGCCACAGGTAATTGCTTTCCGACCGGTTCGCGTCTCCTAATGCCGGACGCGACAGATCCACAGGAGCACATCCGTTGACTTCCGCAGCACAGCACCCCTGGTACCTGGACTTCTTCACCGAACTGCCCAACGCGCTCTGGCGCGCCGCCGTGCCGCCCGACCAGACCACCGCCGAGGTCGACTTCCTCGAGCGGGTCGCCCTGCCGATTCCCGGCCGGGTGCTCGACGTCGCGTGCGGCAGCGGCCGGCACGCCCTGGAACTCGCGCGGCGCGGCCACCGCGTGACCGGTGTCGACGTCTCCGTCGAGGCCATCGAGTTCGCCCGGGCGACCGCCCGCGCGCAGGATCTGCGACCCGATCTCGTGGTCGGCGACATGGCCCGACTGACCGAAGTCCAGCTGACCCCGGGGTACCGGCTGATCACCTGCCTGGGCAACGCCTTCGGCTACCTGCCGCACGAACAGACGGTGCAGTTCCTGGCCGACACCCGCGGGCTGGTCGATCCCGGCGGATCCCTGGTCATCGACACCGGCTTCGCCGCCGAATCCCTGTTGCCGGGCCTGCAGCTGGAGGAGGAGCCGGTGACCTTCGGCGGGATCGAGATGATCTCGGTCAACTCCTACGACCCGGCCCGGAGCCGCTACCTGACCGACATGACGGTGCGGCGCGGGACCGAGCAGCATCGTGCCACCGCGGTCCAGCACGTGTACACCTCGGCCGAGATCGCCCGGATGATCATGACCGCCGGCTACGGGAGTGTCGAGATGTACGGCGACGTGGACGGCTCGCCGTACCGGTGGGGCAGCCGGCGCCTGCTGCTGGTCGCGCGGGCGGGTGCCGCGAGTTGACGGTCGAGCCCGGGATCAGGGATTTCCCCCGATCCCGGGTCCGCCCGGCGCCGGTAGCCTGGTGATCATGACGTCAGGGTCCTACGTTCCACCCGGCTACGGCATCACCCCGTCCGGCCCGGCCGCCCCGGCCAAGAAGTCCGTGCTGCCGGAGAACCTGAAGACCGCGGTCATCGTGGTCGGCTCGCTGGCCGCCGTGATGGTGATCGTCCAGGTCGTGAACTGGGCCATGGGCTACCGGCTCGACCAGTTCGGCATCGAGCCGCGCAGCTGGTCCGGGCTGTGGGGGGTGCTGGCCGCGCCGCTGATCCACGGGTCCTGGGCCCATCTGTGGTCCAATCTCATCCCGTTGCTGATCATGGGCGTGCTGATCACCGTCGGTGGGCTCCGGCAGTTCTTCGCGGTGACGGTGCTCGTCTGGTTGGTCTCGGGCCTGGGGGTGTGGCTGGTCGCCCCGGCCGCCAGCGTGACGGTCGGCGCGTCCGGTGTGGTGTTCGGCTGGCTGACCTTCCTGATCGTCCGCGGCATCTGGACCCGCACCTGGCAGCACATCCTGCTCGGTCTGGTGCTGCTCGTGCTCTACGGCAGCCTGTTCTGGACCGGCATCGTCAAAGTGGCCGCCGCCGACATCACCGGGGTGGTGACGGTCTCCTGGCAGGCGCATCTCTTCGGTGCCCTTGGTGGTCTGTTGGCCGCGTTCGTCGTCGGGCGGGCCGACGCGAACCGCCGGCAGGCGGTCACCGCCTGAGGCGGGCGGGTCAGCACCACAGCGCCTCGACCGATACCTCTCGTACCGGTGTCCGTCGCGGGCGAGTCGTGCGAGTGCCTCGGAGTCGAGGACGAGCGGTCTGATCGACTTGCCGTAACGTTTCAGGATGTGAGCGACCCCGACGTGACCGCGCCGATCGGCATCTTCGACTCCGGGGTCGGCGGGCTGACCGTGGCCCGCGCGATCATCGACCAGCTGCCGGGGGAGCGGGTCCGTTACGTCGGCGACACCGCGAACGGGCCGTACGGGCCGTTGCCGATCGCCGAGGTCCGCCGGCATGCGCTGGCGGTGGGCGATCGGCTGGTCGACAGCGGCGTGAAGATCCTCGTCATCGCCTGCAACACCGCATCGGCCGCCTGCCTGGCCGACGCCCGCGAACGGTACGACGTGCCGGTCGTCGAGGTCATCCGTCCGGCGGTGCGCCGGGCGGTCGCGGCCACCCGGACGGGCGAGGTCGGCGTCATCGGAACCTCCGCGACCATCGCCTCGGGCGCCTACCAGGACGCGTTCGATGTCAACCCCGGCCTGCGGGTGCACGCCGTGGCCTGCCCGTCGTTCGTCGACTTCGTCGAGCGTGGCATCACCTCCGGCCGGCAGGTGATCGGGTTGACCCAGGCCTATCTGGGGCCACTGCAGCGGACGAACCTGGACACCCTGGTCCTCGGATGTACCCACTACCCGTTGCTCACCGGCGCGCTGTCGCTGGTGATGGGAGATCAGGTGACGCTGGTCTCCAGCGCCGACGAGACGGCCAAGGATGTCTACCGCAAGCTCACCGAGCTGGATCTGCTCGCCCCGGGCACCCAGCCGAGCGCCCCGCACGAGTTCCTCGCGACCGGCGACCCGGCGCCGTTCACCAAGCTGGGGCGGCGGTTCCTCGGCCCGGAGATCGGCTCCGTGGTGGAGTTGGGCGCGCCGGTGTGACCAGCGGGCCGTCGCCCGGGCCGGGCGTCGGACCGGGCGGATAGCCTCTCGGGCATGAACCGAGCAGACGGCCGCGCCGACCACGAACTTCGCCCAGTCACCTTCACCCGTGGGTTCCAGCAGCATCCGGCGGGTTCGGTGCTGGTCGAGTTCGGCGCCACCAAGGTGCTCTGCGCGGCGTCGGTGACCACCGGGGTGCCCCGTTGGCGCAAGGGTTCGGGCCTCGGCTGGCTGACCGCCGAGTACGCGATGCTACCGTCGGCCACCCACGAGCGCAGCGATCGGGAATCGGTCAAGGGCCGGATCGGCGGCCGCACCCAGGAGATCTCCAGGCTGATCGGCCGGTCCCTGCGGGCCTGCCTGGACCTGCGCTCTCTCGGAGAGAACACGATAGCGGTCGACTGCGACGTGTTGCAGGCCGACGGCGGCACCCGCACGGCCGCCATCACGGGGGCCTACCTCGCGCTTTCCGATGCCGTCGCTTTCCTGCGGGACCGCGGCAAGCTGGCGGACCCGCAGCCGCTGTCCTGTCAGATCGCCGCGGTCTCGGTGGGGGTGGTCGGCGGGCGGGTGCGGCTGGATCTGCCGTACGAGGAGGATGCCCGCGCCGAAGTGGACATGAACGTGGTCGCCACCGATGTCGGGACCCTGGTCGAGGTCCAGGGCACCGCCGAGGGGGCCACATTCGCCCGGTCGACCCTCGACGCCATGCTGGACAGCGCGCTCGCCGGGATCGCCACCCTGACCGTGTTGCAGAAGGCGGCCCTGTCGCAGCCCCTGCCATCGGCGACTCCGGCATGAGCCAGGCTCGCCGAGCGAACCCTCGACACCTGCGCAAGCTGGTGCTGGCGACGCGGAACGCCCGCAAGCTCCGCGAACTCGCCCGGATTCTCGGCGACGGCGTACAGGTGCTGGGGCTGGCCGACGTTCCCCCGTTCGAGGAACTGCCGGAGACCGGCGCGACATTCGAGGAGAACGCCGCCGACAAGGCGCGGCAGGCGGCCCTGGAGACCGGTGAGGTCGCGCTCGCCGACGACTCGGGGCTGGCCGTGGATGCACTGAACGGCATGCCGGGGGTGTTGTCGGCCCGCTGGTCCGGTCGGCACGGCGACGACTCGGCGAACACGGAGCTGCTGCTGGGTCAACTCGCGGATGTGCCGGACGAGCGCAGGGGCGCAGCCTTCGTCTGCGCGCTGGCCCTGGCCACGCCGGACGGCCGCGTGCAGGTGGTGCGGGGTGAATGGCGGGGGCGGATCGGACGCCAGGTGCTCGGGACGAACGGGTTCGGCTACGACCCCGTGTTCGTCCCGGCGGAGAGCGACGTGGCCGGCGACGGCCGAACCTCGGCCGAACTGAGCCCGGCCGAGAAGGACGCACTGTCCCATCGCGGCCGGGCCATCGGGCTGATGCTGCCGGTCCTGCAGGAGCTGCTGGACCGGCAGTAGCGATCAGGCGAGCGGACGACGGCGGCCGGCGGCGCGGGCGATCACCACGGCGAAGCCGGCGCCGAGCAGCATCAGGCCGAGCACCAGCAGCCAGCCGGTGATTCCCCAGACGACCATCTCGGGCCGCGCGAAGAGCTGATCCACGAAGCTGGCCACCCGATCGGCGCCGTCGTACCAGGCCAGCGACCAGACGCCGGCGGCCGTGAGCGCGGCGCCGGGGATCAGCGTGGCCCACGGCGACCAGCCGTTCAGCAGCACCGCGATGAAGATCTGTGCGGCGCCGACGGACGTCCAGGTGATGTCCCAACCGGATGGCTGGCCGCCGTCGTTCAGCATGGCCTGGAAGATGCCCATACCGAACTCGCCGATGAGGTACAGGCCGGAGCCGACCAGCAAGGTGCCCAGGATCGCGCTGAACAGGCCGGCGATCGCCCGCTGCTTGGTCTGCCGACCGCCCGCCGGGCGCTCGTCGGGCTCGTCGGACTGGGGTGCCGGAACATAGGTCGGGCTCGCGGAATCCGACACCCCGTAGGTCGACGGGTACGAGCCGACCGAGGACTCCGAGTCCAGGGGCTCGTACGGACTGCCGCTCCATGCCGTACCGGAGGTCGTCGACGAGCCGTAGGGGCTGTCGGGGGAGTCGTCCGAGAACGGCGACGCGGCGGAGTACGCCGACGACACCGTCGTCACCCCGCCCGAGGATTCGCCGTGGTCGGATGTTCCGTCGGACTTCGAGTTCTCCGGTCCGCTCATCGATTTCGCCCCTCTGTAGAACTGTCGAACAACTGGCTTGCCGACTGGCCGCCCGCACCGCGCCCGATGCCAGCTCGTCCATCGTGCTTGTTCAGCTGCCGTGGGTGTGGTAGCTCGGGCCGCGTGTTGTCGATTCGGGGCCTGGTGCGTGCCGCAAGTGGCCGAATCGACTGTCGCCGTCGGCGTGGAACACCGCTGTGGGGCCGGTGGGACTCGAACCCACACTGGCACGGACCTAAACCGTGTGCCTCTGCCAATTGGGCTACGGCCCCTGGGATCACGCAGGCAACAGGCAACCCGGTTCCTGCGTCACCGGATTGCCTGCGCCCGATCCTGCTGTCCTCGACGGCGGCCTCGCAAGCTCGGCCGACCGGGATCGCGCTGGGCAACCCGGTTCCTGCGTCACCGGATTGCTTGCGCGCGATCCTGCTGTGCTCGACGGCGGCCTCGCAAGCTCGGCCGACCCGGATCAGCTTGCCAGACCCAACTCCTTGAGCACGCGGGCCACGTGCCCGGTGGCCTTGACGTTGCGCCAGGCCTGCTCGATCCGGCCGTCCGCGCCGACCACGAAGGTGGAGCGGATGACGCCCTGGACCGTCCTGCCGTACTGCGTCTTCTCGCCGAATGCGCCGTAGGCGGTCATCACCGATCGGTCGGCGTCCGACAGCAGCACGACGGACAGGTTCTCCTTCTCTCGGAACTTCGCCAGCTTGTCCGGCTGGTCGGGGGAGATGCCGATCACCGTGTACCCGCCACCGTCGAACGTTCCGCGGGAGGCAGTGAAGTCGCAGGCCTCGGTCGTGCAACCGGGCGTCATCGCGGCCGGGTAGAAGTACACGACCACCGGCCGACCGGCGAAGTCGGACAGCGAGACCGGCTTTCCGTCCGCGTCGGGCAGGGTGAACGCGGGCGCGGCATCGCCCACACCGAGTTGAGTTGTGACCATACGGCTAGGGTAAACACCCGCGGGTTCGTGGCCGGTTCCGGCTCGGCCAACCGACCGCTCGATCCCACCGACACAGCACACTCTTCGACGCAGGAACGGGAGGCGCCGTGGTCCGCGACGCGGAGACCATCCAGGCGGAAATCGAACGCGCGCGGGACTCCCTGGCCGCGGCGGTCGACGAGCTGACGACCCGCGCCAACCCCAGGCGAGTCGTTGACCAGGGGCGGCGGACCATTGCCGCCACCCTGACCGAACCGAAGGTCAAATACTCGCTCATCGCGGTCGGCGCCCTGGTTGGCCTGGTCGTGCTCCGAAGGTTGTTCCGCTAACGTCGGCCGAGTCTGGAGCCGACATCCAGGATGGCGGCCCCGTGCGGTCCGTTCGGCGCAGTGGCCGGCGTCACCGGTGTACTCGTCCGGCGTCCGCCTGCTCTTCACGCCCGTCGCACAGGGCTGATGGCTACCCTGGATCGCGGCCGCGCGTGATCGGCTGCTGTGGCGGGGAAATGGTGCCCGCCCGTGGAATCCCCGGGAGTGGACGAATTTTGACCAGGTTCAACCCTGCACGCAGGAAGACGCTCGGTGCGCTGCTGATGGTGCTGGTCGGCCTGCTGGTGCTGGCCGGTTGCAGCAGCGGATCGCTCGGCGCGGAGACGGTGACGTCCACGGTCGGCGCGACGAGCGGCGACGAGAGCTCCAGCCAGGCAAGCACCACCCGCGAGGTCCCACCGGTGGCGACGGTCGCGGCGACGCCCGCGTTCGGCACCGATGGACTGTCCCCGATCGAACCGCTGACCTTCTCGGTGGCCAAGGGCACCATCGACGACGTCCAGATGACCAACCCGGACGGCCAGGCCGTGCAGGCCACCCTCTCCGCCGACAAGACCACCTGGACGGTCGGCGAGCCGCTGGGCTTCGGCAAGACCTACACCGTCACCGGGACCGCAACCGGAACCGACGACAAGCAGATCCCGATCCAGGGCACCTGGACCACGGTCAGCGCGGACACCCAGACCCGCAACTACGTCACCCCGTCCGACAACGCCGAGGTCGGTGTGGCGGTCCCGGTCAGCGTCAGTTTCGGCGCGGAACCGCAGGACCGCGAAGCGGTGGCCAAGCGGATCTCCATCACGACCACCCCCAAGGTCGAGGGTGCCTGGGCCTGGATCAAGCATGACGACGGTCGCTGGGCGCTCGACTTCCGGCCCAAGGACTACTGGCCATCGGGCACCAAGGTGCACATCGATGCCAAGTTGTACGGGGTCAAGCTCGACGAGACCGCCTACGGCAGGGCCGACATCACCAGCGACTTCACCATCGGCCGCAACCAGGTCGTCGTCGCCGACGTGAACTCGCACGAGATGATCGTCAAGCGGGACGGCCAGGTGGTGGCCAGCTACCCGGCCTCCTACGGTCGTGGCGGCGACAACGGCGATCCCGCTCTGGTCACCCGCTCCGGGGTGCACGTGGTGATGGAGAAGCACCCCGAGTACCTGATGAACAATCCGCGGTACGGCTACACCAACAGCCTGCAGCGGTGGGCCGTGCGGATCAGCAACAACGGCGAGTTCATCCACGCCAACCCGGCCAGCGCCGGCGCGCAGGGCAACAGCAACGTCACCCACGGGTGCATCAACCTCTCGCTCGCCGACGGCGAGGCCTACTTCAACTCCGCGGTCTACGGCGACCCGGTGGAGGTCAGCGGCACCGACATCCGGCTCAGCTCGATGGACTCGGACGTCTACACCTGGGCGATGAGCTGGGACGACTGGAAGGCGCAGTCGGTGCCGGTCGGCGCCGCCTGAGCTGATCGTTCGCTGCCGGCCGGTTCTGCGGCAGGATGCTGTTCCGTGGGCGAGTTCCGGGTGGTCGGCACGACGGTCGTGGCCGATCCGGCCACCGTGCACCGCGACGCGGAGATCGCCTGGTCCCCGGTCACCGGGCGGATCACGTACGTCGGGCCGGTGCGGGGCCGGGCCGGACCCGATGACCTGATCGGGGCCGGCCGACTGGTGATCCCCGGCCTGGTCAACGCGCACACCCACGCCGGCATGTCGCTGCTGCGCGGGCACAGCGACGACCAGCCGCTGCACCGCTGGCTCGAGCACATCCGGGCGTTCGAGGTGCGGATGACCCGCGACGACGTCCGGGCGGGCCTGCGGCTGTCGATGGCCGAGATGATCCGGTCCGGCACCGTTGCGTTCGCCGACATGTACCTGTGGGACGCGGGCCTGCTCGCCGACGTGCGCGACACCGGGCTGCGGGTGCTGGCCGCCACCGCGGTGTTCGGATACGACGCGGTCGGCTACCCGGCGGCCACCCCGGAGACGGGGCGCAGGTCCTGGACCGGACCCCGGCACTGGCCGCCGGGTTTGCCGGCGACGAGTTGATCCAGGTGACGTACGGGCCGCACGCGCCGTACACCTGCGGTCCGGAACTGATGGCCGACGTCGCCCGCCGGGCCGATACCCACGACCTGGCCGTGCACATCCACCTGTCCGAGACGACCCGAGAGGTCGCCGACAGCCTGGATCGGCACGGCTGCTCGCCGATCGAACTGGCGGCCCGCACCGGCCTCTACGGGGGAAGGCTGCACGTCGCACACGCCGTGCACCCGCAGGGCGACGCCGACCTCGGACGGCTGGCCGGGTCGGGCGTCACCGTGGCGCACTGCCCGGTGTCGAACCTGAAGCTGGGTGCCGGTGTCGCCCCGATCCCGGAGTACCTGGCCCGTGGGGTGGTCGCCGGGCTGGGCACCGACTCGATGGCGTCGAACAACACCGCCGACCTGTTCGAGGAGATCAAGACGGCGGCGCTGGTGGCTCGCGGGGTGCGGCAGGACCCGACGGCGATGCTGGCCGCCGACGTGCTGCGGATGGCCACCCAGGGGGGCGCGGCAGCATTCGGTGGGCGGCTGTCCGGCCGGCTCGCCGCGGGGGAGCCCGCGGACCTGGTCCTGCTGGACGCGACCGGGCCGCACGCCACTCCGTTGCCCGACCCGATCGCGCACCTGGCCTACGGCGCGCGGGGCGGCGACGTCACCGACGTCGTCGTGGCCGGGCGCCGGCTGCTCGCCAACGGTGTGCTCACGACACTGGACGAATCGGCCGTCCGCGCCGACGCGAACCGGCGGACCGCCCGGATCACCGCCGAACTCGGGTGACCGGCGTGCGGGGGGTCAGAGCGCGGGTTTGACCAGGGACGCGGCGTGGTCATTGACGTACTTGAACTCTTCCCGGGGCGGGCGAATGTAATTGGTCACCGGCGGGCGGTCGGGGATGGTCACCGGTTCCGGCTCGATGTGCTCGTACGGCACGTGTTCGAGGATGTGTGAGATGACGTTGATCCGGGACCGCTTCTTGTCCTCGCTCTCCACGGTGTACCAGGGGGCCTCGGGAATGTCGGTATGGATGAACATCTCGTCCTTGGCTCGGGAGTAGTCCTCCCACCGGGTGATCGACTGGACGTCCATCGGGGAGAGCTTCCATCGGCGCATCGGGTCGGTCAGCCGGGACTTGAACCGGCGTTCCTGCTCCACGTCGGACACCGAGAACCAGAACTTGAACAGCAGGATCCCGTCCTCGACCAGCAGGCGTTCGAAGATGGGCGCCTGGTGCAGGAACCGCCGGTACTCGTCGGTCGTGCAGAAACCCATCACCCGCTCCACGCCGGCCCGGTTGTACCAGGACCGATCCATCAGCACGATCTCACCGGCGGCGGGCAGGTGCTCGATGTAGCGCTGGAAGTACCACTGGGTGCGCTGGCGCTCGGTCGGCGCGGGCAGCGCCACGATGCGCGCATTGCGAGGGTTGAGGTACTCGGTGATCCGCTTGATCGCCGAACCCTTGCCGGCCGCGTCACGGCCCTCGAAGATGGCGACGATGCGGGTGCCGGACTCCTTGACCCACTGCTGCATGGTCACCAGTTCGGTCTGCAACCGTCGGAGCTCGGCCTCGTAGGCCACCTTCTTGATCTTGGGGGGTCGGTCCGGATTGGGAGCCTGCTTCTTCTTGTCAGCCACAGTTCGTCTCACCCACGGTTCTTCCCACCCACAGTTCGTCTCACCCACTGCGGGACTGCTCGTCACGACCGGAACACCGAAGCGGCCGCACGGACCGCATCAGGTCAGCTTTTCATGATCGGGGACTGTCCGCAGCGTCAGGACCAGCGGATTCGGTGGGCCGGCGGCCGGACCCGGAGCGGGTCTGGCCGGCGAGTCGACGTGCGCCGGCGTCGATCTGCACCGGATACCCGGCCTCGAGCACGGTCATCGTGGCCGGTGGGGTCAGGGCGCCGGTCGTCCCGGTTGTCGGGCGGCGCCGTTCTCCGGCGTAACCCTGGGTCGACCAGCCGACCAGGGTGTCGCCCAGGACCAGCCAGGGCGCGTCATCCTGGACCACGAACGTCCCGTCCGGCAGGGCGGCCCACGGCAGCTCGTGCAGGATCCGGCCGTGCCCTGGCCGCCAACGCTGGTGGTGCAGGCGCCGATCCAGGTCCGGGGCGCGCAGGCCGCCGACCGCGTCGGCGAACGCCCGGAACGCCTGCCGCCGGCACTGCGCGCACGGCCGGTGCCCGGCCGCGAACGCAACCGCCTCGTCGTGGAAGAACAGCGGTGTGTAGTGGCCAGGGGCCCACTGCGGGATCCGTCGGCCGCGGAACTCGAGAACGCAGGCGATCCAGGCGATCCCGGTGTGGTGCCGGACGATCTCGGTGCCACCCCGATCGACCCGGTGCAGGATGCCGCGGTTGCCGGTCCAGGCCCCACGCAACTCGATGGCGACGATGTCGCCGAGCGGCGTGACCCGATTCCGGCGCGGACGCGTCCCTGCTCCCATGCCGTCATGATGGTCCCCATGAATGACACGACACCGACCCTGACCTTCAACGACGGCGCCGCGATGCCACAGGTGGGGTTGGGCACGGCCCGCGAGGACGACGAGACGATGCGTCGCGTGGTTCGCGAGGCCATCGACGTCGGCTACCGGCTGATCGACACCGCCGCGAAGTACGAGAACGAGATCGGCGTCGGGCGGGGCATCGCCGACAGCGGGGTCGGCCGGGACGAGCTCTTCGTCACCACCAAGCTGCGCGGGTCCGAGCAGGGGTACGAGAGCGCCTTCACCGCCCTGGATGGGAGCCTCGATCGACTTGGCCTGGAGTACGTGGATCTGTACCTCATCCACTGGCCGCTGCCCCGGCTGGACAAGTACCTGGACAGCTGGCGCGCGATCGTGGAGCTGCAGGCTGCCGGCAAGACCCGCTCGATCGGCGTGTCCAACTTCCTGCCCGAGCATCTGGACCGGCTGGCCGACGCGGGATTGCCGGTGCCCGCGCTGAACCAGATCGAGTTGCACATCGGGTTTCCGCAGCGCGAGCAGCGGGCGGATGACGAGCGACGGGGGATCGTGACCCAGGCCTGGTCGCCGCTGGCCAACAATCCCGCACTGTTGGCCGACCCGGCGGTGGTGCGCACCGCCGAGCGGGTCGGCCGGTCGCCGGCGCAGGTGCTGTTGCGCTGGCACGTCCAGCAAGGGATCGCGATCGTGCCCAAGACGACCTCGACCGAGCGGGCGCGGCAGAACCTGGCGCTGTTCGACTTCGAATTGTCCGACGACGACCTGCGCGAACTGGCCACCCTGGAGACCGGGATCAGGGTCGGGGATCAGGACCCGGCCACCTACGAGGAGTTCTGACCCTCCGTCCCGTATTCGGCGGTACGAACCCTTGCGCCGAACGGTTCGGGCTGCCACGCTGGGCACTAACTCCACAGTTGTGGAATTAGTGGGGAGGTTGGCGATGACCGCCGTCCGAAGTGACTCGCTGGTGCTCGATCTGTCCACCCTGACCGCCGGTCACCTGCCGGACGTCGGCGGGAAGGCCGCCAACCTCGGCGAACTGATCCGCGCCGGGTTCGACGTGCCCGACGGCTTCTGCGTGGCCACGTCCGCCTACCGGGCCGCGACGGCCGGCCGGCTGCCCGCCCTCGGGCCGGGCACCGATGCGCAGGCCGTACGGGCAGCGGTGTCGGCCGCTGCCATGCCCGACGTGGTCGCCGCGGCAGTCCGCGAGTCCTACGCCCGCATGGGCCGCGACGTGCCGGTCGCGGTCCGGTCATCGGCCACCGCCGAGGATCTGCCGGGGGCCAGCTTCGCCGGTCAGCAGGACACCTACCTCAATGTCGTCGGCACGCAGAACGTGCTGGACGCAGTGCACCGGTGCTGGGCCTCCCTGTGGACCGACCGGGCGGTGGCCTATCGGGCGTCCCAACGCATCGACGGTGCCGACGTCGCGCTGGCCGTCGTGATCCAGCGGATGGTCGACGCCCGCGCCGCCGGGGTGCTGTTCACCGCCGACCCGATCACCGGTCGCCGGCGGCAGGCGGTGATCGACGCCGCACCGGGGCTGGGCGAGTCGGTCGTGTCCGGCAGCGTCGATCCCGATCACTTCGTCGTCGACACCGCGACCGGCGCGGTCCTGCGCCGCTCGGTCGGCGGGTCGGGGGAGTTCTGCCTCACCGACGGCGAGGTACGCCGGCTCGCCGCCCTCGGCGACAAGGTCGAGGCCGCCTTCGGCGCGCCGCAGGACATCGAGTGGGCCTTCGACGAGGCCGGGGATCTGTGGCTGACCCAGTCCCGGCCGATCACCACGCTGTTCCCGATCCCGGTCCGATCCCGGCCCGCGGCCACCACCGCCGATCGGGTGTTCTTCTGCATCACCCTGGCGCAGGGCCTGCATCGGCCGATCACCCCGATGGGTGTTGCCGCCTTCCGGGTGATCGGCAGCGGATTCCTCACCCTGGCCGGCCATCCGCCCGACCGCATCACCGGTGGTCCGGCCGGCTTCTCGGTGGCCGGGGACCGGGTGTTCGCGGACTTCACGGCGGTCATCCGATCCCGGATCGGGCGGGCGCTCGCGCCGCGGTTGATGGACGTGATGGAGGCCCGCTCGGCGGTGGTCTTCCGGCGACTGGCCCAGGACCCGCGGTTTTCGGTCGTCCGCGGATCCCGGCGGGCGGGCGCCCGGGCCATTCTGCACGCGTTGGCCGGGACCAGGGCGCCGCTCGTCGCCGCCCGGGCCCTGGTCCGGCCGTCGGCGGCGATCCGGTCGACCCGGCGATATCTGGCCCAGATCCAGGGGTCTGCGCTCCCACCCGCCGGCTCGCCGATCAGCAGCCGGGTGGATGCCGCCATTGCTCTTCTGTCCGAATCCTTCCCGCTCGCGCCGCGGACGGTGCCGGCCCCGGCGGCCGGGTTCGTCGCGCTCGGGTTGGTGTGGCGCCTGCTGCGTGGCGAGATCACGTCGGACGAGATGGAAACCGTGCTCCGCGGCGCCCCGGACAACGTCACGACCGAAATGGACCTCGCACTTTGGGATCTCGCAGTCTCGGTGCGCGCCGACCGCGCGTCCGCGGACGCGCTCGGCCTGCTGGAGCCCGATCAGCTGGTCGCTCAATACCGGGCGGGATCGCTACCGGCCGTCCTGCAACGTGAGATGGCAGGTTTCCTGGGTCGGTACGGGCAGCGGGCGGTGGGCGAGATCGATCTGGGGCTGCCGCGCTGGTCCGACGACCCGGCGCACCTGTTCGGTGTGTTGTCCGGGTACCTGCGGTTGGATTCCGCGGCGATCACCCCGGACCGGCGGTTCGCCGACGGTGCCCGGGAGGCCGAGTCGATGGTGCGAACGCTCGTCGGTCGAGCCCGGAGGCGGGGACGGGTGCGCGGTGCGGTGGTGGCGTTCTGCCTGAGCCGGACCCGCGCCCTGGTGGGGCTCCGCGAGATGCCCAAGTTCCTGATGATCACCGCGATGGCCCGGTCCCGGGGCCTGCTGGCCGAGGTCGGTGACGAGTTGGCAGCCGCGGGACGGCTCGAAAGCGCCGACGACATCTTCTTCCTCGACTTCGACGAGGTGAAAGCGGCGGCCGGCGGGAAGGATCCGCGGCCCGTGATAGTGGAACGGCGCGCCGGCTACCGGCGAGAGCTGGGTCGGCGGCACGTGCCCCGTGTGCTGTTGTCCGACGGCACCGAACCCGAGGCGGTCGCGGACGGGTCCGGACCGGCCCCCGAACCCGGGACATTGACCGGCACCGCCGCCTCCGCCGGCGTCGTCACCGGGGTCGCCCGGGTGGTGCTCGATCCGGCCGGTGCGCGGCTGGAGCCGGGGGAGATCCTGGTCGCGCCGTCGACGGATCCCGGCTGGACCCCGCTGTTCCTGACCGCCGGGGGGCTGGTGATGGAGATGGGCGGGGCGAACAGCCACGGCGCGGTGGTCGCCCGCGAGTACGGGATCCCGGCGGTCGTCGGCGTTCCCGGCGCCACCCGGACCATCACCACCGGGATGACTCTCACCGTCGACGGGGCCGCCGGTCGGGTCCGGGTGGTTGCAGAGTGACCCGACCGGCGCGTCGCCCCGGCCGGCCCACCGGCGACCTGCACACCCGCGACGAAGTGCTCGTCGCCGCCCGCCGGGCGTTCACCGAAAGCGGTTACAACGGCGCGTCGTTCCGCAAGATCGCGGCCGACGCCGGCGTCGACCCGGGAATGATCAGGCACTGGTTCGGCGACAAGGCCGGGTTGTTCCGGGCGTCGATGCAGCCGCCGGTCGATCCGGAGGCACTGCTGGCCGATGTGCTCGACGGCGGTCCGGACGGGTTGGGCGAGCGGTTGCTGCGCCGGCTGCTGACCCAGTGGGACTCGGCCGGCGCGCACAGCCCCATGATCATCCTGGTGAGATCGGCGGTGTCCCACGAGGAATCGACCCGGCTGCTGCGCGAGTTCGTCACCGAGCAGGTCCTGGGCCGGCTCGTCGGGGCGATGAGCGATGCGCCGGACCGGGCGCTGCGGGCCAGCCTGGTCGGCAGCCAGATGATCGGGTTGGTGATGGCCCGCTACGTCGTCCGGGTGGAGCCGCTGGCCTCGGCCGGGGTGGATCAGGTCGTCACGGCGGTGGCGCCGACGCTGCAGCGCTACCTCACCGGGCAGATCGGCTGAAATCCAGTGCCGCTCAGCGCCAGGCGCCGCGCAGGTACTGCTTCGGGTAGGGCGCCTGGTCCCGGGTCAGCCCGAGCTCATGGGCGGCGCGCAGCGGCCAGGCCGGCTCGCGGAGCGCCGCCCGGGCCAGCAGGACGACGTCGGCCGAACCCTCGTCCAGGATCTGCTGCGCCTGGGCCGGTTCGGTGATCAGCCCGACCGCTCCGGTCGGGATGCCGCCCTTGGTGCGAACGTCCCGGGCGAACGACACCTGGTAGCCGGGCCCGACGGCGATCTGCTGCGCCGGGTCGAGGCCGCCCGACGACGTATCCACCAGGTCGACGCCGTGCTCGCGCAGCAACCCGGCCAGCTCGGCACTCTCGGCCACCGACCAGCCGCCGTCGACCCAATCGGTGGCCGAGATGCGGACCAGCACCGGCTTTCCGGCCGGCCACACTGCCCGCACCGCGTCGACCACCTCAAGCACCAGCCGCGTCCGGTCCTCGAAGCTGCCGCCGTACCCGTCGGTGCGGCGGTTCGCCAGGGGCGACAGGAACTGGTGCAGCAGGTACCCGTGCGCGGCGTGCACCTCGACCACATCGAACCCGGCGTCGTCCGCGCGTCGAGCCGCGTCGGCGAAAGCGGTGACGACGCCGGCGATCTGCGCGGTGGTCAGCTCGCTCGGCGTCGCATATCCGTCGAAGGCGACCGGGGAAGGTGCGACTGCCGTCCAGCCACCCTCGTCCGCCGGCACCGAACCCGTGCCCAGCCAGGGCGCGTGGGTGGACGCCTTGCGTCCGGCGTGGGCGAGCTGAACGCCGATCGGAGCGCCCTGCCCGTGCGCGAAGTCGACGATCCGGCGCCAGGCAACGACCTGTTCGTCGTTCCAGATGCCGGTGTCCTGCGGGCTGATCCGTCCCGCGGCGCTGACTGCGGTGGCCTCGGTCAGGATCAGCCCGTAGCCCAGCGCGGCGTGCGAGCCCAGATGCACCAGGTGCCAGTCGGTGGGCACGCCGTCCTGCTTCTCGACGCTGTACTGGCACATCGGTGACAGCCAGATCCGGTTCTTGAAGGTTTGATCCTGCAGCGTGATGGGGTCGAACAGCGACGGCATGGCATTCGCCTTCCTCGGATGGTGTCCGAGGTGCGGCGTCGAACCCCGGGGCCGGGGTATGCCCGGCCGGTCACCCAGGGCAACCGGGTCGCTCGCGGCGCTATTCCGATCGGCCCAGCGTGGGCTGCGTCACGGCGGTGGGCCTGCGGTTTGTGGACAACTGCCGGGAAGCCCCACTCGATCGTCAAGACTGGGTGACGTGGGTCGGGCGGAGGGTGGACGATGGTGGGTATGTCGGCAGTGGACGAGCGCGCGGTCTGGCCGCCCCGGGTGTGCGGTGAATGGTCGGTGGACGACCTGTTGCACTCGCCCGACGACGGGCAGCGGTACGAGATCCTCGACGGGGTGCTGTTCGTGACGCCGGCACCGGTACTCCGCCATCAGACGGTGCTGTTCGAGATCGCAGTGCTGTTGCGTGCCGCATGCCCACCGGAGCTACAGACATATGTCGCGCCGGTTGATTGGCAGCCCGACGGGCGGACGTCCCTCCAACCCGACGTTCTCGTCGTTCGGCGCGATCGAATCGGTGAGATGAACATCGTCGAGCCGCCGACGCTGGTGGTCGAGGTGCTGTCGCCGAGTACCGCGCGGATCGATCGGATGATCAAGTTGTCCCGGTACGCCGAGGGCGGGATCGCCCAGTACTGGCTGGTGGATCCGGTGGGGCCGTCGGTGCAGGTGTTCGATCTCGTCGACGGCGAGTATCAACTCATCGCGCAGGGCGGCCCGAGTGACACGGTGGCCGTGGACGCGCCGCTGGCCGTCCGCTTCGATCCGGCGGTCCTGGTCGGCTGAGCTCCGGTCGGCGGCACTCTGGGTGGTGTTCTGATCTGATCGTTCGCGATCAGATCAGAACACCACCACCTCAGTCGCCCTTCACATTCACCAGCTGGTGCAGGGTGTGCCGGATCTCGACCAGGTCGGCCGCGTCCCGCATGACGACATCGATCGGCTTGTAGGCGTCGGGGATCTCGTCGATGAACGCGTCCGTGTCCCGGTATTCGATGCCGGCCATCCGTTCCCGCAACTGATCCTGGGTGAACAGCTTCCGGGCCGCGGTCCGCGAGTGCTCCCGGCCGGCGCCGTGCGGCGAGGAGTGCAGCGCCGCCGGGTTGCCCCTGCCCCGCACGACGTACGAGGCGGTGCCCATCGATCCGGGGATGAGCCCGTCGACGCCCTCGTGCGCGTCGATCGCCCCCTTCCGGGACACCCACACCGGCTTGCCCCAATGGGTTTCGCGGGCCGTGTAGTTGTGGTGGCACTGGATCGTCTGCACCGGATCGATCGTGGCGCCCATGTGATCGCCGAACGCCAGCTCGACCCGGTCCATCATCTCCCGCCGGTTGAGCAGCGCGAACCGCTGCGCCCACGTCAATTCCTCGATGTACCGGTCGAACTCGTCGGTGCCCTCGACCAGGTAGGCCAGATCCCGGTCCGGCAGCTGGATCCAGTTTCGTTCCGCGTACTGCTGTGCCACCTTGATGTGGTGCTGGGCGATCCGGTTGCCGACTCCCCGCGAACCGGAATGCAGGAACAGCCAGACGGTTTCGGTCTCGTCGGCGGTCACCTCGATGAAGTGGTTGCCGGAGCCGAGGGAACCCAGCTGGTGCGGCCACTTCCTGCCGTGTCGGGCCGGGTCGAAGCCGGCCTGGTCGGCCAGCGTGGTCAGCTCGTCCAGGTACGTGCGGGTGTGTGGCCCGACGTCCAGGGTCCGGTTGTGGTGTCCGGCGGACAGCGGGATCAGCCGCTCGATCCGGGACCGCAGCGTCACCAGCGGCGCCGCCCTGCGAACCTCGTCGGCGGTGAACACGGTCTTGACGGCGATCATGCCGCAGCCGATGTCGACTCCGACGGCCGCCGGGATGATCGCGCCGAGGGTCGGGATGACCGAGCCGACGGTGGCGCCCATGCCCAGGTGGGCGTCGGGCATCAGGGCCAGGTGCGGGAAGACGAACGGCATTCCGCTGGTGCGGATCGCCTGTTCCTGGGCGTTCGTGTCGAGGATCGACGCCCACGAGATGCACTTGGGAGCAAGCTGTGTGGGCATGGGTCACCACCTTTCGTGGAGATGTGGATGCGTGGTCGGCCGCGCGGGCTTGAACAGCATTCCCGACCTGTCGCGAGATTGCACGTGCATTTCAGCACCGGCGGACATGGAGTCTTGACCGGGCCGTCGGCGGCCGGTCAGCTGACTGACGTCGGGCGTGCCGCGTCAGCCGTGGGTGGTCGCGAAGTGCAGCCAGGTGCGGTGCAGCCACGACGCGTAGTCGTCGCGGGACCAGCCCAGCGTGATTTTCATGAGCGGGAGCACGGGGAGCCAGTGCCGCCGGTCCGCATCCGGATTGCTCCGGACCGCCGCCCGGGGCGCAACGCAACCTCTTCCGGGACTGGCATCGGAATCGGAGGTCGGGGGCGTCGGGGACGGGTTGACGCAGTGGGCGCTGTCGGTCATGTGCGGTGTCGCGGCTCCGGTGCCGTGCGCGTGCATCGTTGGAGGACCGTGGACGTGACCGAGACCGCGCTGCCGCCAACGAGGATCGATCTTCGGGGAGTCAAGGAGCCGGTCCGGGACATCGAGCAGACCACGCAGTGGTACGCGCGAGTGTTCGGCTGGGTCCGGGCGTTCGAGTCTCCCGGCGAGGACGGGGCGGTCGTCGGCGTCGGCGGACGGCTGCCGGGCCCCGGCCGACCGGTCTGTCCTTCCGCCGCAACCCCGAAGCCCAGCCCCAAGCCGGACTCGAACTGGGCATCGACGTGTTCGATGAGCGCGGCGGCATCGTCGATGTCGTCGCTCACCGATCCGGTCGCCGGGCCGCTCGCGCGTGTCCGCGGCGGTCGTAGCAGACAACCCGGAAGTGTGCGGCAAGGGCGGCCATGACCCGGTCGTACTTCCGGTGGTCACCCCACGATCCTTGAACCAACAGAAGCGGTTCGCCGACGCCGATGATCTCGTAGTGCAGGTTGACCCCGTTGATGATCGTCATGAGATCCACGATGGTCGCCGGGCGGGTCCAGCGCCCCGGTGGAAGTACCGGTCTGCGCGACGGGGAGTCGCCGATTCCGTTGCGCAGGCCCCAGGTCGCGGCTTCCGTGCGATTGCCCACGCCGACCTTGGCCAGGACGTTCGCGACGTGGTATTTCACGGTGCGTTCCCCTCGCCAGCCATGCCGAAGCCAGGCCGGTGTCGTGTCGATGACCGGCTCGAATATCGCCCCGGGTGGAGCCCCGCACTGCCCGCCGCCAGAGTGGATCGTCCCGCACCGCCCGGCACTCCAGGGCTGGAGTGGGTGGGGTCCGGCGACACCCGCTCCTGCCTCATTGCCGTCGCACCATGAGTCGCTGGTTGCGCAGCGGTCGTTGTTGCGGGTCGATGTGGACGGGTGGGATGAAGTCGGGCCGGCCGTCGGCGGCCATCCGGATCACCCATCCGTGGTCGCCGTGGATGCGGCGGTGGTGGTGCCCGCAGAGCAGAACCCCGTTCAACAGGGACGTTTCGCCGCCGTTCAGCCACCAGATGATGTGGTGGGCCTCGCACCAGCCGACGGGCCGGTCGCAGCCCGGCCAGGCGCAACCACCGTCCCGCAACGCCAGGGCCCGCCGGATGTGCGGGGGGAAGGTCCGCTCGGCCCGGCCGACGTCCAGCACCAGCCCGT
>Ga0164241_10001490_pt1 | contig 28601 bp, 27 predicted proteins | sample OricomyardsoilBY_FD_108780 | JGI IMG/M metagenome (GOLD analysis project Ga0164241, IMG submission 108780) | Backyard soil microbial communities from Emeryville, California, USA - Original compost - Back yard soil (BY) | ecosystem: Environmental > Terrestrial > Soil > Unclassified | place: USA... | reverse complement strand
CGCGACCGTCGCGCGTCGTCGGGCGACCGAGAACGAGGTGACGCAGACCCGCTCGTGGGCCCGGGTCCGTTCGATCGCGTGGGCGACGGGCCGCACGCCCGACTCGCCCTTGACGTCGATGTTTACGCGCAGGTCGGGCCACGTGCCGAGGAGTTCCTCGAGGCGGGGAACGGGTTCGACCCCACCGATCCGGGCCCTCGCGACCGCCGCCCAGGGCAGCTCCGCCACGATGCCGGACGCGTCGGTCGTCCGGTCGAGGGTCGCGTCGTGCAGTGCGACGGCCACCCCGTCGGACGTGCCGTGCGCGTCGGTCTCGACGTACCGGAAGCCGAGGTCGCGCGCCGCCTCGAACGCGTGCAACGAGTTCTCGAGACCGTCGAGCGAGAAGCCGCGGTGCGCGAGCGCGAGGAAGGGGCCCTCGAGGTACGGCGTCGCGCTCATCGACCGCCGCCCGCCGTGCGGGGCCCGAGGCGGTCGTCCAGCCACGCGAGGACACCGTCGAGGTAGGCCGCCCGCGGGCCGTCGGCGGAGAGCGTGAGGTCGTGCACGCCGCCCTCGACGACGAGCTCCGTCACGTCGCGACCGAGCCGGTGGGCGAGCCTCGCTATCGACTGCACGTCGAGGACGGTGTCCTCTCGGTCGAGGTCTGGGTTGCCCTCGCGGTCCGGGCCGGAGCGGGCGGACCGTCCCACGAGCACGGGCGCGGCGATGTCGAGCCCGCGTTCGAGGCGTGCCTGGCCGCGCCGCACGGCCCGCAGCCAGCCGGCCCGCACGGGCAGACCCTCCGGTCGCTTGAGCGTGGTGTCGAACTCCCAGCGGCCTCCGTTGCGCACGTGCTGGTGCGTCGCGTAGACCGACGGGGCGCTCGTCATGGGGCGCAGCGGGGCGTACGGCCCGACGGCGTCCAGGAGGCGGGTCCCGACGGTCCGGTTGAACCAGCTCGACCGGAGGTCGAGGAAGGGGCTGTCGAGGACGAGCGCGTCCGGCCCGTCCGCGCCGCGCCGCGCGGAGTGCGCCCAGAGGGCCGCGGTGAGCCCTCCCGTCGAGTGGGCGTGCACGACGAGCGGGAGTCCGGGATGCATGGCCCGGACGGCCGCTGCGGCCAGGGCGAGGTCCGCGGCGTGCTCGTGGAGGTCGTCGACGTAGTGGGGGACCTCGCCGGGCCGCCAGGAGCGGCCGGCGCGACGGACGTCGACGGCCACGAACGCGTACCCGGCGCGGGTCAGCGCGGACGCGAGGTGCGCCTGGAAGAAGTAGTCGTTGTACCCGTGCACGTGCAGGACGACGGCGCGCGGCCGGCTGCCATCCTCGCCGCCGAGGCGCCCGGCGGACGCGCGCACGAGCGTCACCCGTGGGGGCACGGCGCCGCCGTGGCCGCCCCACCCGCCGCCGCCTGCCGGTGCGGGGAGCGTGGCCACCGAGAACGCGTCACCGAGCTCGGCGTCGGGCTGCCAGACGGGTCCGTCGGTCATGCCGAGGGCTCCGACGGGGCGACGTCGTGCGCGCCTCCGATGCCACGGCCGGTCGGGAACCGGACCAGCAGGAGCAGGACGAGCCCGACGAGCAGGACGGCGACGATGCCGAGGATGCCCCAGTACTGGTGGCCCGTGAGGGACACGAGCGTCGAGAAGGCGAAGGGGGCGAGGAAGCTGGCGGCCCGGCCGGTGGTGGCGTACAGGCCGAAGATCTCGGTCTCCCGACCGGGTTCGGCGAGCCGCCCGAGCAGCGCGCGGCTCGCGGACTGCGCGGGCCCGACGAACGCCGAGAGCATCAGCCCGAAGACCCAGAAGGGGGTCTGCCCGGCGTCGTGCAGGACGAGCACGGCGGTGCCGGCGACGACGAGCCCGACGAGGGACCCGATCACCACGCGCCGTGGCCCGATGCGGTCGTCGAGCCACCCCGCGCTGATCGTGCAGGCGCCCGCGACGACGTTGGCGGCTATGGCGAACACGATGACCTCGCTCGAGCTGAACCCGAACGTGCCGGACGCGATGACCGCACCGAACGTGAAGACCCCCGCGAGGCCGTCCCGGAAGACGGCGCTGGCGACGAGGAAGCCGAGCGTCGAGCGGCTGGTCCGCCAGAGCCGGGCGAGGTCGCGGAAGAGCTGGCGATAGGCGGCGGCGACGGCGCCGAGCCCGCGTGCCTCGCGTGCCGCCTTGCCGGCCACGGCGGCCTCCGCGGCCGCGGGCTCGGGCACGTCCCCCGTGTACGGCTGCTTGCGGCGCTCGTGCACGACGACGAGCACGGGGATCGCGAAGACCCCGAACCAGAGCGCGGAGATCACCATGGAGACGCGGAAGTCGAGGCCGTGGGCGTCGGTGACCCCGAACCAGCCGACGTCGGGGTTGATGAACCCGACGTAGAGGATCAGCAGGAGGACGATCCCCCCGACGTACCCCGCGCCCCACCCGATCCCGGAGATCCGGCCGATCGTGCGCGGCGTCGAGATCTGCAGGAGCAGCGCGTTGTACGCGACGCCCGCGAGCTCGTAGAACACGTTGCCGAGCGAGAGGAGCACGACCCCGAGCACGACGGCGCGCGACAGGTGCCCGGGCACGGGTTCGACGAACCAGAGCGCGAGCATGGTCGCGAAGACGACCGCCGAGTTGGCGCCGAGCCAGAGCTTGCGGCGGCCGGACCGGTCGGCGAGCGCGCCGAGCGCGGGCGCGAGCACGGCGATGAGCACGCCCGCGACGGTGAGGCCCCAGCCGAGCCACGCGGAGTGCTGCGCGGTGACGGCGTCGGTGTCGGCGCCCTGCTCGACGAACGTGTCGCTCGTGAGCCACGGGGTGAAGACGAACGTCGTGACGACCGCGTTGAAGGCGGCCCCGCCCCAGTCCCACAGGGACCAGGCGGTGATCTGACGGCCGAGCGAAGGGCGGGCAGGGGGGACGCCTTCGTCGTCGGGCGACGGGCGCGGGGTCCGGGCGGCGCTGCGTGCGGGCACGAGCGCATGCTACGGCCCGATACCCTCGGGGACATGATGCGCGTGCTGGTGCTGAACGGTCCGAACCTCGGCCGCCTGGGGGTGCGGGAGCCGGACGTCTACGGGGCGCTGAGCCTCGCCGACCTGAGGGTCTCGGTGGCGCAGTGGTGCGACGAGCTTGGGGTCGAGGCGGAGGTGCGCCAGACGGACGACGAGGCCGAGCTGGTGCACTGGCTGTACGAGGCGGTGGACACGGACGCGCACGTGGTGCTGAACCCGGCGGCGTTCACGCACTACTCGTACTCGTTGCGGGACGCCGCGGCCCAGGTCACGAAGGCCGGTCTGGTGCTGGTCGAGGTCCATCTCTCGAACCCGATGGCGCGCGAGGAGTTCCGTCACACGTCCGTGATCGGGCCGGTGGCGACGGGGACGGTCGCGGGCTTCGGGTTCGACTCGTACCGGTTCGCGCTGCAGGCTGTGATCGCCAAGGCCTGAGCCTGGCGAGACACGTATCAAGCTAGATACCTTGATACCTGTAGTTCAAGGTCGTAGGCTTGTCTCATGTGGGTCCTGACGATCGACCAACGTGCCAGTCGCCGCCGTGGCGACCGGGTCCCCGAGCTGCTCGACGCGCTGCCCGGTGCCGACACCCCCGGTGTCGTCCTCGCGTTCGACCGCACCGTCGGCGACGAGGTGCAGGGCGTGCTCGATGCCGCACCCGCCGTGCTCGACGCCGTCCTGACCGCCGCGCGACTGGGGGAGTGGAGCGTCGGCGTCGGCGTCGGCCCGGTGGACGAGCCGCTGCCCGCGAGCACGCGCGAGGGCTCCGGTGCGGCCTTCGTGCGGGCCCGCGAGGCCGTCGAGCGCGCCAAGCGCCGCGCGGGCGACGTCCCCGTCGCCGTCGTCGGAGCCGACCGGGGCCCGGCCGCCGCGCGCGCCGCGGACGCCGAGGCGGTGCTGCGCCTGCTCGCCGCGGGCGCCGCGCGTCGGACCGAGGCGGGCTGGGAGGTCGTCGACCTGCTGCGTGGTGGTCTCAGCCAGCGCGCCGCCGCCGAACGGCTGGGCGTGTCGGGGCAGGCCGTGAGCCAGCGCGTGCGGGCTAGCATGTGGCCCGAGGAAGCCGCGGCGCGCCCGCTCGCGGCCCGGCTGCTCGAGGAGGCGGACGTGGACGACAGGGGTGCGGGCGGATGAGCGCGGCGACCGTCCTCGCGGTCACCGGGATCTCCGCCGGGCTGCTCGCCGCCAGCGTCCTCGGTGGCCTCGTGGTCGTCCCCGCCGTCCTGAGGGCCGCCGGCCGCGCGTCGGCGGGCGAGTCGGCGGAGGCCGACGCCGACGGCTCGCCGGCTGCGCCCGAGGCCGCCGCCGTGCTCCGTGGCGGGACCTGGATCGGCATCCTCGAGCGGCTCGCCGTGACCGGGTGCCTCCTCGCGGGCTTCCCCGCCGGGGTCGCGGTGGTCGTGGCCGTGAAGGGCCTCGGGCGGTACCCCGAGATCCGCGACAACCCGGGCGTCTCGGAGCGGTTCGTCATCGGCACCCTGGCCTCGCTCGGGTGGGCCGCGGCCGCCGGGATGCTCGGCCTGTGGCTGAACGGGCTCGTCAGGTAGGATTGCCTGGGCCTTTTCGCGGCTCCGCGGCGGACAGCGACGACATCCGCCGGACGACCGCACCCGCACCTCTCCCCGACCTCAGGAAGCAGAACGTGGCGACCACCAACGACATCAAGAACGGCACCGTGCTGAAGATCGACGGCCAGCTCTGGACCGTCATCGAGTTCCAGCACGTCAAGCCCGGCAAGGGCGGTGCGTTCGTCCGCACGAAGCTCAAGAACGTGCTCTCGGGCAAGGTGGTCGACAGGACGTTCAACGCCGGTCTGAAGGTCGAGACGGCGAACGTCGACAAGCGCGACATGCAGTACCTGTACCGCGACGGCGACGACTTCATCTTCATGGACACCGACACCTACGACCAGCTCCCCGTCTCGGCGGCGACGGTCGGCAGCGCGGCGGACTACATGCTCGAGAGCCAGAACGCGATCGTCGCCACGCACGAGGGCGCGCCGCTGTTCGTCGAGCTCCCCGCGTCCGTGGTCCTCGAGGTCACGTACACCGAGCCGGGCCCAGGGCGACCGCTCGACCGGCGGCACCAAGCCCGCCACGCTCGAGACCGGTGCGACCATCCAGGTCCCCCTGTTCCTCGAGACCGGCACGAAGGTCAAGGTCGACACCCGCGACGGGTCGTACCTCGGCCGTGTGAACGACTGACGTGGCGGCGCGCAGCAAGGCTCGCAAGCGCGCGGGCGACGTCCTCTACGAGGCGGACCAGCGCGGCATCGCGCCGGTGACCATGCTGTCCCAACGGGTCACCGAGCCCGGCACGCAGGCCTCCCTGCCGGAGTACGCCGTCGAGCTCGTCGAGGGGGTCGACGCCAACCGCGAGCGGATCGACGAGATCCTCGCGACCTACTCGCACGGCTGGACCATCGAGCGGATGCCGGCGGTCGACCGTGCGATCCTGCGCGTCGGGGTGTGGGAGATCCTCTACAACGACGACGTCCCGGACGGCGTCGCGCTCGACGAGGCGGTGTCGCTCGCGACGTCGCTGTCGACCGACGACTCGCCGTCGTTCGTGAACGGGCTGCTCGCCCGCGTCGCGGAGCTCGGGCCCACCCTGCGGGCCTGACCGCAGCATCACCTCCCGGAGCCCCGGGCGCCCACCACGGCGCCCGGGGCTCCGGCGTTTCGCCCACGCGCCGCCGTCCGGCATCATGCTCGGTGTGCCGACGACGCCACCCCCGCCCCGGTCGGCGAGCGAGAGCCCGACCGCCCGCACCGACGCGCCCCCGCCCGCCCGTGCGTCCGCGCTGCCCCGCAGGGCCGTCGTCGGGTACGCCGCGGGCTCCGTGGGGACCGGCGGCTTCGGCACCTTGCCGGGGCTCGTCCTCGCGTACTACCTGACCGACACCCTCGGCGTCGGCGCCGGGCTCGCGAGCCTCGTCGTGACCGTCCCCAAGGTCTGGGACGTCCTCCTCGCGCCCGCGATCGGCGCCGCGTCCGACACCTCCGCCGCGCGTCGCGGGACCCGCCGCCCCTTCCTCCTCTCCGGCGCATTGACGCTCCCGCTCCTGTTCGCCTCCGTGTTCGCCGTGCCCGCCGCCCTCACCGGTGGGGGCGCGGCCTGGTGGGTCGTCGTCACGTTCCTCCTCGCCGCGACCGCGTACTCCGTGTTCCAGGTCCCGTACATCGCGCTGCCCGCGGACATCGCGCCCGACTACGCCACGCGCACCCGCCTCGTCGCGCCCCGCATCGCGGTGCTCGCGGTCGCGATCCTCGCGTTCGGCGCGGGCGGCCCCGCTCTCCGTGACGCGGCCGGCGGGGGCCGCACCGGCTACCTGCTCATGGGCGCGGTGTGCGGCGTCGCGCTCGGTCTGGGGATGCTGGGCGCCTGGTGGGGGGCGCCGAAGCCGGCTTCGTCGTTCCGCCGTGGCGGGGTGACGCGCCCCTCCGAAGGAGTGGCGGCGCACCTGCGCGCGGGCTTCGCCGTGGTCGCCGACGTACCGGCGTTCAGGCGGCTTCTCGGCGCGTTCGTGCTGCAGGCGCTGGCGACCGGCGGGATGCTCGCCGGCGCCCAGTACGTCGCTACGTACACGCTCGGCGACGAGAACGACGTGACGTTCCTGTTCGCTGCGCTCGTCGCGCCCGCCCTGCTCGTCATGCCGGCCGCGACGCGGGTCGCGCGCCGGGTCGGGAAACGCCGGGCGCTCGTCGGATCGACCGCGCTGTTCGTGGTCGCCGCGCTCGCGCTCCTGCCCATGCAGTGGGTCCCTGGGCCCTGGGTCTACGGGCCGGTCGCCCTCGCCGGGGTCGCCTACGCCGGCATGCAGCTCTACCCGCTCGCGATGCTGCCCGACGTCATCGCCGTCGACGCCCGCGAGCGCGGCGCGGAGCGGGCCGGCATCCTCAGCGGCGTGTGGACCGCCGGGGAGACCGCCGGTCTCGCGCTCGGGCCGACGCTCGTCCTGGGCATCCTCGCCGTCACCGGTTTCGTCTCGCACACCGCGACCGAGGCCGTCGCGCAGCCCGCGAGCGCCCGGCTCGGGGTCGTGCTCGCGTTCACGGTCCTGCCGGCGGCGCTCACGCTGCTGAGCCTGGTGCCGCTGTCCCGCTACCCGTTGTCGGCCGCCGTGGTCGACGCCTCCACCGATCCGGAGCCCGCATGAGCGCCACGCCGCCGTCCGTCCCGTCCGTCCCGTCCGTCACCGCCGACGCCGCCCGGTCCGAGGTGCTGGCTCAGCTCGTGCGTCTGCGGGCCGAGGACCCGCCGACGCACGGTGGCCGGGTGCTGTCGTACGTGTACGACCCGGGTGACGCGGCGCTCGACGAGCTCGCCGCCGAGGCGGTCCGGCTGTTCCTGCCCGTGAACGGGCTCGACCCGACGACGTTCCGGTCGGTCGCGGCGCTCGAGCGGGACCTGGTGGCGCTGGCGCGCGACGTGCTCCACGGCGACGCCGACGTGGTGGGCTCGGTGACGTCCGGCGGGACGGAGTCGTGCCTGCTGGCGGTGAAGTCGGCGCGCGACCTGTGGCGCGCGGCGTCGCCGTCGCGTGCGGGCGCGCGGGCGCGCCTGGTCGCTCCGACGACGGCGCACCCGGCGTTCCACAAGGCGGCCGCCTACCTGGACCTCGACCTGGTGAGCGTCCCGGTCGACCCGGGTTCGGGGACGGTGGCGGCGGATCGCCTGCTCGCGGAGGTCGACGACCGGACGGCGCTCGTGGTGGTGAGCGCGCCGTCGTACCCGTTCGGCGTGCTCGACCCGGTCGCGGAGGTCGCGGCCGGGGCTGCGGAGCGAGGCGTGGCGTGTCACGTGGACGCGTGCCTCGGGGGGTGGGTGCTGCCGTGGTGGGAGCCCGCGGGGGAGCGGACGCTGCCGGGCTGGGACCTCGCCGTGCCCGGGGTGACGTCCCTGTCGGCGGACCTGCACAAGTACGGGTACGCGCCCAAGGGTGCCTCGGTGGTCCTGTACCGGGGGCGCGAGCGCCACGTGGCCCAGTACTTCGTGACGTCGGCCTGGCCGGGCTACCCGGTGGTCAACCCGACGGTGCTGGGGTCGCGGGCGGCCGGGCCGATGGCGGCGGCGTGGGCGATCACCCGTGCGCTCGGCACGGACGGGTTCGCGGCGCTGGTGGCCCGGACGAGGCGGGCGACTGACGCCCTCGTCGGGGCGGGGGAGCGGGTTGAGGGCTTGCGGGTCGTCGGGCGGCCGGACGGCCCGCTCGTGGCGCTGGCGTCCGACGAGTCGGTCCCGCCGGGGCGCCGGGTGGACCCCTTCCTGCTCGTGGACGCGGTCCGTAGGCGCGGGTTCCTGCTGCAGGCGCAGCCTGCGCTGCCGCAGGACGACGGCACGAGGCTGCCGCGGACGGCGCACCTCACGGTCACGCCGGTCACCGACCGGGTGGCGGACGAGCTGATCGCGGCGTTGCGGGCGGGTGCCGACGAGGTACGCGGGCTGCCGCCGGCGGCGCCTGACCCGGCGCTCGCGCAGCAGGTCCTCGCCGAGGGCCTGCCCGAGGACCTCGCCGTCGTCATGGCGACCCTGGAGGCCCTGCCGCCCGAGGTGAAGCACCCCGTGCTGGCCCAGGTGCTGGCCGCGGCGATCGACCCGTCACGGGGTTGACGCCCGCCGCTCCGGTCGCACGCCGGCCTGCACTCTCGACCTGAGGGTGAGACTCGACCTGAGGGTGAGCGTGAGGGTCCATGACCCGGGGTGGGCCTGACCGTCAGGTCGAGCTCGAGGGCTATCGGGCTACAAGCCCGTGTGGGCGGCCCACCGGCGGGACGCCTCCGTGGCTGCGTCCGTGATCAAGGCGTCGATCTCCGGACCGCGCCGGACGGCGAAGGACGTGTACGCGCCCCGGCCGCCCGCGACAGGGCGGCCGTACGCCTTCACGGCGAGCGACCCGTCCGCCAGGAGACGCACCGTGAGCGACTGCAGCTCGAACACCTCGCCGCGCCGCGCGTCCTGCCATCTCAGCTCTTCGGGAATCGTCACGTTGAACGCGAGGGCGTTGAGGTCGACGGCCGGCATACCCCGAGCGTAGCGACGGGATCCGCCTGTGCGCAGGGACGAGGCGCGCGGCGCGCTCCGTGACGCGTCTCACGCGCTCGCCCGCCCGCCTGCGGGCCGAGCCGGGCGACCTGCCGCTGCCCTCCGGTAGACTGGCTCCGGGCGTTCGCGCCCTCGATTCGAACTCAACACGCAGACACGAACCGACGTTCCTTTAACACCCGTCCGGGAGGCGGGGAAGGAGGTCTTCATGAGTCATGGCCACACGTCCGGCAGCACGAGCCCGTCCGTCGACGGCGTCCCCGTCGAGACGGCGGGCACGGTGGTCCTCGGACCGACCGAGATCCAGCGGGCACTGACCCGCATCGCCCACGAGATCGTGGAACGCAACAAGGGCACGCGTGACGTCGTGCTCCTCGGGATCCCCACACGCGGGGTCCCCCTCGCGCACCGGCTCGTCGAGCGCCTCGCCGCGATCGCGGCGACCGACCCGGCCGGCGCCGACCCCATCGCCCCCGCGGGCGAGCTCGACGTCACGATGTACCGCGACGACCTGCGTGACCACCCGACCCGCACGATCGGCCGGACGCAGCTGCCCGCAGGCGGCGTCGACGGCAAGACCGTCGTCCTCGTCGACGACGTCCTCTACTCGGGGCGGACGATCCGCGCGGCCCTGGACGCGATCAGCGATCTCGGCCGCCCGCGTGCCGTGCAGCTCGCCGCGCTGGTCGACCGGGGCCACCGCGAGCTCCCGATCCGCCCCGACTTCGTGGGCAAGAACCTGCCGACGTCGCACACCGAGCGGGTGCGCGTCCGCCTCGCCGAGCTGGACGGCGAGGACGCCGTCGTGATCCAGGGCGCACCGACGGCCCCGGGGAACCCGACGACCCCGAGAGAGGGCGACCGATGAAGCACCTGCTGTCCGCTGCGGACCTCACGCGTGGCGAGGCGGTGCACGTCCTCGACACGGCGGCCGAGATGGCCGTGACGCAGTCCCGCGAGATCAAGAAGCTGCCCACGCTGCGCGGCCGGACCGTCGTGAACCTCTTCTTCGAGGACTCGACGCGTACCCGGATCTCGTTCGAGACGGCCGCCAAGCGCCTGTCGGCCGACGTCATCAACTTCTCCGCCAAGGGCTCGAGCGTGTCCAAGGGCGAGTCCCTGAAGGACACCGCGCTGACGCTGCAGGCCATGGGCGCGGACGCCGTGGTGGTCCGCCACCAGGCGTCGGGCGCGCCCCACCTGCTCGCGAACGCCGGGTGGCTGGACGCCGCCGTCGTGAACGCGGGCGACGGCACCCACCAGCACCCGACGCAGGCGCTGCTCGACGCGTTCACGCTGCGACGGCACCTCGCCGGCGACCCGGCCCTGGGTGCGACGTCCGGGCTCGGCAACGATCTCGACGGCCTGCACGTCGCGATCGTCGGGGACGTGCTGCACTCGAGGGTCGCCCGGTCGAACGTGGCGCTGCTGACCACGCTGGGCGCCCGCGTCTCGCTCGTCGCACCGCCCACGCTCGTGCCCGTGGGCGTCGAGACGTGGCCGTGCGACGTCTCGTACGACCTGGACGGGGTCCTCGGGGACGGCAAGCCCGACGCCGTGATGATGCTCCGCGTCCAGCGCGAGCGGATGAGCTCCGCGGGCGGTGGGTTCTTCCCGAGCCCCCTCGAGTACGCACGGGCCTACGGCCTCGACGCCCGCCGCCTCGCGACCCTGCCCGAGCACGCGATCGTCATGCACCCGGGACCCATGAACCGCGGCCTGGAGATCTCCGCGGAGGCGGCGGACTCGCCTCGCGCGGTCATCGTCGAGCAGGTCGCCAACGGCGTCGCCGTCCGCATGGCCGTGCTCTACCTGCTGCTCGCGGGGCAGAACCAGGACGCACCCGCCACCACCGCCCGGACCGAGGAGGCCCACGCATGACCGCCGCACCCACCAGGCCCGAGACGTCCTACCTCCTGCGGGAGGTCCGGCCGCTCGGTGGCGAGCGTGTGGACGTGCTGCTGCGGGACGGCGTGATCGCCGCGATCGAGACGCGTCTCGACGACGCCGACGCCACCGAGGTCGACGCCACCGACCTGGTCGCGCTGCCGGGCCTCGTCGACCTGCACACGCACCTGCGGGAGCCGGGCCGCGAGGACACCGAGACGATCGGGTCCGGCACACGCGCGGCCGCCGCCGGCGGGTTCACCGCGGTCCACGCCATGGCCAACACGACGCCGGTCGCGGACACCGCGGGCGTCGTCGAGCAGGTCTGGCGGATCGGCCGCGACGCCGGCTGGGTCGACGTGCACCCGGTGGGCGCGGTGAGCGTCGGGCTCGCGGGGGAGCAGCTCGCCGAGCTGGGCGCGATGGCGCAGTCCGCCGCGCGGGTCCGCGTGTTCTCGGACGACGGGAAGTGCGTGTGGGACCCGGTCCTCATGCGCCGGGCGCTCGAGTACGTCAAGGCGTTCGACGGCGTCGTCGCGCAGCACGCGCAGGAGCCGCGGCTCACCGAGGGCGCCCAGATGAACGAGGGGATCGTCTCGGCCGAGCTGGGGCTCGCGGGCTGGCCGGCGGTCGCCGAGGAGGCGATCATCGCCCGTGACGTGCTCCTCGCCGAGCACGTCGGCTCGCGCCTGCACGTGTGCCACCTGTCCACGGCGGGCTCGGTCGAGATCGTGCGCTGGGCCAAGGGCCGCGGGATCGACGTGACCGCCGAGGTCACTCCCCACCACCTCGTCCTGACCGACGAGGAGGCGCGCGGCTACGACCCGACGTTCAAGGTCAACCCGCCGCTGCGCACCCAGGCGGACGTCGACGCCGTCCGGGAGGGCCTGGCCGACGGGACGATCGACATCGTCGCGACCGACCACGCCCCGCACGCCCGCGAGGACAAGGACTGCGAGTGGGCGGCCGCCGCGTTCGGGATGACCGGGCTCGAGACGGCGCTGAGCGTCGTGCAGGCCACCATGGTCGACACCGGCCGCCTCACCTGGGCGGACGTCGCGCGCGTCATGTCCGCCAACCCGGCGCGCATCGGCCGGATCGACTCCGGTGCGCACGCCCAGGGGCGCCCGCTCGCGGTCGGTGAGCCCGCGAACCTCGTGCTCGTCGACCCGGCCGCGCGCCGCGTCGTCGACGGACGCGCGCAGCAGACCGCGAGCGCCAACACCCCGTTCGCGGGGCGCGAGCTGCCGGGACGTGTGGTCGCGACGTTCCTGCGCGGCCGCGCGACGGTGCTCGACGGCGCCCCCGTGGAGCATGTCCTGACGGCGGGAGGTGTGCGGTGAACCTGCCCCTTCCTGTCGCCGTCGGGATCTGGATCGTCATCGCCGCCGCGCTGCTCGCGGTCATGTGGTTCGGCTGGCGCGGCCGGTCGCGCCGGAGCCGGGCGCTCGTGCCCGTGCTGCCCGCGCGCCCCGACGACGCCGCCCTCGGGGCTGCGCGCACCCAGCCCGTGGACGCGGTGTACGTGTCGAGCACGACCGCGGGAGACTGGTTGGACCGGGTCGCGTCGCACGACCTCGGCTTCCGCTCGCAGGCCACCGTGCAGGTCTTCGACGGGGGCCTGGTCGTGGCTCGCGCCGGCGCCGAGGACGTGTTCGTGCCGGCGGCGGACCTGGTCGAGGCGAAGACCGCCCCCGGGATGGCGGGCAAGTTCGTCGGGAAGGACGGGCTCGTCGTCGTCACGTGGCGGGTGACGCCCCCGGGCGCGAAGAGCGCGGCGGACGGCGGCGACGTCGTGACCCTCGACACCGGACTGAGGACCAGGCACGCGGCCGACAGGCCGCTCCTGGTGGACGCGGTCAACGCGCTGCGACCCGGGGGCCGGGCCCCCGACGGAGCGGCGCCGACCGGAGCGCGGGACGACGCCGCGCAGGAGACGACGGAGGAGAACAAGTGAACGCACCTGCCCCCCAGCCCGCGGCCCCGGCCGAGCTGCCCGCCGACCTCGGCCCCGACGCCGCGGTGCTCGTCCTCGAGGACGGCCGCACCAGCGTCGGCCGTGCCTACGGCGCCCGCGGGACGACGGTCGGGGAGATCGTCTTCAACACCGGCATGACCGGGTACCAGGAGACGCTCACGGACCCGTCCTACCACCGGCAGATCGTCGTGATGACGGCTCCCCACATCGGGAACACGGGCGTCAACGACGAGGACCCCGAGTCGGGTCGGATCTGGGTCTCCGGCTACGTGGTGCGCGACCCCGCACGCCGGTACTCGAGCTGGCGCGCGGACCGCTCGCTGGACGACGAGCTCGCGGCACAGGGCGTCGTCGGGATCAGCGACGTGGACACGCGTGCGCTGACCCGGCACCTGCGGGAGCTCGGCGTGATGCGGGCGGCCATCTTCTCGGGCGACGCGCTGGTGCGCGGCGGGCGGGTGCGCCCGGTCGCGGAGCTCGTCGACGAGGTCCGGTCTGCCCCCGCGATGGAGGGCGCCGCCCTCGCCGCCGAGGTCTCGGTCGACGAGGCGTACACGGTCGAGCCGCTCGGCCCGGACGGTGCGCCCCTGGCGGAGCCCGTCGCGACGGTCGTCGCGGTCGACCTCGGGATCAAGTCCATGACGCCGCACCGGCTGGCCGAGCGCGGCATGCGGGTGCACGTCGTCCCGGCGACCACGGACATCGCGACGATCGAGTCCCTGAGGCCCGACGGGGTGTTCTTCTCGAACGGGCCCGGCGACCCGGGGGCGGCGACGACCGAGGTCGAGCTGCTGCGCGCCGTCCTGGACCGCAGGATCCCCTACTTCGGGATCTGCTACGGCAACCAGATCTTCGGACGGGCGCTCGGCTACGGGACGTACAAGCTCGCCTACGGGCACCGCGGGATCAACCAGCCCGTCATGGACCGCACGACCGGCAAGGTCGAGGTCACGGCGCACAACCACGGGTTCGCGGTGGACGCCCCGCTCGACGGCGAGTCGACCGCCCCGTACGACGGCGGCCGGTACGGCCGCGTGCGGGTGTCGCACGTGGGCCTCAACGACCAGGTCGTCGAGGGGCTCGAGGCGCTCGACCTGCCGGCCTTCTCGGTGCAGTACCACCCCGAGGCGGCGGCCGGCCCGCACGACGCGGCGTACCTCTTCGACCGCTTCCTCGACCTGATGAACCAGAGCACGACCGAGCAGGAGGCCTGACCCGTGCCGCGCAGAACCGACATCCAGAGCGTCCTCGTCATCGGCTCGGGCCCCATCGTGATCGGCCAGGCGTGCGAGTTCGACTACTCCGGCACCCAGGCGTGCCGGGTCCTGAGGGAGGAGGGCCTGCGGGTCGTCCTCGTGAACTCCAACCCGGCGACGATCATGACGGACCCGGAGTTCGCCGACGCGACCTACGTCGAGCCGATCACCACCGAGGTGCTCACCACGATCATCGCCAAGGAGCGCCCGGACGCCCTGCTCCCGACGCTGGGCGGCCAGACCGCGCTCAACGCGGCGATCGCGCTGCACGAGGCGGGGGTCCTCGAGAAGTACGACGTGGAGCTGATCGGCGCGAACATCCCCGCGATCCAGAAGGGCGAGGACCGCCAGCAGTTCAAGGACGTCGTCGCGAAGTGCGGCGGCGAGAGCGCCCGCTCGGAGATCATCCACACGATCCCCGACGCGATCGCCGCCGCGGGCAGCCTCGGCTACCCGATGGTCGTGCGGCCGTCCTTCACCATGGGCGGACTGGGGTCCGGCATCGCCTACGACGAGGACGACCTGCGTCGCATCGTCGGCCAGGGCCTGCACTACTCACCGACCACCGAGGTCCTCCTGGAGGAGTCGATCCTCGGCTGGAAGGAGTACGAGCTCGAGCTGATGCGCGACAAGAACGACAACGTGGTGGTCGTCTGCTCGATCGAGAACGTGGATCCGGTCGGCGTGCACACGGGCGACTCGATCACGGTCGCGCCCGCGCTCACGCTCACCGACCGCGAGTACCAGAAGCTGCGCGACATCTCGATCGCCGTCATCCGCGAGGTCGGCGTCGACACCGGCGGCTGCAACATCCAGTTCGCGGTCGACCCGGCCACGGGTCGCATCATCGTCATCGAGATGAACCCGCGCGTCTCGCGCTCGTCCGCGCTCGCGTCGAAGGCCACGGGCTTCCCGATCGCGAAGATCGCCGCGAAGCTCGCCGTGGGCTACACGCTCGACGAGATCCCCAACGACATCACGCAGGTCACGCCGGCGAGCTTCGAGCCGACGCTCGACTACGTCGTCGTCAAGGTGCCGCGGTTCGCCTTCGAGAAGTTCCCCGCCGCCGACCCGACGCTCTCCACCACCATGAAGTCGGTGGGCGAGGCCATGGCGCTGGGCCGCAGCTTCACCGAGGCGCTCGGCAAGGCGATGCGTTCGATCGACAAGGCGGGCGCGGTGTTCCACTGGGACGGCGAACCCGTCTCGGGCCCCGACCTGGACGCCCTGCTCGTCCAGATCGCACGGCCCACCGAGGGCCGGATCATCGGCGTGCAGCAGGCGCTGCGCGCCGGGGCGACCGTCGAGCAGGTCTTCGACGCCACCAAGATCGACCCGTGGTTCCTCGACCAGATCCAGCTCGTCAACGAGGTCGCGGCCGCCGTCGCCGGGGCGCCGGCCCTGACGCGCGACGTCCTCGCGCAGGCCAAGCGCCACGGCCTGTCGGACGCGCAGGTCGCGCGTCTGCGCCGCCTCGGCCCGGCCGGCGAGGCCACGGTCCGCGAGGTGCGCTACGCGCTCGGCGTCCGCCCGGTCTACAAGACGGTCGACACGTGCGCCGCCGAGTTCGCCGCCCGCACCCCGTACCACTACTCCTCGTACGACGAGGAGACCGAGGTGCAGCCGCGCGAGCGCGAGGCCGTGATCATCCTCGGCTCGGGTCCGAACCGGATCGGGCAGGGTATCGAGTTCGACTACTCGTGCGTGCACGCGACCCTCGCCCTCGCCGGCAGGTACGAGACCGTCATGGTCAACTGCAACCCGGAGACGGTCTCGACGGACTACGACACCTCCGACCGCCTGTACTTCGAGCCGCTCACGTTCGAGGACGTGCTCGAGGTCTACCAGGCGGAGCTCGCGGCCGGCCCGGTCAAGGGGATCATCGTGCAGCTCGGCGGGCAGACGCCTCTGAGCCTCGCGCAGCGCCTCCAGGACGCGGGCCTGCCGATCCTCGGGACGAGCCCGGAGGCCATCGACGCCGCCGAGGACCGCGGGCTCTTCGGCCAGGTCCTGGCCGACGCCGGCCTGCCGGCCCCCGCGTTCGGCACCGCCAGGTCGCTCGAGCGCGCCCGTGAGGTCGCCGAGTCCATCGGCTACCCGGTGCTGGTGCGTCCGTCGTACGTGCTGGGCGGCCGCGGCATGGAGATCGTGTACTCGGCGGAGCAGCTCACCGGGTACGTCGAGCGTGCGCTCGAGGAAGGAGCGGCCGCGTCCGGCAGCGGCTCCCTGCCCGCCCCGCTGCTCATCGACCGCTTCCTCGACGACGCGATGGAGATCGACGTCGACGCCCTCTACGACGGGACCGAGATGTTCCTCGGCGGCGTCATGGAGCACATCGAGGAGGCGGGTATCCACTCCGGCGACTCCGCGTGCGTCCTGCCGCCCGTGTCGCTCTCGGCCACCGAGCTGGAGCGGATCCGGCGCTCGACCGAGGCGATCGCGAAGGGCGTCGGCGTCCGCGGCCTCCTGAACATCCAGTACGCGCTCGTGTCGGACGTGCTCTACGTGCTCGAGGCCAACCCGCGCGCCTCCCGCACGGTCCCGTTCGTCTCCAAGGCGACGGGCGTCCCCCTCGCGAAGGCGGCGGCCCGCGTGATGACGGGCGAGACCATCGCCGACCTGCGCGCCGAGGGGCTGCTGCCCACGGACCGCGACGGTGCGACGATCGACCTCACCGACGCGATCGCCGTCAAGGAGGCGGTGCTGCCCTTCAAGCGGTTCCGCACCGCAGAGGGCGTCGCGGTCGACACGGTCCTCGGGCCGGAGATGCGCTCGACGGGCGAGGTGATGGGCTTCGACGCCGACTTCCCGACGGCCTTCGCGAAGTCGCAGTCGGCGGCCTTCGGCGGGCTCCCGGAGTCGGGCCGGGTCTTCGTCTCCGTCGCGGACCGCGACAAGCGGTCGATCGTCCTGCCGATCCGGCGCCTGACCGAGCTGGGCTTCGAGGTGCTGGCCACGGAAGGCACCGCGGTCGTGCTCCGACGCAGCGGGATCCCGGCGACGGTCGTGCGCAAGTACTCGCAGGGCCGGGGGAGCGAGGGCGAGCCGACGATCGTGGACCTCATCACCGAGGGGTCGGTCGACATGGTCGTCAACACGCCGAACGGCCAGGGCGCGCGGGCGGACGGGTACGAGATCCGCGCGGCGACGACAGCCGCCGACAGACCGATCGTCACGACCGTCCAACAGCTCTCGGCGGCGGTCCAGGGGATCGAGGCGCAGCTCGCCGGGCCGTTCGCGGTCGCCAGCCTGCAGGAGCACATGGCCGTCCGGGCCGCGCACGCGAAGGCCGCCGGGGTGACCGCATGACCGCGCCGTTCGGGGCACGCCTGGCGGCCGCCATGGACGACCACGGACCGCTGTGCGTGGGGATCGACCCGCACGCGAGCCTGTTGGACGCCTGGGGCCTGGCCGACGACGCCGACGGGGCCCGTACCTTCGGGCTCCGGGTCGTCGAGGCCGTCGGAGGGCGGGTGGCGGCGGTCAAGCCGCAGGCGGCGTTCTTCGAGCGGCACGGCTCGCGCGGCGTGGCGGCGCTCGAGGACGTCATCGCAGCCGCACGGGCGGCCGGGACGCTCGTCGTCGTCGACGCCAAGCGGGGCGACATCGGCTCGACCATGGACGCGTACGCCGAGGCGTTCCTCCGCGACGGCTCGCCGCTGGCGGGGGACGCCCTGACCGTCTCCCCGTACCTCGGGTTCGGATCTCTCTCGCCGGCAGTGGACCTCGCGCTGTCGTCGGGTCGGGGCCTGTTCGTCCTCTGCCTGACCTCCAACAAGGAGGGGCACGAGGTGCAGCACGCCAGGACCCCCGTGGACGGAGCCGCGCACGAGCGCGGCGAGGTGGGTGCGAGCGTCGCCTCGACGATCGCCGCCCACGCGGCCGCGCTCAACGCGGACGTCCACCCGCTCGGGTCGATCGGGCTCGTCGTCGGCGCGACGGTGGGCGACGCCGCCGCGCGCACGGGCACCGACCTCACGGCGGTGAACGGGCCCCTGCTCGCGCCCGGCGTGGGCGCCCAGGGCGCCGGTGCCACCGAGCTCACCGCGGTGTTCGGCCGCGCGCGCCGGCAGGTGCTCGCCTCGTCGTCGCGCGGCGTGCTGCGCGCCGGCCCCGACGTCGCCTCGCTGCGGCGGGCGGCCGACGAGGCCGGCGCCGAGGCACGAGCGGCCCTCCGCGGCTGACGCGCCGCGTCCCGGAGACCTCGCGCATCGGGCCCCTGACCTGCCAGGATGGCCCGATGGAGATCTCCGGGACGTGGAACGCTCGCGACGTCGGTGGCCGGGCGGCGCCCCACGGCGGCACGGAGCCGCTGCGCGAAGGGGTGCTCCTGCGCACCGCCAGCCTCGCCCGCCTCGACGACGCCGGACGCGCCACGCTCGCGTCGATGGGTGTCACCACCGTGATCGACCTGCGCGGGACGGAGGAGGTCGAGCGGGACGGGGCGGACGCCGTCGGGCCGGGGATCGTCGTGCTGCACCGTGCCATGGACCCCGCGGCCGCGATGGCCGCCGGTGACGCGGAGACCGCGACGCCGGGCGCCGAGGGCGCACCCATGTCCCCGACCGCGGACACCCAGGCGCTCGTCACGCGCCTGCTCGAGGCCGAGCGGCCGGCCGACGTCGCCCGCACCATGATGCGGGCCGTCTACGCGTCCTTCGTGACCGACGGCGTCGTCCGCGCCGCCCTCGGCCGCGCCCTCACCGACCTCGCGCACGCCGACGGGGCGACCGTGGTGCACTGCTCGGCGGGCAAGGACCGCACCGGGTGGCTCGTCGCGCTCGTCCAGTACCTCTGCGGCGTCGAGGCCGACGCGCGGCTCGCCGAGTACCTGCTCAGCGCCCAGGCCGCCGAGCTCATGCTGTCCCGGATCCCGCCCGTGCCCGGTCTCGCGACCGACGCGCTCGAGCCGTTCGTCTCGGTCGAGGACGACTACCTGCTCTCGGCCTGGGAGCTCGCCGACCGCGAGCACGGGGGCATCGACGGGTACCTGGCGGCGTGCGGGCTCTCCTCCGCGGACCGTGATGCGCTCGTGTCGAGGCTCCGCTGATCCGTCGGAGCAGGTCAGGGACACGTGTGCGTTCTGCGTGTCGCGGCGCGGACCGATTGCACGGGCGGTGGCGCCTCGCTACGTTCGAGGTGTGCAGTTGCCGTCCGGCATCCCCACCACTCGAAGGGCGACCACCGTGGCACTCCCGAATCTCACCCCAGAACAACGCGCCGCCGCCCTCGAGAAGGCGGCCGCGGCCCGGCGTGCCCGCGCCGAGGTCAAGAACCGGCTCAAGTACTCGCAGGGCTCGCTCTCCGAGGTGATCGAGCAGGGGCAGACCGACGACGTCATCGGGAAGCTCAGGGTGGTCGAGATGCTCGAGTCTCTCCCCGGCGTCGGCAAGGTCAAGGCCCGTGCGATCATGGAGGAGATCGGGATCGCCGAGACGCGCCGGGTCCGTGGCCTCGGCCCGCACCAGGCGAAGGCCCTGATCGAGAGGTTCGACTCGAAGGGCTGAACGATCACACGCACCGACTCCGCCGCGCCTCCGGCGCGGCTCACCGTCCTCGCGGGGCCGACCGCCGTCGGCAAGGGCACCGTCTCCGCGGACGTCCGCGCCCGCTACCCGGAGATCTGGCTGTCCGTGTCGGCCACCACGCGCCCCCCGCGCCCCGGTGAGGTCGACGGCGTCCACTACGTCTTTCTCACGGACGAGCAGTTCGACCGCATGGCCGCGGCCGGGGACCTGCTGGAGTGGGCGGTCGTGCACGGCCGCCACCGGTACGGGACCCCGCGTCGTCCCGTGCTGGACCGTCTCGCGGCGGGCCGGCCCGTCCTGCTCGAGATCGATCTGCAGGGCGCGCGTCAGGTGCGAGAGTCGATGCCCGACGCGCGCTTCGTGTTCCTCGCGCCGCCGAGCTGGGACGAGCTGGTGCGCCGGCTCGTGGGTCGCGGCACCGAGGACGCGGAGGAGCGCGAGCGCCGCCTGGGCACCGCGCGCGTCGAGCTCGCCGCCGAGCCGGAGTTCGACCACACGATCATCAACGCCGACGTCCACCGTGCGACGGACGAGCTGGTCGGGGTGATGGGGCTCGCGCCGCACGAGGCAGGCAGGTCCGCCGGCGCCGTCAGCGCCTGACGGCGCACCCCACGGCTCCCGGGACCGCACGCCCCTTGCGGGTCGCTTTCGGCCCGGGACGGGCGACCGCGTAGGATGGGCGTGAACTTCCCGGAGCCGTCGTGCTCGTTCCCCCTTCTTCGAGACTGGAGTCTCCGTGTCCGGAACCGTTGCCAAGCCCGAGGGCATCACCGACCCGCCGATCGACGACCTGCTCGACCGTGCGGACTCGAAGTACGCGCTCGTGATCTACGGCTCGCGCCGCGCCCGCCAGATCAACTCCTACTACGCCCAGCTCAACGAGGGCCTTCTCGAGAACGTCGGTCCGCTCGTCGAGACGCGCCCGCAGGAGAAGCCGCTGTCGATCGCGCTGCGCGAGATCAACGCCGGTCTCCTGAGCATGACGGAGCGCGTGGAGTCCGAGGACGACGCGGACGCCGCGTCGCTCCCTCAGCTCTGAGTCGTCAGCACCTGTCATGCGCGTCGTCCTCGGGGTAGCGGGCGGGGTCGCCGCCTACAAGGCGGTTCACCTGCTGCGCCTGCTCCGCGAGGCGGGACATGCCGTCCGGGTGATCCCGACGGCCGCGGCGCTGCGCTTCGTCGGCGCCCCCACGTGGGAGGCGCTGTCGGGCGAGCCCGTGAGCACCGATGTGTTCGACGACGTGCCCGGCGTCGCGCACGTCGCCCTCGGCCAGTCGGCCGACCTGGTGGTGGTAGCGCCCGCGACGGCGGACCTGCTCGCCCGGGCGGCGACCGGTCAGGCCGACGACCTTCTGACCGCGACCCTCCTCGTCACGCGGGCGCCCGTCGTCGTGGCACCCGCGATGCACACCGAGATGTGGGAGCACCCGGCCACCGTCGCCAACGTCGCGACCCTGCGCGCCCGTGGCGTCCACGTGATCGAGCCCGCGTCAGGCCGGCTCACCGGTGCCGACAGCGGCCCCGGCCGCCTGCCCGAGCCCGACGAGATCGTGCGCGCGGCCCTCGAGGTCGCCTCGCGCGGCGCGCGGCCGCGAGACCTGGCGGGGCGGCGCGTCGTCGTCTCCGCCGGGGGGACCCGCGAGGCCATCGACCCCGTCCGCTTCCTGGGCAACGCGTCCAGCGGCAAGCAGGGGGTGGCGCTCGCCCGGGCCGCCGTCGCCCGCGGTGCGGACGTCGTGCTCGTCGGCGCGAACCTCGCCCAGGCTCCGACGGGCGTCGGCACGTTCGTGCCGGTCGTGTCCACCGCGGAGCTGCGCGACGCCGTCCGGGCGGCCGCGCAGGAGGCCGACGTCGTCGTCATGGCCGCCGCGGTGGCGGACTTCCGCCCCGTGCACGTGCCCGACGCGAAGATCAAGAAGATCGCGGGGCAGGCGCCCGCCCCCATCGAGCTGGTGGAGAACCCCGACATCCTGCGGGAGCTCGCCACCGAGCGGCTCCGCCCCGGCCAGGTCGTCGTCGGCTTCGCGGCGGAGACCGGCGACGCGGACGGCGACGTGCTGTCGCACGGCCGCGCCAAGGCGCGGCGCAAGGGTGCCGACCTGGTCGTCGTCAACGCCGTCGGCGGCGGGAAGGCGTTCGGCACCGACGAGAACGACGTCACGATCGTGGACGCCGCCGGCGAGGTCGTCGAGACGGCGGCCGGTTCCAAGGAGCTGGTCGCCGACGTCGTCTGGGACGCGGTGGTCAAGCTGTTCGCCCGCTGACGGAGAGGGCGCGCTCAGTCCCGCTGCTGCCAGGTGCACAGGCACGAGCGGTTGCCCTCGGGATCTGTCAGCACCCAGAACGCCGGCGCTGCGCTGTCGTCCACCGTCCCGCCCGCCGCCACCGCGGCGTCGATCCGGGGCTGTACCTGTGCCGGTGGCACCCACACGTCCAGGTGCCAGCGCTGGCGCGGCTCGTCGGACCCGGAGGGCTGGAACCACACCAGGGGCTGGGCGCCGGCGGGGTCGCGCAGCTCGTCGTCGAGCCCGGCACGGTGGTCGTAGGCGAGGAACGCCTGCCAGAAGGGCAGGATCCGCGCGTGCTCGGGCGAGTCCAGCCCGAGCTCCACGCGCGCGACGGTGGTGTCGTCGGGAACGAGGTCGCGCTCGGCTGCGGCCTCCGTGACGCGGCGTGCGAGCTCGACGTCCCGTGCGGTCAGGCCACCGGCGTCGTGGCTCGTCAGGGCGACGTCGACGTGCGAGTACCGCAGGTCGACGTCGGGGTGGTGGTTCGCCTCGTCCGCGAGCGCCCCGATCGCGTCGACGAGCCCGAGCCCCGTGGCGAAGTCGGGCGTGGCGAACCGTGTCACGAGGACGCCACCGAGGTTCGCCCAGCCTGCGAGCCCGGCGTCGTCGACCTGCTGTCCGGTCAGTGTCGTCATCGGTCCATCGTGGTGCCGGCCGGCTGCGGGCGCACCCGCGGGGCGGCAGACGCGGCCGTTCGCCCGCGGCGGCGTCTCGAGGGACGGACTCACCCGTGGACATCTCCCCGCCGGCGGCCGGCCCGCCTGTACGCTGACGCGCATGAGCACCGACCTGTCCGGCATGCGCCTGTTCACCTCCGAGTCGGTGACGGAGGGCCACCCGGACAAGGTCTGCGACCAGATCTCCGACGCGATCCTCGACGCGATGCTCGCCCAGGACCCCTCCGCGCGCGTGGCGGTGGAGACGCTCGTGACGACGGGGCTCGTGCAGGTGGCCGGCGAGGTGACCACGACGGCGTACGTCGAGATCCCGCAGATCGTCCGCGAGGTCGTCCGCGGGATCGGCTACACGTCGTCGGACATCGGCTTCGACGGGGACTCGTGCGGGGTGTCGGTGTCGATCGGCCAGCAGTCGCCGGACATCGCGCAGGGCGTGGACAAGTCGGAGGAGAACCGCGACGACTCGTCGGGCCCGTCGGTGACGCGCGACCCGCTGGACGTGCAGGGGGCGGGCGACCAGGGCCTCATGTTCGGGTACGCGTGCGACGACACCCCGACCCTGATGCCGTTGCCGGTCTTCCTGGCGCACCGGCTCGCGGAGCGGCTGGCGGCCGTGCGCAAGGACGGGACGGTGCCGGGCCTGCGACCGGACGGGAAGACCCAGGTCACGATCGCCTACGACGGCGACCGGCCCGTCGGGATCGAGACGGTCGTCGTCTCCGCGCAGCACGACGAGAAGACGATCCAGTCGGAGCTGCGGGAGCAGGTCCGCGCGAGCGTGATCGAGCCCGTCCTCGCGGCGCTCGAGCTGCCGGACGGCGCGAGCCTCGTCGGCCCGCGCCAGGTGTTCGTGAACCCGACGGGCAAGTTCGAGATCGGTGGCCCCAAGGGCGACGCGGGCCTCACGGGCCGCAAGATCATCGTCGACACGTACGGCGGCATGGCGCGTCACGGTGGTGGGGCGTTCTCCGGCAAGGACCCGTCGAAGGTGGACCGGTCCGCGGCCTACGCGATGCGCTGGGTCGCCAAGAACGTGGTGGCCGCCGGCCTGGCCCGCCGTTGCGAGGTCCAGGTCGCGTACGCGATCGGCCGCGCCCACCCGGTCGGCCTGTACGTCGAGACGTTCGGCACGGAGACCGTGCCGGTGGACCGTATCCAGGCCGCGATCCGCGCGGTCTTCGACCTGCGTCCCGCGGCGATCATCGCGGACCTCGACCTCCTGCGGCCGATCTACCGCCAGACCGCTGCGTACGGGCACTTCGGCCGCGAGATCGACGGCCTGACGTGGGAGCGCACGGACCGCGTCGACGCCCTGCGCGCCGCCGTCTGACGCGCCGTCCGGACCCGTCGCCGGCCGCGACCGCTCACGCCGCGCCCGCGGGTGGGCGCCGCGTGCTGGGATAGGGCCATGGGAGCAGAACCGGTCGAGCAGCTCGCCCTGCCGGGGCTGGAGACGGCCGGCGCCCCTCGCCGTGCCCGCCGCGCCCGTGTGGCCGAGGGCGGCATCCCGCTCGCCGAGGAGCTTCCCGTCGCGCGGGTGGCTCTCGAGCTGCCGCCGGCCCACCTCGACCGCACGTTCGACTACGCGGTCCCTGCGGACGTCGCTGACACCGCACAGCCCGGCGTCCGTGTGAAGGTTCGGTTCGGCGCGCAGGACGTGGGCGGGTTCCTGGTCGAGCGGGCGGCGTCGTCCGAGCACGGCGACCGCCTCGTGCCGCTGCGTCGCGTCGTCTCGCCCGAGCGGGTGCTCACACCGGCAGCCCTGCGGCTCGTCCGCGCCGTGGCCGACCGGTACGCGGGCACCCTCGCCGACGTGCTCCGGCTCGCCGTGCCGCCGCGCCACGCCCGGACCGAGCAGGCCTCGCACGCGGAAGCCGACGCGGGGCCGCTGCCACCGGCCGAGGCGCCGGGGGAGTGGCGCCCCTACCGGGGCGGCGACGCGCTGCTCCGCCACCTGGCGGCCGGCGGCGCCCCGCGGGCCGCCTGGGCTTCGTTGCCGGGGCCCGACCCGCTCGTCGAGACCGGTTCGCACTGGGCTGCGGCCCTGGCCGAGGCCGTCCGGGTCACGGTCGCGGCGGGTCGTGGGGCGCTCGTGGTCCTGCCCGACGCGCGGGACGTGGCCCGTCTGTCCCGCGCCCTCGAGGTGCGCGGGCTGCCGCCCTGGGTGCCGGCACGCGGGGGGCGGGTCGCGCACCTGACCGCCGAGGACGGTCCCTCCGCGCGGTACGCCCAGTTCCTGGCGGTGCTGCGCGGCGACGTGCGGGTCGCGATCGGCACGCGAGCCGCCGCGTTCGCGCCGGTGACCGACCTGGGCCTGGTCGTCTGCTGGGACGACACCGCCGACACGCACGCCGAGCCCCGAGCGCCGTACCCGCACACCCGCGAGGTGCTCGCGCTGCGCGCGGAGCTCGAACGGTGCGCCTTCGTGGTGGGCTCGCCCGCACGGACGACCGCGACGCAGGCTCTCGTCGCGCGCGGCTGGGCCAAGGACCTGGTGGCGCCACGCGCGGTCGTGCGGGAGCGGACGCCGCGCGTCCGCGCCCTGACCTCGGTCGAGCTCGCCCAGGAGGGGCCGGGGGCCGCGGCGCGGCTGCCGGCGCCCGCGCTGCACGCGGTCCGCCGGTCGCTCGAGTCCGGTCCGGTGCTCGTCCAGGTCCCGCGCAGCGGCTACGTCCCGGTGGTCGCGTGCGCCCGCTGCCGGACGCCGGCGCGCTGCGCGACCTGCCACGGTCCGCTGGGCCTCGCGGGCGCGCGCTCGGACCCGCAGTGCCGTTGGTGCGGGCGGCTCGCTGCCGACTGGACGTGCGGCGAGTGCGGCGCCCACGGCCTCCGCGCGACCTCCGTGGGGTCCGGGCGGACGGCCGAGGAGCTCGGCCGCGCGTTCCCCGGCGTCACGGTGCGGGTGTCGGGCGCCGCGACCGGCGTCCTCGACACCGTCCCCGCGCGGCCGGCGATCGTCGTCTCGACCCCGGGCGCCGAACCGGTCGCACCCGGGGGCTTCGCCTGCGCCCTGCTCCTCGACGCCGCGGCGAGCACGGCCGGGCGCGGCCTCGGTGTGGCTCAGGACGCGCTCGCGCGGTGGCTCGCGGCCGCGGCGCTCGTCCGGCCCTTGGCCGAGGGCGGCGCGGTCCTGCTCGTCGGGGACGCCGCTCCCGCCCCGACCGGGGCGCTGGTGCGCTGGGACCCCGTGGGGCTGGCCGTGCGCGAGCTCGACGAGGTCGTCGAGCTCGGGCTCCCGCCCGCCGTACGGATGGCGTCGGTCGAAGGGGAGCGTTCGGCCGTGTCCGCGGTCGTCGCGCGGGTCGCGCTGGCCACGGGCGACGCCGTCCTGGGGCCCGTCACCGTGGACCCGCGCTCGTCGGGGCGCGCGGGCGGCCGCGACGACGGCCCCCTCGTGCTGCCCGGCGAGGAGCCCGTCCGGGTGCTCGTCCGGGTGCCGTGGGAGCAGGGCCGCGAGCTCGCCCGCCAGCTCGCGGCGTCGCTCGCCGTGCGCAGCGCCCGCCGCGAGGGCGGCGACGTGCGCGTCCGCCTCGACCCCAAGGAGATCGTGTGACGTCGACGACCCCGCACGAGGACCGGCTTCGCGTGGTGGAAGCCGTGCTGTTCGACCTCGGGAACGTCCTGGTCCAGTGGGACCCGCACGGTGCGTTCCACGGTGTCGCGTCGCGGGACGACGTCGAGCGCTTCTTCGCGGACGTCGACTTCCCGGACCTCAACCGCCGCGCCGACGCCGGCCTGCCCTGGGCCGACGTACGGGCCGAGGTCGCGGCGTCCCACCCGGCGCACGCGCCGCTCGTCGACGCCTACGTGCGGCGGTTCGCGCGCACGCTCGCCGGACCGGTGGAGGGCAGTGAGGCGGTCGTGCACGAGCTGCGGGCGCTGGGGCTGCGGCTCTACGGGCTGACGAACTGGTCTGCCGAGACCTACCCGCACGGCCCGCGCGCCGCCCCCGCGATCGACCTGCTCGAGGACGTGCTCGTGTCGGGGCGGGAGGGGCTGGTCAAGCCCGACCCGGCGATCTTCGAGCGTGCGGCCGAGCGGTTCGGGCTCGTGCCGGCGCGCACGGTGTTCGTCGACGACGCCCCCGCGAACGTCGAGGCCGCGGCCCGGCTCGGTTTCGTGGCTCTGCGGTTCACCGGGGCCGCGCGCCTCCGGGACGACCTGCGCGCGCTGGGGGTGGGGCTCACGGTGCCGTGACGACGAGGACCGCCGTCAGGGACCTGGCCCGCCAGTAGGATCGGGTCCATGCGCCTCCTCTTCGCCGGGACCCCGGACGTCGCCGTCCCGTCGCTCGAGGCGCTCCTCGGCTCGCGCCACGAGGTCGTCGGGGCACTGACCCGCCCCGACGCGCGGGTCGGCCGCGGACGCACGCTGACGCCGAGCCCGGTGCGCGTCCGCGCCGAGGCGGCCGGGCTGCCCGTGGTCACCGCGCGCCCCCGGAGCGAGGGGTTCCTCGACGTGCTCGCCGACCTGCGCGTGGACGCGGCGGTCGTCGTCGCGTACGGCGAGATCCTGCCCCGGCCCGTGCTCGACGCCGTCCCGCACGGCTGGGTGAACGTCCACTTCTCGCTCCTGCCGGCCTGGCGCGGCGCCGCGCCGGTGCAGCGGGCCGTGATGGCGGGGGACGAGGTGACCGGGGTCTCGACCTTCCGGCTGACGCCTGGCCTCGACGAGGGCCCGGTGTTCGGGACGATGACCGAGACCGTGCGCTCCCGCGACACGGCCGGCGACCTGCTGGGCCGCCTGTCCACGGCCTGCACGCCGCTGCTGCTCGCGACGCTCGACGCGATCGAGGACGGCACGGCGACCCCGGTCGACCAGCCTGCGGACGGGGTGAGCCTGGCACCCAAGATCACGCCCGACGACGCGCGCGTCGTCTGGACCTGGCCCGCCCTCGCCATCGATCGGCTCGTGCGGGGCTGCACGCCCGCGCCGGGCGCCTGGACCACCGGGCCCGACGGCGGGCGGCTCGGGCTCGGACCCGTGCGGCCCCGACCCGACGTGACGGACCTCGCGCCGGGTCAGGTGCGGGCCGGCAAGCGCGAGGCCCTCGTCGGGACGGCGACCCACGCCGTCGAGCTGGGTGAGGTGGCGCCCGTCGGGAAGAAGCACATGGCCGCGGCCGACTGGGCGCGGGGCGCCCGGCTCGCCGACGGCGCCGTCCTCGGAGCGGACGCGTGAGCGGGCAGGACCGGGGGCGGGACGCCCGCGGCGGCGCCGGCCAGGGTGGCCGCGGCCGGGGGGGCGCGGGCGGACGCGGCCAGGGCAAGGACGCGGGTCGTGACGCGCGCGGCCGCGAGCGCGGGAGCGCGCGCCTGCGCGGCGACCAGGCCCGCTCCTCGCAAGCGCCCTCGCAGCGGCGCCGGGCCGCCGACCCCGCCCGAACCGCGGCGTTCGACGTGCTCCGCGACGTGGACGCCTCTGACGCGTACGCGAACCTCGTGCTGCCGCCGCTGCTGCGCGAGCGCCGGATCGAAGGGCGTGACGCCGCGTTCGCGACCGAGCTCGCCTACGGGACGCTCCGCCTGCGCGGCCGGTACGACGCGATCCTGTCGCGCTGCTCGTCGCGTCCGCTCATGGAGACGGACCCGCCCGTCCTCGACGCGCTCCGCCTGGGCTCCCACCAGCTCCTCGGCATGCGGGTGCCCCCGCACGCCGCCGTCTCCGAGACCGTCGGCCTCGTCCGCGACCGCATCGGCGCCGGTGCGGCCCAGTTCGTCAACGCGGTCCTGCGCCGGGTGGCCGAGCGCGACCTCGACACGTGGCTCGAGGAGCTGCGCCTCGACGCGCCCGACGAGACCGCCGCTCTGGCCGCGACCCAGAGCCACCCCGCATGGATCGTGCGGGCGCTGCGGGAGTCGCTCGTCGGGAACGGGCTGACGGCTGACGACCTGCCGGCTCTCCTGGAGGCCGACAACACGGCCCCCCGCGTCACGCTCGTCGCGCGCCCGGGGCT
>Ga0164241_10001489_pt1 | contig 28605 bp, 28 predicted proteins | sample OricomyardsoilBY_FD_108780 | JGI IMG/M metagenome (GOLD analysis project Ga0164241, IMG submission 108780) | Backyard soil microbial communities from Emeryville, California, USA - Original compost - Back yard soil (BY) | ecosystem: Environmental > Terrestrial > Soil > Unclassified | place: USA... | reverse complement strand
GTGCCGTGCTCGTAGCGCTCGCCGGGCACCTGCTCGACCGCGGGCAGCACGCCCTCGGTCTCGCCGACCTGGACCACGACCATGCCGCGGGAGTTGGCCCGCGCGTCGCGCTGCACGACGCCCGCGACGATCTCGCCCTCCTTGGCGGAGAACTCGCCGAAGGTCTTCTCGTTCTCCGCGTCGCGCAGACGTTGGAGGATGACCTGGCGCGCGGTGGTCGCCGCGATCCGGCCGAAGCCCTCGGGCGTGTCGTCCCACTCATGCCCAGGTTCACCGTCCGTGCCGAGCTCGTAGGCGATCACCCGGACGATGCCGGTGCGCCGATCGATGTCGATCTTGGCGTGCGCCTGGTGGCCGTCGGTGTGTTTGTACGCGGTGAGCAACGCCGTCTCGATCGCCTCGATCACCGTGTCGAAGGGGATGTCCTTGTCCCGCTCGATGGCGCGCAGCGCCGCGATGTCGACATTCACCTCGACCCCTCCTCGTTTTCCAGCATGGCGATCTCGGCGGCCGGGGCCTCACGGAACTCGACCTCGACGACGGCATGCACGATGTCCTGGTACCTCACGTGCCGGACGTCCTTGCCGACCAGCAGGTTCACGCCCTGTTCGTCGGCGTCCCCCACGCGTGCGGTGTAGCTGTCCTCCCCCTGCCGCACCGCGACCTTGCGCAGGCGGGCGCGGCGCCAGTGCCGCGGCTTGGTCAGCGGCCGGTCGATGCCCGGGCTGGTGACCTCGAGGGTGTAGGAGCCGCCGAGAAGGCTGTCCTCCAGCGCGTCGAGCGCGTCGGAGACGGCACGACTCACCTCGGCGACCTGGTCGAGCCCGATCCCGCTGTCGGCGGTGTCGGAGTCGACGACGACCTTGACGAGCTGGCGGCGGCCGGCCTGCTGCACGTGCAGCAGCTCGAGATCGAAACCGGCGCGCGCGACAGCGTCGGCGACGACAGGCTCCAGCGTCTCGCTAGCGCCGTTGGTGCGTTGTCGCTGACCTGGCACGTGGCCACTCCCTGATCGAGTCGTGTCTGAGGATCGCCGGTCGGATCGTGCGCGAGTTCGTCGCGTGTGCACTCACCGACCGTGGTTGCCAAGCGTATCTCGTCACGGCCTGCTAGTCGGCTTCGAGCAGGCACCATGCCTCCGACCGAGTGGTGCGCCCTGCTGGCAGTATGACGGCCCGTGATGAACTTCCGGCACCGGCTCGCTCGCCGGGACGCGCTGCGCGCGGGCGCGCTGCTGTTACCTCTCACGGCGGCGGTCTCCTGCACGGAGCCGGAGCAGCCACCGCCCCCGGACCCGCTCGCCGATCTGGCCGCGCAGGCACGCGCGGACGCGGCCACCGCGACGGCGGTGGCGGGCGCGGTGCCGGCGCTCGCGGTGCCCGCCAAGGCCGTCGCGGCGGCCCGCGGCGAGCACGCGACGGCGCTGCAGAAGGAGGTCGACCGGGAACGTCCGCCGGTCTCCTCGACCAAGCCGAAGCCACCGGCCGCCGGCAAGCCGCCCGCGGGCGCGGCGGCGGCCCGCAAGTCGCTGCTCGACGCGCTGACCGCGGCCGAGCAGGCGGCGGCGAAGCTGGTGCCGTCCGTGCCGCGCTACCGGGCCGGGCTGGTCGGCTCGGTGGCCGCCGGCTGCGCGAGCCTGCGGGAGGTGGTGGCCTGATGTCCGCCCTGATGTCTCAGCCGAGCTCGTCCGGGGGCAAGCTGCCGTCCGACGCCGTGGCGGCCGTCCAGGCCGCGCTGGGCGCCGAGCACGCCGCGTTGTGGGTGTACGGCCTGGTCAGCGCGTTCCTGCCGGACTCGTTCAACGCTCCGGTCACCGAGGGCAACACCGCGCACCGCGCGCGCCGCGACGCCACCGAGCGGCTGCTGGCCGACGGGGGCGCCACGCCCCAGCCCGCCGAGCCGGCCTACGTGCCGCCGCAGCCGGTCACCGACCAGAAGTCGGCGCTCGGGGTGCTGGTGGTCGCCGAGTCGGACACCACGGTGGCCTGGCGCGCGGTGCTGGAGCGCACCGACGACAAGAACGTGCGGCGCGCGGCGCTGGAGGCGTTGACGACGGCCGCCGTGCGCGCGACCCGCTGGCGCCGCGCGGCGGGCCAGACCCCCGCCGCGCCGGCGTTCCCCGGGGCGGCGGCGAAGTAGCTCAGCCGCCGTTCGCGGTGATCTCGCCGCCCAGGCGCAGCGCGTCGCTCGAGACGTCGTCGAGCTCGTCCTCCGAGCCGCCGTCGGCGTTGCCCGGGTCGTAGTCGGACTCGACGATCGTGATCTTGTTGCCCTGCACCTCGGAGGCGTACCCGCCCTGCGCGCTCAGCGTCTTGAGCCCGTCGACCTCGAGCACGCCCTCGCGGACGAGGTCGTTCACGTTGCCCGTGTTGTCCGCCTGCGTGAGGTCCTGCAGGTCGGTTGCGTCCTGCGCGTTGTCGAACGCCACGACCGAGACCGACGTGTAGACCGTGCGGCCGTCGACCTGCGTGGTGAACGCCGAGCGGGTGAGCTGCTGGCAGGGGTGGTCGGTGAAGAACTGCTGCGTCTTGCCGTAGGCGTGGGCGCCGCAGTCGTCGTCCACCTTCGGCGAGTCGAGCTCGGGGGTGAAGTCGAACGCGCCGCTGCTCTGCTGCTGGCCGTTCGCACCGCCGTCGCCGGAGGCCGCACCGTTCCCGTTGTCGGCCTGGATGTACCACCAGACCACGCCCGAGATCACCGCCACCGCGACCAGCCCGACGATCCGCATCGTCCATGCGAGGGCCTGGTTACTCCGGGGCGCCTGGTCGTCGGAGTGGAACTGGAGCGGTGGCGGCCGATTCGGCCGCTGCTGATTGTCGGGCCACGGGGCTTGGCCCTGGTGATAGGGAGCCGACACGGCCGACACGGTATCCGCACCATCCGTCGTTAACCAGGGCGAGGTGGCGGTGACGACGGCCTCACTCCGTGCTAGCGACCACGAGATCGACGTCGTCCATGGTGTTGTACAGGTGGAACGAAAGCCGCGTGCGGCCCGCGCGGATCGCGCCCACCACCCCCGCCGCGGTGAGCCGTTCCGCCTGCTCAACGGTCAGGTCGAGGGAGATCACGGCCGAGCCCCTCGGCTCGCGGCCGAGCGCGGTGAGCGTCGCGTCCGCGAGCCCCGCGCAGTGGTCGCGGACGGCCTCCAGGTCCAGGCCGGCGAGCCATGGCACCGTCACCGCGGCGCCGAGCTGGGCGAACCAGACCGGCGAGAGGTCCAGGCGCCGCGCGTCGTCCGCCAGGCGCAGGGGCAGGCCGTAGATGCCCTCCCACGGGTCCGGCGCGGCGTACCAGTTCGCGGCCTGCGGCACGGTCCGCTCGAGCGCCGCCGGGCTCGCCGCGAGCCAGGCCGCGCCGCGCGGGGTCAGCAGCCACTTGTAACCGGTGCCGACCACCCAGTCCGCCCAGTCCAGCCGCAGCGGCAGCCAGCCTGCGGCCTGCGTGACGTCGAGCAGCACGGGCTTTCCCGCCGTACGCAAGGCCTCGACGTCCACCATCGCGCCGTCGGCCGACTGCACCACGCTGACCACCACGAGGTCGTGATCGTCCACATGGGACAGCAGGTCGGCGTGCGGGACCTCGGTCACCGCCATGCCCCGCGCCACGAAGGGGAACGTGACGCTGGTGAACTCGTTGCCGGCACACAACACCCGGGTGGTCACCGGCAGGCTCCCCGCGACGAGCCCGACGAGCTGGGACACACTGGCCCCGCTCGCCACGCGCGCGACGTCGACGCCGACCAGGCGCGCCCAGCCCGCCCGCGCGGCCGCGACGTGCACGTCGAAGTCCGGCGGCCGCGCCGCGCCCCGCCGCCATCGGTCCAGCGCCGCCGCGAGCGCATCGCCGGCCGCGGCGGGCGGCACCCCGATGCTCGCGGTGTTCAAATATCCGGCCGGCACGTCGAACTGCTGTCCACAGGCGTCTCGCACGACTCAACTAATACCGTGTCCGGCATGCACACCACGGAGATCGAGGTCGAGACCGGTGACAAGGAGGTCGTGCACGACCTCACCGACGCGTGTCACTGGTTCCTCGCCGACGCGAACGCGGTCGACGGGCTGCTGCACGTGTGGGTGCCGCACGCGACCGCCGGCCTGGCGATCATCGAAACCGGCGCGGGTAGCGACGACGACCTGCTGACCGCGCTGCGTGAGCTGCTGCCCAAGGACGGCCGGTGGCGGCACCGGCACGGCTCGCCGGGACACGGGCGCGACCACGTCCTTCCCGCGATCCTCCCGCCCTACGCGAGCATCCCCGTGGTGTCCGGTGAGCTGACCCTCGGCACCTGGCAGTCGGTGTGCCTCGTGGACACGAACGTCGACAACCGGGTGCGGAGGGTCCGCTTCAGCTTCCTGACCGGCTGATCACCGGGCCGACTACACCGCCAGTGCCGGCTCGCGGGTCTCGACGGGCGCCGGCGGCTCGACCCGCGGCCTGCCCGGCCACAGCAGCACGACCAGCCCCGCCACGGCCATGCTCGCGAGCACGATGACGCCGGTCCGCACGTCCGGCGCGTCCGGCGTGCCGAGCAGGAGGCTGCGCAGCCCCTCGGTGGAGAACCGGAACGGCGTCCACGACCACAGGAGCGTGCGGTAGGCCGGGTTGAGCAGTTCCGGCACCTGCCCGGCGACCGCGGGCGCGATCAGGTACAGCGGGCCGAGGATCGCCACCGCACGCAGCCGCAGGACCCGCAGCAGCGCGCCCTGCACGGCCGCGAACGCCATCGCGGTGAGGAACACGAAGCCCAGCACGTCCCAGCCCAGCGTCAGCGACGAGTCCCACAGCTTCATCAGGCCGGCGACGACCGCGGTGGCGCCCACGCTGACGGTCAGCATCAGCACGGCACGCGACAGCGGACCCGGCCGCATCCCCCGGCGCACCACGAGCAGCCCGTAGCCGAGCGCGGCGACCAGGCCGCCGAGCCACAGCAGCGCGCTGGCCGCCAGCGGCGCGGTCCGCGCGGCCACGCTCGCCTGCGCGACCGTCTCCAGGTGTGGCGGCGCGACGGTGACGCCCTGCTGCGCCAGCGCCCCGGCGATCCCCTGCGCCGCCCCGGTCAGCACCTGCGTCGCGGCCTGCGTGCCCTGCGGGTTGATCGCGCCGGACGTGACGATGGTCAGCTCCACGCCGCCGGCGGCGCCGCCGAGCTCGAGGACGCCGTAGACGTCCTTGTCCGCGAGCAGCTCGCGCGCTCCGGCCGGGTCGGTGACGTGCCAGTCGACGGCGTCGCCGCCCTGCTGCGCCACGTGGACGGCCGCTTCGTGCAGCCGGCCGGGCGGGCTCGCGACGGCCAGCGGTACGCCGTGCGGCGCGACCGTGGCCTGTGCGCCGAAGGTCAGCAGGCCCAGCACCGTGGCGACCACGGCGCCCGCGACGCCCAGCAGCACGGCGACCAGCACCGGCTTGTGAGTGGTTGTGGTGGCCATGTCCCCTCCAAAAGAGTTCATCGACTGTTGAATTCATTGGCCAACCTACGCTTGCCCCCGGGCACAAGTCAACGGGCGTTGAAATATGGCCGTGTCACGATGGCGAGGTGGACACGCTCGTTCTGTGGGACATCGACCTGACCCTTGTCGACTACACCGGCATCGGCCGCCGCTGGTACACCGAGGCACTCGCCGTCGCCGTCGGCAAGGAGCTCGCGCACATGCCGCACTTCGCCGGCCGCACCGAGCGCTCGCTGGCCAAGGAGATGCTCCGCGAGCACGGCGAGGAACACGACGACGAGCACGTCGAGGCGCTGCTGACCGCGCTGGAGACCATCGGGCTCGCCGAAGGCCCGACGATGCCGACGCTGGGCCGCGCGCTGGACGGCGCGGCGGACATCCTTGCCGCGCTCGCCGGCCGCACCGGCGTGGTGCAGTCGCTGGTCACCGGCAACCTGCCGACGCTGGCCGACGTCAAGCTGGCCGCGTTCGACCTCACGCGACACCTGGACCTGGCGATCGGCGGCTACGGCTCGCTGTCCGAGCACCGGCACGACCTCGTCGAGGACGCGATGGCGCGGGCGGCGGTCAAGCACGGCACGCCGTTCGCGGCCTCGTCGGTGGTGGTCATCGGCGACACCCCGATGGACGTGGCCGCGGGCCGCCACCACGGCACGGTCACCGTCGGCGTGGCCACCGGCCGCTACACGGCCGACCAGCTCGCGGAGTCCGGCGCGGACGTGGTGCTGCCGAGCCTCGCGGACACCCCGGCCGTGCTCACCGCCCTACTTCGCTGAGCGCTCGCGCAGTGTGAACAGCAGGTACGCGGCGAGCGTGGGCCCGTCGGTGATCTCGCCGTCGGCGATCATCCGCTCGAACTCGGCGCGCCGGAACCAGCGCTGGCACATGTCCTGCTCGCTGCTCTCCCGCCGCGGCTCCCCCGGCGTGAGCCCGGTCGCGAGGTACACGTGCGCGAGCTCGTTGGTCAGGGCGTTCGCGCTGTGCAGGCAGCCGAGCTTGTCGAGGCGGGCCGCGGTGAAGCCGGTCTCCTCGGCCAGCTCCGCCGCGGCCATCTCCTCCGGGCTGCCGGTGACCCCGGCCGGGAACGCGCCGCTCGGGAACTCCCACGACCGGCACCCCACCGGGTACCGGTACTGCTCGACCAGGTGAAACCCGTCCCCGTCCAGCGGGAGCACGATCGCGAAGTCCGGCTTGTCGACCACCGAGTACAGCCCCGGCGACCCGTCCGCGTGCTCGATCCGGTCCTCGCGCAGCGAGATCCACGGGTTCGCGTAGACGTGCCGCGACGAGACCGTCCGCATGCTCACCTGGCCACGAACCTAGGCACGGACGAGCTCGGTCAGGTGCGCGACGACCTCGTCGACGGCCACCTCGACCCGCTCGCCGCTGGCCCGGTCCTTGACCTCCACGACGCCCTTGGCGAGCCCGCGGCCCACGACGACGATCGTCGGCACGCCGATCAGCTCGGCGTCGGCGAACTTCACCCCCGGGGTGGCCGTGCGGTCGTCCAGCAGCACCGACACGCCCGCGTCGGACAGCTGCGCGGCGATCCGCTCGCCGCCCTCGCGCACCGTGTCGTCCTTGCCCGCGATCACCAGGTGCACGTCGGCCGGGCCGATCCCGCGCGGCCAGACGAGCCCGAGGTCGTCGTGGAACTGCTCGGCGATCACCGCGACCAGGCGGGACACCCCGACGCCGTAGGAGCCCATCGTGATCCGGATCGGCTTGCTGTCCGCGCCGAGCGCGTCGAGCGAGAACGCGTCGGCGTACTTGCGGCCCAGCTGGAAGATGTGGCCGATCTCGATGCCACGCGCGGCGACCAGCGTGCCGTGCCCGTCGGGCGAGGGATCGCCCGCGCGGACCTCGGCGGCCTCGATCGTGCCGTCGGGCGTGAAGTCACGGCCGCACACCAGGTCCACGACGTGGTGGTCGGACTTGTCGGCGCCGGTCACCCAGGCCGTGCCGGTCACGACGCGGGGGTCGACGAGGTAGCTGACCCCGTTGTCCTGCAAGGCCTTCGGCCCGATGTAGCCCTTCACGAGGAAGGGGTTCGCGGCGAAGTCGGCCTCCTCGAGGATCGCCACCGCACGCGGTTCGAGCGCGGCCTCCAGGCGCTTCATGTCGACCTCGCGGTCGCCCGGCACGCCGACGGCCAGCAGCGCCCATTTGTCCTCGCCGGGCGCGCGCGTCTTGAGCAGCACGTTCTTGAGCGTGTCGGCGGCGGTGAACGTGCGGCCCAGGTTCGCGTCGTTGAGGAAGGCGACGAGGGTGTCGATGGTCGGCGTGTCGGGCGTGTGGTGCACCTGCGCGGCCGGCTTGTCCTCAATGGACTGTGCGGGCGGCGCGGGCGTGACCACGGCCTCGACGTTGGCCGCGAACCCGGACTCCGTGCTGCGCACGAAGGTGTCCTCGCCGGTCTCCGCGGCGGCCAGGAACTCCTCGGACCGCGAGCCGCCCATCGCGCCGGACATCGCCGACACGATCACGTACTCGAGGCCGAGCCGGTCGAAGATCTTGATGTAGGCGTCGCGGTGGCTCTGGTAGGAGTTGTTCAGCCCGTCGTCGTCGAGGTCGAACGAGTAGGAGTCCTTCATCAGGAACTCGCGCCCGCGCAGGATGCCCGCCCGGGGCCGCGCCTCGTCCCGGTATTTCGTCTGGATCTGGTACAGCACGACCGGGTAGTCCTTGTACGAGCTGTACTCCCCCTTCACGGTGAGCGTGAAGAGCTCCTCGTGGGTGGGGCCCAGCAGGTAGTCGGCCTTCTTGCGGTCCTTGAGCCGGAACAGGTTGTCGCCGTACTCGGTCCAGCGGCCGGTCGCCTCGTAGGGCTCGCGGGGCAGCAGCGCGGGAAACTGGATCTCCTGCGCGCCGATCGCGTCCATCTCCTCGCGGACGACGCGCTCGATGTTGCGCAGCACCCGCAGGCCGAGCGGCAGCCAGGAGTAGCCGCCCGGAGCCACGCGACGGACGTACCCGGCGCGAACCAGCAGCTTGTGGCTCGGCACCTCGGCGTCCGCCGGATCCTCACGCAGCGTGCGCAGGAACAGCGACGACATCCTGGTGATCACGGCACTTCTCCTTGATGAGGCGATGCGAGGTCGTGCGCAAAGCAACGCAAAGCGTAGTAAACCGTTGTTGGCCTGCTCCAATGGGTTATGCCGGGCGCTCGCCCAGCGCCGGTTGGATCACGCGGTCCTCGGTGACGATCGCGGTGACGAGATCCGCGGGCGTGACGTCGAAGGCGTAGTTGAGGGTCGCGGTGCCGGGCAGCCCGCCGATCGCCAGCACCTCGTCGCCGTCGCGGATCTCGATCTCCACCTCGAGGCCGCTGGAGATCGTCGGGTCGATGGTCGACTCGGGCGCGGCCACCACGAACGGGCGGTTCGCGCGGTGGGCGGCGAGCGCGAGCGGATATGTGCCGATCTTGTTCACCACGTCGCCGTTGGCGGTGATCCGGTCGGCGCCGACCACAACCGCATCCGCGAGCCCCCTGGCCAGCACCGTCGCGGCCGCCGAGTCGACGATCACCGTGTGGTCGATGCCGATCTCGGTCAGCTCCCACGAGGTCAGCCGGGAACCCTGCAGCAGCGGGCGGGTCTCGTCGACGTAGACGTGGCCGAGCCGGTCCCGCTCGTGCAACGAGCGCACGACGCCGAGCGCGGTGCCCCACTCCACGCAGGCCAGCGCGCCCGCGTTGCAGTGCGTCTGCACGACGACCGGTCCCTGGACCCGCTCGGCGAGCCACGCCGCGCCCCGCTCGCCGAGCATGCGGTTGCGCACCGCGTCCGCGTCGAGGACCTCGAGCGCGGCCGCCAGCACGGCGCCCGGCCCCTCGGCGTGCCGGGCCAGCGCCTGGTCGACGCCCCAGGCGAGGTTCACCGCGGTCGGCCGGGCGGCACGCAGCGCGGCGATGTCGCGCTCCTGATCCTCCCGCACGGCCATGGCCACGCCGAGCGCGCCCGCCGCGCCCAGGGCGGGCGCGCCCCGGATCGCGAGCCGCTGGATGGCGTCGACGAGTTCGGTGACGGTGTGGATCTCCATCACCACCAGCTCGCCGGGTAACCGGGTCTGGTCGATCGCGACGATGTGGCCGTCCTGCCAGTCGATGCTCCGCACGTCTCCATTTTGTCGGTGCGCGGCCTTAGCCTGCGGTCATGAAGCTCAACATGGGTGGAATCACCATCGACTGCGCCGAACCGAGGGCGCTCGCCGAGTTCTGGATGAAGGCGCTCGACCTCGAGATCGCGTTCGACGCCGAGGGCTGGTTCGTGCAGCTGCGCTCGCCGGCCAACCCCGCGCAGCCCTACCTCGGCCTGCAGAAGGTGCCCGAGCCACGCCCGGGCAAGAACCGCGTGCACATCGACTTCTCGACCGACGACCGGGAGGGCGAGGTCGAGCGGCTCGTCGCGCTCGGCGCCACCCGCGTCGACGAGCAGTCCGTGCCCGGTCTGACCTGGACCGTCTTACGCGATCCGGAGGGCAACGAGTTCTGCGTGGGCTCGCCGGAATAAATCGGTTGCGCGGCGGCGGCGGGGTGTTGGACCCTTCAGCCGTCGGATCAAACGCGCCGGTGGTTTCGCCGGCGGACGTGAGGGAGGTGCCCTGTGACGAATGTCGCCTGGACGCCCCACACCCGCGTCCGCCCGCTCCGCTGAGGTCGCCTGGTCTTCGCCACGCGCCGGTGGGGCGCTCATTCACCTTTTGAGGAGAAACCCACCGTGCGTCTGCACGACTACAACGATTTCCTGGACGAGGAAGACGCGCTCGACAGCCGTCGCGTCCGTTCACGCAAGCCGAAGAGGTCCGAGATCGCGCGCTCGTTCGAGGGCGATTTCGATCAGGAGTCGACCCGCGCGGGCCGGCTCACCGAACACGAACGCGCCCGCCTCGCGGCGGTGCGCGAGACCATGCTCGCCGCCCCGCCGCTGCCGCCGGGCACCGACCGCTGGACGACCTGGGGCGACGGCGAGCAGGGGCCGCACCCGCGGCCGGGCTGGCTGGTCACCGAGCTGGCCGCGGCCGACACCGAGCTGGGCGTGGTGAAGACGGGCAAGGAGGCCGACGTACACCTGATCCGCCGGGAAGTGCCCGACACCGAGCGGAGCTGCCTGCTGGCGGCGAAGCGGTACCGGAGCAACGAGCACCGGAACTTCCACCGCGACGCCGGCTACCTCGAGGGCAGGCGGATGCGCCGCAGCCGTGAGATGCGGGCGATGGCCAACCGCACGTCGTTCGGCCGCAACCTGATCGCCGAGCAGTGGACGGTCGCGGAGTTCGCGGCGCTGTCGCGCCTGTGGTCGGTCGGGGCGCCGGTGCCGTATCCGGTGCAGCGCAGCGGAACCGAGCTGCTGATGGAGTTCGTCGGCGACGAGTCCGGCACGGCCGCACCGCGGCTGGCCGAGCTGCGCCCGACCGGTGACGAGCTGGTGGAGCTGTGGCACCAGGTCGTGGCGGCACTGGACATCCTGGCCAGCCACGGCATGACGCACGGCGACCTGTCGGCGTACAACCTGCTCGTCCACAACGGACAGGTGATGCTGATCGACCTGCCGCAGATCGTCGACGTCGTGGCGAACCCCCGTGGCCAGGAGTTCCTGTCCCGCGATGTGGCGAACGTCATGGGCTGGTTCCGCGCCAGGGGCCTGCCCGACTCACTGGCCGACGCCGAGGAGCTGACGAACACCCTGCTCACGGCGGCCGGCATGGAATAGGGGAAGGGCACGGACCGCGCCGCGCCGACAACCCGGCTGAACCGATCGGGTAGCCTGGCTGTCGAGCATCGCGGGCGGTCCGTGCCGCACCCGCATTCTGACTCACCACTACGGCGCCACAGGGCGCTGGGCTCGTCCGCGCCAGCTGATCCGCAGCGGCCTCCCGAGACGTGCCACATCGGAGAGGATTCCGTGCCGAACAGCACTGCGCGCCGAGGGGCGCGCGCCAGCAAGCCGCGCCACCAGCAACCCCGCGAGAACGCCCACCGGGCCGCGTCCCGCCATCACGACACCGCTCGCGACGACCACCGGGCCGGCCACCGCGACGATCACCGCAACGGCTATCGCGACGACCGCCGCGGCGGCTACCGGGACGACCGGGGCGGCCAGCGCAACGACCAGCGGGCGGGCCAGCACGGCGATAACCGGGGCGGCTACCGCGCCGACAACCGCGACGACCGCCGCGGCACGTACCGGGACGACCGCAAGGCGGGCTACCGGGCCGGCCAGGGCGACGACCGCCGGGGCGGCTACCGCGACGACCAGCGTGGCGGCTACCGCAACGACAACCGGAGCGGCTCCCGCGACGACCGCCGTGACGACCGCCGGGGCGGCTACCGGGACGGCCAGCGGGACGCCGACCGCAAGGGCGGCTACCGCGCCAACGATCGCGATGACCGCCGGGGCGGCTACCACAAGGCGGATCGCCCCCACTCCCGGCGCGACTCGAACGACTGGTTCCCTGGCGAGGATCGCCCGGCCCGCAGTCGTTTCGACAAGCACCACCGCGACGAGCGCCCCGCCGCGCGCAACGGCCAGGGCGGCTTCCGCGATCGGCCCGCCCGCTCGCACCGCCCCACCGACGGCGCGTCGGGCAACCGAGCCGGCTCCCGCATGAACAGCGGCCCGCTCACCGGCTTCGCCGCCGACCCCCGCGCCAACGGCGCCGAGGCGAGCCGGGGCGAAGCCTCCTGGGACGGCGAGATCGCCGAGGCCGGGCGCGCCCAGCCGACCGTGACCTTCGCCGAGCTGGGGCTGCCCACTCCCCTGCTGCGTGCTCTCGAAGCCGCGGGCATCTCCGAGCCCTTCCCCATCCAGTCCGCCACCCTGCCCGACGCGCTCGGCGGCCGGGACGTGCTCGGCCGCGCGCAGACCGGCTCCGGCAAGACGCTCGCCTTCGGGCTGGCGCTGCTCACCCGGCTGCACAAGGGCAAGCCGCGGCCCAAGAGCCCGCGCGGCCTGGTCCTCGTGCCCACCCGCGAGCTCGCCATGCAGGTCGCCGACGCGCTGATCCCGCTCGCGAAGTCGCTCGGCCTCTGGTGCCGCACGGTCGTCGGCGGGCTGTCCTTCAGCACGCAGGCCGCACAGCTCGAGCGCGGCATCGACCTGCTCATCGCGACCCCGGGCCGGCTGTCCGACCACGTCCGCCAGGGCACCTGCGTCCTCGACGACGTCCGGTTCGTCGCGCTCGACGAGGCCGACCTGATGGCCGACATGGGCTTCCTGCCCCAGGTCCGCGCCATCCTCGACCTCGTCCCGCCCGGCCAGCGGATGCTCTTCTCCGCCACGCTCGACCGGGACGTCGCCGCCCTCGTCAACAACTACCTCACCAACCCGGTGACACACTCGGTCTCCCCGCCGACGGCCACGGTGTCCACAATGGATCACCACCTGCTGCTGGTGTCCCGTGAGGACAAGCCGGCCGTGGTGGCCGAGATGGCCGCGCGCGACGGCCGCACGATCATGTTCCTGCGCACCAAGCACCACGTCGACCGCCTCACCCGGCAGCTGCGTTCCGTCGGCGTCCGGGCAGGCGCACTGCACGGCGGCAAGCCGCAGGGCGCACGCAACCGGGTCCTCGGCGAGTTCAAGGACGGGCAGCTGCCGGTCCTGATCGCGACCGACGTCGCCGCGCGCGGGATCCACGTCGACGGGGTCAGCCTCGTCGTGCACGTCGACCCGCCCGCCGACGCCAAGGGCTACCTGCACCGCGCCGGGCGCACCGCCCGTGCGGGCGAGGCGGGCACCGTCGTCACGCTGGTCACCAACCAGGAGCGGCGGACCGTGTTCCGCATGACCGAGCAGGCCGGCGTCCGGCCGGAGCGCACGACGATCCGCCCCGGCGACAACGACCTCGTGCGGATCACCGGCGCCCGGACCCCGTCGGGCGAGCCGGTCGTCGACGAGCCGAAGCCGGTCCGCAGGCCGAGCCGGGGCTTCAGCCGCCCACCTCGTCGGCGAGCGCCGCGACCGGGCCAATGACGATGATGGCCGGTGGCCGGATCCCTTGGGAGACCACGTCATCGGCCACTTTGTCCAAAGTGGAGCGTACGACGCGCTGACCGCGCGTCGTGCCCTCCTGGACGACGGCCGCCGGGGTGTCCCCCGGCCGGCCGCCGGCCACCAGCGCGGTGGCGAACTGCCCGATCCGCTCCACCGCCATCAGCAGCACGATCGTCCCGCGCAGCGCGGCCAGCGCGGACCAGTCCACAAGGGACGACGGGTCGCCCGGCGGCACGTGCCCCGACACCACGACGACCTCGTGTGCGACACCGCGGTGGGTCACCGGCACGTCGGCCGCGGCCGGCACGGCGAACGCAGACGTCACGCCCGGCACGACCGTCACCGGCACGCCGGCCGCGGCGCACGCGAGCACCTCCTCGAACCCGCGGCCGAACACGAACGGGTCGCCGCCCTTGAGCCGCACCACGAACCGCCCGGCCCGCGCGTGCGAGACCAGCAGCTCGTTGATCGCGTCCTGGCTCGCCGCGCGCCCGTAAGGGATCTTCGCCGCGTCGATCACCTCGACCGACGGCGGCAGCTCCTCGAGCAGCACGCCGGGCGCGAGCCGGTCGGCGACCACGACGTCCGCCTGGGCCAGCAGCCGACGCCCGCGCACGGTGATCAGGTCCGGGTCACCGGGCCCGCCGCCGACGAGCGCGACGCCGACCGGCTTGGCCACCGCGTCCGGCACGGCGCCGGCCCGCAGCGCCCCCAGCACCGCGTCCCGCACCGCGGCCGACCGGCGGAACTCCCCACCCGCGAGCACACCGACGAGCAGCCCGTCGTGGTCGCCGGTCGCCGGCGTGACCGCGGAGCCCGCACGCCCGGAGTCGGCCCGCACGCAGAACACCCGCAGCCGCTCGGCCTCGACGGACACCGCGGCGTTGACCTCGGGCGCGGAGGTGCAGCACAGCACGTACCAGGCGCCGTCGAGGTCACCCGCCCGGTACGGCCGCCGGTGCCAGACGAGCGCGTCGGAGTCGGCCAGCGTCTGGACCGAGGGCGTCACCGACGGCGAGATCAGCTCGACGCGCGCCCCGGACGCCACCAGCCGCGGCAGGCGGCGCTGCGCCACCGTGCCACCTCCGACGACCACCACACGGCGTCCGGCCAGATCCAGCCCGGCCAGGTAGTGCTGCTCTCCCGTCATGCGGTCAAGCATGCCCTGCGCCGATAGGGTCGCGGCATGGTCTCCGTGAACTCGACGATGGTCCCGCTCGGCACCGAGGCGCCGGCGTTCGAGCTGCTCGAACCGGACGGCACGACCTGGACGTTCGACAAGGTCGCGGGCGCGCGGGGGACGCTGGTCGCGTTCCTGTGCAACCACTGCCCGTACGTGCGGCACATCGCGGTCCCGCTGGGCGCGGCCGCGGCGGGCTGGCGGCAGCGTGGCCTCGGCGTGATCGGCATCAACAGCAACGACCCGCAGGCATACCCCGACGAGCTGCCGGAGCGGATGGCCGAGAACGCGACGGCATGGCGATGGACGTTCCCGTACGTGTCGGACGCCGGCCAGCGGGCCGCGCTCGCGTACCGCGCGGCGTGCACGCCGGACTTCTACCTGTTCGACGAGAACCGCCGCCTGGTCTACCGCGGCCGCTTCGACGCCGCCCGCCCCGGCAACGGCGTCCCGGTGACGGGCGACGAGCTCGGCGCCGCGGTCGAGTCGGTCCTGTCGGGCGAACCGATCGAGGTCGGCCAGCTCCCGAGCATCGGCTGCAACATCAAGTGGACGCCGGGCAACGAGCCACCCTGGTTGCGCTGACACGCACAAAGACGAGGGCCACTCCGCCGAAACGGAGTGGCCCTCGGCCCAACCAACCCACCAGCTAGCTGTTGATCTGCTCCTGGATCAGGTCCGACATCGCGGCCACGCGGCCGTAGACGCCGTAGAACTTCGGCTCCGCGCAACCCTGGCCCCAGGACACGATGCCGATCTCCTTGATGGTGCCGTCCGCGGCCACGCCCACCAGCGGGCCACCGGAGTCACCCTGGCAGCTGTCCTTGCCGCCCTCTGCCAGACCGGCGCAGACCATCGTGTTCGGGTCGAACTGCTCGTTGTACGACGCGGTGCAGTCGGCGTCGGCGGTCACCGGGACGTCGACCTTCTTCAGCACGTCCGAGGTGTTGCCGCTCTCGTCGGTGCCCCAGCCCAGCACGGTGCTGTTCGCGCCGGCCGCGTACAGGTCGGCGTCTTCCGGCGTGGCGATCGCGACCGGCGCCGCGGTCAGGTCCTTGTCCAGCGTCAGGACCGACGAGTCGTTGACCATCGTGTTCTGGTCGAAGTTCGGGTTGACCCAGATGTTGGTCACGTTCGCCGTCTCACCCTCGTCCTGCGAGAGCGACGTGCGACCCGACACGACAACGATGTCCGCGGCCTGCGAGTCCACGGTGCAGTGCGCGGCGGTGAGGATCTTGTGCGGCGCGACGATGGCGCCACCACAGAACTGGAACCCGTCCGGCGTGGTCAGCGCGACCATGTACGGGTTCTCCTCGATGGTCGTCTCCGCCCCACCGATGATCTTCGGCTCGACCTTCGCGGCCGACTGGTCCGCGTTCGCCATCGTCACCGACGCGGCGACACCGACGGACGCGAGAACCGCTGCGGCAACCCCGACCAGGCGGAGAAGGCGCCTTGCCTCAGCCATCTTTCTTCTCCCTTGTTTCGTTCCCCACCAGCGAGCTGCTTTGTGGGCTGACTCATAGCTACCCTCCGGTAACCAGCAGCCACAACGCCCGTTGGTAGTGGTCCGAACGGGTGAATCTCGCCGGAAACAAGCCACTGACCTGGACAAAAACACGACCTGCGCGAACCCGACTATCGGATGGAATCCGGTTTCTCGAGCGAAACGCGGCTAGCGGAGCGTGCCCCACAACAGCAGGTTCGACGTGGCCGTCTCGATCGCCGCGCTGCCACCCGGCAGCCCCTGGATCGGCGCGGTGAGCAGGAGACGGCCGTCGACCGCGTAGCCGGCGTCGACGAGCGTGTCGCGCGCCGGCCCGACGCTGCCGAGCTCGTGCACCTCGACCACGATCCGCCGCGCGCCCAGCCCGGCGCACGCCCGCACGACGTCGGTGCGCGTGGTGCCGAGGAACACCGCGTCCGGCTGCGGCAGGCCGACGAGTGCCTCCGGCAGCGCGGAGTCGACGAGCCGGACGTCCACGCCGTGCCGCTTGGCGTTGGCGACCACCCGCACGCACAGGCCGGGGTCGTTCTCCACCGCGATCACCGCCGCGCCGAGGCGGGCGGCCTCGACGCCGACCGCGCCGCTGCCTGCGGCCACGTCCCAGATCAGCGTGCCCGGCCGCGGCCCGAGCTTCGCGAGCGCCAGCGCGCGCAGCTCCGGCGTGCCGGCCAGCCCCTCGCGCACGCTGAAGGAGTCCTGCGCGAGCGCCCAGCCGTGCGCGGGTGGCACCGGCTCGCCCCCCGCGCACCAACTCTCCTCCCCCGTCCGGTCCAGGTCGGTCAGGCACAGCACCACGTTCGGGTCCGGCCAGCTGCGCCCGGCCGCCTCCGCGGGGTCCACAATGGACAAAGCCTCGGCCGGCCCGCCCACGTCGGCAAGCACGGCGAGTGTGCGGCGCCAGCCGGCGAGCTCGGCGCCAAGCTCGGCAGGCCCCGCGCCGGGCGCGGTGAGCACGCCGACCGCGGGCCGCGCGCGGCACACGTTCACCGCGCTGCGGAAGTCCCGCCCGCGCAGCGACACGACGGTCAGGTCGTCCCACGGCCGCTGGATCATCGCGGCCACCCGTTGCAGCGGAGACACCGCAGGCCGCGACACCGTCGGCAGACCGCGCGCCCGCAACGCCCGCAGCACGCCGAAGAACCCGGGGTCGCCCATGACGAGCACGACCGCGGGCTCGTCCGCGGCGACCGCGGCGACGAGTGCGTCCAGCACGACCTGCGACAGCCCGCCGTGGTCGGGCACCTGCACCGTCCGCGGACCGCCCTCGTCGGCAGCCGGACCGTGGGCGGCGGCCACTCCAGCGGCGCGAAGCGCCGAGCGGCCGCCGACCACGAGACGTGCCCCGGCCAGCGCGTGCACCGCCTCGGCGGACAGCGCATCGCCGGCCACACCGAGCACGGTCACGGTTGCCGTCATGTTGAACATTCGACCACGCGACGGCTACCGCGCGGGTGGAAATATCCGACTATTCGTTATCAGAGATCCGCTTTCTTGAACTCGAACTCCTTTGCGGCGTCGGACTCCAGGAGGTACTTGACCTTCGCCAGGCCGAACGGCTTGGCCGGGTCGACCTTGAAAATCGTGCTCGCCCGCGGCGGGTTGCGCTCCTCGGCCGGACCGTACTTGTAGTCGCCGGTGAGCCCGTCGAAGCTGACCGTGCCGATCTCCGTGGCGGCCTTGAGCACACCGTCGCGGGACAGGTCGCCGTTCTCCACGGCCTTCTCCAGCACCGCGGTCATCGCGCGGGCCTGGTTGTAGCCGAAGGCGAAGTAGTAGTCCGGCTTCTCCTCCGCCGCGTACTTGCCCTGGTCGGAGACCATCTGCTTCATGCCGGGCACGGACTCGTCGCCCCACTCGGTGCCCTCGGCCACGATCAGCACCGACTGCTGCATGTACGGCGCGATCGCGGACTGGGCGAGCGCACCGGTGTAGCTCGGCGACTGGCCGAACCACTGCGGCGCGTACCGGGCCTGGGCGGCGGTGCCCCAGATCTTGGCGGCGTCCGACGGGGTGGCGACCAGGAACACCATCTGGCACTTGGCCCCGGCGAGCGCACCGATCTGGCCGGCGTAGTTCTCCGTGCCCTGCTTGAACTTCTGTGTGTTGGCGACCGAGAAGCCGTACTTCTCCGCGGCGAAGTCGATGCCCTGCTGGCCGGCCTCGCCGTAGACGTCGTCCTGGATCATCGTGCAGATGACGTCGTCCTTCGAGCCGCCGCCGTCGGTCAGGTAGTAGTCGACCGCGTTGATCGCCTGCACCTGGTACGGGCCGCCGACGGGCAGCAGGTTCTCCTCCCGCACCCAGAACGCGTCCAGCGACGCGGGCGCGGCGAGGATCTTGTCGGTCCGCAGCTGCGGCAGCACGGCCAGCGTCGACGGCGTGCCGAGGACCTGGGCGAACGCCACGACGTCACTCTTGACCTTGTTGTACTTCTGCACCGTGACGTCGGTCTTGTACTGGCTGTCCTCCTCGACCAGCTCGACCTTGTACTTGCCGCCGATACCACCCTTCGCGTTGAGCGCCTCGAACCACACCTCGTTGCCGGAGGTCAGCGGCTTGCCGATCACGGCGACAGGCCCCGAGAGCGGGGTCAGCACGCCCAGCTTGATCGTCTTCCCGTCGAAGCCGGCGGTGTTGCCCGGCGCGCCTTCCTTTCCGCCGCCGGCATCGTCGTCCTGGCCCGCGCCCCCGCACGCCGACACGGCCAGCATCAGGCCGAGCGCGGCTGCGGCGAGCCTGATGCTCTTGTTCGTCTTCATATGACGTCTCCTTGCGTCAATAGGAGAACGGCCAGGCCTTGAAGTAGGCCCTGACCCGGAACCAGATGCCCGCCAAGCCTCTGGGTTCGAACACGAGGAACAACACGATCAGCAGGCCGAAGATGGCCTGGTTGAGCGCGAACACGCTGATGAAGCCCTCGCCGCCCGCGTCGGTGGCGACGCCGGGGATGACGCTGGAGTACTCGTCGATCAGGGCAGGCAGCGCGCCGACGAACACCGCGCCGAGGATCGACCCGAAGATCGTGCCCAGCCCGCCGACGATGATGATCGCGATGTACTGGATCGACAGCAGCAGCGTCCAGTCGTCCGGGCTGACGTGCTGCTGGTAGGCGCCGAACAGCGCGCCCGCCATCGACGCGATCGCGCTGGAGACCATGAACGCGCCGATCTTGTACCGGCCCGCGCGCACGCCGATGACCTCGGCCGCCTGGTCGTGGTCGCGGACCGCGCACAGCGCGCGGCCGGGCCGGGTGCGGGCCAGGTTCTTCGCGAGCAGCGCGACGAGCGCGACCAGCGCCCACACCAGCCAGAACCAGCCCTGGTTGCGGGAGTAGTTCTCGCCGGCGATCTCCAGTGCGCCGAGGTCGAGCGGGCCGATCCTGGGCTGCGCGAGCACCGACGTGCCGTTGTTGCCGCCGGTGAGCGAGGTGAGATTGCGCCACAGGTGCTCGCCGACGAAGATCAGCCCGAGCGTGACGATGGCGAGGTAGTGGCCGCGCAGCCGCAGCGCGAACGGCCCGATCAGCCCGCCGAGCACGGCGCCGACCGCCGCGGATGCCAGCAGCCACAACGGAAGCGGCAGCCCCAGGTCACCGCCGACACGCGCCGCGCAGTACGCGCCCGCGCCGATGAAGAACGCGTGCCCGAGCGAGATCTGTCCACTGTAGCCGGTCAGCAGGTTGAGCCCGATCGCGCCGATCGCGGTGATGCCGGAGTAGATCAGCACGGACAGCCAGAAGTCGTCCTGCACGACCGTCGGCAACAACAGCAGGACGATCAGCGTCGCGGCGAGCCCGGCCCGCTTCGTCGGCGAGCCGAACAGCCGCAGGTCCTGCGCGTAGCTGCGCACCAGGTTCCGGTGTGGCTTTGCTGCCATCAGACTCGCCTCACGTCCTTCGTGCCCAGCAGCCCGTAGGGCCGGATCAGCAGGATGAGGATCATCAGCAGGTACGGCACGATGACCGAGACGTTCGAGCCCGCCCAGGAGAACAGCTCGTCCTGGTAGCCGCGGGTGAGCGCCTCGGCGAGGCCGATGACCAGCCCGCCGAGCACCGCGCCAGCCGGCGAGTCGAGCCCGCCGAGGATCATCGCGGGGAACGCGGCGAACGCGATGAAGCTGATCGACGGCGACAGCCCCGCGGGCCCGGCGGCGAGCGTGATCCCGGCGAGCGTGGCCAGCGCGGCGGCGATCGCCCAGGACACGGCGTAGACGCGGCGCGCGCTGATCCCCTGCGCCAGCGCGGCTTCCGGGTCGAACGCGGTGGCGCGCATGGCGAGCCCGAACGCGGTGTAGCGGAAGAAGAGGAAGAACGCGACGACGACCGCGGCGGTGAGCCCGATCGTCCACAGGTCGCGCACGCCGAGCACGAGCCCGCCGACCTCGATCGTCTGGATGTTCCAGGGGTTGCGGATCGGCAGGCTGTCGAACCCCCAGATGGCGGTGATCAACGGCTCGAGGACGAACAGCAACCCGATGGTGATCATGATGACCGCGAATGGCGGCTGCCCCACCATCCGCCGCAGCACCAACCGCTCGACGCTCGCCCCGACGACGGCCGCCGCGAGGCAGGCGAGCAGGATCGCCACCCCGAACGCGAGCGCGAGGTTGTTGGCGAACGTGTACCCGAGGTACGCCCCGAGCGCGAGCAACCCGCCCTGCGCGAAGTTGATCACGCCGGTGGACTTGTAGATGACGACGAACCCCAGGGCCACCAAGGCATAGGTCGACCCGAGCGCGAGCCCGGCGAAAACGTTGGTCAGAAACGCACTCACGACAGCCCCTCGCAGGCTCGGTGCTGCCGCTCGCGGTCGCCCTGTGACATTGATTCGCTCGCAAGCTCGCTCATGAGTACATCGCCTCGATCTCGCCGGCGAAGCGGTCCTCCATGGCGCGCCGCTTGACCTTCTGTGTCGCGGTCAGCTCACCGTCCTCGTGGTCGAGCTCCTTGCCGATCAACGTGAACTTCTTGATCGTCTCCACCTGGGCCAGCCCCGCGTTGGCCTCCTGCACGACCCCGTCGATCAGCGCGTGGACGTCCGGTTTCGCCGACAGGTCCGCGTACGTCGTGTACGCGAGCCCCCGCCGCGACGCCCAGTTGCCCACCGTGTCCAGCTCGATGCCGATGAGCGCGGTCAGGTACTTGCGCCGGTCCCCGATCACCACCGCCTCCCGCACGAACGGCGACACCTTCAGCAGGTTCTCGATCTCCGAGGGCGACACGTTCTTCCCGCCCGCGGTGATGATGATGTCCTTCTTGCGGTCGGTGATCCGCAGGAAGCCGTCCCCGTCGAGCTCGCCGACGTCGCCGGTGTGCAGCCAGCCGTCCTCGTCCACCGCCGTGGCGGTCGCCGCCGGGTCGTTCAGGTAGCCCTGGAACACCCCGGCCGAGCGGGTCAGGATCTCGCCGTCCGCCGCGATGCGGACCTCGACGCCCGGCGACGCGACGCCGACCGTGCCGAGCCGGATGTCGCCGACCGGGTTCAGCGTGCAGATCGCGGTGTTCTCCGTCTGCCCGTACCCCTCGCGCACCGGCACCCCGATGGCCCACAACCACTCCAGCACCTGCGGCGCGATCGGCGCGGCCCCGCTGATCGGCGCGCGCACCCGCGACATGCCGAGCCGCTCGCGCAACGCCCGGAACACCAGCAGCTCGCACAGCGCCAGCACGATCCGGTCGGAGAAGGAGAGCCGGCCGGTCATCCGCCGCGGCGCGATCCGCCTGCCCTGCGCCAGGCACGCCCGGTACAGCCCCCGCTTGAGCCGCGACGCGTCCGCCATCCGGATCTCCACGGTGGCGAGCATCTTCTCCCACACCCGTGGCACGCCGAGGAAAACCGTGGGCTGCACGTCCCGAAGATCGTGCGGGAACGACGGGCCGCCCTCGCCGAAGTTGACCACCAGGCCGGCCCACACACCGTCGATCACCGAGATCAGCCGCTCGGCGACGTGACACAGCGGCAGGTAGCTCAGCACCTCGTCACCCCGGGCCGCACCCAGCGCCTCCACGAACGCGTGCCCGGACGCCACGAGGTTCGCGTGCGAGATCATCGCGCCCTTCGGCGGGCCCGTCGTGCCGGACGTGTAGACGAGGATCGCCGTCTTGTCGGGGTCGATCGAGGAGACCGACTCCTCGTACGCCGCAAGGGAGTCCGGGCCGGCGCCACGCTGCTCCAGCTCGGCGAAGGTGAGCACGCCGGGCAACGACGCGAGGCGCAGCCCGCGCGGGTCCATCACCACGACGTGGCGCAGCAGCGGCAGCCGCTCGCGCACCGCGAGCGCCTTGTCCAGCTGCTCCTCGTCCTCGGCGATCAGCACCTCCGTCTCGGAGTGCCCCAGCAGGTACTCGGCCTCCGCGGCGGGCGAGGTCGGGTACACCCCGACGGTGCACGCGCCGAGTCCCTGCGCGGCGAGGTCCGCGATCACCCACTCCGGCCGGTTCTCCGCGTGCACGGCCACCCGCGAGCCCGGCACGACGCCGAGCGAGCGCAGCCCCGCGGCGACGTCGGCGACGCGTTTCGCGTACTCCGCCCAGGTCCACTCGCGCCACACGCCGCGGTGCTTCTCGCGGATCGCGACCTGATCCGCCCGGTCACGCGCGTGCTCGAGCAGGCGGCCCGGCAGGGTCGCGGTCGCCTGGATCGTCGCGGTCATGCCCCGCCTCCCAGGTAGGCCTCGATCACCTTGGGGTTCTGCTGGATCTCGGCGGGCGAGCCGGTGGCGAGCGGCACGCCGAAGTCCAGCGCCAGCACCCGGTCCGCCAGGTCCATCACGAGCCGCATGTCGTGCTCCACGAGGATCATCGCGAGGTCGAGCTCGCGGCGGACCTCGGTGATGTAGCGCGCCATGTCCTCGGTCTCCTCGACGTTCATGCCGGCGACCGGCTCGTCGAGCAGCAGCAACGTCGGGGCCATCGCGAGCGCGCGGCCGAGCTCGGCCCGCTTCGCGACGCCGTACGGGAGCAGGCCGGCCGGGGTGTGGCGGTAGGGCTCGAGCTCGAGCAGCTCGACGATCTCCTCGACGGCCGCGCGGTGCGTGATCTCCTCGCGTTTGGCGCGGCCCCACCAGACCATGCCGGCGAGCATCCCGGTGCGCATCAGGTGATGCCGGCCGAGCATGAGGTTCTCGACCAGCGTCAGGTTCTCGAACAGGCCGAGGTTCTGGAACGTCCGCGCCACGCCCATGGCGGCGATCGACGCGGGCGAGCGGCCGCCCAGTCGCTTGCCCGCCAACGTGATCGTCCCCCGCTGCGGGCGGTAGACGCCGTTGAGGCAGTTGAAGATCGAGGTCTTGCCGGCGCCGTTCGGCCCGATCACCGCGAACAGCTCGCCGCGGCCGACGGTGAAGCTCACCCCGCTCAGCGCGGTCACGCCGCCGAACCGCAACGTCAGGTCGCGCACCTCGAGCAGCGGCGCCGGGGTCTCCTCCGGCGGGCTCTCGGCAGGCGCGGCCTGCTCGGTGGTCACGCGCTCCATCGCTTCTTCCTCCGGTAGCTCTTGACCTCGGCGAACGAGCGCGTGTCGGCCCCACTGCCCGTCCCACCGTCGGCTCCCCCGAGGTAGAACTCGCGGATGTCCTCGTCGGCGAGCAGCTCGGCGGCCGGGCCGTCGCGGACGACCTTGCCGACCTCCATGACGTAGCCGAAGTTCGCGATCGACAGCGCCATCACGGCGTTCTGCTCGACCAGCAGCACGCTGGTGCCCTGCTCGTTGATCTGCACGACGATCTCGCGAACCTGCTCGACGAGCTTGGGCGCGAGGCCCAGCGACGGCTCGTCGAGCAGCAGCAGCCGCGGGCTCGCCATGAGCGCGCGGCCGATCGCGAGCATCTGCTGCTCGCCGCCGGACAGGTAACCGGCGGTCGAGCGGCGGCGCTCGGCGAGGATCGGGAACAGGTCGAACACCCGGCCGATCGACTCGTGGTACCCGCGCATGCGGGTGTGCGCGCCCGCTTTGAGGTTCTCCTCGACGGTCATCTCGGCGAAGATCCGCCGGCCCTCCATGACCTGCGCGACGCCGCTGCGCACGACGTCGGCCGGATCCGCACCGGTCAGGTCCGCGCCGGCGACCGTGACCGTGCCCTTGGTGATCTTGCCGCGGTGGGCGATCAGCAGGCCGGTGACCGCGCGCAGCAACGTGGTCTTGCCCGCGCCGTTCGCGCCGAGGAGGGCGACGATCGAGCCGTCCGCCACCTCGAGCGACAGCCCGCGCAGAACGAGGATCACGTCGTCGTAGACGACCTCGAGGTTGTTGACGGACAAGATCGACATCGCCACGCTCCACATCGGGTCGTTGCAACACCGAGCGTGTTCGACGTGACCGCGATCACGTCAAATCCGGACCGTAACGGCTCGCGGTGAGGGCAGCAAGGACCCTGCCGAACCGTTACCACTCGGGCAAACCGGTCGGCCGATCGCCGGGCTCAAGTTGGCCGCGACCCCGCGGGTGTCAGACTCGAGCGCGTGACCTCGGTTTTCGACTGGCTCGACACCCGCGCCGACGAGCGCAGGCGTGCGGGGCTGACGCGCCGGCTGCACCCGCGGCGTCCCGACTCGGACCTGCTCGACCTGGCCGGCAACGACTACCTCGGCCTGGCCCGCGACAAGCGGGTGACCGGCGCGGCTGCCGCGGCGACGCTGCGCTGGGGTGCGGGTTCGACGGCCTCGCGGCTGGTGACGGGCACGATCGAGGCACACATCGAGCTCGAGCACGAGCTGGCGGCGTTCTGCGGGGCGCAGGCGGCGCTGGTGTTCTCGTCGGGCTTCATGGCGAACCTGGGCGCGATCACGGCGTTGTCCGGACAGGGCAGCGCGATCGTCACGGACGCATATCTGCACGCGTCGCTGATCGACGGCTGCCGGCTGTCCCGCGCGGACGTGGCGGTGGTCGCGCACGCCTCGCCGTCGGCCGCGGCGCACGCGCTGCGCACCCGCCGCACCGAGCGGGCGCTGCTGGTGACGGACTCGGTGTTCTCGGTCGACGGCGACCTCGCTCCCCTGCCGGCGCTGTTCGAGGCGTGCCGCGCGCACAACGCCGGGCTGGTGGTGGACGACGCGCACGGCTTCGGCGTGCTGGGCCCGGGCGGGCGCGGGGCCGTGGCCGACGCGGGCCTGATCGGCGAGCCGGACGTGGTGACGACGGTGACGCTGTCGAAGGCCCTGGGCGCGCAGGGCGGCGCGGTGCTCGGCCCGCGGCGGGTGATCAAGCACCTGGTCGACTCGGCCCGCAGCTTCATCTTCGACACGGGCTTGTCGCCGGCGAGCACCACGGCGGCGCTCGCCGCGCTCGGCGTGCTGAAGGAGGAGCCGGACCGCCCGTCCCGCGTGTGCGAGGCGGCCGCGTCGCTGGCGGCGCGCCTGTCCGCCGCCGGCCTCTCGGTGACGAAGCCGGACGCGGCGGTGGTGTCGGTGCGGGCCCCGTCCCCGGAGGCGGCGGTCCGCTGGGCGGACGACTGCCGGGCGGCGGGCGTGTGGGTCGGCTGCTTCCGGCCCCCGTCGGTCCCGGACAAGGTGTCACGGCTGCGCCTGACGGCCCGCGCGGACCTCACCGAAGGCGACCTCGACCGCGCCGTCGAGGTGATCACCCGATCGGCGCCGGCCTAGATCTGGTCGGCCAGCACACCCGCGTACGCGGCCACCCGGGTGTACACGCCCGGCTTGCCCGCCGCCGCACAGCCTTCGCCCCACGACGTGATGCCCGCGAGCTTGCCATCGACGATCAGCGGGCCGCCCGAGTCGCCCTGGCAGGTGTCCACGCCGCCCTTCTCGACGCCCGCGCACGTCATCGCCGCAGGCTTGTAGGCCGGGTAGGACTTCTGGCAGCTCGCGTCCGCGATCACCGGGACCTCGGCCTTCAGCAGGAACCGCGACGACTCGCCGTCCGCGGCGGTCCGGCCCCAGCCCAGGATCGTCGCGACCACGCCCGGCTCGTATGCGTCCGCGTCGTCCGCGCGGACCAGGTCGAGCGTCTGGTACGGCAGTTGCTGATCGAGCGTCAGCACCGCTACGTCGGCGCCCGAGCGCACGTCCCGGTAGTCCGGGTGCACCCAGATCTCGTTCACCGCACTCGTCGTGCCGGCGTCGCTCTCCTTGTCCTCGCGCCCGCCGACCACCACGATGTCCGCCGGCTTGCGCCCGACCCCGCAGTGCGCCGCGGTGACCACCTTGTCGTTCTCGACCAGCGTGCCGCCGCAGTACTGGAAGCCGTCGGCCGTGGTCAGGAACACCGTGTAGCTGTGGTCCGCGATGCTGGCCCGGTCGCCGCCGACGATCTGCTCGTCCGCGTCGGCCTGGCTGATCCCCATCGCGGCCGCGCCCGCGGCGATCATGCCTGCGGCAAGCAACAGCCGCGTGACCCGGGAGGTCGCCCCCATGTCATCTCCTCACACTGGTCGACACTGCTTGGTCGTCACTGCCCAAGCAGGCTGACCCGGGACCGGCGCGCACGGCAACTTGACCATGTCACCGAACCGGGTGAATTCGACCAACGATCAGGACGATGCGGCAGGAACCAGACCACGCGCCACCAGATTTAGTCCGATGTGGACGAGCTGCCGAAGCGGTTGCGGACCCGGCCCGCGGCGCCCGACACGGCCTCGCCGACGTCGCTGAGCACCTTGGTCAGCGGATCGGGCGAGGTCGACCACGACTCCTTGTACGAGCGGCCGGCCGCGCGGACGTCGTCCATCATCGACGAGGTCGGGGTGTCGTCGGCGCGGCGCAGGTAGTCGCCGGCGAGGATCGCGCGGTACTCCGCCGACGCCGCCCAACGCTGCAGCTGCGCGGCACGCACGACCGAGAAGGGGTGGCTCATGCCCTCGACCGTCATGAGCTTGAGGATGCTGTCGCGGATGTCGTCGACCTCCTCGTACTCCTTGGCCTGCTGCATGAACTCGGGGATGTCGATGTCGCCGAGGCTGCCGCCGGCCATGAACACGTGCTGGCGCAACGCGGCGGACGGGTCCTGGCCGCAGAGCAGCCCGGCCCGGTCGGCGGTCAGCTCCGCCTTGCGGAACCACTCCATCAGCGCGGCGATCACCGCGCGCAGGCCGAGCGCGCCGACCGGCACCCACTGGACAGTCGCCTGCAGGCGCAGCAGCCGCATCAGCAGCGTGCGGAGCACGTTGTGGCCGGAGAGGACGTGGCCGGTCTCGTGGCCGACCGCGCAGCGCAGGCTCTCGGTGTCGAGCGACTCGACGAGGCCGGTGGTCAGCACGATGAACGGCTTGTCGATGCCGATCGCGTAGGCGTTGGCCTGCGGGTCGCGGGCGACGTACAGCTCGGGCACGGTATCCAGGTCGAGCGTCTCGGCGGCGTCGATGCGCAGCCGGTTGATCTTCGGGTACTGCTTGTCCCCGACCCGGATCGCGGACCCCACGGCGTAGAGCCGCTCGGCCCGCTCGTTCCACATACCGGCCACGGCCTTCAGCACGGACGCGATGCCCGGCACGGCCCGTAGCGCGGCCATCGCGCCCTTGTCGGCGGGATGCTCGTAGGCCCGCGGGCTGATTCCCGGGAACCGGACCCGCGTCGAGCTGTGGTCCACCTCGTTGTCGGTCACGGCGCCCAGGGTAGGCGCGGTCCGATCCCGACGGGGCCGATCCCGCGCGACTAGGGTGGTCGGAGCCTTAAACGATCACTCTTCTGGGAGATGACGATGAGCCTCGATCGTCCCGTTGCACCGGACCCCTACGAGCTCCTGCCCGCCGTCGGGTCGTTCACCGCGACGTCGTCCGACGTCACCGACGGTCAGCAGCTGCCGTTGAGCGCCGTGCACGGCAGCGCGGGTGGCCAGAACACCTCGCCGCAGCTGTCCTGGTCGGGTGCGCCGGAGGGCACGCGCAGCTTCGTGGTCAGCTGCTTCGACCCGGACGCCCCGATCCCCGGCGGCTTCTGGCACTGGGTCGCGGTCAACCTGCCGGCCGGGACGACCGAGCTGGCGGCGGGAGCGGGCGCGGACGACGCGAGCCTGCCCGGCGACGCTTTCCACGTGCGCAACGACTTCGGCTCGCGGGACTTCTGCGGCGCCGCGCCACCGCAGAACGACCAGGTGCACCGCTACTACTTCGTGGTGCACGCGGTGGACGTGGACGCCCTCGAGGTCGACGAGAGCGCCTCGGCCGCATTCGTGAGCTTCAACCTGGCGTACCACACACTCGCCCGCGCGATCGTCACGCCGACGTATCAGCACTGAGTCGGCGCTGAGGAACATCGGTCGGTGCCGGCAATGTTGGATGGAGACGTGACGCACTTCGATCTGATCATCGTCGGCACCGGCTCCGGTAACTCCATCCTCGACGACCGGTTCGCCGGCTGGCGGGTGGCGATCGTCGAGCGGGGCGTGTTCGGCGGCACCTGCCTGAACGTCGGCTGCATCCCGACGAAGATGTTCGTGCACACCGCCGACTTCGCCGGCACGCCGGCCGCGTCGGCGAAGCTGGGTGTCGACGCGGAGCTGCGCGGGGTGCGCTGGACCGACGTCC
>Ga0164241_10001488_pt1 | contig 28611 bp, 21 predicted proteins | sample OricomyardsoilBY_FD_108780 | JGI IMG/M metagenome (GOLD analysis project Ga0164241, IMG submission 108780) | Backyard soil microbial communities from Emeryville, California, USA - Original compost - Back yard soil (BY) | ecosystem: Environmental > Terrestrial > Soil > Unclassified | place: USA... | reverse complement strand
TGCTTGAGCACCATGTCGATGCCTTCTCGGATGAAGAGCGCAATAGGCACTTTGGTACGATCGTGCAGGAGCCTCAGCCGGTCGGCCTGCTCGGGCGTGATGTAGATGGTCGTCGAAACTTTCTTACGCGACATACGCCCGGTGGCCCGACTGACAAGGCGTTACCCTAGATGCGGGTACGTATGTTGTCAATCGGTTTTCGCGGGAATTTTATCGCCACGATTCCGTCAACATATTGATATTTTTAATCAATTAACTTTCGCATGCCAAAGTCGAGAGCTCGATTGGCGCTCGCCTCCCCGCACGAAGCACCAAGATTTCGGCCCTTGGGGTGCGATGGGCTGAACCGTACGCCATCCGCGCGAAGCGGAGTAGACTGCCCGCGACATGATGAAGAGGCTCATGGTCCTCGTGCCCACGTGCGCCGTATTGCTGGCATGCGGTGGGTCCACGGACGCCGCGAAGACGGCGAACGACAAGCGCGATCTCGAGATCCATCACGAGAGTTGCGACGTCGACTCGGCGCAAAAGGTGGACGCCAACAACGATGGGCGTCCGGACATCTTCCACGTGATGAAGGGCGGCAAAGAGGTCTGCCGCGCCATCGACATGAACTTCGATGGGGTCAAAGACGCCTTCATCTACTTCGACGACTCGGGCCAAGAGCGACGACGCGAGTCCGATTTCGACCGCGACGGGGTGCCCGACGAGATCACGATCCTGCAGGGCGGCGTGATCCAGAGCAAAGAGCGCGAGACGAACTTCGATCACAAGATCGACACCTGGGACACCTACGTGTCGGGTCGCCTTGCGAAGAGCGAACGAGACAGCGACGCAGACGGCATCATCGACGAGTGGTGGGAGTTCAACCGCCCCGACCAACCTGATTGCGCGGTCGTAGCGACCGATCGCAACGCCGACGGCCAACCCGATCCCGGGACCGAGGTCGACATGTGCGGCGAGGGCTACAAGCCGCCGCCTCCGCCCGTGGCGACGCCGATCGCTAGCGCCACCGAGCCTTCCGCGACCCCAGCGGCGACCGCTGCAGCGCCGAGCTCCTCGGCGACCGCCGCAGCGTCGAGCTCCTCGGCAACCGCCGCAGCGCCGAGCTCCTCGGCAACCGCCGCAGCGCCGAGCTCCTCGGCAACCACCGCCGCACCCAGCCCGTCGGCCACACCATGAGGTCCGCGATGCTCCGCTCGATCTACGTCTCGACTCTATCCGCGTCCCTGCTCGGCGCGACCTTGTTGCTCGGCGCGACTGGCTGCGGCGGCGCCGCAGAAGAGGCGTTCGGTGCGCAGGCGGAGGGCTCGGGGATCAAGGCCAAGCGCCTCCCCGATGGGTCGCTCGACGATCAAGGCAAGTGTGAGTACCGGGGACGTCAAGATCGCGAGGTGGTCGAGACGGCCGGCCCTGGCTCGGTCCTTCCGAACGTTCGCCGCGTCTTCGCCATCGTCGGCCAAGGGCTCGACCGGCAGCGCATCTTGGTGTGTCGCGAGATCGACACGAACCTAGACGGGATCAAGGACGTCGTCCGCCGCTACAACGACAAGGGCGAGAGCCTCTTCGAAGAGGCGGACACGAATTTCGACGGGCGCGTCGACACCTGGCTCACGTTCTCCAAGGGACGCATCGCCGACGAGAAGCTCGACCACGACTTCAACGGCAACCCCGACGAGTGGAAGTACTACTCGGCCGGTCGCGTGACGCGCGCGAAGCGCGACACGAACCAAGACGGCAAGCCCGACGTCTGGGAAATGTACGGCACGGACGGCAGGCTCGAGCGCATGGGCGTCGACGTCGACGGCGACGAGCGCGTCGATCGCTGGGACATCGACTCGGACGTGAAGCGCGACCGCGAGGCGAAAGAGCGGGCCGACGAGGACGCGGCCGCGGAGAAGGCCGAAGCCGAACGCAAGCAGGGCGAGTACAAGACCGCCGACGAAGATCCGGACGGGGTCACCTCGGACGCGAAGAAGGCGGACGCCAAGAAGCCCGCCGCGAAGAAGCCCGCCCCCAAAAAGTAGGTCGCGACCGCGGCCGCTCGCGCCCGCGATGGGCCAGCGCGGCCCGCGGCAGGACGCCGGCTGCGACGTCGTCGTGGTAGGAAGCGCGAGATGACGACCGGCGAAGCCCTCGCTTCGGACGACCGCCCGCGGGCGATGTCCCACGATCAGGCCGACGCCACGCACTTCGGCGGACCAACCGGCGCCGCGATCCTGATGGTCGTGATGCCGCTCGTCAGCGTCTACCTGTCGGCGTGCATTCACAGGCACGGGGGCGCGTTGGTCATCCCGACGCTCGCGGACCTCCCCGTGCCGACGGCGCGCGCCGCGCTCTACTTCTTCGCGTGGCTCGCTTTTCAAATCGCGCTCCAGATCGTCCTGCCGGGCAAGATCGTCACCGGCTTGGCGCAGCGCGACGGCCTGCGCGTCGAGTACAAGCTGAACGGCCTCGCGTCGCTCATCGTGAGCGTGGTCGCGCTGGTCGGCGTGTGGCGGTTCGGCGGCGTCCGGGGCAACGACATCGCCGACGAGCTCGGGGGCCTGCTCGCCATCGGCATCCTGTTCGCCTTCGCCTTCAGCGTGTTCCTCTACTTCTACGGTTTTTCGTCGAAGCGGCGCGAGGCTCGCACCGGCAACACGCTCTACGATTTCTTCATGGGCACGGCGCTCAATCCTCGCGTCGGCCGCTTCGACTTGAAGCTCTTCTTCGAGTCCAAGATCGGTATGACCACGTGGCTCGCGCTCACGTTGGCGATGGCCGCGGCCGACTTCGAAAAGAACGGGGCGCTGTCGACCGCGATGATCCTCGTGGTCCTCTTCCAGAGCGTCTACATCGCCGACTTCTACGTCTTCGAGTCGGCCATGCTCTCGACCTGGGACATCAACTACGAGAACTACGGCTTCATGCTCGCGTTCGCGTTCGTCGTATGGATGCCGTTCAACTTCAGCCTCCAGGCGCAGTACCTCTTGCGCCAAGAGAGCGTCGTGCCCGTCTGGGCAGCCGTGCTGCTCGTCGTGTTGAACCTCGCCGGTTACTACGTCTTTCGCACCTCGAACCTGCAGAAGCACCGCTTCCGCACCGAGCCCGACGCGAAGATCTGGGGCAAGCCCGCGTCGTTCATCCAGACGAAGCGCGGGACGAAGCTGTTGACGAGCGGCTTCTGGGGCCTGGCGCGGCACACGAACTACTTGGGAGACCTGATGATGGCCCTCGCGTGGTGCCTTCCCGCGGGCTTCTCTCACGTGCCCCCGTATTTTTACTTCATCTACTTCGCGCCGCTCCTCATCGATCGCGAGCGGCGTGATCACAAAGTCTGCAAGGAAAAGTACGGCGACGACTGGGACGCATACTGCGAGAAGGTGAAGTACCGCATCGTGCCCGGAATTTACTGAGCGCTGCGTGTCGTCCTCGCGGTTCGAAGCACTCGTATCCCGGCTCGGCAGCCGCTCCGTCTTCGTCGCGAGCTTCCTGATCCGCGCGCTCTACGGCCTCGTCTTTCATCCGCCGCTCGAGTCGCTGCGAAGCGACATGCTCGCGTACGCCGCCCGGGCCGCGCGTCTCGCCGCCGAGCCGTGGGTCCCGGAGCCGTCCGCGGTCTTTTATCCGTGGGGGACGCATTACCTCGTCGCCGCCGCGCGCGTCGCGTCGTTCGGCCACCCCGGCCCCGCCATCACGTTGCTGTACGCCGCGTACGGAGCCGCAGCCGCGGCGTACTCATTCGCCAGCGCGCGCATCGTCCTGGTCGGCGCGCCGCGCGTACAGTTTGCCCTCGGGATCTTGTTCGTCGCGTATCCGACGTGGATCGCGCTCGGTGGGTTCGTCTTGTCGGAGCCGCCGTTCACGGCGTGCGTGGCGGCATCGACGTACTACGCCCTTCGCCTCGCGACGGCCGATCGCTCAAAGGGAACGGGCCTATCGTCGCTCGGCCTCGGCGTCGCGCTCGCGGTGGGCACGGCGATCCGACCGCAGATGCTCCTATCCATTGCGTGCTTCGCGCTGCTCTGCGTGCGCCGCCCACGACCCGTCGCGCCGCCTCTGCGCTCGTGGGCCGCGCTCGTCGCGCCGCTCCTGCTCGTCGTGCTCGTGTCTATGGCCCGGATGAAGTTTCACACGGGCGAATACGGCTTCGTCTCGAAGAACGGCGCGCTGAACCTTGCGTTCGGGCGATGCCACGCGTGGAAGATCTCCTCCACGAAACCGAAGGAGTCGTATTCGCCCCCGAGCCTGCGCGGCCTCGCGCTCTACGAAGAGAAGCACGGCATGAAGCCGTTTCCAGAGCTCGATCCAGCAGAGGGCGAAGAGCTCGTACTTCCCGGGCCGATATGGGACGAAGACGCGTCGCGCGCGCTCGCCGAGCGGTGCGTCGCAGAGACCGGATGGTGGCGACAGGTGAAGTACTCCCTGGCGCACCTCGTGCTGCTCTTCGCCTATGGCGTGGCATTTCCGCTGAAGGGGACGTTCCTCATCGTCGTGTCGATCGTCGCGTCGATCTTGCTGGCCCCCGCCTATGTCGCGGCGCTAGTTCGCGCGTTCGCGAGGCGCCCCATCGCCGAGCGTGTCCTCGTGGCGCACGTCCTCGCGCTCACGGTGACGGCTGCGGTCTTCTTCGGCGAGGTTCGGCTGCGCGTCCCCTACGACGGCGTGCTTGCGACCTTGAGCGCGCTCTATTCGACGCGCTTCGTGGCGTGGCGAAGGGCACGACGTACGAAGCTCGAGCCGGACGCGGCGCGCACCGATTCGCGAGCCACCGAGGCCGCGTAGGGCCCTGGCCGAATCGGGCGGAGCCGGCGCGCGTGAAGGGTCTTAAGATCCCGCCGATGAGCAGCCCCGTCGTCCGGCGAATGGTCCTCTTCAAGCACGGCGTCGCGTTTCTCGAGCGGAGCGGTCCGGCCACGGGGCCTTTCGAGCTCTCGTTCGAGAAGGACGAGATGAACGACGTCCTGAAGTCGCTCAGCGTCTGGGTCGCCGAGGGCGACGCTCGGGTGGGCGCGATCGGTTTCGACAAGCCGGACGATCCCGAGCAGGCGCTCGCCGAGAAGAACCTCTCGTTCGCGCCAGGCGGCGCCCTCAGTGGCCTCCTCGCCTCGGCGCGCGGGCGCCGTGTCCGCGTGATGTCGGCCGGGCAGGAGCACAGCGGCGAGGTCTTGGGCGTCGAGAGCGTGAAGGGTGAGCGCGGCGCCGAAGCGCGCTCGCTCGTGCTCCGAGTCGACGAAGGTCGCATCTCGGTGGTCGACCTCGGCAGCGTGACCGAGGTCGACCTGCTCGATCCCATCACCCGCGCCGGTGTCGCCTTTCTGGCGGACCGATCGCGCGCCGCGACGTCCGGCGAGAGTCGCACCGTCCTCGTCGATCTCGAGGGGACCGCCGCCGACGTCCGCGTCTCGTATGTCATCCCGGCCCCGACTTGGCGCGTCTCGTACCGAGTCGCCCGCGAAGGCGACGACGTCCGCGTCATGGGCTGGGGCCTCGTCCACAACCCTGCGGACGAGGATCTCGAGGACATCGAGCTCGTCCTCACGACGGGCCAACCCGTCAGCTTCGTCATCGACCTCTACAACCCGAAGGAGATCGAGCGCACGGTCGTCGAGGAAGAATCGCGCGCGGTCGCCGCGCCGACCCGGTTCGAGCGGGCAAAGCGAATGACGAGCCCAGCGGGAGCGCCGATGGCGCCACCTCCGCCCGCTCCGGCCGCGTACGGAGCGCCGCAGGGGTTCGGTGCCGCAGCCTTCGCGGAAGCACCTGCGGGTCTGAGCGACGCCTTTGCCGCAGGCGCGGGCGCTGCAGAGTACGCCGACCGCGGCGAGCTCTTCGAGTACCGCATCACCGAGCGTGTCTCGCTCAAGCGCGGCGGCTCGGCGATGGTGCCGCTCTTTTCTTCGAAGATTCCGGCCGAAAAACAGCGCATCTGGCGGCTCGGCGCGCCACCCGCGCCGGATCTGGTGCTCCGATTCGAGAACGCCTCCGGCGCCGTGCTCGAGGAAGGTCCCGCCGTGATCTACGACGACGGCGTCTACGCAGGCGAGTCGATGGTCCCCTACTCCGCACGCGGCGCCGAGGTGAAGCTCGGCTTCGCGAAGGATCTCGGCGTCCGGTGCAGCGCCGCGAACGAAGCTCACCGCGTCGTCTCGAGCGTCTCGGTCAAGCGCGCGGGTCTCTTCGTCGAGACGCGAATCGAGGTCCACCATCAGCTCACCGCCGAGAGCGATCACGCCGAGGCGGTGACCGTGATCTTCGAGCTCCCCAAAATCCACGGTCGCCAGATCGATCCCAAGGGGCCGCAGCCGTTCGAGGACACATCGAGCTTTCGCCGCTTCAAGGTCGACGTCCCTGCAAACTCCCGCGCCGTCACGCGACCCGTCGAGACCTGGATCGAGAGCTCGACGCTCCGCTACGACGGCCTCGCGCACGCGACGCTGCTGCCGTGGGTACGCGGCGGTCTCCTGGACGAGGCGAAGGGCGACGCGCTCCGCGCCGTCCTCGACGCGTGGGCCAAAGTCGGCGAGTGCGAGCGACAGAAGCAGCGCACCGAAAAGCTGAAGCTCGACGCCTTCGAGAAGCAGAAACGCATCTCGGAGCAGCTCGCCGTATTGAAGGACGGCGGCGCAGAGGGGACGCTGCGTCTCCGCTATGTCGCCGAGCTTTCGGCCCAACAAGATCGCGTCAACGCGCTCGACGCCGATCTCACGCGCCTGGACAAAGAGGCCGAGACGGCGCGCCGAGACGCGGACGAGCGCCTCGCCGCGCTCATCCGTGACTGAGGACGACGGAGCCTCACCCCGTCTTTTCGCGCCGCGTCAGACCCGGCGGAAGTCGGGGACCGAGCGGAGGACGTTGTCGAGGAACGCGTTCGAGAGCTTCTCTTGCACGCTCGACTGCCGGAGGCGCGCGCCCAGGTTCTTGAAGTCGACCTTGTCGAGCTCTTGATCCTGGTTGAAGCACGAGAAGATGAACGTCTCTTTCCCGGTCGTCGGGTCGACGTGCTTCTGCAAGCACTGCGCGCAGACCTCTTTCATCATGCACTGCATGGGCGAGTTGATGCTGCCGATGCCGACGTGCTTCGGATCCAGGTAGGGCTGCAAGACGCCGTGACGCGCTTCGCGGACGGCGTTCATCATCTTGTCGCTGCCGATCGCGATGATGCGGCTGACGCGTGAGAGCGGCGCGATCTCTCCGCCGAGCTCGCCCTTCGCGTACGCAACCATCGCTTGGACGATGTTGCCGCGCCACGCTCGGTCTTGCGGACGGCGCGGGACGATCTCGACGCCAGAGTCCGTACACCACACGACCTGGTGCGTCGCTGCCTCGATGTCCTCTTGCTTGAAGAGATCCTCGCCCTTGCGGTAGCCCGCGAAGTAGACGACCTCGGCGCCGCGCTCTTGAAGCGCCTTCGCGATCGAGAAGAGGACGGCGTTTCCGAGACCACCGCCGGCGAGCAGCACGGTCTCCTTTTCGGGGATCTCGGTCGGCGTGCCCGTCGGGCCCATGACGACGACCCGCTCGCCCGGAACGAGGCCGGACAAGAGCCGCGTCGACGTCCCCATTTCCAGAGCGATGAGGGAAAGCAGGCCGCGCTCTTTGTCGACCCACGCGCCTGTCAGGGCGATGCCCTCCATCGCGAGGCGATGACCGTCGACCACGCGCGAGAGGCTCTCGAAGTTCTGTAGCCGATAGAACTGACCCGGGTGGAACTTGCGCGCCGCGGCCGGCGCGCGGACCACGACCTCGATGATCGTCGGCGTCAGGCGATGAACTTCGGTCACGACGGCGTTGAACTCGTCGTCGAGCTTCTCGAAGAGCGACCGGCGCCGCTCGTCGCGCGCCGTCTGCGGCTCGCCCGAGAGCTTCGCGAGATCCAGACGAAAGAGCTCGCGCACGCTCGAATACGCGTCCTTTGCGCTCGCCATCGCCTTCACGACGCTGCCCGCGTAGTGCGGGTGGTTGTCGCCGTAGAAGCTGACCGTGTGCTGACCGTCGTCGTAGCTGGTGAAGAAGCCTTCCCTTGCGTCCGTGACGGGCTCGACGTGGAGCTTGCCGTCGTCTTCGACCCAAGCCCTGTGCGGCAAGAAGTACTGGCCTCGCTTGTCGAACGCGAACGTGTTGGGGTACTCGCGCTCGTAGGTGACGTTCGGCTGCGTGCCCGCTGCCACGCACACGGTGCGCGACGGGATCTCGACGACGTCGTCGGAGTCGGCCCACTTGCCGTTCTCGCCGAGCACTTGGCGCTTGAAGCGCATCGATTTGACGGCCTCGTTATCGTCGAGTACGGCTTCCGTGGGAGACAGGTTCTCGATGTAGCGGACGCCTTCTTCCAGGCTCTTCTCGACCTCTTCGTGGTTCAGCCGGTACGCGGGCGAGTCGATCAGGCGCTTGCGATACACGATGCTGACCCCGCCCCACGTGTCGATGAGGTGTTGAAATTGGGGCGTTCGTCCTTCTGACGCCGCGCGCGCGCGCTCCTCGCGCACCTGCGCGGCGTGACCGAGCTGCTCGGCGATGAACGAGCGCTCCTCCGCGTCGAACAGATCGAGCGCGGCCTTCTCGCCCTTTTGCATGATGAGGGCTTCGACCCGCTCTGCGGTCTTCTCGACCTGAATGGGGTAGTAGGCGATGAGCTCGGTCGCGGTGTCGATGGCCGTCAGGCCGCCGCCGATGACCACGGCCGGCAAACGCACCTGAAGGTTCGCGAGCGCCGAGCGCTTGTATGCACCCGTCAGCTGCAGAGCCATCAGGAAGTCGCTCGCCTTGCGGATGCCGCGCGCGAGGTTGTTCTTGATGTCGATGAGCGTCGGGCGTCCCGCTCCCGCCGCGATCGCGACGTGATCGAACCCGAGCTTCCACGCGTCCTCGAGCGTGACGGCGCCGCCGAAGCGCACGCCGCCGTACGCACGAAACGCGCGCTGCCGCGCGAGCGTCACGTAGAGGACGGAGAGGAAATTCTTGTCCCAGCGAACGGTGATGCCGTACTCGCTGACACCACCGAACCCGAGCAAGATGCGCTCGTCGAGCTCGACGTAGAGATCCGAGAAGCTCTTGATGGGTCGCGGTGCGCGCGTCTCATCCCCTGTCAGCTCGACCGGGAGCGGCTCGATCTTCAGACCGTCAACGGCGACGACCGCGAAGCCCTCTTGCAAGAGGTGATGCGAGAGCGTGTAGCCCGCGGGCCCGAGCCCGACGACGAGGACGTTCTTCCCGTTGTACGCACGCTGATGGGGACGCGTCGGCGACAGTGGGTTCCAGCGCGTCAAGAAGCCGTAGATCTCGAATCCCCACGGAAGCGCGAGCACGTCGGTCAAGACGCTCGTCTCGACCTCCGGAATGTTCACCGGCTCCTGTTTCTGGAAGACGCAGGCCTTCATGCAGTCGTTGCAGATGCGATGCCCCGTGCCCGGCAGCATGGGGTTGTCGATGCAAATGATCGCGAGTGACGCGACGACGTCGCCGTCGGCGCGGGTCGTGTGCATCTCGCTGATTTTCTCCTCGAGCGGGCAGCCCGGGAGCGACACGCCGATGGCGTTCTTCTTGATGGCGCCGGTCTTCGCCTCTCGAAGCCCTTTGGAGCACGAGTCCTTGTGGCGATCGTGGCAGAGCAGGCAGTAGTCGATCTCCTGCTCGATCTGACGCGGCTTCATGCGCCGATCGGTCAGCGCGAAGCCGTCGCGTGCGCGGCGATGGTGCTCGTCGCCGACGAAGAGCTCGGGCAGGTCGGGCAAGGACGTCTGCGGCGCGTTCGCACCCATCTCGCTCGGTCGGCGAAGCTTCACGAGCTGCTCGGGCTCGACCGTCTTCGGCGCCTTCAGGCTCGGCCAGGCGTGCGCCGGATCGTGCTCGTCGGCGCGGCGCTTCGCGAGCCACGCTTCGATCGCGTCGAGCGCGAGCTGCGCCACGGCGAGATCTTCCGCGTCCGTCGAGACGTCGCCCGCGACCCGGAGCACTTCCTTTGCGTGGGCCGCGATCCCGGTCGCCGAGAGTGCGGCGCGGAGCGCTCGCGCCTGGTCGTGCAGCGCATCGGTCCAGACGGCGCCGCCGGCCTTGGCAGCCTTGCGACCGGTCTCGTCGATCTGCACGATCGCGACCGTCGCCTTCGCGATCTCGAGCTCCTCGTCGGGCGAGCCGGAGCCGAGCAAGTCGGGCGACACGCCCATGATCGACAGCGCGGCGCGCGCGACGTCCGCGGCGAGCTTCTCCGTCGAGCCGTTCATCGCCGGAGATCGATCGGCGAACGCCTTGCCGGCGGTCGGTTTCAGGACGCGCTTCTTCACGAACTCGCGCTTCGCCGCCCACAGCGCCTTGCGCTCGAACGTGGCAGCACGGATCGCGTCCGTCTCCGCCTGGACGCCGAACAGCTTCGCGACGAAGCGCGAGACGTAGGGCGCGGCCGCGAGCACGGCATCGCTGACGGCTTCGGGAGCCATCCCCTGCCCCTTCGCGGCGCGGAACGCGTCGAGCTTCGCGGCGGCGTCGGGCGACGCTGCGCGTAGCTCCGTCAAGAACAGCGCGTCGAGCTCCGCGAGCTTGTCGGAGACGAAGAGATCCTCGTATCGAAACCCCGGGATGCCGAGGACCAACGAGCCCGGCTCGGAGGTCGCGGCGATCCACGCGCCGAAGTCCTTCTGGAGGTGCGCTTGCCAGGCGGGCGCGCCGTTCGTGTCATCCGTCGAAGCGCCGTCGTCGTGCGTGTGAGCCATGTGCGTCCGAGTTCCTGATGCGGCACGCGGCGCACCCGACTGGGTGAAGGACGCGCGTCCGGAAGCGACGCTCTACCACGAGAGAACGCGGTTGCCGAGCCGAGAGCCGCCGACATTGCGGTGCGTTCAGCCCTTCGCACCTCCGAGGCGAACGGGGCTCGAACGCCGCGATCGCGCGCTTTGCAAGCGAAGCGTGCGCTCAGAAGCCGCGCGCGACGACGCGCTCGATCGTGCGCGTGCTCATACGTCCCTCGATCACCTCGGGCTCGCGGAGGAGCGCCTGATGCAGCGGGATGTTCGTGCGGATGCCCGCCACGATGAACTCGTCGAGCGCCACCCGCATCTTCTTGATCGCCTCTGAGCGATTCGCCGCGTGAACGATGACCTTCGCGACCATCGCGTCGTAGTTCGAAGGCACGCGGAAGCCGCCATAGACACCGGAATCGACGCGTACGCCACCGCCGCCCGGCGGGTGGTAGCTCGTGATGAGACCGGGCCACGGCGCGAAGCTCTTCGGATCCTCGGCGTTGATGCGGCACTCGATCGAGTGCCCGCGGAAGCTCCACGGACGCGTATCGGGGAGCTCGAGCTTCTCTCCCGCGGCGGCGCGGATCTGCATCTCGACCAGATCGACGCCCGTCGTCATCTCGGTCACCGGATGCTCGACTTGGACGCGCGTGTTCATCTCCATGAAGTAGAGGTTCTGCTTCTCGTCCATGAGGAACTCGAGCGTCCCGAGGGACGTGTAGCCAGTCGAGCCGATCGCGTGGCGGATCTTCGCGCCGATGTCCGCGCGAAGCTCGTTCGTCATGACCGGGCTCGGGGCCTCTTCCATCACCTTCTGGTGACGGCGCTGGAGCGAGCACTCGCGCTCTCCGAGCGTCCAGATCCCGCCGTGCTGATCGGCCAGCACCTGGAACTCGATGTGTCGCGGCTCTTCGACGTAGCGCTCGAGATAGACATCCGGGTTCTTGAAGCCGACGGCTGCCTCGTGGCTCGCGGTCTCGAAGGATCGGCGTACGTCGTCGAAGCTCTTGACGATGCGCATGCCGCGGCCACCACCGCCGCCCGAGGCCTTCATGATGATGGGTAGACCGATCGCGCGGGCCTGCACCTCTGCGTCATCGGCGTCTTTCAGCACGCCGGTCCCGGGCAGGAGCGGCAGCCCGTACTTCTTCGCGTTCTCGCGGCTAGTGACCTTGTCGCCCCATTGGCGCATCGCGTCGGGCGTTGGGCCGATCCAGGTGAGATGGCATTTTTTGCAGAGCTCCGCGAAGGCGGCGTTCTCGGACAGGAAGCCGTAGCCCGGGTGGATCGCGTCGGCGTTCGTCACCTCTGCGGCCGCGATGATCGCCGGGATGTGGAGGTAGCTCTTTCCCGGATCAGGCGGACCGACGCAGACGGCTTCGTCGGCGAAGCGCACGTGGAGGGCTTCGTTGTCTGCCGTCGAGTGGATCGCGACGGTGCGAACGCCGAGCATGCGGCACGCTCGGATGACGCGCATCGCGATCTCGCCGCGGTTCGCGATGAGGACCTTCTTGAACATGCGATCTCTCTGGTTCGCCTTCGGTGAGCTGCCCCGCCTCGACGATCGTGTTCGCCGCTACGCGGGCGCGAGCTTGAAGAGCTTTTGACCGAACTCGACGGGCTTGCCGTTCTCGACGAGGATGTCGACGATCGTCCCCGACGCGTCGGCCTCGATCTCGTTCATCAGCTTCATCGCCTCGACGATGCACAGCGTCTGGCCCTCGCGGACCTTCGAGCCGATCTCGACGAACGGCGGCGCGTCAGGCGACGCGGCTCGATAGAACGTGCCGACGAACGGGCACGTGAGGTAGGTCGCCTTCGGGTCGTCGGCTGCTCCAGCCGCAGACGCGGGCGGTTGCGACAGTGGCGGCACGCTCTGGGGCCCCGCCTCTTGCGAGACGGCATACGGCGCCATGCTCGCGTACGCGGCCGAAGGCGCGCCCTGGGCGATGACGACGGATTGGGGCGGTGCCCCCCGAGCGATCCGCAGTCGAACCGCTTCGTCTTCGAATTCGAACTCGGTCACGCCGCCGTCGGCGAGGGCCGCAACGAGCGCACGGATGTGGTCGATGTCGATGTTCACGCTGGATGCGTTGCTACCAAATCGCGGGCGATAGCTCAATCACGCGTTCGTCGACGCGCCGCGTGATCGGAGCAGAGTGAGCAGCCCGACCAGGCCGAGGACGTAACTCTCGGCGCCAAAGCCTGTCACCTTTCCTACGCACCCACGAGAAAGCATGCTCTTGCGGCGGAACGCCTCGCGGGCCTCGGGGTGGGTCACGTGGACCTCGACCGCTGGGATCTCGCCCGCGAGCAGCGCGTCGAGGACCGCGATCGACGTGTGGGAGTAAGCGCCGGCGTTCAGCACGATGGCATCGAAGCCCTCGGCCCGAGCGCTACCGATCCACGAAACGAGGTCGCCTTCGTGGTTGCGCTGCCGTGCCTGGATGCTCGCGCCTTCGTGCGCTGCGACGGTCCGGAGCCGCTCGTGGATCTCTTCGAGCGTCGTGCGACCGTACAGGTCGGGCTGCCTTCGTCCGAGCTTGTCGAGGTTCGGGCCGGACAGGACGAGGACACGCGGCAGCGCCTCTGCGCGGCTTCGGACCTTTCCCTTCGCCGCTCTCGGCAACGTAAGAATCGTCGCGCCGACTCGACGTGCCTTCGGGGCGGCGGCCAGGCGTGGGCGACTGTGATCGGCACCCGACGCAGAGACCGGCATCGGATTCGGGGGGCGCGCAGGCAATCTCTTCGATCCCATCGTGACTGGAGCGCCGCGCGCCGATCGTGGCAGCGGCAGGCCCGCTCTACGCGAGCTCTTTTTGAAGCGCCGGCACCCGCGTACGCAGGAGGTATCGCGCCTTGCCGATGTTCGCTTCGGGCGTGAGCGTGAACGCGATGAAGTACGTGTCCGAGACGACGCGGATCAGCGTGACGATCTTCTCTGCCGTGACGGTGATCTCGGCTGGCAGCCCCGCCTCGAGCATCTCCGAGGCGCGCTGGATCGACTTGATGACTACGCTAAACTCTGCGCCGATCGTCTGGATGTCGAAGTCCACGGGCGGGCTCGGCTTCGAGTACGCGTCGACCGCGATGCCTTCGAAGTCCATCACGAGCGTCGCGAGGCCACCATCGACGCCATCGACCACTTCCTTCAAGAGCGACTGGAACATGCGCCTCCATGCGGGCCACGTAGGCCGCGCGCCACGTCACACTCTAACGGGCCGCATCGCCATCGGTAAAGTTGTTGCGCGGAGATCCGCGCACTTCGCGCCGCGCTTACGTATTGCATCGCCGGGCCAGCCGGGGGATAGGGCCCAAGGGGGGCGGGCCCACAACTGACGCCTTGACCGGTTCGCTTTCTAGCAGCTAACGTCCGGCTTCGCTCGACGAGCCGGAGGGGTGTGCTCCTGCGCCTCGCGAGACGGGTGTGCATCGAGTCGCGACTCGCGGCACCCCGAGCGCAGACCGGCGACCCCACAAGGGCGCCCCAAAAGGACGACCGAAGACATGCGCGCACGAGCCGGGGACCCGCCCCGCACGATGCCTCAAAAGATCCTCGCGGGCCGTGCTGCGGATCCGCAGCTCCGCGGCGACCTGGTTCAGGTCAAGGTCGACCAAGTCGTGCTCTCCCGTGCCCCGGCGAGAGCGCTCTCGGAGGCGCTCGCGCACGGCTTGAAGAAGACCCCGGTCGAGGTCGCCGTCGCGTACGACGGCACCTGCGTGACCGACGCCGCCTCTCTCCGCGAAGCAGAGGACCGCGGGCCCCGCTCGACCCCGTCCGATTTTCCGTCTTTCGGGGTCCAGATCGCCCGACCGGGCATCGGCTTCCCTGCCCCGGTCCACCTCGAGCGTTTCGCGGCCCCCGCGCGCCTCGCGCTGACCGACGACCCCCGACTCGCGACCGTCGGCGGCGTGGGCATGCTCGCCCTCGTCGTTTCGCCGGCCATGCTGGGCCAAGCGCTCGCCACCGGTAGCGTCTGGCTGCGTCCTCCCCGCAGCATCCAGATCCACCTGAGCGGCCGGGTTCGACCCTTCGTCTGCGCCCGCGACGTCGCCCTCGAGCTCCTTCGCCGCGGCCTCGACGAGATCGTCCGCCGCATCGAGGCGGACTTTCACGCGCCCGTAGTGCTCGAGTTCGCGGGGCCCTCGGCCCGCCTGCTCTCCGTCCAAGAACGCAGCGTGCTGTCGGGCATCGCGCCTCAGCTCGGTGCGGCCGCGGCGATCTTCATCTCGGACGAAAAGACAGAGGTATTTCTCCGCGATCAGCGCCGCAGCAAAGCCCACCGAGCCATCGTCCCCGACCCCGGCGCTCCGTGCGAAGAGGTCATGGGCATCGATCTGTCGACCGTCGATCCGCTCCTCCTCGACGAGGATGGCGTCGTCCGACCGGTCCGCGATCTCGCCGGCAAGTCCGTCTCGCAGGTCGTCCTCGGCGGCGACAGCGGCACGACGCTGCGCGACATGTTGGCGGCCGCCATGCTGCTCAAGTCGAAGCGTGTCCCGGCTCGCCTCGATCTGCTCGTGTCCCCTCCGTCACGACAAGTGCTGGAGGTGCTCGCGCAGTCCGGAGCCCTGGTCGATCTCGTCGCGACCGGCGCCCGCGTCATCGAGCCCGACGCACGCATCGTCTCGAGCGAGGTCTATCCGCCCCCGAAGTCGGGCACGAACGGCGGCGGCTTGTCCATGCGAACGCAGGATCCCGAGCCTCGAATCGAGGGCTCGCCGCGGTTCATCGTCGCCTCTGCAGAGACGCTCGCGTACGCCGTCGCCACGGGCTCGGTCGGAGATCCACGGAGCTTCAAGCGCCCCGTCCGCGTGACGGTGCCGCGCGCGTTGCCGACGGACGACGTGCTCGTGCTCCGCGACAAGAAGGGCGAAGCGCAGGGCGCAAAGAAGCCCCCGCCCGCGCCCATTCGCGAGCTGATGAAAGAAGCGCTCACGCTCGACGTCCTCGAGACACCGTTCGTTCCCGCGGGGGCGAAGGCCTCTGGGGACGGCTTCGCGCTGCTTCTCAGCTCCCTCGACGACGTTCGCTGGGCCACCGAGCACCCGCTCGATCGCGACGGCGTGCGCGCGATCATCGCGCGGTTCATCCCAAGCCAGCCTGTGACCGCGCTCGCCGCAGAGGCCATCGCGTGTTTTGCGATCGACGAAGCAGGCTTCAAGGCTGCGAAGGGCACGAAGAACGTCACCATCTCGGCCCCCGCGAAATGGGCCGAGGGCGCCGTCGCCACGTTCGGCGGCAAGGACAAGCCCAAGACCACGCTCGCGTACCTGGCGCGCGCGCTCGAGACCGGCTGGACCACCAACGGTGGCCTGAAGCCGACCCCGAAGAAGTAGCCTTCGTCGACGCGGATCAGCTCGCTGCGGTGGTCCAGGCGCGCCACCGCGCAATGCGTTGCGGGAGCGCGTCGCCGTTCGCAAGCTCGCTCCGCGTCGCCGCGCGGACGAGCGCCGCGACGTGCTTCTCGAGGTCCTTTCGGTCTCGATCGTCGAGCCCGGCGCGAGCGTCGAGCGCGACCTCGACGCCGGTCGCTCTAGCCGTGCATTCGAGCGCGACGCTGCGGTCGGGCAGGTGCGCGTAGCCGCGATACACGATCGCGTCCGCGAGCGACGCGTCGTCATCGCGCACGATCTCGAGCCGCAGGCCATGCGCCGGTCGACCGCTGTACCCACCCCGACTCGACGGGGTCTCGCCCGAGCTCACGGCTCGGTCGGCTCGGCCGGGGGCGACGCGGAGGGCGCGCTCGATCCGGGCGCCTCCGGAGGCGCCACAGCCTTCGGGACCTCGGTCTTCGGAGCGGACGCCTTCGGCGGCAACCCGGGATCGGCTGGGCGCTTGATGTCAGGCGGCGACTGCGTGGGGCTCGCGAGCTCTTCGAGGAACGCCTTCGCGGTGATCGCGAACGGTCCACCCCAGTCACGAATCACGTCCTCGAACACGACCTTCGCCTCTTTGCGGCGGTTCATCATCATCAGCGTCTCGCCCTTGAGGACGAGCGCCTCTGGATCGAGACCGCTCTGAGGATACTTCTTCAGCGCGTACTCGATGCGCGCGAGGACGGCCGGGAAGTTCTCGGTCTTTCGGTAGTACCGAGCGACGTAGAGCTCGTGTCGAACCAGGCGGCCGGTCACGACTTCGAGCATGTACTCGACGTCGCGGCGGTATCGGCTCTTCGGGAAGGCGCGGAGGAAGCCGCGTAGCTCACGGTGCGCGTCCTCGGTCGTCGCTTGATCACGCTCTTCGGCCGGCGGCTGAAGGAACGTGTCGCTGATGTCGAAGTAGAGGGCCTTCGCCATGCGGTAGCGCGCGTACTCGACCTCTTTGTCGGTCCGGTACGTCGTCACGAACGAGCGGTAGGCGGTGACCGCGTCGGTGTACTTGTCCTGCGCGAAGTCGATGTCCGCGAGGCGCAGCTCGGACAGGCGCGCGTAGCGGTTCTGCGGGAAGTTCTTGCGAACTTCTTCGAACAGAGGACGTGCGCTCTCCCAGTCCTTCGCGCGGAACGCCTGCATGGCCTCTTCGTACGCGCGCCTCGCGTCGTCGGAGTACGTGAGAGGCTTCTGCGGAGACGCGCTCTGCGACGCGCACGCCGGCGCGGCGACCACGATCAGGGCGACGAGCGCGACCTTCGCGAGGAGGCTCTTCGGCATCGACGCCCTCTTACCGGGTCCGGCGGCCGACAGGAAGGGGTGGTTTCAGGTCACTTCGGCGCGAGCGGCGCAATCAGCTCGCCCACCTTGCGAGCGATCGTCGCGTGCCGCTCACTCGTGCGAAGGATCGGCTCGGACACGAAGAGACCAAACGACGCGTACTCGTAGAGCCACTGCGAAAGCATGGTCTCGCCCGCCTCTCCCGGTCCCGCGAGCATCTGGATGTTCTGCCCGATCTTGTCGACGTCGAGCGTGCCGTCCGGAGCCGGACCGGCGCCCATGAAGAGCGCGTCGTAGATGCCGGCTCCGGTCGCGAAGCTCGCGAGCTGATCGCGGACCTCGGGGCCACGCCCCAGGTCGTCGATCGTGGATAACAAAAGACTCGCGGCTTCGTTGAAGCGCGTGACCTTCGCGGCCGGCCCCGTCGGCCGAGGCGGGTGCACGACTACCGCGCCGGATTGCACGAGCTGGAAGATCGCGTGCGTCACCTCGAACTCGCCTTGACCGACGACGCGACAGAGATCGGCGATGCTGTGTTGTCCGTCGATCGCGTCGTAGAAGACGCGCAGCTCTTCGGACTCCGGCGGCTGCCTCCCTGCGACGCGAGCGGGCACGTGGAGCTCGCTCGGGACGCGCTCTCGGAAGTACCGCGTCTCGTCCATCCGGCGAACGCCCTCCATCAACAGGGCGCCGACGCTCAAGTTGAGGTGCGCCGTCAGGCGACCTTCCTCGTAGTTGTCGAGGAAGTAGAACATCCCGTCGCTGACGAGCAGCACCGCGTACACGACCTCTTCGGTTTGCCGCGCCATCAGCTGAAAGAGCTTCTCGCGGGTGATGAACCCGAGCTTCACCGCCGCCTCGCCGAAGCGAAGCTCCGACGTCACCGCCTTCACTGCCTCTTCGAGCTGCTCTCGCGTGAGCGCGCCGTAGCGATAGAGCACCTCGCCGAGGCGCTCGCTCTCTTCGGTCGAGCTCGCGCTGATCACCTGGGAGCTGTCGAAGAACACGGTCCGCGTCGTCTGCGGGCCCATGACGATGAGCTCGCCCTTCCACGAGGCCTGGCCGATGAGCGAGACGATGTCGCAAATGGCGCCCGGGCTCGTGATCTCGCCGGCGAGTCGGCACACCGCGCCGTCGTGCTCGTCGCGGACGCCGTCTTCGCCGACGTTGCGCATGAACACGAGATGCGCCGGCCCCGGCATCAGGCGATAGGTGCCCTGCCGTCCTCGCATCCACTGGCTCGCCTGGCGACCGACCGGATGTGCTGTTCCGGTTCCGTCGACCCGCACGAGATCGGTGCGCTCCTCGCTCATCCAGCCCTACTTTTACCCTTCCCGGAGGGAAACGTGAAAGCGAGTTGCAGTCCGGCCGGAAAGCGCCCGCTTCCGGCTCCCTTCTCCCGCCCCCCGTCACGTCGCGACGGCCACCGCTTCGAGTAGGGACCGCTCCTACTTTTTCGGACATGCCGCTGATAGAATCGACACGCCCGATGGTCGCCAAAGTCGATTCTGTCCCGGATAGTCCCAAAGCGCTCGCGTCGGCGCTTGGAAAGACGGGCTACCTCGCCTCTGCAGATTTGTCGCTCGCGGTGTTTTTGGCGCTGCGACTGGGCAAGCCGATCCTCGTCGAGGGCCCCGCCGGGGTCGGCAAGACCGAGCTCGCGCGCGCGACCGCGACGGCGCTCGCGAGACCTCTCGTCCGCCTGCAATGCTACGAGGGTCTCGACGAGTCGCGCGCGCTCTACGAGTGGGATTACGCCAAGCAGATCCTCTTCACGCAGCTCTTGCGCGACTCGCTCGCGCGAGAGACGGCGTCGGCTGCGACCATCGAAGAGGCGGCGAACCGCGTCGCAGCGAGCGCCGCGACGTTCTTCGATCGTCGGTTCTTGCTCCCGCGACCGCTCCTCGCCGCGCTCGAGAGCGAGGTCCCCACTGTGCTTCTGATCGACGAAGTCGACCGAGCCGATCCGGAGTTCGAGGCGTTCCTCTTGGAGATCCTCTCGGATCTCGCCGTCACGATCCCCGAGCTTGGAACGATCAAGGCGAAGCACGCCCCGCTCGTCGTCCTCACGACGAACGGGACGCGAGAGATGACGGACGCGCTGCGTCGACGCTGCCTCCACGCGTTCGTCGACTACCCTCCTCCCGAGCGCGAGGTGAAGATCCTCGAGGCGCGCATCCCAGGAATCGACGCCAGCTTGGCCGCGTCTCTCACGCGCTTCGTCGCCGCGCTTCGTCAGCTCGATCTACGCAAGGCGCCGAGCATCAGCGAGACGCTCGACTGGGCGCGCGCGCTCCTCGCGCTCGGCGCGCACGCGCTCGATGCAGGCGTGGTCCGCGACACGCTCGGCGTCTTGCTCAAGCACGCCGACGACCGCGCCGCGGCCGAGGGCAAGCTCGATAAGCTCCTCGACGGCTGAACCTCTCACCGCGACAGCTCGCCGCTTCGGCGCAAGCGCTTCGTCAGCGCAGCTCGATCGCGTGGCCGCCGAGGACCTTCTCGATCTGCGCGAACATCGAGTCGGTCGGCTCGACCTTGTACTTCGGCAGCGCGAGCACGGCCTCCATGCCACCCTCGAGATCGATCACCACGTCGACCGGACAGCTCCCCGGGCACGACATGAGGACGGCGCGGAGGCGCTCGACGTCGGACGCCGCGTGCTTCGCCGCGGACAAGCGCAGCGTGACGGCGCGCGTCTCGGTTCGCAGTGTGTCCGAGAGCAGCACGACCTCGTCCAGGAGCAGGGTCGGCTCGCGCGGCGCGCTGTCTTCGTCCTCGTCTTCGACCATCTTGAAGCTGACCTTTGCGCTGAGGAGCACGGGCTCGCCGCTCGTGAGGATCGGCTCGTAGGCCTCGATTTGGCGCTCGCGCACCTTGACCTCGACGCGGCCCGACGTGTCCTCGAGCACGAAGAACGCGACCTTGCCGCCGCCGCCTTTGAAGATTCGCACGCGCCAGCCCTCGACCATGCCGGCGGCGCGGACGCGGCTCCACGGATCCTTCGCGGCCATCTCTTTCGCTGGGACGACGTCGAAGCGCGCGAGATCGACGCCGTATCGATCGAGCGGGTGGCCCGAGACGTAGAAGCCGAGCGCCTCTTTCTCCCGAGCGAGCGTCTCCTTCAGATCCCACGGCTCGACGTCGACGTACTCGTCGTTCGTGCGCGCCGCCGTGGCGGGCGCCGCCGCTTCGAACAGGCCGAACAAGCTCGTCTGACCGCGCTCGCGATCCTTGCTCGCAGAGCGTGACCGCTCGAGCGCGCGATCGATCCCAGCGAACGCTTGCGCGCGGGTGACGCCCTTCGAGGCGAGCGTCGCATCGAACGCGCCGGACGCGACGAGCGCCTCGAGCACGCCCTTGTTGACGCGACGCGAATCGACGCGCTCGGCGAGATCGAACAGGTCGCGAAATGGACCGTCGTTCTTTCGCACCTCGAGGATCCCCTCGAGCGCGCTCTCTCCCACGCCGCGGATCGCACCGAGCCCGAAACGGATCTTCGGCTGATACGGATCCTTGATCTTGCTGCGCCGCTTGCCTGCAGCGCGCGCGACCGCGGGATCGTTCGGGTCGCTGTAGACGACCGTGAAGTCGAGCTTGCTCTCGTTGATCTCCGGCGGCAGCGTCGGCACGCCCCAAGCTCGGCCCTCGGCGATGATGCGCACGACCTTCTCGATCTTGTCGCGGTCTGCCGTCATCAGCGCGCAGAGGAACTCGACCGGGTAGTGCGCCTTCATGTACGCGGTTTGGTACGTCACGAGCGCATACGCGGCAGAGTGGCTCTTGTTGAAGCCGTACCCGGCGAAATACTCGAGCAACGCGAAGATCCCTTCGGCGTCCTCTTGCGTCACGCCGTTGCCGAGCGAGCCCTCGACGAACGTCGCCTTCTGCTTCGCCATCTCCTCGGCTTTTTTCTTACCCATCGCGCGGCGAAGAAGGTCCGCGCCGCCGAGCGAGTAACCCGCCAGCTTCTGCGCGACCTGCATGACCTGCTCTTGGTAGACGATGACGCCGTAGGTCGGGATGAGGATCTCGTCGACCAGCGGGTGCATCTTCTGGATCGGCTTGCGACCGTGCTTGCAGTCGACGAAGTCCTTCACCATGCCCGTGCCGAGAGGGCCCGGTCGATAGAGCGCAACGGCGGCGACGATGTCTTCGAACGACGTCGGCCGCAGGTCTTTGAAGAGCTGCTGCATGCCGCTCGACTCCAGCTGGAAGACGCCCGTGGTCTCGCCCGACTGCAAGAGCGCGAACGTCGCCCCGTCGGTGAGCGGCACCTTCGAGACGCTGAAGCTCCCCTTCCCCGCACGATCCGGGCGCGCGTTGACGAGCACCTCGGCGATGTCGAGCACCGTCAGCGTCTTCAGACCGAGGAAGTCGAACTTGACGAGGCCGGCCTTCTCGACGTCGTCCTTGTGGTACTGCGTGACGATCTGCGCGTCGTTCATGAAGCACGGCACGTGATCGTCGAGGGGCCCCTCGCTGATGACGACGCCCGCCGCGTGCATACCGGCGTGACGCGTCAGGCCTTCGAGCTTCTGCGCCTGCTTGATGAGCTCTGCGACGGTCGGATCGCGATCGACGAGCGCCTTCAATTGCGGCTCGATCACGAGCGCTTCGGGGATCGTGTACATGATGCCCGGCGCCTTCTGCGGCACCAAGCTCGCGATGCGCTGCGCCTCGTTCGGGGGCAGACCCATCGTCCGCGCGACGTCCTTGATGACGCTGCGGCTCTTCAGCTCGTGGAACGTCGCGATCTGCCCGACGCTGCGTTTGCCGTACTTTTCAGCGACGTACTGGATGACCTTGTCGCGGCGGTCCATGCAGAAATCGACGTCGAAGTCCGGCATGCTGACGCGCTCGGGGTTCAAGAACCGCTCGAACAGCAGGTTGTACGGGATCGGATCGAGATCGGTGATGCGCATCGCATACGCCACGATCGAGCCCGCACCCGAGCCGCGCCCAGGACCGACGGGGATGCCGTGCTCTTTCGCGTAGCGGATGAAGTCCCAGACGATCAAGAAGTAGCCCGGAAACTTCATCCCGCAGATGACGTCGAGCTCGGTCTCGAGACGCGCGCGATAGCTCGGCGGATCGAACGGCGCGCCGATCTCTGCGTGCTCCTTGAACCGACGCTCGAGGCCTTCGCGCGCGACGTGACGGAAGTAGCCGTCGGTATCGAAGCCATCGGGCACGGCGAAGCTCGGCAACATCGGCTCGCCGAGCTTCAGCTTGAAGCTCGTGCATCGCTCCGCGATCTCGAGCGTGCGCTTCACCGCTTCCGGATGGTCGCGGAACGCGTGCCCCATCTCTTCGGCAGACTTGAAGAACATCTCGTAGCTGCCGTGGTGCGCCGCGAGAGCATCGGAGTACGCGCGGTTCGCGGCGATGCACGAGAGGTAGAGCTGCCCCTCGCCGTCCTCGCGTTGCCCGAAATGGACGTCGTTCGTCGCGACCGTCGGAAGCCCGAGCTCTTTCGCCGCCGCAGAGAGGATCCCGTTGACCACCGGCTGCTCGGGGAGACCGTGATCCTGCAGCTCGACGTAGAGGTTTCCGGGCTCGAAGATCGGCAGCAAGCGCTCGAGCGAAGCGCGTCCAGCCGCCTCGCCCTGCTCCAGAATCTCTTGCGCGACGACGCCGCCCAAGCATCCCGTGAGCCCGAGCACGCCGCCCTTGTTCGCCTCGACGACGGACAGCGGCACGCTCGGCGCGCGCGAGCTCTGCGGGTCGAGGTGACCCGCCGAGACGATGCGGACGATGTTCTTGTACCCAGCCTCGCTCGAAGCCAGCAGCACCAGGTGGTCGACCGGCACGTCCGGCGGCGGCGCGTCGGGCGCGCGCTCGGCTCGAGGCCGACCGCCGTCTCGAACCACGTTGATCTCGCACCCCAGGATCGCCCCGATCCCAGCCTCTTTGCAGGCGAGGTAGTGCTGGATCGTGCCGAACATGTTGCCGTGGTCGGTGAGCGCCACGGCCTTCATGCCCTGAGCCTTCGCCGCCTTCGCGAGCTCCTTCACGCGAATCGCGCCGTCGAGCAGCGAATATTGGCTGTGAGCGTGGAGGTGGACGAACTCGGCCAAGGCGGGACGATTCGCCTATGCCGGTCCGGCGCGGGAGTCGAGGCCTGCCGTGGAAAGGCGCCCCATCTGCGGCGTCCGTCTGCCTCGAACGACCGCGTGCATGCCCCCGATACCAAGAGCTAGACTGCGTTGCGCGATCCGCGCTCTTTACGAACGCTCATCCTTTTAATAGAACGCGGTACGAGTCGCCCCTGCAGGCGCCATCGCGCCGCTCCCTCGGAGGTCAGCCGTATGCTTCGACAGAATCTTCTTCTCCTCTCCATTGGCGCAGCCAGTGTGCTCGCCCTGACCGCCGCCGCATGCGGCGACAGTGGCACCGACACCACCGGCTCCGGTGGTGGCAGCTCTTCCGGCGGAGGCCTTCAGCCCCCCAAGCGCCCGACCGATGCAGTCGCCGGCGACGGCACCGGCAAGCTCTACGGCACCACGCACCTCTACATCGGGACCAAGACGCGCTCGGGCGAGCTCAGCGCCGATGCGTGGAAGGACTACGGCTACGATCTCGACGGTCAGTCGACCGCGAGCGACTTCAAGAACCACTGCAAGCCCGCGGGCGGTGCAGCGCCGAACAACGTCTTCCCCGACGGCAACAACGGCATCGACAACGCCTTCGGCAAGGTCCTCCTCCCCGTCATCAAGACGGCGGCGATGACCTCCTCGCCCGATCTCGAGGGCTCGCTCAACGACTCGATCACCGGTGGCTCCTTCAACATCATGATCGACCTCGCCACCCTCGGCGACGGGACGGACTACGATCCCATCGACGGCTACCTCTACGCCGGCAAGAACGGCGTGGGCAGCGCTTGGGAAGCCGCTCCCGAGTTCCTCAGCGACCCGAACAACGCGGACATGACGGCGGCGCTCCACTCGTCGCAGGTCCACTTCGCCAGCTCGTACACCAACGCGAACACCTGGGTCTCCGGCGACAAGGGCACCGTCGGGCTTTCGCTCGGCATCGCCGGCTTCTCGCTCGATCTCAACATCCGCAGCGCCGTCCTCTCGATGGAGCTGTCGGGCGATCACAGCACCGGCACGAACGGCGTCATCGCCGGCGTCCTCGACACCGAAGAGCTGATCGACCAGCTCCGTACCGTGCTCGGCGCCGTCGACACCTCGTTCTGCGAGGGCGCGGCCGTCGAGGGCATCCTGAACCAGATCCGCCAGGCCTCCGACATCATGAAAGATGGCTCGCAGGATCCGAACGCGACCTGCGACGGCATCTCGATCGGCCTCGGGTTCGACGCCGGCATCGTGACCATCACCAAGGTCGGCGACCCGGCAGAGCCCGGAACCCCGCCCTGCGAGGGCACGGGCGGCGGCGGTGGCGCCGGCGGCGGCGCTGGCGGCTGAAGTCTCGCTTCGGCGAGCAGAGGCGGCGCGGTCCTTCTGGATCGCGCCGTCTTCGTTTGTCCCGTCCAACCTTCGGCCGGAGCGCACCGCATGAGCCGTGCCCGGTCGGTCGAGCGTCGTAGGGAGGTCGACCCATCCGACAAATGTCGGACCGCAACATTTCGACCGGGAAGGACGGTCGAGCTCATCGCTCACACTTGCCTCGCGGCACGTGTTGACGCTAAGAGCGCCCCCGCCAACTCCGACCCAAGGTCGGGCAACTTCCCCTTTCGCCGACCAAAGGTCGGAGATGACCATGCCCTCGCCCGGCGATCTTTACCCCATCCCGGCGAGTCCTTTTCTTTGTGAGCCCGAGCCCAAGCAGGCAGGGTAAGCCTCATCTGGGGCATTTGGGGGGCGCGCGCGATGGTCGATCCGACTGTACGCGCAAGCCAAGCCTTAGAGTCCCACCGGGGTGAAGAGAACATCAACCGTCGCGTCTAAGCGAGTCGTCCGGCGCGCTCCTCGTCCCGAGCGCGCGCCCTAGAACGAGCTTTTTCGGAGGAGAAACTTGTATGCGTAAACTCGTCGCTCCCGTTCTTTGCACCGCGGTCGCGGTCCTCAGCTTCGCCATCGCGGGCTGCTCTGTGAAGGTTCAAGCCGGTGAGCCGGATGAGCCGAAGCCCACGCCGGCCGTCACGACGCCCGCGCCGACGGCCAAGCCGAAGCCGAAGCTCAAGCCGAAGCTCAACCTCCGTGGCCTCAAGAAGGTCGGCAACGAAATCGAGCTGCCTGCTCCGGTTCCGTTCAAGACCGGCAGCGCCGTTCTCGACACCGATGCCGGCGCCGACGAGATCCTCGAGCTCGTTCGTCAGTACATGGTCGCGAACCCCGACACGACGCTCCTCCGTATCGAGGGCCACACGGACTCGGACGGCGACGACGCGTCCAACCAGACCCTCAGCGAGCAGCGCGCCTGGAGCGTCTCGAAGTGGCTCACCGAGCACGGCGTCGACTGCAAGCGCCAGATCGCGGTCGGCTTCGGCGAGTCCCGTCCGCTGGTCCCGAACGACACCCCGGAAAACAAGGCGAAGAACCGTCGCGTTTCGTTCTTCGAGGCCGCGAACAAGGGCACGCCGGTCAAGGACTCGGCTGGCAAGCTCGTCCCGGTCGACAACGGCGGCAAGGTCGCTGGCGACCCCTGCGCAGCCAAGTGAGCACATAGCGCCGGCGTCTCTCGGACGACGGCCAAGCAAGGCGACCTCGGGCAACCGGGGTCGCTTTTCTTTTTGTCTCCCCTGCAGGGCGCTTGTCCTGGCTCCCGCGGTCTGGGAAAAGGGTGCGTGCGCTCCCGAGCCTGGGTCTTGCCGTTTCTCGTCGTCTCGCTGTCCGCGTGCGGCCCCGATCGGGGTGAGGTGCGCGACTGGGCCCCTGGAGATCACCGCCAGGCCGAGGGCGACCAGGGCCAGGTCGCCGCGACGAGCGGCTCACGCGACCCGACGGCGATGCTCGTCGAAACTACCTGGGGCCGAACGTGTGCTGCCTGCCACGGCGCTGGCGGCAAGGGCGATGGTCCCCAAGGCGCCATGGTCCAGGCGTCCGACCTGACGAAGACCCAGCTGAGCGACGCCGATCTCACGAGCGTCATCAAACAGGGTCGCAACCGCATGCCTGCGAACCCGGATCTTCCCGATGCCGTGGTCGCCGGTCTCGTGGCGAAGATCCGCGGCCTGAGCGCCGAGTAGCGGCGGGCGATTTTCGGCCCCCAGAGGTCGGACGGAATCATTCTGGCGGGCGCGCTCGAGCTCGACGCGTCCTCAAAACGCCTCGACGCGCGCCGAACCACGACGCAGCGCGGCACGCTGTCAAGCGATTCGTGATTTCGTGTGTCTACCCAAGACGACCTCGTGTCATGGATGACGCACTTGTCTCACTCAATTGCTTTCTCATGGATGAGTCGAATCTCCATGACTCCCTTCACCATTGTGAAGTAGATAGGCACAGGCGTTCAGGCTGGTAAGGGTCTTGATGACCGAATTGGCTTGCGTGCGTCATAGGCCTGCAGCTACTTCTTGGCCCGCTCCACGGGGTTGTGGCATCTTATCCTACATTGTGGTCACCGATTCTGAGTCGTTCGAGCTCTGACCCCTGGCCACAAGACACTGTCGCCGGTCCTCTCGATCAAGTCCCCATCACCCAGACCGCAAGGTCGGTGCTCGAGAGAGCGCAACGGGTTGGCAAGGAGATCCCCGGAACATGAAGTTCGCCCCCTGGTTCATCGCGGCACTCGCTCCGTTTGGTGCCATCGCGTACAGCGGCTATCTCGGGCACGCGGTCGTCGTCGTTCTCACGGTTGGCATTTTTCTCGGCACCCTCTCGTTGAACAAGACGCCCGCGCTCGGCGCGAAGTCCGTCGGCCCGAACCCCTGAGCCTCCAGCCGCTCGCCGCCCAGCAAAGGCAGCGAGCGTGACATCTCCGACCGAAGGTCGGAAGGCGACATCTCCGACCGAAGGTCGGAAGGCGACATTCCCTCATAGTCGTGGCGCCTTGACGACGCCCCGAAGCTTCCCTCCTATCGGAGCTTCATGTCGATCGGGCCCCGAGCGCTCCGTCTGAGGAGCCTGGACGAATTCAAGCTCCACGAGCTCGAGTCCGTGCGCCTCATCCTGCGCGGCGACTCCGTCGTGGACTTGCACCGGCTGAACCTCGAGAACCTCGAGGATGCGGAGCGGGTGCTCGTGGCGCACGAGTTCCATCCGTCAGAGCGGCGCGACCGAGCCAGACTCGACGGGCTACGGGACGAAGCCGTGAGCTACCTGCGTCGGCAGTTCGACTTCCCGATCCCGCGGCCGGTCGCGAAGGCCAGCGTCGAAGAGCTGCTGTTGATGGCATCGGGCAAGGGCCATCGCCAGACGTGCGCCTGCGCCATCTTGAAGGCGATGCACATCATGCATCACCTCGACGGGCGCGAGCTTCTGTTTTGCCTACCGATGAGCGACCAGGATCTCTTCCACCTCGTCGAGGAGAAGGTCTACCGGGTCATCGGGACGATGCTGTCGGCCGGCTTTCCGATCGTCGAGTTCGTCGGCGGTCGAAAGAACAAGGACTCGCTCTATACGAAGCTCCTGTCGAAGCAGGACGCGTCGGCTTCCCAGATCTACGACAAGCTTCGCTTCCGCATCGTCACACGCAGCGAGGACGACATCCTGCCGGTGCTCCTCTACCTGAGCGAGAACCTCTTCCCGTGGAGCCTCGTCCTCGCCGACGAGAGCATCAACACGATTTTCCATTTCCGGCAGTACTGCATGGAGAACGAGCACCTCGCCTCCATGATTTCGGACTTTCAGACGGGCGTCGACGACGAGCTCACCCCGGGAGACAACCAGTTTTCTTCGGACAGCTACCGCGTCATCCACTTCGTGGTCGACCTCCCCGTCCGCCTGCCGGACGAGACCATGGAGCTTGCCCCGCCCGCGGCGTGGTCGCTCGGGCCCATCGTCTTCGTGCTGTGCGAGTTCCAGATCGTCGACCAGAAGACCGAGCAGGCGAACGAGCGCGGCGAGGCGAGCCACGAGCTCTACAAGGAACGGCAACGCCAAGCCGTGAAGCGTCGGCTGAAGATCGGAGTGCGACCGCTGAAGAGCCCGCCAGTCGCGAAAACAGCGAGCGGTCCTCCCCCGAAGCGCCGGGGATAGAGGCTAGCGGGACGGGCAGCGGGTCCGAAACCGCCCCGGAGCCTCGCGGCCGCGGCGCGGCGAAAAGTCGTGCGAATGCGACGCGCAGGCAGTGGACGCAGCCAAGAATTCGTGAGAGACGCGCGGCCATGCGGCTC
>Ga0164241_10001487_pt1 | contig 28629 bp, 28 predicted proteins | sample OricomyardsoilBY_FD_108780 | JGI IMG/M metagenome (GOLD analysis project Ga0164241, IMG submission 108780) | Backyard soil microbial communities from Emeryville, California, USA - Original compost - Back yard soil (BY) | ecosystem: Environmental > Terrestrial > Soil > Unclassified | place: USA... | reverse complement strand
GAGGCGGTCGAAGACGGCGATCAGCACCTCGGTCGGGGAGTTGCCGGCGCCGGCACCGAGCGCGCGGCACGAGCCGTCGATGCTGCGGGCGCCCGCGCGGTAGGCGAGGACCGAGTTGGCGACGCCCATCGCGAGGTTGTTGTGGCCGTGGTAGCCGACGACCGCCTCGTCGCCGAGCTCCTGGACCAGCGCGGTCACGCGGTCGGTGGCGTCGTCGAGGATCAGCGCGCCGGCGGAGTCGACGACGTTGACCGTCTGGCAGCCGGCGTCGACCATGATCCGCGCCTGCTCGGCGAGCTTGTCCGGCGTCGTCATGTGGCTGAGCATCAGGAAGCCGGCGGTCTCCATGCCGAGCTCGCGGGCCATGCCGAAGTGCTGGATCGAGACGTCGGCCTCGGTGCAGTGCGTGGCGACGCGGACGACGCTCGCGCCGGCCTCGTGGGCGGCCTTGAGGTCGGTGCGCGTGCCGACGCCGGGGACGAGGAGGACGGCGATCTTCGCGCGCTTCGCCTCGTCGACGGCGGTCGAGATCAGCGTCAGCTCGTCGGTCGTGCTGAAGCCGTAGTTGAAGGTCGAGCCGGCGAGCCCGTCGCCGTGCGTGACCTCGATGACCGGGATGCCGGCGGCGTCCAGCGCGCGCACGACGGCGCGCACCTGGTCGGCGGTGAACCGGTGCGACATGGCATGGCTGCCGTCGCGCAGGCTCGTGTCGACGATCCGGACGTCGGGCGCGCTCATGCGACACCCGCCAGCAGCTTGGCGCCGGCGAGGCGCTCCCCGACGGCGGCGGCCGCGGCGGTCATCACGTCGAGGTTGCCGGCGTACTTCGGCAGGTAGTCGCCGGCGCCCTCGACCTCGAGCAGCACGGTCACGCGGCCGCGGCCGTCCCACGCCTCGCGCGCGTCGTCGAACTGCGGGTCGGCCACCAGGCGGTAGCCGGGGACGTACTCGGCGACGTCGGCGGCCATCCGCGCGATCGACTCGGCGATCGCGTCGCGGTCGGCGTCGGCGGCGATCGCGCAGTAGACGGTGTCGCGCATCAGCAGCGGCGGCTCGGCGGGGTTGAGGATGATGATCGCGCGGCCCTTGGTCGCGCCGCCGACCGACTCGACGCCGAGCGCGGTCGTCTGCGTGAACTCGTCGATGTTCGCGCGCGTGCCCGGCCCGGCGCTCTTGGAGCTGACCGAGGCGACGATCTCGGCGTAGGGGACGTCGACGACGCGGCTGACGGCGGCGACCATCGGGATCGTCGCCTGGCCGCCGCAGGAGACGAGGTTCACGTTGGGCGAGTCGAGGTGCTCGTCGAGGTTGACGACGGGGACGACGAACGGGCCGATCGCGGCGGGCGTGAGGTCGACGGCCTGGATGCCGGCCTCCTCGAAGCGCGGCGCGTTCTCGCGGTGCGCGTAGGCGGAGGTCGCCTCGAAGACGATCGCCGGCAGCTCGCTCTGGGCGAGCAGCCAGTCGACGCCCTCGTGGGACGCCTCGATGCCCTGCTCGCGAGCGCGGCGCAGGCCGTCGGACGCGGGGTCGACGCCGACCATCCAGCGCAGCTCCATCGTCTCGCTGCGAAGGAGCTTCGCCGCGAGGTCGGTGCCGATGTTTCCACTGCCGACGATCGCAACGGGAAGGCGGTCGCTCATGACGTTCTCTCAGGTTCCTGGGGGCGCGGGCCGATAATCTGGTGTCACCCTATCCCTGGCCTCCCGGCTCTTGCCAGGGTGGGGGGATGGCGCCCCCCGGCTGGGGGGTCGCCTCTGTTCGAGGGTGTGGCGGGTGGTTACGCTCGTGGTCCAGGAGAGAGAGTCAAGGCCCTATGAACGACATGCACACGGCAGCGGTTCCCGACCCGGAGGATGCGTCGCCGATCGATCTCATGCTGTTCCGCGAGGTCCTGGCGACGTTCCCGGCCGGCGTCGTGATCGTGACCGCGCACAACGAGGACGGCACGCCCGCCGGCCTCACCTGCAGCGCGTTCTGCTCGGTCTCCGGGACCCCGGCGATGGTCCTGGTGTGCGTCGACAAGGGCTCCAACACGCTCCCCGCGATCCAGCACTCGCAGGCCTTCACCGTGAACATCCTCGCCGAGGGCCGGCAGGATCTCGCGCTGCTCTTCGCGTCGAAGAACCCGGACAAGTTCGGCGGCGTCGCCTGGGAGATGCCCGAGTGCTCCGTCGGCGGCCCGATCTTCCGCAACGACGCCGCGTCCTACCTCGTCTGCAAGGTCGACCAGGCCGTCGAGGCCGGCGACCACTGGGTGTTCATCGGCGAGGCGATCGAGGCCGGCATCCACGACGAGCCGATGCCGCTGCTCTACCACAACCGCTCGTTCGCGAGCCTCGGATGAGCCTCATCGTCGGAGGTCCCCGCCTGGTCCCGGTCCAGGGCGACCGCGACGCCGAGCCCGCCGCCGGCGTGCTGCCGGCGCTCGAGGCGCTGGCCGCCGGCCGCGCGCTGCTGCTCGTCGACGAGGCCGGCAACGCCGGGTACTTCGTGTGCGCCGCCGAGCGCGCGACGACCGAGTTCGTCGTCAACGCCGCGACGTACGGCCGCGGCGTCCTGAAGGCCGCGATGACCCCGGAGCGGCTCGCGTCGCTCGGGATCCCGGCGCTCGGCGACGACGGCGACCTGCGCGCGCCCGTCGACCTGATCGGCAACGAGCGTGGCCTGCACGCCGACCAGGTCGCGACGCTCCGCGCGCTCGCCGACCCGACGACGGTCGCCGCCGACCTGGTCGTCCCCGGCCACGTCTTCCCGTCGACCGCCGGCACCTGCGCGTCGTTCGACGACACGTGCGTCGCCCGCGCGATGGTGATGGCCGCCGAGCTCGCGGGCCAGGTCCCGGTCGTCGGCTACTGCGAGGCCGTCGACGAGCAGGGCTTCCCGGCCGACCGGATGGCGACCGCGCGGCTCGCGCGCCGCCTGGGCGCGACGCTCGTCTCCGTGCGCGACATCCTCGTGCACCACGAGACGGTCGTGCCCGGCGTGACCCGCGTCGTCGACGCGAAGATCCCGACGCCGCCCGGCCCGCTGACCGCGGTCGGCTTCCGCGGCGAGCGCTCCGGCGACGAGTACGTGGCGTTCCTCGCGGGGGGTGGGCGGGGAATGGTGTCAATGGGCACTCGGGTGCACATCCATCGCCGCTGCCAGCTCAGCGACGTCTTCGGCGGCCTGTCGTGCGGCTGCGGCGACCACCTGCGCAGCGCGCTGCAGGAGCTCCACCACGCCGGCGCCGGCATGGTCGTCTACTTCGGCGAGGCCTACAGCGGCTCGTGCGCCGAGGCCCGCGGCGAGGTCGCGCCGGCCCCGGACTGGGTCACGACGGTCGAGCTCGCCGGGATCCTCCGCGACCTCGGAGCCCGCCGGATCTTCCTCTCCAGCAACGAGCCGCTCGCCCGCGCCGACATCGAGGCGATGGGCATCACGATCGAGTCCCACGCCTCGGGCGACTGGTTCGCCCTGCCGGTTCCCAAGCGCGTCGCGGGCCTGTAGGCCGGCCTCAGTCGAACTCGGTCGCCGCGACGTGGTCGGCGGCGCGGGGGCCGTGGGGCACGAGGAGGCTGACGAGGAACGCGGCCGCGAGGGCGATCGCGCCGATCGCGAACGCGAGGACGTAGCCGTGCTCGGTCGGCTGGCCGCGCAGCAGGTCGTGGGCGAGGAACGTCGCCGCGATCTGGCCGCCGACCGCGCCGCCGATCGTGCGCATCACGTTGTTCATGCCGTTGGCGATGCCGGTCTGCTCCTGGCGGACCGTGCGCGTGATGAGGATCGGGAGGGCGGCGAGCTGGAGGCCGTTGCCGGCGCCGAGCAGCGCGGAGACGAGGTAGAGCTGCCAGCCCTCGGTGTGCAGGAGCAGCAGGACGATCCACGCGCCGGTGTTGATCAGGCAGGCGGCGATCAGCGCGCGGCGGGCGCCGAGGACGCGATCGATCCGGCCGGCCTGCGAGCCGGCGAGCACGAGCATCACGGTCATGGGGAGGAGGTAGACACCGGCGTCGGTGACCGTGCCGCCGAAGCCGTAGCCGGTGCTCTTGGGCTCCTGGACGTACTGGGGCAGGAGGATGAACGCCGCGTACATCCCGACGCCGAGCAGGCCCGAGACCGCGTTGGTGGTCCAGACGCCGCGGATCCGCATCATCCGCATGTCGACGAGCGGGTCCCGCACGCGGTGCTCGGCGCGGACCCAGAAGGCGAGGATCAGCGCGCCGATCGCGCCGAGGCCGAGCGTCTTCGCCGAGCCCCAGCCCCACTCGGTCGTGCGGCTGACGGCGAGCAGCAGCGCGAGCAGGCCGACCGACAGCAGCGCGGCGCCGGCCCAGTCGACGCGGCCGCCGGTCTTGACCGGCGACTCGGGGACGAAGGCCCAGGTCGCGACCGCGGCGACGGCGCCCACGATCAGCGGGATCCAGAACAGCCAGTGGTAGCCGAGCCCGTCGACGATCGGGCCGGCGAGCACGACGCCCGCGCCCGAGCCGATGCCGAGCAGCGACGAGAAGATCCCGAGCCCAGCGGCGACCTTCTCGGGCGGGAACTCGTCGCGGATGATCGCGAAGGCGAGCGGGAACAGGCCGCCGGCCGCGCCCTGGAGCGCTCGCCCGGCGAGCAGCGGGCCCATCGACGTGGCGACCGCCGAGAGCAGCGAGCCGAGGCTCATGATCGTCAGCGCGATCAGCAGCAGGCGCTCCTTGCCGTACATGTAGCCGAGCCGCCCGAGGATCGGGGTCAGGACCGACGCGCTGAGCAGGAACGCGGTCAGCACCCAGCTCGTCGCGTTCGGCGTCGCGTGCAGCTCGTGCTGGATCTCGGGCAGCGCCGGGATCGCGAAGCACTGCAGCAGCCCGTAGGCGATCGCGCCCAGCGAGAGCACGACCATCGTCAGGCGGTGGTCGCCGCGGGCGAGGCGTGGGGCTCTGACGGCGGCGTCGGCGGCGGACATCGGCGCGAGCCACGCTAGGAACGCCCGCCCCGGATCCTGGGGTGGGGGCGCGGGGGAACCCGACGGTTCGGGGGTGGTCCCCGTGCGTCCTCGCCCCGCGGGAACCCGACGGTTCGGGGGTCTGCTGCGGCCATCCTCGGGCGGTTGGCCGCGGGCTCGACTACAACCGGCGGATGTCCGATTCCGCAGCCGCGCCTCCGGGCGCAGTCACCGACCCGAGCGCCGTCACCACCGAGGAGGTTCGCTTCGCGGGCGCGAACGGCGACGAGGTCGCGGCCTACCTCGCGGCGCCCGCCACCGGCGACGGCCCGTTCCCGGCGATCATCGTGATCCACGAGGCGTTCGGCCTCAACGACCACATCCGCGACGTCGCGCGCCGCTTCGCCAACCAGGGCTACGTCGCGCTCGCGCCCGACCTCTACACCCGCGAGGGCGCGCCGCCGGCCGACGACTTCCCGGTCCTGCTCGGCAAGATGTTCAGCGTCCCGGATTCGCGCGCGGTCGCCGACCTCGAGGGCGCCGCCAAGCTCCTGCGCGACCGCGACGACACGAGCGGCGCGGTCGCCTCGATCGGCTTCTGCTCCGGCGGCCGCCAGTCGCTGCTGCTCGCCTCCAGCTCGAAGGCGCTCGACGCCGCCGTCTACTGCTGGGGCGGCTTCGTGACCGCCGCGACGTTCGAGGACGAGACGACCGAGTTCCGGCCGACCAAGGTCATCGACCTCGTCGAGAACCTCGACTGCCCGATCTACATGGCGATCGGCGCCGAGGACGACAACCCGTCGCCCGACCAGGCCGACGCGGTCGCCGCGCGCGCCCGCGAGGCCGGCAAGGACGTCGAGCACAAGACCTACGCCGGCGCGGGGCACGCGTTCTTCGCCGACTACCGCGAGTCGTACGAGCCCACCGCCGCAGCCGAGCTGTGGGACGACGTCCGGGACTTCCTCGGCCGTCACCTGAACTAGGAACCGAAACGAGGAGAGACGAGATGTCCGGACGCACGATGGGGATCCACCACACGGGGATCACGGTCCGCAATATCGAGCGCAGCCTCGCCTGGTGGAAGGAGATGTTCGACGTCGAGCCCGACACGATCATCGCGACCGGCGAGCCGCTCCCGGAGGCGATCCAGACGTCGATCGGCGTCCCCGGCGCGGCGCTGACCTACGCCTTCATCAAGATCGGCGACGGCATGGTCGAGCTGCTCGAGTACCACGACCCGATCGGGCGCGACTTCGATCGCTCCAACTCCGACGTCGGCGCCGCGCACGTCTGCATCCGGGTCGCCGACGTGGTCGCCCAGTACGAGCACATGGTCGCCAAGGGCGCGAAGTTCCGCCACCCGCCGATCGTGCTCGACGGCGAGCTCGAGGGCAACGCGTTCGCCTACGCGCAGGATCCCGACGGCCTGTCCGTGGAGATCTGGCAGGAGCCGTGATCGGCGTCGCGGCGGCGCGCTAGACGCGCAGCCGCACCCAGCTTCCGTCGACCGACAGGGTCTGGCCGGTGATCGACCGCGAGTCGTCACCGGCCAGGAAGCGCAGCACCGGAGCGAGGTCCTCGTAGGGATCGCGGTACTCCTCGGCGGTCGTGAGCGTGACCGGCGCGATCGCGTTGACGCGGACCTGGTGCATCCGCCACTCGAGCGCCGCGGCGTGCATCCACTGCCCGACCTCCGCCGGCACCGCGGACGGCCCGTGCACGTTGACGACGCTGCCGCCGCCCGAGTCGCGGAGGTGCTCGAACGCCGCGCGGTTGCAGCCGATCGTCGCGGTCACGAGACGGTCGACCGCGGCCGTGTGGATCAGCGCGTCCATGCCGCCGATGTCGGTCGCGATCTGCTCGAGCGCCTCGCGCATCGCCTCGGGATCGCCGACGTCGCAGCGGTACTCGAGCACCGATCCGGCGTCGTGCAGGGAGGACGGCAGCGGCGTGCGATGGGTGATCGCCGCGACCGTGGCGCCCGCCCGTGCGAAGGCGGCGACGGCGGCGCCGCCCGAGCCTCCCGCGGCGCCGGTGACGACGACCCGACGCGGTGCGTCGCGCATGACCTGCCCTCCTCTCGTCTCCGAGACGGAGTACACCGGGGACACGCCGTGCGTGGCGGGAAACGACGGCCCCGAACCACCCGGTCGGGGGGCGTTGACTAGCGCTTGGGGGCGGCGGCGCGCGCCTTGCGCACGCGCTCGGGGCGCAGCGCGCGGGCCACGATGTCGGCGTACAGCGAGCCGAGGTCGTCGGGGTCGCGCGGGTTCGCCGCGCCGTACCAGCGGGCGATGTCGATGCAGAGGGAGAGGATCGCCAGCGACGCGCCCTCGACGTCGGGGAGGCTGAACGCGCCCTCGGCGGCGCCGCGCTCCAGCTCGTCGCGGATCCGCTGCGAGAACCGCGCGCGCAGGCGCCGGATCTCGCGGCCGTGGGCCGGGTTGAGCGCCTCGAGCTCGTACTGCGCGACGCGCGCGAGCCGGTGATGGCGCGCGTGCCAGGAGGCGAACGCGTGGACGATCGCGCGCATCCGGACCATCGGGTCCTCGATGCCGGCGTCGGCCGCGCTCTCGAGCGCCTCGAGCGCGCTCGTGTGCCCGACGACGCTGATCCGGTAGAGCAGCTCGGCCTTCGACGCGTAGTGCACGTAGACCGCGCCGGGGCTCATCCCGGCCTGCGTCGCGATCTGGCGCGTGGTCGTCGCGTGGTACCCGCGCTGCGCGAAGCAGTCGAGCGCCGCGACGAGGAGGCGGCGCGACGACGGCGGATCGACGTGGCTCCAGAGCTCGTCGTCCTCCAGGGTGTCGTAGGTGATCGCGACCGACAAGAGGGGGGAGACACTAGCCGCGCCATTGACCGGATTACCACCCCCCGAATAGCGTAAGCGAGCGCTTAGTTAGCGCTCGGACAACGGCATGGAACGCACCCTCTTCGACGACGACCACCGCGCATTTCGCGAGGCGGTCCAGACCTTCATCCAGCGCGAGGTCGTTCCCCATCACGAGCGGTGGCGCGAGCAGGGCCGCATCGATCGCGACCTCTGGCTGTCGGCCGGGAAGGCCGACTTCCTCGGCATCTCGGTGGGCGTCGAGCACGGCGGCAGCGGCACCGAGGACTTCCGCTACAACGTCGTCCTGACCGAGGAGCTGGCGCGCGTCGGCCTCGCCCTCGCGTCGAGCGTCGGGATCCACACCGACGTCGTCGCGCCCTACCTGACCGAGCTCACGAGCGACGCCCAGAAGGAGCGCTGGCTGCCGCGCTTCTGCACCGGCGAGCTCGTCACCGCGATCGGGATGACCGAGCCCAGCGCCGGCTCCGACCTCGCGAGCCTCCGCACGCAGGCCAAGCGCGACGGCGACGGCTGGATCGTCAACGGCTCGAAGACCTTCATCACCAACGGCGCCAGCGCCGACCTCGTGATCGTCGCCGCGCGCACCGGCGCGAGCCCGCGCGACATCAGCCTGTTCGCGGTCGAGGCGACGATGGACGGCTACTCGCGCGGCCAGAAGCTCCACAAGATCGGCCAGCCCGAGGCCGACACCTCGGAGCTGTTCTTCGAGGACCTGCACGTCACCGAGGAGCACCTGATCGGCGAGCTCGATCGCGGCTTCGTGGCGATGATGCAGCGGCTGCCGCAGGAGCGGATCCACGCCGCCGCCGCGAACATCGCGCACGCGCAGCAGGCGCTCGACGACACGCTCGTCTACGCCGGCGAGCGCGTCGCCTTCGGCCGCGCGATCGGCACCTTCCAGCACAACCGCTTCCTGCTCGCCGAGCTCGTCACCGAGATCGAGGTCGCGCGCACGTACGTCGACCGCTGCGTCGAGGACTACGTGAAGGGCACGCTGCCCGACATCGACACCGCCAAGGCGAAGTGGTGGAGAGCGCAGGTGCAGAACAAGGTCATCGACGCCTGCGTGCAGCTCTACGGCGGCTACGGCTACATGGACGAGTACCCCGTCGCGCGGGCCTGGGCGGACGCGCGGGTCACCAAGATCTGGGCAGGTTCGAACGAGATCATGAAGGAAGTCATCGGCCGCTCCCTCGGCTTCGGCGAGACGCGATGAGCCGCGTCGCGATCGTCACCGGCGCGAGCCGCGGCATCGGGCTCGCGACGGCGGCGCAGCTCCTCGCCGAGGACTACCGCGTCGTCATCACGGCCCGCAACCAGGAGGCGCTCGACGAGGCCGCCGCGTCGCTCGGCGCGGACGACCGCGTGCTGGCGATCGCCGGCAACTCGGGCGACGCCGAGCATCGCCGCGACGCGGTCGCGCGGACGATCGAGCGGTTCGGCTCGCTCGACGTCCTGGTCAACAACACCGGGATCAACCCCGCGGCCGGCAACCTCGCCAAGCAGGACCTCGACGGCCTGCGCAAGATCTTCGACGTCAACGTCGTCGGCACGCTCGGCTGGGTGCAGGAGGCCAGCGGGCAGTGGATGTGGAAGAACGGCGGCGGCGCGATCGTCAACGTCTCGTCGGTCTCCGGCATCCGCCCGCAGCGCTACATCGGCGGCTACGGCGCCAGCAAGGCCGCGCTCATCCACATGACCGAGCAGCTCGCCCGTGAGCTGGGGCCGAAGATCCGCGTCAACGCGGTCGCCCCGGCGATCGTGCGCACGAAGTTCGGCGCGCCGCTGTTCGAGCAGGACGAGGACGCCGCGGCGGCCGCGTACCCGCTGAAGCGGATCGGCGAGCCGGAGGACGTGGCGCAGGCGATCGCGTTCCTCGCCTCGGAGGAGCGCGCGGGCTGGATCAGCGGACAGACGATCGTGCTCGACGGTGGCCTGCTCACCGTCAGCGGAACGGAGGCGTAGGACCATGGCCATCACCACCGTCGAGGGCATCGAGGGGCTCCGCGAGCTCGTCGGCGCCGACCTCGGCACCACCTCGCCGGTCCTCGTCGACCAGGCGCGGATCGACGCGTTCGCCGACACCACGCTCGACCGGCAGTGGATCCACGTCGACGTCGAGCGCGCGAACGCCGGCCCGTTCGGCGGCCCGATCGCGCACGGCTACCTGACGCTGTCGCTCGCCGCGCACTTCGCCGCCGAGCTGCTCGAGGTCAAGGGCATCAGCATGGCGGTCAACTACGGCCTCGAGAAGGTCCGCTTCCCGTCGTCGGTGCCGGCCGGCGCCGAGCTGTCGGCGAGCGGCACGCTCGTGTCGGTCGAGGACGTCGCCGGCGGCGTCCAGTGCCTGATGAAGATCACGATGGCGGTCGCCGGCGCGGCCAAGCCGTCGTGCGTCGCCGAAGTCCTGTTCCGCTACTACGCCTGACCCGAGAGCCATGCCCAACGCCAGCTTCGACTTCGCCGGTTCCACGATCATCGTCACGGGTGCCGGCCGCGGCATCGGGCTCGAGCTGTCGCGCGCGTTCGCGCAGGCGGGCGGCGAGGTCTTCATGGTCGACGCCGACGCCTCGGTGATCGAGGAGGCGGCCGCCGACGCGGGCGGCCACCCGGTCGTCGCCGACGTCACCTCCTCGGAGGACGTCGAGCGCGTGGTCGCGCAGGCGATCGAGCAGACCGGCCGCATCGACGTGCTCGTCAACAACGCGGGTCTGCTGCGCGACAAGGTCGTGTGGAAGATCGAGGACGCCGACTGGAACCTCGTCGTCGACGTCAGCCTCGGCGGCACGTTCCGCTTCACGCGCGCGTGCGTCCCGCACTTCCGCAAGCAGAGCTTCGGCCGGATCGTCAACGTGACGTCCTACACCGGGCTGCACGGCAACATCGGCCAGTCGTCCTACGCGGCGGCGAAGTCCGGCGTGATCGGCTTCACGAAGACGGTCGCCAAGGAGCTCGCGGGCTTCGGCGTCACCGTCAACGCGATCTCGCCGAACGCCCAGACGCGGATGATCGACTCGATCCCCGAGCCGCAGCTGTCGGCGATCACGGCGCTGATCCCGCTGGGCCGGTTCGCCGCGCCGTCGGAGATCGCCGCCGGCGTGATGTTCCTGTCGACCGAGGAGGCGGGCTACATCACCGGCACCGTCTTCCCGATCGACGGCGGCGTCTCGATGTGACGACGCCGGCGCGCGCGGCTCAGCCGGTCGGCTTCTTCTTGCCCCACATCGCGCCGCCGTCGATGACGATCGTCGAGCCGGAGACGTAGCTCGACGCGTCGCTGGCCAGGTAGAGCGCGAGCCCGGCGATCTCGTCGGGGCGGCCGCCGCGCTCGAGCGGGAAGTCCTGGGCGAGGCGGTCGAACGCGTCCATGTCCCAGGCCTTGGCGATGTCGGTGAGGAACGTGCCGGGGGCGATCGCGTTGACGCGCACGTTCGGGCCGAACGCGCCCGCGAACGCGGCGGTCATCGCGTTGACGCCGAGCTTCGCCGCGCCGTAGGGCATCAGCGCCCAGTGCGGGCGCAGCGACGCGGTGCTCGAGACGTTGATGATCGAGCCGCCGTCGCCCGCGGCCATCCGCGTGCCGACGATCGCGCTGAGCCGGAACGGACCCTTGAGGTTCAGCGCCATCACCTTGTCGTAGAGCTCCTCGGTGAGCGCGTCGACGGTGTCGAAGACCGGCGACATGCCGGCGTTGTTGACGAGGACGTCGACCCGGCCGAAGTGGTCGTAGGCGGCGTCGGCGAGGCGCTCGACCTCGTCCCACTTCCCGGCGTGCGCGGCGACCGGCAGCGCGCGGCGGCCCATCGCCTCGACCTCGGCGGCGAGCGCCTCGCACGCCTCGAGCTTGCGGCTGGAGATCACCACGTCGGCGCCGTGGGCGGCGAACGCGAGCACCATCTCGCGGCCCAGGCCGCGGCTGCCGCCGGTGACGAGGGCGACGCGCCCGCTCAGGTCGAACATCTCGGCTGCGGTCCTCATCGTCGGCTGCTCCTCGTTCTGGCGCTCCGGGCGCCGGTGGTCATCGGGTCGACGCTATGCGCGCGCGGGTGCCGGCGCCAAGGCCCGCGGCCGCCGACCCCCGCGTTCGTCCGGGTTGCCGTGTGGTGGCGCGCGGCGTTCGCGGGCGGCGCCGATAGCGTCTGGGAGATGCCCATCACCAGCCGCGAGATCCGCCTCGCCGCCCGCCCTGACGGCGAGCCCGCGCCCACCGACTTCGAGCTCGCCGAGGTCGAGATCCCCGATCCCGGCGAGGGCCAGATCCTCGTCCGCAACACGCTGATGTCGGTCGACCCGTACATGCGCCCGCGGATGAACGACGTGCCGTCCTACGTGCCGCCGTTCCGGCTCGGCCAGGCGCTCGACGGTGGGGCGATCGGCGAGGTCGTGGCGTCCGGGTCGGAGCGCTTCGCGGTCGGCGACACGGTCTCGCACTGGACGGGCTGGCGCGAGCACGCGCTGCTCGGCGAGCGCGGGGTGCAGAAGGTCGACGTCGCCGCGGCGCCGGCGTCGGCGTACCTCGGGGTGCTCGGGATGCCCGGGCTCACCGGCTACGTCGGGCTGCTCGACGTCGCCGGGCTGGCCGAGGGCGACGTCGTCTTCGTCTCCGGCGCGGCGGGCGCGGTCGGCAGCCTCGTCGGCCAGCTCGCGAAGGTCCGCGGGCACCGCGTCATCGGCAGCGCCGGCGGGCCGGAGAAGGTCGCCCACCTGCGCGACGACCTCGGCTTCGACGCCGCGTTCGACTACCGCTCCGGCGACGTCGCCGAGCTGCTCGCCGCGGCGGCGCCGGACGGGATCGACGTCTACTTCGACAACGTCGGCGGCGACCACCTCGAGGCGGCGATCGAGGTCGCCAACGACCGCGCGCGGTTCGCGCTGTGCGGCGCGGTCGCCCAGTACAACGCGACGGAGCCGCCGGACGCGCCGCGGAACCTGTGGAAGGTCGTCGGCAAGCGGCTGCGGCTGGAGGGCTTCATCGTCAGCGACCACTTCAAGCGCATGCGCGACTTCGCGGCCGAGGTCGCGCCGCTCGTCGCCGACGGCTCGATCGTCTACCGCGAGACGATCGTCGACGGTGGCCTCGAGGCCGCGCCGGGTGCGTTCGTCGACCTTCTGCGCGGCGGCAACACCGGCAAGATGCTCGTGCGGCTCTAGAGTCGACAGCGTGACCGACGGCGGCACCGTTCGCGACATCGAGGATCGCGCCGACTGCGAGCGGCTCGTGCGGGCGTTCTACGAGCAGGCGCTCGTCGACCCGATCATCGGCTTCCTGTTCACCGACGTCGCGAAGCTCGATCTCGAGGCCCACGTGCCGGTGATCACGTCGTTCTGGGAGACGATGCTGCTCGGCGCGCAGACCTACTCGGGCGGCGCGTTCGGCAAGCATGCGCGCCTGCACGCGCAGGCGCGGTTGCGGCCCGGGCACTTCGCGCGCTGGCTGGCGCTCTGGGCGGCGACCGTGGACGAGCGGTTCGCGGGCGAGCGCGCGGAGCTCGCCAAGGCGCACGCCCGGCGCGTGGCCGCGGCCTTCCAGCGCCGCCTCGCCGATCCGGACGCTCCGGTCACGCCGGGCGACCTCCTGGTCGTCACGCGCCACGGCCCGCGCTGACCGCGGCGCGCGGCCGGGCTAGGAGGCCAGCTTCACCCAGCCGCCGTCGACCGAGATCGTCTGGCCGGTGACGTACCGCGAGTCGTCGCTGGCCAGGAAGCGCAGCACCGGGGCGATGTCCGTCTTGGGATCGCCGTACTCGCCGTCCTTGAGGTGGATCACCTGGCGCATGGACTGCATGAACTTCGCGAGCGCCTTCTCGGTGAGGGTCGCGCGGTAGCTCTTCGCCATCGCGGTCAGCATCACCGGGGCGATCGCGTTCACGCGGACCTGGTCGCGCCCCCACTCCGCGGCCGCCACGCGCGTCCACGCGCCGACTCCGCCCTTCGACGCCGCGTAGTGCCCGAGCATCGCGAAGCCGCGGATCGCCGACAGGCTGTGGAAGTTGACGATGCTGCCGCCGCCCTGCCTCTTCATGTGGCGGTACGCCGCCTGGTTGGCGTAGATCGTGCCGCCGAGGTTGGTCCTCAGCATCGGCTCGAGGTCCTCGGGGGTCACGTCGGCGGCCGCGACGTAGCTCTCCACGGCGGCGGTGTGGATCAGGGCGTCGAGGCTCCCGTGGTCGTCCGCGATCGCGTCGAACGTCGCCCGCACGGCGTCGCGGTCGGCGACGTCGCACACGTGCTCGGTGATCGCGCCGTGGGCCAGCGTGGCGGAGGTGAGGCGGGCCTCGTGGACGACCGCGGCGACGGACCAGCCGTCGGCGGCGAACAGCTCCACCGCGGCGCTGCCGGCGCCGCCCGCGGCACCGGTGACGACCACGCTCCTGGGGTTGGCCATGGGGCTCAGTAGACCGGGCGGCGCCGGCGTCGTCGCGGGAGCCGCCGCGGCGTACCCGCCATCCGGGGGGAGACCGACATCAGGGTGGCGTGAGGCGCCGGACCGTTGCTCCCGGCTTGCGGGGCGACTAAGCACTCCCCACATGGATCACAGCCTCTTCCAGCGCCGGGCCATCTTCGAGCCCGAGCATGAGGACTTCCGCGCCTCGGTGCGGGCCTTCCTGGCCAAGGAGGCCGTGCCGCGCCGCGAGGAGTGGGACGCCGCCGGCATGCCGTCGCGCGACTTCTGGCGGGCGGCCGCCGGCAACGGCTTCGTCGGCTACGAGGCGCCCGAGGAGTACGGCGGGCTCGGCCTGCGCGACTTCCGCTTCAACGCGATCGTCAACGAGGAGTGCTGCTACGCCGGCGTCCTCAACGACAGCTTCACGCTCCAGAACGACGTCCTGCTGCCGTACCTGATCGAGCTGACGACCGAGGAGCAGCGCGACCGCTGGCTGCGGCGCTTCACGGCGGGCGACCTGATCGTCTCGATCGGGATGACCGAGCCCGGCGGCGGCAGCGACGTCCGCGCGCTCGCCACCCGCGCCCGCGAGGACGGCGACGGCTGGATCGTCAACGGCTCGAAGACGTTCATCACCAGCGGCATCGACGCCGACCTCGTGGTCACCGCGGTCCGCACCGGCACCGACGCTCGCGGCCGCGCCGAGATCACGCTGCTCGGGATCGAGGACGGGATGGAGGGCTTCGAGCGCGGGCGCAAGCTCGACAAGGTCGGCCGCCACGGCATCGACACCGCGGAGCTGTTCTTCAACGACGTCCACGTCCCGCGCGAGAACCTGATCGGCGAGGTCGGCCAGGGCTTCCGGTACCTGACCGCGAACCTCGCCCGCGAGCGCCTGGGGGTGGCGGTCATCGCGATCGCCGCCGCCGAGTACGCGCTCGCGATCACGCTCGAGTACGTCAAGGACCGGACCGCGTTCGGCACGCCGATCGGGTCGTTCCAGGTCAACCGGCACGCGCTGGCGCGGCTGCGAACCGAGCTCGCCTCGGCGCGCCGCTACACGGACGCCTGCATCGTCATGGAGAACGCCGGCACGCTCTCGGCCTCCGAGGCGGCCGGGCTCAAGGCGTACACGACGGAGCTTCAGTGGGAGGTCACCGACCGGTGCCTCCAGCTGCACGGTGGCTACGGCTACATGGAGGAGTACGACATCGCGCGGGAGTGGAGGAACGCCCGCGTCCAACGAATCTACGGCGGCACCACGGAGATCATGTGGGAGATCGTCGGAAGGGAGATGGGGCTTTGATCGAGATCGGGATCTTCGACACCGGCGCACTGGACATGCCGTTCAAGAAGACGGCGAACGGCATCCGGGTGATGGACGGCAACCTGGGAGACATCCACCGTCACACCCAGGAGATGATGAAGGCGGCCGTGCGCCGCTGCGTGCTGGCGGACCAGCTCGACTACGACATCTACTGGCTGGTCGAGCATCACTTCAACATCGAGGGCGCGGAGATCAGCCCGAGCCCGCTGCAGGTGCAGGCCGCGGCCGCCGCGCTCACGAAGAAGATCCGCCTCGGCCAGCTCGCGAACATCCTCACGTGGTGGCATCCGCTGCGGCTCGCCGAGCAGCTCGCGGTGCTCGACGTGCTCAGCGGCGGTCGCGTCGAGGCCGGCATCTCGCGCGGCTACCAGCCGCGGGAGACCGAGACGTTCGGCTTCGCCTACGGCTCGACCACGCAGGACCAGGAGAAGAACCGCTCGTTCTTCGACGAGGCGTTCACGCTGCTCAAGAAGGCGTGGACCGAGGACTCGTTCTCGCACCACGGCGAGTTCTTCAGCGTGCCGCCGTCGTGGGCCAAGTGGAACCACTCGCAGACGATCGCCGCGCTCAGCGAGCCCGGGTTCGGCCCCACGCTGGACGACGTGCTCGACGTCGGCCCGCCCGACCTGTACTCCGGCGGCATGCCGGTGGTGGCGACGACCACGCGGCTGAAGGAGCTGTCGGTCCTGCCGCACCCGGTCCAGAAGCCGTACCCGCCGCTGTGGGAGGGCGTCACGTCCGACCGCTCGCTGCGCTGGGCCGCCCGCAACGCGGTCAACGGCAACTTCTTCTACGAGTCCGCCGCGATGATCCGGTCGAAGATCGAGATCTACATGGAGGAGGCCGAGAAGAACAACTGGCCCGACCGCGTGAACCCGGGCGTGCCGTTCAAGGCGGGCTGGGACGGCGAGCGCCGCCGCGGCCTCATCGCCTCGCGCGTCATCCACGTGCAGGAGGGCTCGGTCGGCAACCTCAAGAAGGCCGGCGAGTGCGAGATGTTCCTCTGGGACTTCTACGCGCCGTTCGGGTTCTCCGGGATCCTCGGCGACCCGGGCAAGCCGTTCGACCCGAACATCCCGGTCACGCCGGAGCTCCTGCGCGATCGCGACGTGATCTTCCAGGGCTCCAAGCAGCAGGTGCTCGAGAGCATCCTCAAGCTGTACAACGACGCGTACCTGGGCGAGGACATGTGCCTCAACCTGCGCTTCGAGTCCGGCGGCATGGGCCACGAGGAGGTCGAGGAGCAGATGTGGTTCTTCGCCGAGGAGATCCTGCCGGAGCTGCGCAAGGAGTGCGGCGGCGGCCCGAACCACCCCGACGTGACGACCACGCAGGAGCTCAAGCCGCTGATCGCCGACCGGATCGCGGCCCGCGAGAAGGAGGCGGCGGCCTCGGCCTAGGTCCCGCCGACGCGCTCGCGGAGCGCGAACTTCTGGACCTTGCCGGTCGCCGTCTTCGGCAGCTCGCCGAAGACGACCTCCTTCGGCGTCTTGAAGCCGGGCAGCGTCGAGCGCACGTGGGCGATGATCTCGTCCGCGGTGCGCTCGGCGCCGGCCCGCAGCGTCACGAACGCGACCGGCACCTCGCCCCACTTCTCGTGCGGCTTGCCGACGACGGCGGCCTCGAGGACGTCGGGGTGCGAGGCGATCGCCTGCTCGACCTCGATCGAGGCGATGTTCTCGCCGCCCGAGATCACGATGTCCTTGGCGCGGTCGCGCAGCTCGACGTAGCCGTCGGGATGCAGCACGCCGAGGTCGCCGGTGCGCAGCCAGCCGCCGTCGAGCGTCGCGGCCTTCGTCGCCTCGTCGTCGCGGTAGTAGCCGAGCATCGTGTTGTTGCCGCGCACGACGACCTCGCCCATCGCCTCCCCGTCGGCGGGGACGTCGACGTCGCCGGCGCCGACGACGCGCAGCTCGCCGCCGAGGACGTTGACGTTGCCCTGGCGCGCGATCAGGCGGGCGAGCTCCCGCGGCCCCTCGGCCTTCCACGACGGCTGCGGCTGGCAGACGACGCTCGGGCCGTAGGTCTCGGTGAGGCCGTAGAGGTGCGTGACCTCGACGTTGAGATCGGCGAGGCGCGCGAGCAGGTCCGGCGTCGGCGGGGCGCCGCCGGTCTGGACCTTCAGCGGCGCGCCCTCGACGGGGTGCGCCTCGGGCGACGCGGCCATCGAGATCAGCACCGTCGGCGCGGCGCTCATGTGCGTGACGCCGAGGCGGCGGATCCGTGCCCAGAGGTCGTCGGGGTCGATCTTGCGCAGCGTCGCGTGGGCGCCGCCGCCGGCGGTGACGGCCCAGGGGAGGCACCAGCCGTTGCAGTGGAACATCGGCAGCGTCCACAGGTAGACGCTCTCCGGGCCGAAGGCGTTGTGGTAGGCCATCGCCAGCGCCTGGAGGTACGCGCCGCGGTGCTCGTACATCACGCCCTTGGGCCGGCCGGTGGTGCCGCTCGTGTAGTTGAGGCTGAGGAGGGCGTGCTCGTCGGGCGCGGGCTCCGGGGCCGGGGGCGCATCGCTCGCGACCTCGACGATCGCGGCGGCGCCGAGCGTCGTGACCTTCACCTGCGCGGCCAGCTCGGCGAGCGCGTCGTCGTGCAGGAGCAGGGTCGCGCCGGCGTGCTCGGCGATCGCGGCCAGCTCCGGGCCGGTGAGCCGGATGTTCAGCGGCACCATCACCGCCCGCAGGAGCGGGACCGCGAACTGCGCGGCGAGCATCAGCGGCGTGTTCGCGCACAGCAGCGCGACGCGGTCCCCGGGCTCGACGCCGCTCGCCGCGAGCGCGCCCGCGAGCGCCTCGACCTCGGCGGCCAGCTCGGCGTAGGTGAGCGTGACGTCGTCGTCGAGGACCGCCGGCCGGTCGGCGAACACGAGCGCGCTGCGGCGCAGGAAGCTGACGGGGGTGAGGGGCTGGAAGCCGAGGGCGCTCATCGCCTCGCCAGAGTAGAGGACACTGAATCCCCCCGGGGGAGGCCTCAGGCCTGGCGGATCGCCCCGGCCTCGAGGAGGTCGTCGACGTCGCCGCCGGCGAAGCCCCACGCGGTCAGCGTCGCGACGGTGTCGGCGCCGGCGACGGGCGGGGGAGTGGGGACGGCCGGGGGCGTGGCGCTGAACCGCGGCGCCGGGGCGGGCTGGACGATCCCGCCGACGTCGGCGAACGTCTCGCGCGCGACGTTGTGCGCGTGGTCCGGCGCCTCGTCCATCGTCAGGACGGGGGCGATGCAGACCTCGGTGCCGGCGAAGAGGTCCTCCCACTCGGTGCGGGTGCGCGTGCGCAGCTCCGCCGCGAGGCGCTCGCGCATCGCGGGCCACGTCGCGGGGTCGTACTGCGTGGCCGGGTCGACGTCGTCGATTCCCATCACCTGCAGCATCGCGGCGTGGAACTGCGGCTCGAGCCCGGCGATCGAGATCGGGCCGTCGGCCGCCGCGTAGGTGTCGTAGAACGGCGCGCCGCCGTCGAGCAGGTTCTCGCCACGGCCGCCGGCCCACAGGCCGGAGCCCTGCATGCCGTAGATCAGCGTCATCAGGAGTGCCGAGCCGTCGGTCATCGCCGCGTCGACGACCTGGCCCTCGCCGGTCGCGCGCGCGTGCAGGACGCCGGCGAGGATCCCGAAGGCGAGGAGCATCCCGCCGCCGCCGAAGTCGCCGACGAGGTTCAGCGGCGGGACCGGCAGCTCGCCGCGGCGGCCGATCGAGCCGAGCGCGCCGCTCAGCGCGATGTAGTTCATGTCGTGGCCGGGCATCGTGGCGTAGGGCCCGGTCTGGCCCCAGCCGGTCATCCGCCCGTACACGAGCTTCGGGTTGCGCGCGAGGCACGGCTCCGGGCCGATGCCGAGGCGCTCGGCGACACCGGGGCGGAAGCCCTCGACGAGCGCGTCGGCGTGCTCCACGAGCCCGAGGATCACCTCGGCGCCGCGCGGGTTCTTGAGGTCGACGGCGATCGACGGGCGGCTGCGGTTCATGACGTCGACGCCGCCCGGCGCCTTGCCCGCCTCGCCGGCGCGATCGACGCGCACGACCTCGGCGCCGAGGTCGGCCAGCAGCATCGCGCAGAACGGCCCCGGGCCGATCCCCGCGATCTCGACGACCTTCACTCCCTGCAGCGGTCCGCTCATGTCCGGAACCCTTGCAGGAACCCCGTGAGAGCGCTCCGAAGCCCGCCTTCGGGGACCCCGCCAAACGTGGGGTCGGGCGCGGGTCCGATTCGAGACGGCGCGTCGCCGTCGCCACACGGACCCCCGTAGACGTTAGGGTTGACGCGGGAACCTGACGTCAGGTAAGGTAAGCAAGCGCTTAGTCAGGCGCACTGTTCGACTGTCCCGCACTGTGGCACCGGTTGTTCTCACACCCGCGGTTGGTCTCTCCGGAACGAGGTTCTCCGGAGGCCGTTCCGCACGCCCGACCGCAGAGGTCTTCGTTCCCACCGACGAGGGCCTGCTCGCGTTCGCCGAGGAGACGTGCGCGACACTCTGCGAGGCCGCGAAGCTGCGCGGCGCGGCGCTGCTGGCGACCACGCCGGACGGCGAGGGCTACCAGCTGCTCGGCGCTCACGAGCTGGGGGCCGCCGAGCTCCGCGCGATGGCCGACGACCCGGCGGTCCTCACCGGCGTCGGCGAGGCGCTCGCCTCCGGCAACGTCACCGAGGTCCGCCACGGCGAGACCGTCGTCGCCCCGGGCGCCGTCGGCCCGCACCTGAGCGTCGTGCTCGTCGGCCGCCGCGGCTCGGAGTACTGGCGCGTCGAGAGCTGCCTGCACTCGACGCTCGGCGGCGCGACCAGGATCGCCGGCGCCGCGATCCGCGACCGGATCACGCTGCTCGAGGCCGAGCGCGCCCGCCAGGGCCGCGCCCGCACCGAGCTCGCTCGCACGATCCACGACGACGTGGTCCAGCGGCTCTTCGGCGCCTCGCTCGTGCTCGGCGACGACGGCGACCTCGACGCCGACCTGCGCGAGCTGTGCGCCACCGAGGTCCAGCGCGCGATGTCCGACCTGCGCGGTGCGCTGCGGGCCTCGCTCGAGCAGATCGAGGCGCCCGTCACCACGCGGCACCTCGCCGACGACCTCGCCGACCTCGCCCGCGAGCCGGGCATCACCGTAAGCGTCAACGTCACGCGCCGGGCTGAGCCCGGCCAGGACGTGATCGCGCGCTCGGTCCTCGCCGAGGCAGTGCGCAACGCGCGCAAGCACGCAGACGCGGCGTGCATCGAGGTGCAGCTTCGGATCGACGACACCGGGCTCCTGGAGCTCGCGGTCGTCAACGATGGTGCGGGTGTCGAGACCCGCACCGACGGCTCCGGTGGGATCGGGCTTCAGCTCGCGACCACCGAGGCCGCGCAGGGAGGCGGAATCCTGGAGCACGGGCCGGCGGGCTCGGGCCGATGGAAGGTCCGCCTCATGCTTCCATCGGAGGAGGAGTCAACATCATGGCCGCAGCCCCTGCTGCAGTGCTTCCCGAAGTCCCGGCGGACGATCGCCGGCTAGCCGTCCTGATCGTCGACGACCATGAGGTCGTCCACTGGGGCTTCCGCCTCAAGCTGTCCCGCGAAGGCTGGGTCAAGCGATGTCTCGGCGCCCGCAACGGGGATGAGGCCGTCGCCCTCACCCGCCGCTATGAGCCCCAGGTCGCGCTCATCGACCTGATGCTCGGCAACGAGTCCGGCGCCGACGTGTGCGAGCGGATCCGCGCGGTCTCGCCGAGCACGCGCGTGCTCCTGATGTCGGGCACCGGGCGCATCGCGACCGGCGCCGCCCGGTCGATCGGCGCCTCGGGCTTCGTGCCCAAGGACTGGCCGACGTCGGACATCCTGCACGCGCTGCGTGCCGTCGGCCTCGGGCACACGATCTTCGCGCCGCCGGCCGACACGCCGACGACCGCGTTGACCTCGCGTGAGCGCCATGTGCTCAACCTGCTGTCGACGGGGGCCACGAACCGCGAGATCGCGGCCGACGTGCACCTCTCGCCGCACACGGTCAAGGAGCACGTCAGCTCCCTGTACCGCAAGCTCGGGGCGCGCAACCGCGCGGACGCCGTGCAGCGCGCGCAGCGGCTGGGCCTGCTGGCTTAAGTAGACGGGCGCGCGCGAAGCGCGTCCGAGGAACGCTCCCATGAGGGCCGTGGTCCGGACGCTGTCCGAGCCACGGCCCTCTGGTGTTTCGGGAGGAGGCGACCGGGCGGGAGGGAGAGATGCCCGGCCGCTTTCGAAGGTACTCGCGAGCCTCCGGATCGGCTCACCGCGACCCGCTCAGAACCCCCCGTCCGGGTGACGAACCCAGGACGGGTATCTGGATCCACGAGTCGTAGGGCCCGCCGTGGAGCAGGCGGATCGTCCCGCCGAGCTCGTTGGCGAGCGCCGGGAGCGGCGTCAGCGTGGTCGGCGTGTTGGCGCCCGAGATCGTCAGCCGCAGGCGGTGGCCCTTCTTGAAGATCGCCGACGTGGGATAGATCTCGATCCGGTACGCGGTCGGCTGGCCGGGGGTGACCGGCTCCTGGCTGTCCCGCGTGAACGGGTGCCAGGGGCGGATCATCCGGGTCCCGTCGTACGTCGACCTGGTCGTGTCCAGCGCGCGCTGGCTGGCGAGCAGGAACCCGGCCGTGACCTGGTTCGACGCGCCGGACGCGTCGACGTCGGAGAGCACCGCCACGAGCGTCGCGTCCTTCGCCGTGAGCTCGGCCCAGACGTTCGCGCTGAGCAGCCCGGTGACGTTCGTGTCGCGGGGCAGTGGCGGCGTCGTGTACGTCAGCGCGGTCGCCTCGAACGTGCGGTTGTCGGTCTCGCACGGGCCGAGCGCCGCGGCGCCCGCGGTCCACTGCGCCGTCAGCCGCGAGCAGGGGCTCGAGACCGGCAGCAGCGGCGCCTCGTCGCCGGCGCCCGCGGCCGGCTTGGCGTCGGCGAGCGCCTTCTCGTCGGCGAGGTGCAGCCGCTTGTACGACGTGCCCGGCACCGGCCAGGCGCTGAAGTGCTGCCACTTCGTGCCGCCGGTCGCGGGGTAGAGGTTGACGTTCGGCTTGCTCTCGACGCCGGTCGGCGAGCCCTTCAGCCAGCGGTCGAACCACTTCAGCCTGATGTCAGGGTCCTCCATCGCCGGGCCGCCGCTGACGTGGTAGTGCGGTGACATGAACAGCTTCTTGACCGGGGCGTTGGTCAGCGCCTCGTAGAGGAGCGGCTCGCCGCGCTGGAAGATGTCCCACCAGCCGCCGGTCCACGCGACCGGGATCCGGATCTCGGCGGCGCGCCGGGCCGGGGAGCGCAGCTCGTAGAACGGACCGTCGTAGGCGTCGTCGGCGCCGGTCGCGGCGCCGACGATCTTGTTGCCCGCGAAGTCGAGCCCGTTCTTCAGGTGGCCGAGCCAGGTCGGGACCGCGTCCTGCGGCTCGGTCGGCGTCGTCGACGGAGGCACGCTCGAGAGCGCGGTGGTCAGCCCGAGCCACAGCGGGATGAAGCCGGCGTCGACGGCGCCGCCGTGGAACGTGACGTCGCGGTAGGCGTCGGCCATGGGGACGTCGGCCCAGATCGTCTTCACCGCGCGCGGCTTGCCGGCGGCGACGCGCGCGGCGTCGGCCTCGGCGATCAGGAAGGACGTGATCCCCATGTACGAGGCGCCGGTCGTCGCGACCTGGGTGTCCGACCACGGCTGGGCCTGGATCCAGTCGAGGACCTCGCCGTAGTCGTCCTGGGTGCGCTGGCCCCACGAGTCCCACGCGCCGCCGCTCGCGCCCGTGCCGCGATCGTCGAGCAGCATGACCGCGTAGCCCTTGTCGAGCAGCGCGGGGTCGGCGGACGCGATCCCGCCCGACGTCGAGCACGCCTGCCCGGTCGGGTTGGTCGCGTCCTTGTTGTAGCCCGTGGCCGTGAGGATCAGCGGGAAGCGCCCGGAGTCCCTCGGCAGGAACAGGTTCGCGCGCAGCGTGATCCCGTCGCTCATCCGGATCGGGACGTTGCACCGCGCCACGCTCGCTCCGGCCGTGCTCGCGCACAGCCCCGCCAGGACGCAGGCGAGCACGGTCGCTCGTCCGATCAGCCGCATCGTCATCACGCGCCTCCCCAGGTGCGTTCTCCTCCGGATCCGCCCTGCGCGGGCCCGACGGCGGCGAACCATAGCGTCAGGCGAACGCTCGCGTTCCGGTTCGGAGCCGGCGCGTGGACGCTCCTGACATCCGGCCCGCTCGGGCGTCGTCACCCGCATGGGACGGCGTGCGCTCCTGCTGATGCTGCTGGTCATGGCGGTCGCTCCGGCGAGCGCGCGGGCGCTGACCGTCGGCCTCGCCGACCAGCGTGCGTCGTCGTTCGCCGACCCGCGACTGCGGGCGCTGGACCTGAAGGTCGCGCGGCTCGTCGTGCCGTGGGACGCGGCGACGTCAGAGCCGGGGGAGGTCCAGGCGTGGCTGGCGGCGGCCGCGGCGGCGGGGATGACGCCGGCGGTCGCGTTCGAGCACCTGACGAGCGAGCGCTGCCCGGCGAGCCCATGCAGCGCGCCGAGCCGCGCGGCCTACGGCGCCGCGGTCCGGCGGTTCGTGGCGCTGTTCCCGCAGGTCCGCACGTACACGACCTGGAACGAGGCCAACCACAGCACGCAGCCGGTGTGGTCGCGGCCGGAGGCCGTCGCCGGCTACTACGAGGAGCTGCGCTCGGCGTGCTCGGGCTGCACGATCGTCGCCGGCGACGTGCTCGACGACGGCTCCTACGTGTCGTGGCTGCGGCGCTTCGCGGCGGCGACCTCGACGGCTCCGCGGCTGTGGGGGCTGCACAACTACGGCGACACCACGTACGGGACGACGACCGGCACCGACGCCGTGCTGAACGCGGTGAGCGGCCAGCTGTGGCTCGAGGAGACCGGCGGGATCGTGGCGATCCGCAACGCCGCGGGGCGCACGACGCTGGGCGCCGACGAGACACGCGCGGCGGCCGGGATCGACCGCGCGTTCTCGATCGCGCTCGCGCGGCCGCGGATCGCGCGGCTCTACGTCTACCAGTGGCAGGCGCTGCCGGGCGACCGCTTCGACGCCGGGCTCGTCCGTCCCGACGGCGCGCTGCGCCCGAGCTACGCGGCGCTCGTCCGCGACCTCGCGGCGCTGCCGGCGACGGGCGCGCCGGCGGCCACCGTCGCGGCGCCGCGCTGGGTCGTGGCGTGGTCGAAGGTCAAGCCCAAGCAGCTGCTCGTGCGGGTCACGTGCGCGGCCGGGAGCGCGTGCACGGGGAGGGTCACGGTCACGCTGCGCACGCGCGCAAAGGGCAGGAAGGCGCGGTTCACGCGGCTCGTCGTGCGCTCCTACCGGACGACGACGAGGACGCGCAGCCTGACGCTGCGCGTCACCGCGTCGCGGGCGGTCCGCCGCTGGGCGCGCGCGGCGGCGACGCGGCGCGTCGTCCTGCGGGTCGCGGCCACCAAGCCGGCCACCGCGACGACGACGAAGCGGCTCGTCCTCGGCAAGCCGCGATGAAGGCCCTGACATCCGCGGCGCCGCGCCGTCTCATGAGCCACACGAACCCCACGAACGGAGGCAGGATGATCACCAAGCGATCGCTTCTCGCGCTCGCCGTCACCGGCACGATGGCGCTCACGGGCGCCGGCGCCGCGTACGCGTGCGACCGCACCGGCGGCGAGGCCGGCGAGTACCCGGGCTCGTACCCCGGCAGCACCGACGCGGGCGAGTACCCCGGCGCGTCCACCGACGCGACCGCGAGCACGACGGCCACCACGGCCGCGTACCGCCCGGCCAACGGGAAGAAGCCCCGGCCGCACCGCCCGCGCCACCACCGGTAGGACGGCGCGGCCGCACCCACGCGCGAGAGGGGGCCCGCTCACGTGCGGGCCCCGCGCGTGCGGGGCGAGCCCTTCGCTCAGCCGCCGCCGTGCGCGAGCGACAGGCCGAGCCACACGATCGCCAGCGAGAGCACGAAGACCGCGCCCTCGAGCGCGTGCATCGCCGGACGGCGCATGTGCCAGACCACGAGCACGGCGACGAGCGCGACGAGGCCGAGCTTGAGTTGGAGCTTCCCCTCGGACCACAGCTCGTAGTGCGACGCCATCGCGCTGCCTGTGGCGAGCAGGATCCCGATCGCGATCAGGGTCCCGTAGCCGAAGCGCCGCGCGATCGCCCGCAGCCGCTCGCGGTCCGGCGCCCGGCGCTCGACGGGCACGACCGCGCCGGCGAGGAACAGCTGGCCGCCGACGAAGAACGCCATCGCGAGGACGTGCAGCCAGCGGATCGCCTCCCACACGGCGGTCAGGCCGCCGCCGGCGGCGTCGCGGCCTGGGCGAGTGCGCCGTCGGGACGGGCGGGCTGGTCCATGCTCAGCAGCTTTTCACACCGGACTTGGAGAACGAGCGGGCGCGGGCGCCCGACGCGCACCTCCCCCGACCGGGGGGTTGGCGCCGAACGTCGTAACTGAGCGTCGCGGGCGTGGTAGGACTAGGCGAGCCACGCATGGCCGAAACACCGTCCCCGCTCCCGTGGGCGCCCGACGAGGCGCTCGGCGTCTTCATGGGTCTCCTCTCGGAGATCGAGACGGCCACGCCCGCGTCCTCGGAGTTCTACGACCGGCTGTGCGAGGCGACGTGCCGGCTGGCGCACCTCCAGCGCGCCGTGATCTTCCTCTGGGACGACGCGCGGCGCGAGGTCCGGCCGGTCGGCTCGTCCGGCGTCCCGCTCGAGGTCTTCGCCGGCCGTCGCGTCAGCGCGGGCAACGTCCCGATGGCGCGCGCGGCGCTGGCCGGCGACTGCGTCGTCGAGGTCACCGAGCACTTCGAGGACCACATCCCCGCCGACCTCTACGCGGTGCTGCAGCCGCGCAACCTCGTGTGCTCGCCGCTCTCCGCGGGCGGCCTGTGGCTCGGCGCGATGCTCGGCGAGCGCCAGGACGAGCGCCTCCTCACCGACGCCGAGCGCCACACGCTGTGGACGCTCGGCAAGGTCGCCGCGCTGGCCGCCTCGGCGCGGATCGCCACGCGCCAGCAGGAGCGCGCGCAGCGGCTCACCGAGCGCATCGACCTGGCCCGCGACCTGCACGACTCCGTGATCCAGCGGCTGTTCGCGGTCGGCATGGTGCTCGGCGCCGACAAGGAGCTGACCGAGGAGGACCGCCGGCGCTGCAACGACGAGGTGCAGGTCGCCTCGCAGGAGCTGCGGGCGGCGATGCAGCGCCCGCTGGCGCGCACGTCGCGGGAGACGAACGCGAAGCTCTCCGACGTCCTCGAGCGCCTGCGGCGCGAGTCCGACCTCGGCCTGCGGCCGCAGTGGGAGCCGGGCGTCGAGCTGCCCGAGCGCTTCGAGGCGCTCGCCCAGAACGTGCTCGCCGAGGCGGTGCGCAACGCGCGCAAGCACGCTGCGCCGACCGGCATCGACGTCGCCGTGGCGCGCGAGGGCGACGCGCTGATCCTGCAGGTCGCCAACGACGGCGTCGCCGGGATGGTCGGGCGCAAGTCCGGCATGGGCCTGCGGCTCGCCGCGCTCGAGGCGATGCACCACGGCGCGCTCGTCGAGTTCGGCCCCGAGGAGCCCGGGCGCTGGCGCGTGCGGCTGATGATGCCGGTGGAGGAGCCGTGAGCGAGCCATCCTTCCGGATCCTCGTGGTCGACGACCACGACGTCGTCCACTGGGGCCTGCGCTCGCTGCTCGGCGCGCAGACCTGGGTCGAGCGTTGCCTGGCCGCGCACAACGAGGCCGAGGCGCTCGCGCACGCCAAGCGCTACACGCCGCACGTCGCGCTGATCGACCTGTTCGTCGGCGGCGAGTCGGGCGCCGAGATCTGCGAGAAGGTCCGCGCGGTGTCGCCGACCACGAAGGTCCTCTTCATCTCCGGCGCCGGCCGGATCTCCGCAGCCGCCGCGCGCGCCGCGGGCGCCAACGGCTTCGTCCCGAAGGACTGGGCGGCCAACGACGTCGCCAACGCGGTCCGCATGGTCGCGCTCGGGATGTCGGTCTTCGAGCCCGGCAACGAGGAGCTGCCCGCCGGCCTCTCCGCCCGCGAGCGCGAGGTCCTCGAGCTGATCGCGACCGGCGCCACCAACGGCGAGATCGCCGCCCAGCTCTACCTCTCGCCGCACACCGTCAAGGAGCACACGAGCGCGCTCTACCGCAAGCTCGGCGTCCGCAACCGCGCCGAGGCGGTCCAGCGGGCGCAGCGCCTCGGCCTCACGGCCTGAGCGCGGGCTCAGGCGGCGGCGATGACGCGGTCGCGGCCGCCGGCCTTGGCGGCGTAGAGGGCGCCGTCGGCGACGCCGATCAGCTCCGCGGCGGTCATCGTCCCGTCCCAGACGGCGACGCCGGCGGAGAAGGTGACCTCGGGGAGCTCGCCGCGGAGGCGGTTGACGATCTCGCGCGCTCCCTCGACGTCGGAGCCGGGGAGCAGGAGCGCGAACTCCTCGCCGCCCCAGCGCGCGAGCACGTCGGTCTCGCGCAGCGCGGCGTCCCACGCGGCCGAGGCGTGACGCAGCACACGGTCGCCGGCGAGGTGGCCGTGGCTGTCGTTGAAGGCCTTGAAGCGGTCGAGGTCGAGCATCGCGACGGCGAGCGAGCGGCCGGTGCGCTTGGCGGCGCTCAGCTCGCGGTTGAGGAGGTCGTCCCAGGCGCGGCGGTTCGGCAGCCCGGTGAGGTCGTCGGTGCGCGAGAGCTGGTCGAGCTGCTCGAGGAGCTCGGCGCGCTCGAGCGCGAGGGCCGCCTCGTCGGCGAGCACGGCGAGGAGCGTCGCGCGGTGCGCGGGGACCTCGGTGGCGGCGACGTCCCAGGCGACGGCGAGCACGCCGCGGACGCGGGTCGAGCAGCGCATCGGCTGCATGTGGAGACGCTCGTCCTCGACGTATCGCGGGATCGACGTGCGCAGGACCTCGTACGCGGCGATCGACAGCAGCCCGCGGCGGCCGAGGCTGACGGTGGGGTGGAGCATGCCGTCCTCGGCGGGCTCGAGGATCGCGACGGCGCAGGCGCCGAGCTTCTCGATCGCGAGCTCGCACACGATGTCGCGCGCGGCGCCGCCGGAGGCGCGGCCGACGAGGCGCGTCACGTCGGCGATCGCCTGCAGCTCCTCGGTGTGGCGCCGGGCCGAGTCCTGGTTGGCGCGGTGGGCGGAGATGTCGAGGATCGTGGTCAGGAACGCGGGCGAGCCGTCGGCGAGCGTCGTCGTGGTCATCTTCACCGCGGCCGGGAAGAGCGAGCCGT
>Ga0164241_10001486_pt1 | contig 28675 bp, 25 predicted proteins | sample OricomyardsoilBY_FD_108780 | JGI IMG/M metagenome (GOLD analysis project Ga0164241, IMG submission 108780) | Backyard soil microbial communities from Emeryville, California, USA - Original compost - Back yard soil (BY) | ecosystem: Environmental > Terrestrial > Soil > Unclassified | place: USA... | reverse complement strand
TGCTGCTCGATGGACGCGCACTGCGCGTGCCGGGCTTCGAGGCCGGTTTCTTCCTCGGTCCCACGGTGTTCGATCACGTGCAGAGCACGCAGGATATCTATCGCGAGGAAATCTTCGGGCCGGTACTGTCCATCGTGCGCGCGGAGAGCCTGGCTGCCGCCGTGCGGCTCATCAATGCCCATCCCCTGAGCAATGGCGCGGCCTGCTTCACCACCAGTGGTGCAACCGCACGCGCCTTCGCGCGCAGCGTCGAGGTGGGCATGGTGGGCATCAACGTGCCGATACCCGTGCCGATGGCCTGGCATTCCTTCGGCGGCTGGAAGCGCTCGCTGTTCGGCGACCACCATGCTTATGGCGAGGAGGCGCTGCGTTTCTATACGCGCTACAAGAGCGTGATGCAGCGCTGGCCCGAAAGCGACCATCGCGGCCCCGAGTTCACCATGCCGGTCAACTGATCCGGCGTTACCGGAAGGATCATCCTTGCGAGTCATCAACAGCATCGCCGACCTGCGCGAACTGGCACAGCGGCGCGTACCGCGCAGCATCTTCGAATACGTGGACCGGGGCTCCTACGATGAGCTCACGCTGGGTCGCAACCGCAGCGATCTGGAGGCGCTGAAATTCCGGCAGCGCGTGCTCATCGATGTGGCGCGGCAGAGCATGTCGACCACCATCATGGGTGGCGCGGCGAGCATGCCGCTGGCGCTGGGACCGACGGGAATGGCCGGCATGGTGCATGGCGATGGCGAGATCCTCGCGGCACAGGCCGCCGAGTCGTTTGGCGTTCCGTTCTGCCTGTCCACGGTATCGATCTGTTCCATCGAGGATGTGCGTGCCGCCACGCGCGCGCCGTTCTGGTTCCAGCTGTATGTGATGAAGGATCGCGGCTACACCATGGAGCTGGTGGATCGTGCCGAGGCCGCCGGCTGCCCGGTGCTGATGATGACGGTGGATATCCCGGTGTCCGGGCTGCGGCGTCGCGATCCCAAGAACGGGCTTGCCGTTCCGCCGCGCCTGACGCTGCGCAATGCACTGGATATCTGCACCAAGCCGCGCTGGATCTGGGGCGTCGCCACCGGCAAGCGCCGCGAGTTCGGCAATCTTACCGCCGCGGTGTCGCGCACCAGCGGCACCACGTTTGCGCAGTGGCTGACCGCGCAGTTCGATGCCTCCGTGACCTGGAAGGATCTGGAAGCCATCCGCCGGCGCTGGAAGGGCAAGCTCATCGTCAAAGGCATCATGGATCCCGAGGATGCCCGGCAGGTGGTGGCGCTGGGTGCCGACGCGCTGGTGGTGTCGAATCATGGCGGGCGGCAGCTCGATGGCGGATGTTCGACCATCTCCGCGTTGCCCGGCGTGGTGGAGGCGGTGCAGCAGCGTTGCGAAGTGCTGTTCGACGGCGGGGTGCGTTCCGGGCAGGACATCCTGCGGGCGCTGGCACTGGGCGCGCGCGCCACCATCACCGGGCGCGCCTTTCTCTACGGGCTGGGTGCCCTGGGTCGCGAGGGTGTGAAGGCTGCGCTGGAAATCATGAGCCGCGAATTGCAGGTGAGCCTGGCGCTGACCGGCTGCAATGACGTGCGCGATGCCAGTCGTGCGCTGCTCGTTCAGGAGCCGGCGCGCTAAAGATAGGGCGGCGTTGGCACCAGTTGCACGCCGCGCACGCGACTTTTCACGCGTGCCTTGAAGTTCGCGGGCTTCAGGGCCAGCACATCGCAGGGCAGGGCATCGAGCACCTGTTCGGCCACGTTGCCGATCACCAGGCGCTGCAGGCCGGAGCGCGAAACCGAGCCCATGACCACCAGCGAAATGTGCTGCTGCTTGACCAAGCGCGGAATCGCGTCGATGGGCTCGCCGGCCACGAAATGCCTGCGGGCTGTGCGCGCGGCGGACTTTTCCACGGCAGCCGCGAAGGCTTTGCGTGCGTCGCGCGTCATCTGGCGCTCCAGCGTGACCGCCAGTTCAGCGGACACTGGATTGAGGCGTTCGGTGGGCAGCATCGCGCCGGAGAAGGCGTGGCCGATATGCACTTTTCCACCCAGGGCGGTGGCGACCATCTGCGCGGCGTCGATGATGTCCTCTTCCAGTCCGGCCGGCTTGGCGAAGCTGTGCGAGGGATCGATGGCGGCCAGCACGGCCGGGTTGCGCCACGGCCGCGCATGCTTGACCAGCAACACCGGCACCGGACTGCGGCGCAGCAGTTCCCAGTCGTTGAAGCGCAGCAGCCACGGCATGACATGGCGCGTGGCATGTCGCTCTGCGACGAGCAGGTCCGCGCGCGTGCGCGAGGCACGACGGATCACCGCGTCGTAAGCCGGAAAATCCCATTCGCAGCTCGTCTCCACGGTGAGACCCGTGTCACGCAGTGTCTGCGCCTGTCGCTCGAGTTTTTTCAGCAGACGTTCGCGCCACTGCCGTTGGGTCTGCTCCAGTGTCATGCCCTGCATCAGGAAGGCATCCAGGTACACCGGCTCGGCGATGGCGTGAAACAGGTCCAGCCGCGCGCCCAGCGCCGCGGCGAGTTGCGCGGCTTTCTGCAGGGCGGGTTGCCTGCGGGCGCCGGGGTCCTTGATGGCCACCAGAATGCGGCGGGGTTTCTTCACGCTCGTCTCCGCGGACCTTGATTGCAGCCATCTTACGCCGCCCGGCGGAGCCCCAGAAAAGGCCCGATTGGAGTACCCTTATCGGTTCTTCGAGTGTGTTGCAGCGGGAGATTTGCATGACGTCCAGGGTTGCGCTGGTTACCGGTGGTGGATCGGGCATAGGTCGCGCGGTGGCTGTTGCGCTGGCCGATCATGGCTACCGCGTGGCCGTGGCGGGACGGCGGCTGGGCGCGCTGGAAGAAACCGTGGCGGCGAGCAAGGGCCAGATCATGGCGCTGTCGGTGGATGTGACCGATGCCGCCGCGGTGAACGACATGGTGGCCAAAACCGTGGCGCGTTACGGGCGGCTCGACGTGCTGTTCAACAATGCGGGCACGGCGGCGGCGCCCACTCCCACCGAGGATCTCGCCGTGGATGTCTGGCGCCGCGTGATCGACACCAACCTCACGGGCGCGTTTCTGTGCGCGCAGGCGGCATTCCGTGCCATGAAGGCGCAGCAGCCGCAGGGCGGGCGCATCATCAACAATGGCTCGATCGCATCGGAGACGCCACGGCCGAATCTTGCCGCCTATACGGCGTCCAAGCATGCGGTAACCGGCTTGACCAAGTCGCTGTCACTGGAAGGCCGCCGCTACAACATCGCCTGCGGCCAGATCGACATCGGCAACGTGCAGACCAATCTGGGCATTCCGATGTCCAGCGGCACGCTGCAGGCGGATTTCTCGCTGAAGCCCGAGCCCACCTTCGACGTGAAACACGTCGCCGACGCCGTGCTCTACATGGCCGGATTGCCGCTGGATGCCAATGTGCTGCGCATGACGGTAATGGCCACCAGCATGCCCTTCGTCGGACGCGGCTGATGAAGCAGTTGCTGGGCATCTACCAGGCTCCCGCGCCGCATTGGGTGGGCGACGGGTTCCCCGTGCGCACGCTGTTCTCGTACGACCGGCTCGGCAAGCTGCTCAGTCCCTTCCTGCTGCTCGATTACGCCGGGCCGGCTGAGTTCGAGCCGGGCGCGCAACGCCGCGGCGTCGGCGAGCATCCGCATCGCGGCTTCGAAACCGTGACGCTGGTGTACAACGGCGAGGTTTCGCATCGGGATTCGGCCGGCAATGGCGGAACCATCGGTCCCGGCGACGTGCAGTGGATGACGGCGGGCGCCGGTGTGATGCACGAGGAATTCCATTCCGAAGCGTTCACGCAGCGCGGCGGCGCCCTGAAGATGGCGCAGCTATGGGTCAACCTGCCAGCGCGCGACAAGATGACGGCGCCGCGCTACCAGGCCATCACCGACGCGCAGATTCCATCGGTGCCGCTGGCGGGCGGCGGCGAACTGCGCGTGATCGCCGGCCGTTTCGCGGATGCACGGGGTCCGGCGCTGACCTTCACCGAACTGAATGTCTGGGATGTGCGGTTGAAGGCGGGAACGGAACAGGCGCTGCCGTTGTCGGAAGGACACAACGCCGTGCTCGCCGTGCTGGGCGGAAAGATTGAAACCCAGGGACGTCAGCTGGGCGATGGTGACATTGCCATCTTCGAGGCGGGCGGCGAGGGCGTGGCCTGTCGCGCGCTGGAGGATTCCACCGTGCTGGCGCTCAGCGGCCAGCCCATCGGCGAACCCATCGCGGGTTATGGTCCTTTCGTGATGAACACGCGTGAAGAGATCGTGGCCGCGTTCGAGGATCTGCAGTCAGGGCGATTCGCAAGATTGAATTGAAAGGGCTTCGAGCCCAGGGGGTTTTATGGCGGACTATTCCTCGGCCCTGAGCGGGCGCGGATTCGGCGCACCCATCCGTTTCGAGGCCGACATTCTCGACTGCGAAGTGGTGGGCAGCATTCCCAAGGACATCGACGGCGCCTTCTATCGCGTCGGTGCCGAATGGTACCTGCCGCCCACGCATCCCGACGACGCCATCCTCAACGCTGATGGCTACGTCAGCATGTTCCGCATCAAGAACGGTCGTGTCAGCTATCGCGGCCGCTGGATCCGCACCGAGCGTTTCGAGCGCAATCTGGCCGCGGGCCGGCAGCTGTATGGTTACTACCGCAATCCCTATACCGACGATCCATCGATCAGCGACCCGAAGCATCCAAACCGGCGCACGGTGTCCAACACCGCCCCGCTGGTGTTCGGCGGCAAGCTTTATTCCCTGAAAGAGGATGGGCTGCCCTACGAGATCGACCCGAACACGCTGGCCACACGCAAGCAGTGGAACGCCAACGGCGCCTGGAAGAGCGAGACCTTCAGCGCGCATCCCAAGCTCGATCCGCTCAGCGGCGAGATGGTGGCGTTCGGCTATGAAGCCACGGGCCTGGCCAGCGACGATCTGTACATCGCGACGGTTGCACCGAACGGACGTATTTCGGACAGCGTCACGGTGAAGGTGCCCTATGTCAGCGTGATTCACGACATGGCGCTGACGCACCGGCATGTGGTCATTCCCTTCGGTGGCTATGTGACCAGCGCGGAGCGGCTGAAGCAGGGCAAGATCCACTGGGGCTGGGACGCCAGCAAGCCCAGCATGATCGGTGTGATTCCGCGCGGTGGCAGTGCCAAGGACATGCGCTGGTTCAAGGGGCCCGAGCGCTGCATGATGCACACCTTCAATGCCTATTCAGAAGGCAACAAGGTCATCCTGTACGCGCCATTTTTCGACGGCAATTTCTTCCCGTTCTTCCCGCCGGTGGATGGCACGCCGTGGAATCCCGCCAAGGCGCGCGCCTTCATCCGCAAGATCACGCTCGATCTGGACAAGCCCGGCGACAACTGGAACGAGGAAATCCTGTGGCCCACGCAGGTGGGGGATCTGGGCAAGGTCGATCCGCGCGTCATGAGCCTGGAGACCCGATATCTGTATACGCTGTTCGGTGACGACAGCCGGCCCGTGGATCGCGACCACGCGCCGCCGGGCACCTTCGGCAAACCCACAAACAGCTACCTGCGCTTCGACGTGAAGAGCGGGCAAGTGGAGCGCTATTTCGCGGGGCCCGCGCATGCGCTGCAGGAGTGCACCTTCGTGGCGCGTGGTGGCGGCCAGGGACGAGAAGGTGATGGTTACCTGATCGGCGTGGCTTCGAACTACCGCGATCTACGCTCGGAGCTGGTCATTGCCGACGCCGAGCGGCTGGGCGAGGGCGACATCGCGCGCGTGATCCTGCCATTCCGCATCAGCCAGCAGGTGCATGGCATCTGGGCCGGGGCAAAGGAACTGCCGCTGACCTGATGCGATGACTTGCCGCGAGGCCTGCGGCCCGGCGCATCAGTCAAGCCAGTTCTTGCCGCGCAGCGTGGTGAGATAGGGCAGCAGCTTCGCATCCATCTCCGGATCGGGGCTGCGATAAGCCCAGCGCGCCTCCGGCGGCATCGAGACCAGGATGGCTTCGGTGCGGCCGCCAGACTGCAGGCCGAACAGCGTGCCGCGATCGAACACCAGGTTGAATTCCACATAGCGACCGCGGCGGTAGAGCTGGTAGTCGCGCTCGCGCGCGGTGCTCGGGGCGCCACGTCTGCGAGCCATGATTTCGCGGTACGCATCGTGATAGGCATCGCCCACGCGCTGCATCAGCGCGAAGCCCTGCTCCCACGACAGCGGCATGCCGGGCGACTGCTCGTTCACGTCGTCGTAGAAGATGCCGCCGATGCCGCGCGCTTCGCCGCGATGCTTGAGGAAAAAATACTCATCGCAATGCGCGCGCGCGATGGGATAGATCGCGGGCGATATGGCATGGCAGGCGTCGCGCGCCGCGCGGTGCCACAGGACCATGTCCTCTTCATACGGAATGTAGGGCGTGAGGTCGAAACCGCCCCCGAACCACCACACATCGCCGGCGCTGAAGAAGCGCACGTTCATGTGGGCGGTGGGTGCATGCGGATTGCGCGGATGCATGACCACCGACACGCCCATGGCGCGGAATTCGCGGCCGGCCAGGTGCGGATTGCGCGCGGTGGCGGCCGGCGGCAGCTGCGAGCCGCGCACATCGGAGAGCGCCACGCCGGCGCGCTCCATCACGCCACCCCCTTCCTGGCAGGCGGTGACGCCGCCGCCCTGCAACTTGCCTTCGCCGGCCGGCCGCTGCCACTCGTCGCGCAGGAAGCGGCCATCCATGGCATCGCCGAAGGTGCCGCACAGGCGGTTCTGCAGACCATGCAGGTACGCGAGTACCTGCGTCGCCCTGTCATTGCTCATGCGCGGATTTTACGGTGTGGGCGCGCCGGCAGCGAGACGGGTCTGTTCGCTGACATAGGCGCGAATCAGTTCTGTCGCACCGGGCGGCAGCACCGACTTCCACGCAATCATGCCATTGGCGGCCAGCGTGCCTTCCTCGACGACGGCCTTCCACGCCGCCGCATCGAGCAGCATCGGCGAGCGGCGCAGATCGGGCGTAATGCCCGAGGCGCGTGTTTCGAGCCCGTGGCAGCGCGCGCAGAATTCCACGTACAGCTGCTTGCCCTGCTCGACATCGGCGGCGGGGAATTTCTGCGTGACCTGCACCATGGGCCCGGATGGCGGCGGATCGGCGGGCAGCGTTGCGCCGCCATCGAGCTTGAACGCAACCAGGCGACCCATCTGCCGCTGCCGCATCACCTGGGGCGCGGCGATGATGGAACCGCCACCCGCCCCCGTGGCGGCGAGAATGTATTGCTCGCCATCCACGCTGTAGCTGATGGGCGCGGTGATGACGGCGTTGGGCGTATCGAAGGACCAGACCTGCTCGCCGGTGTCGGCGCGGTGAGCGCTCAGCGAACCCATCTGCACATCGCGGCTGTGGCCCTGGAACACGAGGTTGCCGGCGGTGGCCAGTACGCCCGCGCCCGGGCCGGGAGATTTCCAGGCGGCCTTCTGGGCGACGGGATCCCAGGCGAGCAGATAGGTCTCGGGCTTTGGCGCATCGGGATCGGCCTTGGGCGGCGGTTCGTTCGGCGCGTGCTGCACGAAGTGATACAGCCCGAGGTAATCCATGCCCTTGACGTATTTATAGCTGTCACGCGGGATGTAACGCGTCGATGCGTTCGCATTGGCCTGCAGATACATGTAGCCGGTTTTCGGGCTGAAGGCCGTGGGCTGCCAGGAGTGGCCGCCGCCTTCTCCCGGGCTCAGTCGCACGGGCTTGTTCGTGTAATAGGCCTTCGGGTCGACCACCGGCCGGCCGGTCTTCATGTCGATGCGCGAAGCCCAGGTGACGCCGGGCACGAAGGGCTCGGCGGAAATCAGTTTTCCGTCGCGCCGGTCGATGTTGTAGAAGAAGCCGTTCTTCGGCGTGTGCATCAGCACCTTGCGCGCTTCACCGTTGATGGTCAGATCCGCGAGGATCATGTCGGCGATGGAGTCGTAATCCCAGCTCTCGCCGGGCGCCTCCTGGTAGTGCCACTTGTACTTGCCGGTGCGCGCGTCCACCGCCACCACCGAGCTGATGAACAGGTTGTCGCCCTTGCCGGCGGAACGGAACAAACGTGGCCAGGGAAAACCATTGCCGGTGGCGAGATAGAGCTGGTCGAAGTCCGCGTCGTAGACGATGGAATTCCACACCATGCCACCGCCGCGGGCTGGGTCGTAGGGGCCGAACCATGTGGGTTGCACCAGCGAAGCCATGATGTCGTCCGAGGCCGCGCCGTCGGGCTTTGCCGGATCTCCAGGCGTGGTGTAGAAGCGCCAGGCGAGCTTGCCCGTGTCCGCGTCATAGGCACTCACATAGCCGCGGCCGCCGAATTCGCCGCCGCCATTGCCGATGAACACCAGGCCCGCACCCACGCGCGGCGCACCGCTGATGGTGTACATCGCCTCCGGATCCACGGTCTGCGCCGTCCACACGGGTTGCCCTTTGGCGGCATCGAGCGCAATGAGCCGGCCATCATAGGTCGCGACATAGACCTTGCCCTTGTAGACCGCCGCGCCGCGGCTGACCACATCGCAACAGTTCTTCGCCGCGGCGGGCCCGGGCACTTTCGGATCGTATTGCCACAGCGCCTTGCCGGTTTTCGCATCCACCGCGTAGACCTTGCTCCACGCCGTGGTCACGTAGATCACGCCATCGACGACGATCGGCGTGGCTTCCTGGCCGCGATAGGTGTCGAATTCCAGATACCAGGTCGGCTTCAAGCGGCTGATGTTCTGCGGTGTGATCTGATCCAGCCGCGAATAGCGCTGCGCCTGTTGGTTGCCACCATGCGCCAGCCAGTTCTGCGGCTCGCTGTCCGCCCGCGCCAGTCGCGCATCATCCACCTGCGCGGGAGCCACCGCGGCCGGTGAGGGCGAGGCGGCTTGCCTGCCGCAGCCACACAACATCAGCGAGGCAATGGCGAAGCCCAGTGCGGGCCGCATGGACAGGCTCATCGGCGAATCCCCCGGAATCATTTGAATAAGTCAAAGCGTATCACCCGGCGCGATTCGCAGGGTAAGGTAGCCCCATGATTCGACTCGCCGCCAATATTTCGACGATGTTTCCCGAACTGCCGCTGCTCGAGCGCATCGACGCCGCGGCGGATGCCGGATTTTCGGCCGTCGAATGCCAGTTTCCCTACGCCGTGTCGCCCCGGCAGTTCGCGGACAAGCTGCAGCAATCCGGCATGCGCTGGGTGCTGTTCAATGCACCGCCCGGACGCACGGAGGCCGGCGAGCGGGGCATTGCCTCGTTGCCCGGCCGGGACGCCGACTTCGACGCCAGCATCGATACGGTGCTGCAATACATCGAAGCTGGCGACTGCCGTCGCGTGCACGTGATGGCCGGTCTGCTGCCCGAGGGCTCCGACCGGCGCCGCCATCTCGATCAATTCATCGCCAGCATTTCGCGCGCCGCCGACCGGCTCGCCGAAGTGGATGCCGAAGTGACGATCGAGCCCATCAACACGCGGGTGGATGTGCCGGGCTACCTGCTCGACGGTACGCGGCTGGCGCTGGAATGCATTGCGGCCGCCGATCGCGGCAACATCCGCCTGCAATATGACGTCTACCACATGCAGATCATGGAAGGAGACCTGATCCGGTCCATCGAACGGCTGATGCCGTGGATCGCGCATATACAGATCGCCGACAATCCCGGCCGTCACGAGCCCGGTACGGGTGAGATCAACTTCGAGCGCCTGCTGCAGCGCCTGGACGCAATGGGGTATGACGGCCATATCGGCTGCGAGTACATTCCAGCCTCCGATACATTCACCGGTCTTGCCTGGGCTAAACCCTATCTGGCTGGAGGGACGGCATGAACAAGCGCGCGCACTGGTTGTGGAGTCTGGCGCTCTGGGTACCGATGGCGAGCTGGGCAGCTTCCGCGCCCACCGCCACCGAATCCACCGACGGGCTGAAGGCAGCGCTGAGCCAGGCCGCCGACGTGGCCATCACCACGCTGGGCAAGACCGACGGCTTCATGGGCAATCCCGAGGTGCGTATTCCCTTGCCAGGAAAGCTCGCAAAGGCCGCGAAGAAGCTGCGCAAGCTGGGCATGGCAAAGCAGACCGATGCATTGCAGCTGGCGATGAATCGCGCGGCCGAAACGGCGGTGCCGGAAGCCAAGACGCTGTTCGTCGAAGCCATCCAGAACATGAGCGTCAACGACGCGCTGGCCATCGTGCGCGGCCCGCAGGACGCCGCGACTCAATATTTCAAGACGGCGATGTCGGACAAACTCACCGAGCGTTTCCTGCCCATCGTCAGCAAGGCCACGGCCAATGTGAACCTGGCCAAGCAGTACAACGATGTGGCCGGCCGGGCCAGCGCGCTCGGGCTGGTGGATCAGCGCGATGCCAGTCTCGACGGCTATGTCACGCGCAAGGCACTGGACGGCCTGTTTGCGACCATGGCGCGTGAAGAGGCGGCGATCCGCAAGAATCCGCTGGGCCAGGCCAGCTCGCTGCTTCGCAAGGTATTCGGCGCATTGCGTTGACGCTGATGTAGCGATGCATGTTCCTGCTTTGGCAGGAAACGCCGCCGGGAAAATCCATGCTACGCCTTCGTTCCGGCGTCGCAAGCGTTGTCGCGACAAATCTTTCACCTTCTTGTTTCGTCTGATTCCGCGCGCAGAATGATTGCGGGACATTCAGATCGAGGGAGGTTTCATCATGAATACTCAGGTGCAACAGGCGTCGATACTGTCCGGACGACAGCTGGTGTTTGCCGCGACGATCGCGCTGCATGCGGCGGCCATTGCGGCGCTGATGGCATGGCGGATCGCGGAAGTCATGCAGCAACCGCTGGATCCGATCCAGCTCACGGACCCGATTCCCGATCCGGATCCACCGCCTGCGCGGCCGAGCGATCCGGTGAATCGACCAATCTTCAAGAATTTCGACGTTCCACCATTGCCTGAGCGCACTGACCTTCGAATCGCTGACGACACGAAGATTGATGCCGTGCGCACAACAGACGAAGTTGTACCGCCCGGTGGAACGGGAGCGGGCGATGTTGAGCGGGTTGCGCCGCCAGCCGATACGCCGCTGAGATACCGCGCCACTCGCTCACCGGATGACTACTATCCGCCGCAGGCCATCCGGCTGGAGCAGGAAGGTGTGGCCGTCGTGCAAGTGTGCACCGACGCAAGCGGCGCGCTCTCGGCTTCACCGCAGGTGACGAAGAGCAGCCGCTCGCGGTTGCTGGATGCCGCTGCGATTACCTGGGCGCGAGAGGCCTTGCAGTTCACGCCGGCCACGCGCGCGGGTGCCGCCGTCGCGGCCTGCAAGGAGTTCCGCGTCAATTTCATGCTGCACTGAGTGAGGTGTCTGTCGCGTCCCGACGACGGTGATCAGTATCGTCCTACATGAGTTTCCGAGCCCTTGCGTTGCGCGGCTGCAGGCATGCAGGGAATCTGGTGCCGTCCTTGGGCGCGGAGAGCTCACATGAGTACATACGTTCACCGGATGCAGATCACTTCCGGCCGCACCGCGGTAATGGGGGTGATCATCGGTCTGCACGTGGCATTCATCGCCGGCCTCATGGCGTGGAAAATTGCCGAGAACGTGAGCGACCAGCCGATGGGGGCCATCAAACTGGCCTGGGTGTCCGAGCCCAGCAAGCCGGCTCCCGTGGTCAACAAGCCCACCGAGGTGCCGCTGAAAGAGCTGGCAGAAGTGACGGTTCCGATTCCGGCACCCATCGAAGTGGCCACGCTGCCAGCCGAGGCGGACAGCACCGCGCTGTCGGCAAGCGTGGAAGACACGACCGGCGATGCCGTGGACACGCCATTGCAGTACCGCGCCGTGCGGCCGGCCGACGACTATTATCCGCCGCAGGCCATCCGCATGAGCCAGGTGGGCGCGGTCATCGTGCGCGCCTGCGTGGATACCTCGGGCCACCTCACCTCCACGCCGCAGGTCGTGACCCCCAGCAGTTCACCACTGCTGGATGGCGCGGCGGTCAAATGGGCCGGCGAGGCGCTGCGCTTCACGCCCGCCACGCGCGGTGGAGTGGCGGTGGCTTCCTGCAAGGAGTTCCGCGTCAACTTCAAGCTGCACTGAGGGGCGGGTCGAAGCGGCGGGGGCGTGCGCCGCTTCGGTTATAGTGGCGCGCAGTGGGAGACAGCAGGTCAGCAAAATACCGCGGCGCAGGGTTGGCGCGGTTGTCGGATGAGAAACTTCTGCGGCTGCGCTTTCGCGATCTGCAACTGCCGCGCGGCAGCGGCATGGTCGCTGCCCACATGCAGCGACTGTATGCGCAGCTGCGATCCCGCGGCCTGCGTTTCCGCCCCCACTTCTGGTTCGCCGAGGAATGGTTTTCGCCGGATGGCGTGCCAGGCATCGCATTGCCGTTTTATCTGGCGCAGCCGCGATTGATACGGCTGGAGCGGCGCCTGATGCATCAGGTGGAGGGTGGCAACAGCCGCTGGCTGATGCGCATCCTGCGGCATGAGGCCGGCCATGCGCTGGACACGGCCTACGAACTGCGTCAGCGTGCGGACTGGCGCCGTGTATTCGGCAGCGCCGGTGAACGATACCCGGATTCCTACACGCCGCGCCCGGCCAGCCGGCGCTACGTGCTGCACCTGGGGCACTGGTATGCGCAGAGCCATCCGACCGAGGATTTCGCCGAGACCTTCGCTGTGTGGCTGCAGCCGCGCGCGCGCTGGCGCCGCGACTATGCCGGCTGGCCGGCATTGCGCAAGCTGGAATACGTCGACGAGCTGATGCGCGAAATCGCCACGCGCCGGCCGCGGGTGCGCACGCGCCGCGCGGTGGAAGCGGTGGATACCTCACGGCGCACCCTGGCCGAACACTACGCGCTCAAGATGCGCCGCTATGTGCTGGAAGACGCTCGTTACGACGCCGCGCTGCGCCGCATTTTCACGCCGCAGCCGCAGCGTCGGCACGACGCGGCCGCGCTCTTCCTGCGCGAGATCCGTCCGCAGATCGAGCGGCTGCTGGTGCGCCGCGCGCGTCTGCACCGCTATGTCGTGGAACATGTCCTGGAGGTGCTGATCCACCGTTGCAGCTACCTGCATCTGCACCTGCGCCATGACCGGCGCAGCGCCAAGCGCGCATTCCTGCGTCTGATGCAGCGTCTGGTGCTCGGCATTCTGAAACGTAATCGGGAGAACTACGCATTGTGAAGAAGCGGCGCATTCTGCTGCTGGTGAACGCCGAGCTGATCCCCCCGGATGACCTGCATGGTCTGTCCGAGGATGAAATCGAAGCCTGCCGCACCGAATACAACGTGCTGTCATCGTTGTCGAACATCGGTCACGAGGTGCGCGTGCTCGGCATCGGCGACCGCATCGGCGAGCTGCGGCGCGTGGTGCGCGACTGGCGGCCGGAGATCGCCTTCAACCTGCTCGAGGAATTCTCGGGCATCGCCACCTACGACCACTACGTGGTGGCATTGCTGGAGTTGATGCGTCAGCCGTACACCGGCTGCAATCCGCGCGGCATGATGCTCAGTCGCGACAAGGTGCTGACCAAGCAGATCCTGGCGTATCACCGCATTCCCACGCCGCGATTCCATCTGTTTCCCTGGGGCAGGGCGTGGCGCGAGCCGCGCGGCATTGCCTATCCCTTGTTCGTGAAGTCGGCGACCGAGGACGCCTCGCTGGGCATTTCGCAGGCCTCCATCGTTCACGATCGCGAACGGCTGCGCGAGCGGGTGGAGTTCATCCACACCCAGACGCAGAGCGACGCGCTGGCCGAACAGTACATCGAGGGTCGCGAACTGTACGTGGGCGTGATGGGCAACGAGCGCCTGACCACGTTTCCGGTGTGGGAAATCGACTTCGGCAAGCTTTCGGATGTGCAGGCCGGCATCGCCACGCGCAAGGTCAAATGGGACCGGGTTTACCAGCGCCGTCACGGTATCCGTACCGGCCCCGCCGGGAATCTGTCGCCGGCCGAAGCCGGGCGCATCGCCGCGATTGCCAAGCGCGTGTATCGCGCCCTGCACATGAGCGGCTACGCCCGCATGGATCTGCGCATGCGTCCCGATGGCAGCGTGTTCGTGCTCGAAGCCAATGCGAATCCCAACCTTACCTACGGCGAAGACTATGCCGAGTCCGGTGAAGTGGCCGGCCTGAGCTATGAGCAACTGCTGAATCGCATCGTGCAGCTGGGACTGAACTATCAGCCGGAGTGGCGGCTGTTCGAGTAAGGGGTGAACTGCTAGGCTGACACAAACGGGCCCGGGCAGGGCTCTTCTGGGGGCAGGCATGTCGATTCACACCCGTCTGGCGGCTGCGGGAGCGGCGCTGTTCGCGCTTGCCAGCGCCGTCCTGGCGCAGGAGGCTTCGCCCGGCGCCAACTGGCCGACGTACAACAATTCCCTCGACGGCCAGCGCTATTCGCTGCTGAAGCAGATCAATGCCGCCAATGTCGCGCAGCTGGGCGAAGTGTGTCGCGTGCAGATCGATGGTCCGACGTCCTTTCATGCCGGGCTGATCGTGCGCGATGGCGTGATCTACACGGGCACCGGCCGCGAGACCGTGGCGCTGGATGCCGCCACCTGCGCCGTGCGCTGGAAATTCGCATACCAGCCCGAAGACGAACGCTGTGGCGGATCCAGCCGCGGCGTGGCCCTGCTCGGCGGACGCGTATTCCGCGGCACCTGCGATGGGCGGCTGGTGGCGCTGGATGCGGCTACCGGCAAGCTGCTGTGGAAAAACATCATCGCCTCCACCCAGTTGGGTGAATCCACGCAGGGCGCGCCGCTGGCCTGGCAGGGCGTGGTGTACATGGGCATTGCCGGCAGCGAGCTGGGCATCCGCGGCCGCGTCATGGCCTACGATGCGGTGACGGGCAAGGAGCTGTGGCGCTTCAACACCATTCCCATGGGCACCGAGACCGGCGCTGAAACCTGGAAGCGTCCCGGCACGGCCAAGACCGGCGGCGGCGGCGTGTGGGGCGCCATGTCGCTGGATGTGAGCACCGGCGAACTGTTCGTGCCGGTGGGCAATCCCTGGCCGGATATCGATCTGGACTACCGCCCCGGCGAAAACCTGTTCACCAACTCCATCGTCGTGCTCGATGCGCGCACCGGCGCGCTCAAGTGGTGGCACCAGGTTTCACCCGGCGACTGGCAGGATCTGGATCTGGTGGCGGCGCCGGCGCTGTTCCGCGCCGACGGCGCGCGCGACCTGATGGCCATCGGCGGCAAGGATGGCTATCTCACCGTGGTCGATCGCGACACGCACAAGGAGGCGTACCGCGTGCCGGTGACGACGGTGGAACACATCTACAAGCGGCCGAAGCCCGAAGGCTCGCGCATGTGTCCGGGCTATGCCGGCGGCGTGGAATGGAACGGTCCCGCGCTGGACAAGTTGAACAATTCACTGATCGTCGGCGCGGTGGATGTCTGCTTCATCGTGAAGCTGGGCACCACCAGTTACAAAGCTGGCGAAGTGAATTTCGGCGGTACCGTCGAGCCGGATGGCCCGACCACGGGCTGGATCACGGCAGTGGATCGCGAAACCGGCGCGGTGCGCTGGAAATACCACGCGGAGAAGCCGGTCGTGGCGGGGATCACGCCCACCGCGGGCGGTATTACCTTTGCCGGCGATCTGGCCGGCAATTTCCTGGTGTTCGACAGCAAGACCGGTTCGGTGGTGCACAAGGCGAAAGCTGGTGGCGCCATGGCGGGCGGCGTGGTCACGTACGAACTGAATGGCAAGCAGTACGTGGCATTCGCTGCCGGCAATATTTCGCGCAATGCCTTTGGCGATCTCGGCCTGCCCAGTGTTGTGGTCATGACGCTGAATCCCGGCGCACCCGCGAAGCGCGTGGATGCGACCGGCAGCGCGGGCGCCGCCGCGTCCGGCCCGGCGGGCGCGCCCAGCCTCGCCAATGGCCGCAAGCTCTATGGCCAGATCTGCATGTCCTGCCATGGCGCGGATGGCAATCTGATCGGCGACCACAAGCTGGCGAACCTGAAGCCGCGTCGCGACCTGCCGGCCACCATCGCCTACATCAAGGATCCGAAGGCGCCCATGCCGAAGCTGTATCCGGATCTGATCAATGAGCAAAGTGTGATCGACGTTGCCAACTTCCTGCACGAGGAGCTGAGATGAACAAGCGGATCTGTCAAGCCATCGCGGTGATTGCCGCATCCACACTCGCAACACTGGCCTGGGCCGGCTATGCGGACGATCGCGCCGAGATCGAGAACCTTTCGAACAAGTACATGGTGGCTGTGGACGCCGGCGACATCGAGACCGTGATGTCCACCTGGGCCGACGATGGCGTGCTCGAGTGGGTGAGGGGCGTGGAGCACGGCAAGGCCGCCATCCGCAAGGCCATGTCCAATTTCGGTGGTGCGCGCGAGGTGGAGATCCCCGAGGGAGCCACATCGCGCCCGCGCACGCGTCACCAGATCATCAACCACGTCATCGACGTGACGGGCAACACGGCCAGGACCACGGCCTACTGGTTCGCGTTCACCAACAACACGCCGCAGAAGGACGTGCAGCTGCTGTATTTCGGGCATTACGAGGATGAGCTGGCGAAGGTGAACGGCAAATGGCTGTTCAAGAAGCGCCATGTCTTCAATGAATCGCAGCCCAACCGCTCGCTGTTCTATCCCGGGCTGGGCGAGAAGGATCCGCGCAAGAAGAAGCCGGCCAAGTAGCCGCGCACAAAGGGGCAGATGATGGTCTGGTCGCAGAATTACGATCCCTTCGGCTCGCCCTGGGTGTCGACGCTGGTGGCGGCGGTGCCGCTGGCCGTGCTGCTGGGAAGCCTGGCGCTGCTGCGGCTGCGGGCGCCCGCGGCGGCCATCGCCGGCCTGATCGCCGCGCTGCTGGTGGCCATCTTCGCCTTCCACATGCCCGTGCAGCAGGCCTTCGCGGCGGCCGGGTTCGGCGCGGCCTATGGCCTCCTGCCCATCGGCTGGATCGTGCTGAACGTGATCTTCATGTATCAGCTCACGCTGGATCGCGGTCAGTTCGACGTGCTGCGCAATTCCATCGCCGGGATCGTGGAAGACAGCCGCCTGCAGCTGCTGCTGGTTGCGTTCTGCTTCGGCGCCTTCTTCGAAGGCGCGGCGGGTTTCGGCACTCCGGTGGCCGTGACCGGCGCCATGCTCATCGGCCTGGGCTTCTCGCCATTGCAGGCGGCGGGCCTTTCGTTGATCGCCAATACGGCGCCGGTGGCCTTCGGTGCGCTGGGAACGCCATTGGTCACGCTGGCTGGCGTCACCGACCTGCCGCTGCAGCAGCTGTCCGCGGTGGTTGGCCGCATCATGACGCCGTTCTCGCTGCTGGTGCCGTTCTGGATGCTGATCGCCTACTGCGGCTGGCGACGCACGATCGAGATATGGCCGGCGATATTGATCACCGGGGTGAGCTTCGCCATCGCGCAGCTGGCCATCTCGAATCTGCATGGTCCCTGGTTGACGGCCATCGGTGCCTCGCTGGTCTCCATCGTGGTGCTGGTGACATTCCTGCGTGGCTGGAAGCCGCGCAACATCATGCGTATCGAACAGCGCGCGCGATCCGACGCGCCTGCGGCACAGGGCGCGGCCTTGCTGCGCGCATGGATGCCGTGGCTGATCCTGATGGCGGTGGTATTTTTGTGGGGATTGCCAGCCGTCAAGACCTGGCTCGACTCGCTGTTCCGCCTGGCCATTCCGTTTCCGGGGCTCGATCAGCTGGTGCAGCGCGTACCGCCGGTGGTGACCACGCCCACCATCGAGGGGGCGAGCTACAACTTCAATCTGCTCTCGGCCACCGGCACCGCCATCCTGATATCAGGCGTGCTCGCGGGCTTCGCGCTCGGCGCGGGTCCATGGCAGATCGTGCGCGTCTATTTTCGTGCATTGCGCAGTGTGGCGCCTTCGTTGCTGACCATCGCGGCCATGCTGGCACTGGGCTATCTGACGCGCTATGCGGGCGTGGATGCCACGCTCGGGCTGGCCTTCGCCGCCACTGGCGTGATGTATCCCTTCTTCGGCACCTATCTGGGATGGCTGGGTGTGGCGGTCACCGGCTCCGATACCGCATCGAATGTGCTGTTCGGCGGATTGCAGAAAGTGACTTCGCAGCAGCTGGGGCTCTCGCCCATCCTGATGGCCAGCGCGAACAGCGCCGGCGGCGTGATGGGCAAGATGATCGATGCGCAGAGCATCGTCGTTGCCTCGACCGCCACGCGGTGGTTCGGGCAGGAGGGCACCATCCTGCGCTATGTGTTCGTGCACAGCCTGATCCTGGCCGGCCTCGTGGGGCTGGTGGTGATGCTGCTGGCCTATGTGCCGCCGTTTACCTTGCTGGTGCCGGGTGGCTAGCCAGGAAATCCTTGCCGGGTTGCGCCGTCTGTTGCCGCCCGACTGCCTGCTGACCGATGCCGAGGATACCCGGCCCTTTGAATGCGATGGGCTCACGCTGATTCGCCAGCAGCCACTTGCGGTGGCGCTGCCCCACACGCGCGAGCAGCTGACGCAGCTACTGCGCTTCTGTCACCAGCATCAGGTGCCGGTGGTGCCGCGCGGTGCCGGCACCGGCCTGGCGGCCAGTGCGTTGCCGCATCCACAAGGCGTGCTGCTGTCGATGGCGAAGTTCGACCGCATCCTCGAGATGGACGCGCGCTCGCGCACGGCGGTGGTCGAGCCAGGCGTGCGCAATCTGGCGATCTCGGAAGCCGCCAGACCGCATGGCCTGTACTACGCGCCTGATCCTTCCAGCCAGATCGCCTGCAGTATCGGCGGCAATGTCGCGGAGAACTCCGGCGGAGTGCACTGCCTGAAATATGGCCTGACCTTGCACAATGTGCTGGCCGTCAGCGCATTGACCGCGGCGGGCGAGGAAGTGCGATTCGGCAGCGGCGCGCTCGATGCGCCGGGCCTGGATCTGCTGGCACTGATGATCGGGTCTGAAGGCATGCTGGCGGTGATTACAGAAGTGACGGTACGCCTGGTGCCGCTGCCGCGACTGGCTCGCTGCATCATGGCCAGCTTCGCCGATGTGGAGCATGCCGGCAACGCGGTGGCCGCGCTGATCGCGGCCGGCATCATTCCGGCGGGGCTGGAAATGCTGGACCAGCAGGCCGCGCGGCTGGTCGAGCCCTTCGTCCACGCTGGCTACGATCTGGAGGCGGCCGCCATCCTGCTGTGTGAATCCGACGGCACACCCGAGGAAGTGGAAGCGGAAATCCTCGCGATGCACGCAGTGCTCGCGGGCGCGGGCGCCACACGGCTGCAGGTCTCGGCCAGCGAGGCGGAACGACAGAAATTCTGGGCGGGCCGCAAGAATGCGTTTCCGGCGGCCGGTCGCGCGGCGCCAGCCTACTACTGTACCGACGGCACCATTCCGCGCCGGCACATCGGGCGCATGCTCAAGGCGATTCAGGACATGGAGCGTCGTTACGGGCTGGCCTGTCCGAATGTCTTCCACGCCGGCGATGGCAACCTGCATCCGCTGGTGTTGTTCGATGACGGCGATCCGGAGTCGGTGGCGCGCGCCGAGGCCTTCGGCGCGGAGATCCTCGAGGAGAGTCTGCGGCTCGGTGGCACCATCACCGGCGAGCACGGCGTGGGCATGGAAAAGCTGAATCAGATGTGCACGCAGTTCGAGCGTGGCACGCTCGACGCTTTCACCGGCGTGAAACGCGCCTTCGATCCGGCGGGCATCCTGAATCCGGGCAAGGTCATTCCCACGCTGCATCGCTGCGCCGAATACGGCCGCATGCGTGTAGCGGATGGACGCGTGGCGCATCCGGAGTTGCCGCGTTTCTGATGGACGCGTTGCTGGCTGAATGGGCGGATCGCGTGCGTGCGGCGTCGGGCCGGCGCGAGCCCCTGTGCATTCGCGCCGGCGGCAGCAAGCACTTCTATGGCAATGCACCGCGCGGCGAGATCTTCGATCCGCGCGCCTGGCGGGGCGTGGAATCCCACGAACCCAGCGAACTGGTCCTCACCGCTCGCGCGGGCACGCCGCTGGCCGAGATTGAATCGCAGCTGGCCGCGCGCGGGCAGATGCTGGCCTTTGAACCGCCGCATTTCGGACCGGAGGCCACGCTCGGCGGCTGCATCGCCGCGGGGCTTTCCGGTCCGCGCCGCGCCGCGGCTGGCTACACCTATGGCAGCCTGCGTGATGCCGTGCTGGGGGCGCGACTGCTTGACGGCCAGGGCCGTCTGCTGCGCTTCGGCGGCACCGTCATCAAGAACGTGGCGGGCTACGATGTGGCGCGCCTGCTGGCCGGTTCATTGGGGATTCTGGGTGTGCTGATCGATGTGTCGCTGAAAGTGCTGCCGTTGCCGGCCATGGAGCGCACGCTGCGCTTCGAGATGCCTGAACGGCAAGCCCTGGAAACGCTGCAGCAATGGGGCGCCCAGCCGCTGCCCCTGTCGGCCAGTTGCTGGCTCGAGCGCGCCTTGTGGCTGCGACTCTCCGGCGCCGCGCCGGCCGTGGAAGCAGGCGTTCGCGCGCTGGGCGGCGAATCCATCGACACGGATGCGGCGGGCAGGTTCTGGCGCGAGGTGCGCGAACAGCAGCATGCGTGGTTCGCCGGTGAGGCGCCGCTGTGGCGGGTGTCCTTGCCCGGCGCCGCGGAGCCGCTGGGTCTCGACGCGCCGCAGCTCATCGAGTGGGGCGGGGCACTGCGCTGGCTGCGCGGCAGTATGCCAGCCGAACAGATTCGCGAACGCGCGCGCCGGCTCGGTGGCCATGCCACGCTGTTTCGCGGCGGCGATCATCACGATGTATTCACGCCACTCAGTGCGCCGTTGCTGGCCATTCATCGCCGGCTGAAGCAGGAATTCGATCCGGCCGGCATTTTCAATCCCGGTCGCATGTACGCGGAGCTGTAATGCAGACCCAGCTGGCTTCCAGTGCCGCGAGTTCTTCTCAGGCCGCGACGGCGGCGGGGCTGATCCAGCGCTGTGTGCACTGTGGTTTCTGCAATGCCACCTGTCCCACGTATCAGCTGCTGGGCGATGAGCGCGACGGGCCACGCGGGCGTATCTATCTGATCAAGCAGATGCTCGAAGGCAATGCGCCGACCGGGCGCACGCAGCAGCATCTGGATCGCTGTCTCACCTGTCGCGCCTGCGAGACCACTTGTCCCTCGGGAGTCGAGTACGGGCGCCTGATTGATATCGGTCGCTCGGTGCTGGCGCAGCGCGCCCCGCGACCATGGCGTGAACGGCTGTGGCGTCGCGCATTGGCCGCATTTCTTGCCGGGCGGCTGTTTGCACCGGCGCTGCGTCTGGGCCAGTTTCTGCGCCCGTTGCTGCCAGGCTCCTTGAAAGCGCGTATCCCGCAGCGTGAGCGCCGTGCCAGTGTCTGGCCGGCAGGGCGGCATGCCCGTCGTGTATTGCTGCTGGGTGGCTGTGTGCAGCCGGCGCTGTCGCCCCGGATCAATGCGGCGACGGCGCGGGTGCTGGATGCGCTGGGGATCGAAGTGATCCTGGCGCCGGCGGCCGGTTGCTGTGGCGCGATCGCGCAGCATCTGGATCAGGAAGAAACGGCGCGCCAGCAGGCACGGCGCAACATCGATGCCTGGTGGCCGCTGCTCGAGGCGGGCGCGGAAGCCGTGATATTCAACGCCACGGGCTGCGGCACGCAGTTGCGTGAATATGGATGGCTGCTGCGCGACGATCCGGTCTATGGAAAGAAGGCGGCGCGCGTCAGCGAACTGTCGCACGATGTATCGGCGTTGATCGAAGCGCATCTGCTCTCACTGCGCGCGCGCCTGCGGCTGCCACTGCAGCGCATCGCCTACCAGGCGCCTTGCAGCCAGCAGCACGGCCTGAAGTCGCGCGGCACGGTGGAATCTGTGCTGGGGGAATTGGGCGTGAAGCTGCAGAGCGTGCCCGATGCCCATCTGTGCTGTGGATCGGCCGGTACCTACAGCCTGTTGCAGCCGCGGATCTCCCGCCAGCTGCGCGATGCCAAGCTGCGTGCGCTGCAGTCCGGACAGCCGGAGCAGATTCTGTCGGCCAACATCGGCTGCATCCACCATTTGAACGGTGCCAGCGAAGTGCCGGTGCGACACTGGATCGAGTGGCTGGATGCGCAGCTCCTGCCTCGCGGCTCATAACGAGCGAGTTATGGCGACGGAAGGCAACTTCCGGCGACGGTGCCTGGCCGAGAGTGCTCGGCTAATCTCACGCCTTCGAACAAACGGGGGATTCATGCGCAAGGGTTCGGTCCAGATCCTGCTGCTTACGTTCGCCATCCACGCAGGTCTGGCGCAGGCCGCGGCAACGCTGCAAGGCCAGGTGCTCGATGCCAATGGTCAGCCGGTGGCGCAGGCGGCGGTTCTCTACACGCGGCCGGCTGGCGCGGCGGGCGCCAGCGTGGTCACCGTGTTCTCGGATGCCAGCGGCAAGTTCCGCTTTCCGGACACCTATGCCGAGGCGCGGCGCGACTCGGTGCAACTGTCCACGCGGGTGCTGGGCTATCGCCTGGCCGATGTGGTGCGCGGTTCGAAGGCCACCGCGCAAGGCGTGGAGGCTCTGGATTTCACGCTGCTGATGGCGCGTGAGGACAATCAGTCGGCGACCGCGCCGGCTTCAGCCTGGCTCAACCGCATCACCAGCCGCGCGGACAAGGCCGCGTTCGTGCAGGACTGCATCGACTGCCATCAGGTGCCCGCCATCGAGCAGCGCAATTTCGCCGCGGCAATTGCCGATCAGCACGCCGCCGATCCCGCCGTGGCGCGCACCGAGAGCTGGAAGTACATCGTCAAGTACATGAACTATCTGTCGACCTGGGAGTTCTCGCGCGGCAGTCGTTCCAGCGGCGAGAAGATCGACGCGAACGCGGCGTACTCGGTGAAGAACGGCGATGAGGTCGTGAAGCTCATGACCACGTACCTGGCCGATCGGCTGGATCGCATGACGGGCTATCAGTGGGGCGCGCCGCTGCTGGCCAATGCCCGCACCGCGATCTGGGAATACGAGATTCCGCATCCCAATGCGATCCGCGAAGCCATGCTGCTGGGTAATCCGCGGCAGCTGTGGATCGCGGATGTCTCGGCCAATCGCATGTTCACGGTGGACATTGCCACCGGCAAGCGCGCCGTGCAGGAAGTGCCTTCGAAGGTGCTGATGAGTCCGCACTCCATGCATCGCGACCACGACGGCAACCTGTGGGTCACGCCGCTGTTCAACAGCGTGGTGGCCCATCGCAACCTCGGCACCGGGCAGTGGAAGACCTGGCGCCTGAAGACGCCCGATGGCAAGAGTCCCGGCATCCACGACCTGAGTTTCGGCGCCAATCACGAACTGCTGACCGACGAGAAGGGCCGCATCTGGTATTCGGACATCGGCAACAGCGCGGTCGGGTACTTCGACCCGAAGGATGGCGCCGCGCGCATCTGGACCGCGCCGCTGTCGACAGGTCGGCCAGGGCGCATCGCGCTGTATGGCCTGTCGATGACCAAGAATCGCAAGGAGGTGTGGTACAGCGAGCTGGGCAACGGCACCTTCGGCGGTTTCGACATCGACAGGCAGCAGTTCATTGGTCCCTTCCAGCTGCCGGATCCCAACGCCGGTCCGCGTCGCATCTCGATCGGTGACGACGATGTGCTGTACATGGCCTTGTACGGCACGGGGCAGATTGCCGAGTTCGACACGAAGACGCGCAAGATGATCGGCATCCACGATCTTCCGGATACAGGCAGCGCGCCCTACACGACGACGTGGGACCCGGTGCGCAAAGTGGTGTGGATCGGCACTTCCAATGGCGATGTGATCTATCGCTTCGATCCGCGCACCAAGAAGTGCACGGTGCTGCCGCTGCCGCGCGACCGCGCCTTCCTGCGGATGATCGACATCGATCCGAAGACCGGCGTGCTGGTCACTTCCTACGCCAACATCGTCGACATCGTGCAGGGGCCGCGCATGGCGCTGATCATCGACCCGGGCGATGACGTTTATCCCGAACGCTTCGGCATCCATGGCAATACGCCGCGAGCGGCGGTGGCGAAATGAGCGCGCGGAAGACGGTGACGCGGCGGATCGCCGCTAGCGTCGCGCTGGTGGCTGTATCCACGTTGCCCGCTCCCGCCGTGCGTGCCGCCGACGCCGCCGGGCCGAAACTGTTCGAAGACAAGCGTTGCTACATCTGCCACGAAATGGACAAGGTCTCGCTGGGCCCACCGCTGAAGGCCATCGCGGCGCGTCACGCCGCGCGGCGCGATGTCATGACCGAGGTGCTGGCGCACAAGATCGTGCACGGCGGTGGCGGCACCTGGGGCGTGGTGCCCATGGTGCCGAACCAGTGGGTATCGCTGGACGAGGCGCGGGTGCTGTCGGGCTGGATACTGGGCCTGAAATAGCGGCTTTTCGTGCTTGTGGGTCGGTACTGTATGGATGTACAGTATCGACATGGCCACCGATATCCCTGCCGGCGGGTTCAAGGGGCGCGGGGCGCTGAGCAATCCCCACAACCGCTTCGACCGGCAGAGCAGTGAGCGGGTCGATGACGGGTGGTATCAGGACGAGCCCGAGGCCAGCATCGCCACCGTGCTTCGGCCCGACGCCACGCGCGGCATCATCGCGCGCAACGATTCGCCTGACATTCCCTACGACCAGTCCATCAATCCCTATCGCGGCTGCGAGCATGGCTGCGTGTTCTGCTACGCGAGGCCCACACATGCCTTCCTGGGGTATTCGCCCGGTGTGGATTTCGAGACCAAGCTCACCTACAAGGCCGACGCCGCGACCTTGCTGCGCAAGGAACTGGCCAGGCCGGGCTATCGCTGCGGGCTCATCATGCTGGGTTCGAACACCGATCCCTACCAGCCGGTGGAGCGCAAGCTCGGTATCACCCGCGCCGTGCTCGAAGTGCTGGCCGAAACAAACCACCCCGTGGGCATCACCACGCGCAGCACCGCGGTGCTGCGCGATGTGGATCTGCTCGCCGCCATGGCGAAGCAGGGGCTTGCGCGGGTGTACATCAGCCTGACCACTTTCGACCCGGAGCTGAAGCGCAAGCTCGAACCGCGCGCGGCGGCGTCGGTGGCGCGACTGCAGGCCATGCGCCAGCTGGCCGATGCGGGCATTCCGGTGGGTGTCATGGCGGCGCCCATGATTCCCGCCGTGAACGACAGCGAACTGGAAGCCATTCTGGAGCGCTCTGCCGATGCGGGGGCCACACGGGCGAGCTACACACTGTTGCGGCTGCCCTATGAGGTGAAGGATCTGTTTCGGGAGTGGCTGGCACAGCACATGCCCGATCGCGCGGCGCATGTGATGTCGCTGATCCAGGGCGCGCGCGGCGGCAAGGACAACGATTCGACGTTCAAGCTGCGCATGTCAGGCACGGGCGCCTGGGCGCGCCTGCTGTCCGATCGCTACAAACTGGCTGTGCGCAAGCTGGGGCTGCGCAACGATCGCGATGTGCCGCTGCGCACCGACCTGTTCACGCCGCCGCGCGTGGATCGACCGCAGATGGATCTGGGCTTCTAGCGCCGGCACTTCCCGCGCTGCTAGGCTTGCGCGGATGTCCCATCGACGCTTCGCCCTGACGCTGCTGCTGGTGCTGACCCTGCTGTGGGTGCCGCTGGCCATCGCACCGCTGGACCGGCATGACTGGCTGCTGGAGAACGTGCTGCTGCTGGCGGCGCTGGCATTCCTGGCCGCCACGTTTCGCGCATTTCCGCTGTCGCGCATTTCGTATGCGCTGATCTTCATCTTTCTGTGCCTGCACACCGTCGGCGCGCACTACACCTACGCGCAAATGCCCTATGACGAATGGATGAAGCATCTGACCGGCCGCAGCTTCAACAGCCTGGTGGGCTGGGAGCGCAACAACTTCGATCGCATCGTGCATTTCAGCTATGGCCTGCTGCTGGCATATCCCATTCGCGAGATGTTTCTGCGCATCGGCAATGTGCGGGGCTTCTGGGGTTATTTCCTGCCGCTGGACCTGACCATGTCCACCTCGATGCTGTACGAGCTGATCGAATGGGCGGCGGCGGAATTCTTCGGCGGCGATCTGGGGATGGCCTATCTGGGCACGCAGGGCGATGTCTGGGATGCGCAGAAGGACATGGCGCTGGCCAGCCTCGGCGCGCTGATCGCCATGTGCGTGACGGCCGCGATCAACCTGCGGCTGCAGCGGGATTTCGCCGCGGAGTGGGTGGAGAGCCTGCGCATCAAGAACACCGGGCCGACGGGCGAGGTGGCCATCGCCGCGATGCTGAAGGAGCGAAGGCGGGCGGAACTTCATCGCCGCCGCTAAGCTTGGCGGCGGGACGACTGATTGTCTGGGAGAGATATGGACTTACGCCTGCTGAACGCCCGCGCCGTCGCGGCCCTCGCCATCTGCCTTTCGCTGATCGCCGCGGTATCGGCACAGGAAGCGCCGGCGTCGCCGCAGCCTGGCAAGGCCGTGGTGGTCGTGCTGGTGCGGGGCGGGTCTCCCTCACCCTTTCACATGGCCTATGACGAACAGTGGATATCGAGGCTGCCGACGGCCAGCTATTTCGCCTTTCCGGCCTGGCCAGGACGTCACCGGCTCGCGCCAGCCATCAAGATGGAACGGTTGGGGATAATTGATGGCGCCGACCTCAGCATGCAGGAATTCGACGTCAAGGCCGGGGAGATCTACTACATCGAGGGCGTCACGGGCTCGGGCAAACATCGCGGCAGAATCGGCCTGCAGATGATCAGCCAACAGGAGGCGTTGGCGAAGCTGGCCGGCATCACTGCGGTGCAGTGGCAGAAGGATCTACTCACGGGCACGCTGGCGGAAGTACATCCTCTCGGTGCGCGGGTTGGCCAGGGCGAGGTCTGTGGGCGCGCCGAATGGAATCCGGACCTGAACTCCGCGAAGGATCTGGGCGAGTCCATCCATCGCGGCGCCGCACTCAAAGGCACGATTCGTGTCCAAGATGATGCATTGGTGATGGAACTGGCTGCCGGTGTTGAGGAGCCCGAGCCCATGGGCCTGGTCATTCCTTACGCCGATATATCAACCGCGGTGGCCGACCATCGGCTGGCGCACTGGGTCGTGGCGATCACCCGCAAGAATGGCCACGTGGATTCCTTCTCGGTGACGACGGCTGGCGGTGGCCGCGTCGACGGCGGCCAGACCAAGGCCTGTGCCGCGCAGATCGCCGGCAAGCTGCAGGGTTGAGTCCTTGATCCGGCCAGCCCGATCCGAAGATGCCGCCCGGCTCTGCGACATCTACAACCATTACGTTCGCGAGACTGTCGTGACGTTTGAGGAGTCTGAAGTCCCGCCGAACGAGATGGCTCAGCGCATTGCCGACATCACCGCCGCGCGCTTGCCGTGGCTGGTCTGGGAAGAAAGCGGTGTCATTCTGGGTTACGCCTATGCCAGTGCCTGGAAGGTACGCGCTGCATATCGCCACTCGGTGGAGGCCAGCATCTATCTGCCGCCGCACGCAACGGGGCGCGGAATCGGATCAAGTCTCTACAGGGCGCTGATCGATGACGTGCGTCAACGTGGCGTCCATGCCGTGATTGGCGGAGCCGCGTTGCCTAATCCCGCCAGCGTCGCGCTGCACGAGAGACTGGGATTCGAGAAGGTCGCGCAGTTCAGGCAGGTTGGATTCAAGTTCGGAAAATGGGTCGACGTTGCGTATTGGCAGCTGCTTCTATCCTGACGCTTCTATTCTGACCATGCGCAGCCGCAGCGCGTTGCCGATGACTGAAACCGAACTCAGGCTCATGGCTGCCGCAGCCACAATGGGGCTGAGTAGAACCCCGAGCACGGGGTACAGCACACCGGCAGCCAGCGGAATGCCGAGCACGTTGTAGACGAAGGCCAGCACCAGGTTCTGGCGGACGTTGCGCATGGTGGCGCGGCTCAATACCCGCGCGCGGGCGATGCCCGCCAGGTCGCCTTTCACCAGTGTCACGCCCGCGCTTTGCATGGCGACATCGGTGCCGGTTCCCATGGCAATGCCCACGTCGGCCTCGGCCAGCGCGGGGGCATCGTTGATGCCATCGCCGGCCATGGCCACGACGTGGCCCTCGGCACGCAGCTTGCGCACGATGGCGTTCTTCTGTTCGGGCAGGACTTCGGCTTCGACCGAATCGATCTGCAACTTGCGCGCGACGGCGAGGGCCGTGGTGCGATTGTCACCGGTGAGCATCACGATGCGCACCCCATCGCGACGCAGCGTCTGCAATGCGGCGGAGGTGGTGGATTTGATGGGATCGGCCACGGCGATGATTCCGGCGGGCTGGCCGTCGATGGCCACAAACATCGCCGTTGCGCCATCGGCGCGCAGCTTGTCCGCCTCGCGCTCCAGGGCATCGGCACTGGCTCCCAACCCTTGCAGCAGCTTGCGGTTTCCCACGGCGACAGTTTTCCCATTCACCCGGCCGGTGACGCCTTTGCCCGTGATGGACTGGAATCCTTCGACGGCCGGGATCGGCATTTCTCGCTCACGCGCGGCGGCGACGACGGCGGCGGCGAGCGGATGTTCACTGGACTGTTCGAGCGCGGCGGCTGAAGACAACACGCCCGTTTCCTCGAAGCCGCCTGCCGGCATGATGGCAATGACACGCGGTCGACCTTCGGTCAGGGTGCCGGTCTTGTCGACGACGAGGGTATCGACCTTTTCCATGTGCTCCAGTGCTTCGGCATTCTTGATCAGCACGCCGGCCGTGGCGCCCTTGCCCACACCCACCATGATGGACATCGGTGTGGCCAGGCCGAGCGCGCAGGGGCAGGCGATGATGAGCACCGAGACC
>Ga0164241_10001485_pt1 | contig 28687 bp, 30 predicted proteins | sample OricomyardsoilBY_FD_108780 | JGI IMG/M metagenome (GOLD analysis project Ga0164241, IMG submission 108780) | Backyard soil microbial communities from Emeryville, California, USA - Original compost - Back yard soil (BY) | ecosystem: Environmental > Terrestrial > Soil > Unclassified | place: USA... | reverse complement strand
TCCGGCCGGATCTCTTTGGCTAGGGCCTTATAGAAATAGCTGAGGCTCCAGCCTCGAACGCCTCCGCTGCCCTCTCGTTTCAGCAATCGGAAGACAGCGTCGAGCACGTCCTTGCCTAGGCAAACACGACCGAAGTCGTCGGATATTTCGTCTTGCCTGGCCTTGACTTGCTCTTCCTGCTCTTTGCTCCATTCGAGCTCAGATGCCACCGAGGCAAGGGCTTGATCAGGCGTCGGCGTAGATTCTTCCCAAGCAGCTAAATGCAGGTCCGAGAAGTCGGCTAGGCGCAACTGATGTTGTTCCTTCCGCATCGAGACGGATGCTTTAAACGCTGCTCTGCGGACCATCGATAGAGGCAGCGCAAGCGCCGAGGCTCTAGTAACTATGTCGTCGGCGCCGGCATCCGAACCCACAAAGCGCTTTGCGAGGCGTCGGGCCGCTCCTAGATGTACCAGGTCGGCCTCCATGTCACAGGTCTCGGTGACCAGGAGATTTTTCGCGCTCTTCAAGTCGGCAGTCTTCCCGTAGCCGTCGCAGTCAACGAGATAGAGACAGTCGCAGCCCTCGATTGGGTTCTGCTCAAGGTGACGATGGAGTTGCTCGACTAAGTCTCGATTCCCGGCTGCGAACACCTGCTGCTGCCCGTGCGCGCATAAGTCTTCGAACAGCAGTTCATCGGCAGCGCCCTCAACGACTAGCATCGGCACGACGCTCAGACCGGTGCGCTTGCGAATTCGACGAACGATAAGGAGTAATTCGCCTGCTCGGTCGCTCGGCGTGGTTTGGCTGAGCAGACTCACTCTGCCAGGTCAAGCGACTGCTCGAGCTCATTGTGGCCTAGGAACACGCTCGGAGCGTGAGTCGCGATGATGAACTGAAGACGACGTTTTTCCGCCATCTCTAGAAATGCGGTCAGAAGTCCCTTCAGCCAAGTCACATGAAGCGACAGCTCTGGCTCATCGAGAAGTACCACTGAATTTGGGGCCGTCCCAAACAGCAGCTCGTAGGAAAGCGCCAGTAGCTGCTGCTCGCCCGAAGAGAGCTGGCTCGGAGTTATGGTGTCGCCGTTGTCCAGCCGGATGACGAGACCGCTGTCTTTGTTGAGCTCGACTTGCTTTCCTGAAAAGCGTCGGTTGAGGAATTCGGCAAAGAATTCGAGGTCAGTTCGAAGCACGGTGAGCTGCTCGAGGCGCTCTAGTGCTACTCGATATACCTCTCTTACTGCTAAGAGAATCTCGGTCTTGTGTCTTGGGTATTGGGCGAGCTGCTGTTCTGGATCCTCATAGAGAAGTCCAACTCGTGCGAGAGAGTCAGCCAAGTCGCGCACATCGCCCTGAAGACGATCGACATCCCGTGCAACCGCCTCCGCGCTTTCGGTGTCCGTCTGCATCGCTTGCACGATTTGGGCAGGGAGATTTCGCTCATGCTGTCGGGACTCCGCGGCGTATCTGGATAGCTGATGACGCATTCGGTCTCCGAGTTGATCCGCGTACTGCTCTACAACTGGAGTAGGCGTCTCCTCTGCGCCGCTTCGGGGGTCGGGTCGGAGACGATGCTCCAAGCGCCGCGCAGATATGTACTTCGTCGTGAGCCGACTGACAAAATCAACGACCCATTTCGGCGGGAGTATGTGCTCTAATTCTCCTCCTTCGGCGCGCATGGCTTGATGTCGAAGGAGGACCTGTTGGCTTCCCATCGACCCCGAGCGAAGTCTGAGATTTGCACGGCGAAATTGCTGCAGAGTTTGCGGATCAAATTGGGCAGCCGTCTCTCGGTCAAAGGTCCACGCTTCTCCTTGACTGCGAAGTTCCACTCCATCCTCGACATTGGTCGCTTTCAGGGTCGTTCCGTCGTGGAATGTGAGCGTGAGTGCCTCGAAAGGGAGTAAGGAAAGCTCGGTCCAGCGTTCCTTTGCGAGAAAGTCCGTCGCCCTGAGCAGGGTCGACTTCCCGCTGCCGTTTTCCCCCGTTAGGACGGTGGCGGTCGGATCGAGTCGAAGCCCAAAGGCACGATCCCCGAAGAGACCGGCGACGCGAAGTTCTACGAGAGGCCATAGGGGCGCAGCGACTGAAGCTTCTAAGTTCGCGACCACGGACGAAAGCTATACCAGGTTGTTACTGGAATAAAGACTCAAACGTTCCGGGCTGACTCACCGCCGGTTGAGAAGCTGCCTCGGCGGACCTATCGGCTTTCCGTAGCCGGGATCCATCAAAGGGGTGAGCAGTCCATCGAGGTGATCCTCAATTCGGGGTTTCGGCACGTCGCAGATGTAGCCGTCGACCCCGGCGGCGCGCGTCCGAGCTGTCTTTCTCGAGTTCCTTCACCCTCCACGCGGGTGGGGGGTCATGGCTTGACGGCGAGGCGCGGCAGGGTGCGGCTACCGGATCGAATCGGAGTCTGGGGTATCGCGATAGCGGTCGACCATCGCCTTCAGCTCCTCATCAGACATCAGCGAGTCGACGAGAAGCTCCTCGGGGTGATGCTCATTGTTCGATGGAACCCTGGCGGGCCGAGCTCCCGATCCGACTCCTCCCACTCAGCCTTGGTGACCGCGTCGGGTCGAAGGTAGAGCTGGATGTGGGAACCCTCGGTCGCTCCGAAGGCTTTCCTGAGTTCGCCCATCAGGGCTTTCAGTCGTCTCCACGCATCGACGCCGGCAGCGCCGATCAAGCCGCCGAAGAACGTCTTCGGTCCAATGTCGAGCATCACCGCCCAGATGCCGCCGCCTTGTGCCCCGAGCTCGGCGGTACACTCGCCCTCGAAGCCGGCCTCCCGGATCACCCTGCTGACCGCTGCGACCTGGTCCACCGTCGCGTCGCCGTTGATCATGGTTCGCGCTCTCACCATCCTCGAAGCGTAGTTCGCACTCCGGCGAAGTCGAAGGTATTGCGCTCGTCACAATTGCCTCCATGCCCACACTGGCTGACCTCATCTTCCCGGGCGGGGAGCCTCGCGATGGAAACATCCTGCGCCTTGAGTTGGTCGGAACCTGGGAGACGCAATTCCTCGGCCTCGGCCGCCTAACCGCCTTCTTAACGCCTCGGCTACTTGAAGAGGCTTACGCCGCCGACGACATGGGGCTATACGTCGTCTTCCTGCAGCGCCATCGGGTCGAGGTCGGTCTTAAGCTGATCCTCGAGCGCATGGGCACCACAGCAGTAGGGAGCCACAACATCGACACGCTCTGGAACCGATGCGATCAGGCATCCACCGAAGCCCACCTTTCATCGCAGTGGGACGCCTTCGATCGAGCCCAACAGGATTTCGTCTACCTGTTGGATCGGGTGGATCCAGGCGCGGCGACTTTTCGCTATCCCGTCGATTTAAAGAATCAGCCTTGGAAACGAGGGCAGGTCGACCTGGTGGAGCTAGAGAAGGCAGGCGCGGCGTTCCAAAATGACCTTTTGGCCTTGGTCCGCGAGGCTGCGGCAGCCGAGCCCATGCCGATCGCTGAAGAGGAAGCGACCGAGGTGGCGGAGGAGCTTCGTTCACTCGTCGGCAGATGTAGGAGTCTCATGCGAACCCACCGAGAAATCGCGGAGGACTTCTTTCAATAGATGGACGCGATGAGGGCGCTGAATCCGAGCTCGCGCAAAAGGCTTCCTGACCCGCGCCGCGCAGGTGTTCCCGAGTTTGAAGCGCTTGCGGAGGTCACTGAGCCACTGGCGTCGAGTGTCGAGGGTCTTCTCGAACGGGTGATCGACACCTACGAGGTTGAACTGGCGCCGCCGTCGGCGCCGCGACCGATTGACCCCGCGCCGCGACTCACTCCGTTTGATCCGCCCGCGAGGCAGGCAGAAGCCCGGAAAGCACAGATCGAATGGTTCGTCGATCACCTCGTTCGCGAGGTTCGCCCTCTCACCGAAGCCGTCGATGCCGTCTGCAGTCGATCGAAGTCTTGGGAGACCCCGGTCGCGCGTCAAATTCATCTGGACGTCACGCGATTTCGTTCGCGGCTGCTCCGTATTGGGACCACCTAGATACGCCATGCGGCAGAGCAGTGGCGTTCCGGCGACGGGCGACCTGGCGAGGAGCGCCACGCCAACGAGCGCTCGCCGCCGCATGTCCACTTGGTCCTCATGTAGGTGCGTCGTTCGCCCGGGGTGGCTGCGTGCCTTCTCGAGGAATGACCGAGGACGCGATTGGCGACCCGCTGAGGCCAACGCCTTCCCCGGGGTTATGGCTGCGCGCGAACAATCCGCGATCGTCAAACCCCCCCACGGGGTCAAGGGTCTGGAGTGTCGAGCAGATGCGCAAGTTCTCCGCCGCCGGCCGCGCGGAGCTCAGGGCTGGACCTGCGCCCTCCCGATCTCTGCAACACTGGTACCTGCCGCGCCAAAAAGCGCATCGACTCACCGCATGACTATGAGGCCATGGTGCTGACCCCGGTGTCGACCGGCCTTTGTCTCGGCGAGTCCGCATCCTGCGTCGATCGAGCGCAGCTGCCAACTCCGACCTTTGGGTGACGCCGCATATCCCTCTAGGATCTTCGCCGTATGGATCCCAAGCAAGCATCAGAATTCTGCCGTCAGCTGGACTCGATCGACGACCTAATCGACGAGATCAACAGCGATGGGTCGACTGTCATCGAAAGGCCTGGCGACATGGCGGCGGTGTTAGAGCGTCTTGCCTTGAAATTCGGTGAAGTCCGAGATGCGGCACCGACGCCCGAGTTGCTTGATGCATGCGAGGCTGCTCGCGAGATGCTCGACGGAACTGCCGTCAGGCTGCGTGAATTCCCTCCCGGTGCGAAAGTCGAGGAAGCTGCGGAGTTCTCCGGGCAGGCGCTTGAAAAGGTCCAAGAGTTTGCCCCCGCCGTTCTCGCGTTTCGTCACGAGCACTGCGAAGGGAACGCCGCCGCCTGAGGCGGCCCTCCTTTCGCGTACCGAGGATGGACCGCCTGCAGGAGATCGATGAGCTGTTGCTCGAGGCTCGCGAGCTCGACGCCAAGGCCGAGGGCATCCAAGGAGATCGTGAGCTGTCGGTCGGGCGCGAGCAGATCGATCAACTGGTTGACGCGTACAACCGGTGGTACGCGAGCGCGCTCGCCGTCCTACCGGAGGAGCAGCACGCCGAGTTCGAAGACCTCTACGAAGGCGGCACCTTCATAAAGCGGATTAAGTCCTTTCTCGCTGCGCCGGATGAGGTCAGCCCCGTCTTCGATCCCGCCGCCGAAAGCCCGTTGATCTCTTACTGGCTCCATCCCTATGAGACCACCTTCCACAGTTCGATCATGGAGCAGCGTCAAGCACTCGCGCTTGCAAGGCAGGCGATCAAGGCCTCCGAAGACGCCGCAGAGGTGAAATTGGTCGAACGAGTGGGGCGCGGACTTCCCCACCTGATCTCCTCGCTGGCGTCCCGAGGACGGAATCGAGACCCTCTCATCGTCGAGGACGAGTACGACGTCCAGTACCTGCTCCAGGGTTGCCTACGCGCCCTTTTCGACGATGTCCGTCCCGAGGATCCGAGTCCCAGTCGGGCGGGGGCATCCACGCGAATCGATTTTGTGTTGAAAGAGGAGCAGATCGTGGTCGAGGCAAAGATGACTCGGGATGGCTTGGGTGAACGTCAGATCGCAGACCAGCTAATTGACGACATAGAGCGCTACCGGTCTCATCCTGATTGCCGGACCCTGGTCGCGATCGTCTTCGATCCCGAGCGGCGGATGCCCAATCCGAGGGGGCTTGAGTCGGATCTCCGACGCGACGGCACCGACTTTCGCGTGCGCATCGTCGTTTGTAGTTGAGGCGGTTTAGGAGCCGTCCGGCTGATGAACCGCGAACAGGTCCTTCCGCTTGCTCCGACCTGGCGGTCTCATTTCGGTCGCATCTAGGCCGGAAGGTCAGCGATAGAGCCGAAGGTGGTCCTCCTTCTATCTGGAGAAACTTCGCTCCCATGCTGCCTGGTGATGGCTAGCAATATGGCTTAGCGTCGGCCCTCTGCGACATAGTCCGCGGCGGTCTTAGCGCGTTTTCGAGCCTTCACTGGCTCGGGCAGAAAGCGGGAGCCATCACCGGGGCGAACCTCGCCTTTAGCCACTAGAGCCGCGAGGTGCTTAGGCAGGGAACTATCTGGGCCGCGAGTCGCCATCACCCCCCATTCTTGCGCAGGATGTTCAGAGATCGGACTTTTGCGAATCCGGGTGCCGTTCGGCGTACGATTGTCCTTATGGCCGACAAGCGACAGAGCATCTCCGACTTCCTTGCTCTTGACGAACGGGAGGACATCAACCGGATTGCGGTTGCTCACGGAGCCCAAAACGTCCGCGTGTTCGGCTCGGTCCGCCGAGGCGAGGCGAACAGCTCCAGTGATCTCGACTTGCTGGTCGACATGTCGGAGGGCCGGAGCTTGTTCGATCTCGTCGCTCTTGGCGATGAGTTGCAAGAGGCTTTAGGCGTCGACGTCGACGTCGTTACGGAGGGAAGTCTTTCGCCATACCTCCGGGATCGGATCTTGGCCGAGGCGGTAGTGCTCTGAGGGACGAGCGGGTTTACCTGCTCCACATTCGCGACGCCATTGATCGGGCGCTCGCCTATACCGAATCGGGTCGAGAGGAGTTCTTTGCCGCTTCGATGATTCAGGACGCAGTTATGCGGAACCTGGAGATTGTCGGCGAGGCCGCGAAGCGGGTGCCACCGAGCTTGCGGGAGCGCGCGCCGGGAGTTCCATGGCGCGAGATGGCGGGAATGCGGGACAAGCTCGTCCACGACTACTTCGGCGTCGATCTCGATCTCGTCTGGGACGTTGTTGCCGCCGAGCTTCCTTCAGCGCGGACGCGAATCGTCGTTCTCTTAGAGGAACTCGAAGCCGACGACGATCCAGGCGCTGCCTGAAGGTCTCATTCCGGTCACATCCCCACCGCAATCCCGCTCCCCATGCGGACGACCTCCCTCCTTTCAAGCCGAAGGTCGCGGGTTCGACCCCGGTCGGGCGCATTTCCGCTTTCTCGCTCGGTTGAGCCGGTATCTGGCTCTGTCGAGCCAAATGTGAGGCGACCTCACCAGAACCCCATTCCGTGGCCCACCACGCTGCTCCGGGCCCTGCCGCTGGTTCGTGGCTACATTCTGCTACTTCGGGGACTAGCGGCCAGTTTTCGACCGAGCCCAGAGAGAACGTTCGGGTCGCCAGAAAGGACCTGTGCCACAGATAGGTTTCATGCAATGAATGAGGAGGCGCCCGACCCGCCCCTCAGCTTCGATCCTCTTCCTCTCATCGAGGGAGCCGAAGACAGTGGGACCAGCGGTTCATCGACGGCGAAGAAGGCGATGGCGATGCTCGTCAGCGGAGACCCCGCTTTTCGAAGCCCGACGAAAACCCAGCGCCGCAACCTTGCGATGGCATTCGCCGGCCAGGACAAGATCGTCTACGGCAGGGCTTTTGATGCCGTCAGGGTTCCTCCCGATAGCGATGTCGATCTCGACGATCTCACCTCCGTTGAGTCGGCGCTCGCAGGCCTGATCCTCTATGAGGTGAAGTCCACGAACAGCGCAAATGTTGGACCAGACTTCCAGCGCTATTTCTTCTCACTGACGACGGCTGAGCTGTTAGTCGCGCAAAGCCTGGGACCACAGTTTCGATTTCTCCTAATCCACACGCTGACTGGCGATCGCTTGGAACTCAGTCTTCAGGATCTCTTCAAACGAGCCCAGTCGATCTACCCAGGGTGGAGCGTGCGTTTCTAGGGCGCAGCGGCCGAATCGGAGCGAAGCGAGCCCCTTGACGGCGAACTCGGCCCCACGATGGTCGGCAGGAACTAGCGAAGCTCACCCGCCGACATACCTGCTCTCCTATGCCAGCGCCCAGTCAGGTTGCAGCCGCGCGTTGAGAACGCAGGTCGTCCCAGAGGCGCCGCAGTTCCCGCCGCTCGCCGCCGGCGAGCTGCTCACCACCCACCGCTGCCGTCGTCGCCATGTCGGCCGCGAGCATGTACAGGCCGATGGCGTTTCCCGCACCACCGAGATCATCGACCTTCCTCTGCACTGCCGCCCGCACTGGAGCGTAGGCCCAGGACTGTTCCTCCATCGTGTGGCGCATGATCCGACCAAGCCGAGCGCCGCTGGTCGCGTGATCGATCCCTTCTGCGAACCGGATGGACGCCGGGGTCAACTCGGCAGCCTCGGCGATCACCTGGGCGACGGTCATGCAGCCAGTCTGTCGACACCATCGGCGGTCGCCGAGCGGCTGGGCGACACGAAGGCGCCGACCTCTACCACGCGTTCAAGTCGCAGAGGAACGAGGTCAGATCAGGGTCGGGAGCTGGCCTGGGGACCACACAGACGGTCAGCCATTGACGATGGATTTCAATCTGGGCGTGTGGGCACGTCCCCCGAGAATGGCAATCGGCTGCGATCCTGCATCAGGAGGCTGAGCCCTGAGGAAGACTGGGGGATCAAGGAGGACTTCAAGGCGGCGAGGTAATTGACGCTGTGGCTCCCATTCTTGATTCTCACCGTGAGAAGAATTTCGAATCGCGCCGACAAGGGCTTCGACGCCTGGAGACCGATGTCTCTGAGTCACATCACCCTCCTAGTTTGGATTGCTCACAGCCGTCTGTCCCCGTCCTTTCAATCGCTGGTCTTCGACCACCAGTTCGGCGGGGAACTCGAGGAGCGCGTAGAGGTGGCGCTTCAGTTCTTCGAGATCCATGAACCCATCGAGTCCGTCGCCAACGTATTCGGAGAAGAGGGCATGATTGGAGCTTGAGTTGCGGACCGCCTCGCCGATGTCACCGCCAACGCCAATGCTCAGCGCTCCGTGGCGATAGCGGACATAGATCGCTCTCCCGTCCTCGAGGTTTCCCTCCCACTGGGATGGGCAGGCGATGGAGGTCGACTTCAGGGCGATCACCTTTAGCCGCCCACCCGCTTCCGCGGGGGCGATGTGGAGCGCCCCGCCGGCACGCCGCCGTAAGACGACGTAGTCACCCTCGATATCACCGCTGAGCCTGACCCGCGCCCGCTCGCTTATGCCGATCATGGATGCAGACAATAGCTTTCATATCGGACGTCCCGATGTGTCCGCTGCTACCCGGTCGCCCGCGGGAAGGCGCGGGCCAGGAGCTCCACGACTTCGCGGCGCGACTCCTCGGTCAGCGCGCCTGGCGAGTTCAGGCATTTCGACAATTTGCGCGGATAGAACAGCTGCAGCCCATTGATGCTCAGCGTCTTGAATAGGGGGAGGCTGCTGCCGCCGGCTTGTCCTTTGGGGTTGAGGAAGCAGAAGCAGGCTTGGACCGGCATCTGTGGGAACGTCTCGGCGAGTGCCGAGCGAACCGCGTCTCGTTGGCGCAGTAGCCCATCGACCAGCTTCGTCTTATTTCGGCCTGCGATGAAGAGACTGGGTTCGCCGAACGGGCTGCGGACCTCGATCTTGCCTTTGTAGCGCTTGGCGTCGACCACGAGGACGCCTGAAGGGCCGACGGCTATGTGGTCGATGTTCGTGCGGCGGCCGGGAATGCGACGGTCGTGGAGGACGATGACCCCGGGGCAGGTCTTCGCCAGATGGGCCGCGAGCATTTCCTCGCCGGCAGCGCCGGTCTCCCAGGCGGCCTCGCTCGTCGGTGCGGACTGGACGCGCAGCAGGAGCTTGCCAAGATGGGGGTGAAGCTCGCGAGTCTTCGCTTCTCGCCTCGCTCGTCGCCGTTCGTGCTCCCGCTTCGCGCTGCCTCCCGGAGTTCCCAGGTCGATTTCGGGATCCGGGGCCATCGCAGCAGTGATCGGCTGGTGTCTGGACGGTCTAAAGCCAGCCGCTCATTTGCAGCAAGTTTTCCTCCAGCTACAAGACAACTTGCGTCTCCCATGGCTAGACCCAAATTTTCACCGATATATTTGCGTCAGTGGATACCGCTGCGCTTCAGATAAGCCCTATCGGTCGTCTTATCCCGATTGTCGGGCCAGATCCTGTCACGCACGAGATGGTCGAAGGCAAGGCGTTTCTTCCCGATTCCCTCCCCCGCGAGCTTGTGCTCTCGACCACCACTTGGACCACGGTCAATGCGGCGACCGCGGCACTCGCCCGACTCGATGGGGCGGCACGCCTTATTCCAGAGCCGTCACTGCTGCGCAGGCCGACGCTCCGTCGGGAGGCGCAAAGCACGAGTGCGTTGGAGGGGACGTACGCGCCGTTCACCGAGGTTCTCGCTGCGGAGGGGGATGACCAGCAGCAACTGACGGCCGAGGTTCGTGAGGTCCTCAACTTCGAGCAGATGGCTGAGCTCGCGTTCTCCTGGCCCGAGGACCGTCGTCTCACGATCGGCATGCTTGACGAACTGCAGAAGACACTTGTGCGAGGCACGGCTGGAGAGCTATCGGATGCCGGTCGGCTGCGGGACCGCATCGTCGTGATTGGCGCCCCCGGTGCCGGGTTCGATGAGGCTCGATTCGTGCCACCGCCGCCGGGAGATCAGTTGCGTGCGGGAGTAGAAGACTTGCTCAACTGGGTGGCCTCGCCGCCAGACTTGCCGACTGTAATTCTCGCTGCGCTGGCGCATTACCAGTTCGAGTCCCTTCATCCCTACTCCGATGGAAACGGCCGGCTGGGCCGGCTCTTGGTGATCATCCAACTTCTTCGGGGAGCGGTAATTCGGGAGCCGCTGTTGGTGGTCTCGCCTTGGTTCGAGCGGCGACGCGATTACTACCAAGATGATTTGCTTGAACTCAGCTGCAGGGGGGATTGGGATCGATGGGTCAGCTTCTTCGCAGAGGGTGTAGCTGCCTCGGCCGTTGACTCCCAGCGGAAGGTCGAGCGCCTGGTTGCTCTGCAGGATGAGCTTCGGAATCGAGTTCAGCGGGCCAATAAACGAGGTTCTGCCGAGCGACTGGCTGCCGATCTAGTCGGTCATCCTTATGTCGACCGCCCCTGGGTCGCCACTCGCTTGGGCCTGTCGGGTCAGGGAGCCCAAAATGCAATCAACACGCTCCTCGGACTCGGTGTCTTGGAGCCGGCCGGCATCCGTCCCTCCAGCAACGCCCGCATTTATGTTGCGCGCGAGGTTGTGGATGTTGCGTCGTCGTGACCAAGGCGCAGCCTCATCCAAGAACGGCGCCAGGTCCGCGGGCTCGGTAGGTGCGTCCGGCCGGGCCTGCTCCAGCGCTGGTTTGAGCTTCTCGAGCAACCGATCGCGGTCGTAGCGCTCACCGATGATTGCCGGCTCCGGCTCATCTGGGAGACGTCCAGGTCTTACCTGAAGTGCTTCGCATGCTTCGGCGGTGCTCAGCATCAGCAGCTGAGTATCGATCGTCGCCATTGGTCGAGCGTAGTGCGTATGCCTCGGGTCAGGACGCGATCCGGCGAGCTCCTTGGAGACCGTTCTCGACCTTGGCCAGGACCGAGGACAGATCCTCTCGCCCTTTGAGGTCGATCGGGGAAACCGCTTCGGTTTTTCCCTTCAGGTTCAGCACCGACTCAGCCGCCAGGCTCAGCACCTTTCCGGGCTGACGCGCTCCGCTTGCGCCTGGCGTAGCCGGCACGGTCGAACTCCCCGGCGAAAATTGCCGTCAGCTCGCCGGTGTGCGTCCCGTCCATCTCGCGGCGGACGACGAGCACCCGGATTATCTCCGTGCCGGGGGCGACGGCGAATGCCTCCTTGACGGTTGCCAGCACGTTGCTCCCGAGTGCATCGAGATAAAGGGAGTTGATCTCGGTTTTCGTTCTTTTCTTGAGCGTGCGCTTCCCGGTCGGCGTATGGGCGGGCTTGCGCTCGGGGATGATTTCCTCCGGAGCCGCGAACTGCATTGCCACCATCACCCGGTCGCCATCGCAGTCGACCACAGTTGCCGGTGCTTCGTTATCGGCAAGGGCCTGCTCGAGGACGCCGAGGGTTACCGCGGGATCGTTGGCGTTCAATCGGCGCCATTCGTCGTCGAGGGCGCTCTGTTCCGACGCGCGCTCCTCAGCACGTCGTTTCTTCTCGGCCGCGATCGCCAGGACGATTTCGTCGGCGACGCGACTGCGCGTCGTCTGCAGCTGACTCCACAAGCCGTCAAGGCGTCTCTGCTCGCGTTCGCACTCTTCCGAGCGGAGTTTCGTCTCCGCCTCCGCGGCGATCTCGGCCTTCGCGTCGGCAGCACGAGCCGCGGCGATCTGCTCGCGGATGCTCCAGAAGGGGATGTCGGCTCGCGCGCGCCTCCGGTGCTCGCGCATCAGTTCATAGCGGTCGATCGGTTCGGGATCGGCGGCAACGGGAGGGACCTCACCGCCACCGGCGGCCGCGGCGAGCTCCGCTATCCCGGCCGCGGTCTCGAGCGCCGCCTGGATTGGACCCGGATCGAGGTCGCCGGGCGGCGGCAGAATAGTTCGCTCCGCCTCGGGGAATGCGGTGTCATGCATCGATACGAGCGTCCTTTCGAGAGCGGCGACCCGGTCGATGTCCGCCTCGCGAGCAGCGGCTTTCGCTCTTCGTTCGCGGGCCACGATCGAGCCTTTACTCGCCCCGCTGGAGAAGCTCTTCCTCATCGACTACTCACACCCGATCCCGTTGCTGTTGGCATCGAGCCCGTAGACGTCTTCGCCGACCACGGAGACCGAGGAATAGACGTAGTTAGGGCCGTCGCCGCTCCCCCCGGCACAGTCGTAATCGCCGATCCCTGGGGTTAAGCATTCGCCTTCGTAGTTGGAGTCGCAGCCTGCTAGTTCTGCGCTTTCTTCTTCGGCTTCCTCGAATTCGCGCTGTTCCTCTTCGGCTTGCCTTTCCGCTTCGCGTTCTTCCCTTTCGCGCTCCCGCGCTTCTCGCTTTTCGACTACCAGCAGCCGCCGGGTGAAAATGCGTGCGTCGCCTTCGGCATCGGCCAGGCGGTCCCCGGCCTTCGTGAGTTCGCGTCTGATGGCACGCAGGTCAGCCTGCCTCTGTCGAACTGAGATGAGGAGTGGCGCCACCCTTTCTTCGAGGCCGGCCGCGGCGTCTTCCGCAGCGGCCAGGGCTCCGCTGGATGGCTCCCTGTCCTCAGCCTGTTCGCGAGTCCTCGGGGCGATCTCTTCGCTCTCCGCTTCGCCGGTAAAGATCGCCGAGCCGAGGCCGAGGAGGAAGAAGAAGGCAAAGAGTGCGGCAATCATCTGAGTTGCGCGCACGGGCAGTCGCTCGCGCCCCAGAACTGACTTCGCCCGCCCTCGCTGGACTTCCGCAGAGTGGCGAGCGAGCAGGAAGGCCACCGGAAGCATGAATCCAAGGCTCAGGATCGCTACGCCGATCGCCCCTGCAACCCCCGCAGCGGAGCTGATCGCGGTCCCGACGGAGATGGTCACGAAGCCGCCACCGAGGCAAAGCCCGATCGCCTGGCCGAGCTGGATCCTGGCCAGGTACGCCACCGCTGCCGAGGCACGGAACCAGCCCCATGCGAGCGCGATGAACGCGACGATCAGCGCTGCGATGGCGAACCCGGCTCCTGCGCGGACTTCCCCCTCGCGCTCTTCGGTGGCGTCTCTGTGTTCTTCTTCGATCCGCTTCACGGTTGCAACCGCACGCAGATGAGTGCGGCGGAGCGAGGCCTTGGTCGTGGCCACGCGCTCAGCCGCTCGTTCGGCCTCCGACCGAACCGGGGCGGCCTCTCTCTGGGCGGCCTCGAGCTTCGCTGCAGCGGGCCCCATCGCAGCTTCAAGGTCGGTCACCTCAGTCTTGGCTGCCGTCGCTCTTGCCTGCGCATCGACCAGGCCCGCTTCCGGATCCTGTGCTGTCGCGCTGCCGTTAAGGAGCAGCAGCAGGCATGCGGCCAGGCCGCACGCTTTCACCAGCCGTCGATGTCTCCCCAGGGCCTTCAAGACTGTTCAGCTCCCCCGATTCTTCAGGAGCGTGGCCGCAATCTAACGAGTTTCAGTAGTCACCGATACTGATGAGTACCGAAAGCGTCATAGGGCTTGGAAGCCCGAAGGGAGGGGATTCGGCTACGCCGCCTTGCGCACGTTGGCGGTGGGGATGAGGGCCGTGATCCTGGTGATGGTCATTGAGCTCCTCGGGCTGGTGGGGGGTTTCGCCGGGAGGCGCAGATCCGAACCCGGGGCAAGCAAAGTCTATTTAATAAAGGCGAGCTGCTCCAGAGTGCCTTGGACTCGGATTCGGAAAACGCGGAGGTGTTCGGGGTTCTTGCCCACCCGACGACCGTGCACGTTCTGTCCGTGCTCTCCGAGCGCAGCGCCACAGCGGGGGAGCTGGCGGCCGAACTGGATTGCCCGCTGCGCCATGTGAGCGCCCACCTGGCCAAGCTCGAAGAGCTCGGGTTGGTCATCGAGGTCGCTGGAGAGGGCGGGAAGGGCGGTTCGGCGGGCAAGCGCTATCGCAGTCGCAAGCTGGCCTGGATCGACCGGGAAGCCTGGGAGGAGGCCGATCGAGCCGAGCGGCCGGGCGTCACCGCGGCGATTCTCGGGCTGGTCGAGAAGGACCTCGCCGAGGCGGTGGCCGCGGGCACCCTCGACGGGGACGAAAACCACATCAGCCGCACGCCGCTGCTTCTCGACGCGGAAGGCTACGAGGAGCTGGTCGGCGTTCTGGACTCCGCCCTGGAGGCGATAGTCGAGGTTCAGGAGCGGGCGAAGGGGCGCATCGAGGACGAGGACGAGGCCTTCTTGACCGTCGTCCACCTGCTCCAGTGCGACCTGCCGCCACTCAGCCCAGACCGGCCCTGACCAATCGCTTCGTCCACCGGCGCGACCGGATGCTCATCATCCGCCCGGCCGACAGCCGGACCCCTCTGGCCAATAGCGGCGCCGGGTCGAGCTGGCTCGGGCAGCCGCGAATGTCCACCCACTTCAGCTGCGGCAGCTCGTAGAGGGGCTCCAGCGAGCGCACGCTGTGGCAGCCTTCGAGGTCAATTCGCCTGAGGGACGGGTGGCCAGCGAGGAACTCGAGCGAGCGCAGGTTGGAGCAGTCGGCCAGGGAGAGTTCCTCCAGCCTCTCCAGCGAGCGCAGCGACGGGAGCGATTCGAGGTCGCATTTCTCCAGCTTCAGCCGGCGGAGGCGAGAGAGCGAGGTCACCGACTCGAATGACACGATCGGCGCTTGGGCGATCGTCAGCTCGGTCAGGCCGGATGGCAGGGCGAACCGGTCGAGATCGTCGAGGGAAGTGCGCTGGATCCGCAGCTCCGCGAGGGCGTTCAGGCTCCGCAGAGGAGAGAGGTCGTCGATGCTGTGGCAGGCGGTCAGAGAGAGTTTTTGCAGATGGGCCGCTGAGGCCAGCGCGGCTATGTCTCTCAAGCCCCTGAGATTCGAGATCTGCGCTTCGACCAGGTTGGTGCATCTGGCGAGCAACTCCAGGTCCGAGTGGGGCAGTCCGAGGAGCGTCGCCCTATGCAGCGAGGGCGGAAACTGCACTGCCTCGGAGAGCTTCAAGGCGGCGGAAAGCCGGATGGTCCGCAGGGCTGGGAGGGTGCTCAGCCCCGGCAGCTCCCGCAGCGCCTTGCTGTTGATCATGTGCAGGCTCTCGAGCGAGTCGAGACCGTCGAGGTCGATTCGCTCTAGCGCGGAGCAGTTAAGGCACGACAGGCGCCGGAGCTCCCTCCCGCCGCCGTCCGGCCAGCACAGGTCGGTCAGGGTGCTGCTGCGGGCGAGTTCGAGGTTGCGCAGGGTCGGCACCTCCCGCAGCGCCTCCCAGTCCCACTCGTCGCCTTGGCGGTGCAGTTGGGCCATGCAGCTGAGGTCGGTCAGGTGCTGGAGGTGGCGGATCGATCTCAGCTGCTCCGGGTCGTTGACGGCCAGCTGGCCCCGCTCCAGCGGCGAGCGCGCTAGCACCCGCTGGGCGTATTCCTCCGTTGGGAAGGAGTCCCACGCCTTGAGCAGCTCGCGGGCCATCGTCACCCGCCTGTCGCCACCGACCTTCTCGAGGGTGGCCATCGCGCCGGGGCCGCCGATCAGGCCAAGGGCGCGCACGGTCGGAGCCGCCGTCGCGACGGGCCCGCCGGCCGCCGAGGCCAGCATCGGCACGGCGACTTCGCCGGCGGAGGCGATCGCCTTGGCTTCGGACATCGACCGGGGTGGGATCAGTCCCTCGAGCACCCCGGCGATGTCCTCCTGCAGCCCCTTCGGCAGCACCGGGGTCGTCTCCAGGCAGGCGACGGCGAGCAGCTGCAGCCGGTGGCGGTACTGCTTCTCCTCCTCGGCCCGGCTCAGCAGCGAGCTGATCAGCTCCTGGCCGATCTCGGCAGTGCCGAGCCCCGCGGCCAGCACGACCACCCCCTGCCACTGATCCCCGGCCGCGCGCTCGACCAGCAGGCCGACCGAGCGGTCGTCGACGATCTTCTTCGCCGCCAGGTACTCCTGGAAGGTGCGATGGATGAAGTCGATCCGGCCCTCGACCGGCTCCCGGATCAGCCCGCTGCGCAGCAGCAGCAGCTTCAGCACTTCGCCGGGGGACCCCTTCAGGTGCGGCATCGCCTCGATCTTCTCGTCGAGCAGATGTTCGACGTCCTCGGTCCTGGCGTCGGAGAAGCCGTTGATCAGCAGCCAGAAGGCGATGTCCTGGAGCAGGACTTCCTTCTGCTGGCGGGTGATCTGCAGGTCCTCGACCCCCACCGCCCGCTGTGTGTCGCGCCGCTCCAGGAGCATCTCCAGGCCGAGCCGGTAGAGCTCGATCCGGTCGCGCGGGAGCCGTCCCTTCCAGTCGCGGTTGAGGGCACACAGCATCGCGCAGAGCAGCGGGCTCGTCGCCAGGTTGCGGATCTGGGGGTTGAGCCGCATCGTCGCCTGCAGGCGCGTCGCCATCGCCTCCAGCTCGGCGGCGTCGTCGGTGTTGGCGTTGACCTTGGCGGCCTCGTACCAGTGTTCGATGAAGGCGTCGATCGAGCCGACGTCCATCGGCTCGAGAAAGGAGGAGGAGAAGCTCGCCTCGTCCAGCCAGTCCTCGGCGACCGCCGGGGGGCGGCTGGTGACGACGTAGCGCGCCTCGGGGTAGGCCTCGACCAGATCCCGCAGCCACTCCGCCGCCCTCGCGCGTTCGTCTTCGCGCAGCTCGTCGACGCCGTCGATCAGGACCAGCGCTCTGCCCTGCTCCATCTGGTCGATTGCCCAGCCGGGCGGCGCCCGCTCCCCCAGGCTGGCGTTGAGCGCGGCCGGGAAGTCGGACGGCTGTGGCAGCTCGGCACCGACGAACCGGCGCAGGCGGATGAAGAACGGCACCGTGTCCTCCCACTCCGCGAGGCTCTCTCCGAGGTCCCGGCGAACGCTCGAGACCGCCAGCCACTGCAGCAGGGTCGTCTTGCCCGAGCCCGCCTCGCCGCGGATCAGGTGTCTCCTTCCCCGCGAGAGGACCTTTTCGATCGCAAGCTCGAGCCGGTCTTCGTCGCCCTCCGCCTGCTGCGGCGACTCCTTCTCTGGAGCCCCCGCGCCGGTGCTTGCCGTCAGCCCGATGTAGGCGACGCTGAGCGCGTAGCGCTGATTGACCTCGCTGGTGCGCACCCCGAAGAGTTCGAGCCGATCCAGCTTGCGGGCCACCTCGCGCCGGTACTGGGCCTCGAAGCGGCTCGGGTCTCCGGGCCCGCCGAAGCCGGTGTCGTCCGGGAGCCGCTCGAGCACTTCTTCGACCAGGGCGATCAGCGTGCTCTCGCGCTCCAGCAGCACCTGCGTCGCCCGCGACTGGAACTGCGGCAGCGTGCTGACGACCTCGACGATGTAGTTCGCCGCCTCCCGCATGGTGAAGTCGTAGATCGCGGTGCCCGCTTCCGAGAGGTGGCTTTCCGCCACCGCGTCCGGTTTCCCGGTCCGCAGCGCCGCCTCCAGCCGCAGCGGTTCCAGGTCGGTCGCGAACAGGACCGAGTCGTCGAGGCGGGCGGCGTCGATCGTCTCCCCGGCGGCGATCGCGGCCGCCGTGACCTCGCCGGGGTCGACCTCGCGGAACTCCGCTTCCATGAACGGGGCCAGCTTGCCCGCGACCTCCTCGGCGACGCGCTCGAAGCTGCGCTCGATGCTGCGCCTCTGGAGGAAGTTGCGGGTGCCGCGGTCGGCGAGCTCGGCCAGCGAGAGGCCGGCGCACTGGGCGATCTCGCGGTCGCGCAACCAGATCTTGAGCAGGGAACGGGCGACGGCGCCGCCGAGGCTCAGGGTCAGCGTCTCGATCACCGCAGCTCCCCCCGCCGGCAATTGAGTGGACGACCCCCCATTGATCCGGAAATCTATTAGTTATCAGGCCGTCTCCGAACGGGACGGCCCCCGGCCCAGGAGCGGAACGAGGGAAGTCGACCTCCGCGCCGAAAGCTGTCGCCGATGGACGGCATCCACCTGGACAGGCTCGAACATCTCGCGGAAGTACTGGCGCTCGCCTTCTACATCCTCATGTTCACCGCGTTCGTCACCGCTCTCGCCGGTTCGACGGGGTCGGGCTTCCTGGTGTTGATCCTCGGATCCTGCGCCCACATCGGCCGCGCGGCGATCGAGGAATTCGCCGAGCGCGAGCGCGGAGGGCACGCGCCGGGCGCGGCCGCGCGCCGCCTCCAGAGCTAGGCGCGGCGGGCTTCGACGCGCGGCAGCCGCGCGCACCAGAGGGCGAAGAGGGCGACGGCGAGAACGGCGCCGGCCCAGTGGATGCCGATGAGGACGGCGATCAGGCTGGGGAGCCCGGCGAGCACGGCGCCGAGCAGGGTCGGGCCGAGGGGTAGGGAGAGCATCCGCGCGGTGAAGGCGGCGCAGAGCATCCAGGCACCTGGGCCGGAGAGCCAACCCCAGTTCTCGAAGAAGCTGTGGGGGAGCGTCAGGCCAAGGGCCAGTGAGAGGACTGCGACGGCGGCGAGCTGCAGCAGAGCGGCACGCCAGAGGATTCCGGTGTCCATCGGCCGCTGACCATAGCCGCCGCTCGGCGTGGAGCTAGTCGACGATGACCTTGCCGTGCATCGAGGGGTGGATCATGCAGTGGTAGGCGAAGGTCCCCTTCTTCGCGAAGCGGACGGTGGCGGACTTGCCGGGCTTGATCGCCTGGGTGTCGAAGCTGCCTTCGCGGGTCGCCGTGTGCTTCACCGGGCTGGTGTTGTCGAAGGTGACCGTGGAGCCCTTGGCGACGGTCACCGTCGCCGGCCTGAAGGCGAAGTTGACGATCGCGACCCGCTTCGTCGCGCTCGCCCCCGCGGTCTCCCCGGCCGCGCTGCTGCCGCTCGTGAGCGCGACCGGCAGCAGCACCGCCAGGGTCGTCGCCGCTGCCACTACCCACCGTCCGCGCCGGTTCTCTCGAGCGATCATTGCCAGGGATACGGAGCCACCGCCGCCGAGGTTCAACGGAAACGAGCCATAATGAAAACGCTGGGGCGGTTAGCTCAGTTGGGAGAGCACTTCCCTTACAAGGAAGGGGTCACTGGTTCGAGCCCAGTACCGCCCACTACCTAGGCTCGATCAGGAGCGCCTCGGCGACCGCTGCGATCTCGCCGTCGGGGGTGAGGACGGCGGACCCGGCCAGGCGCTTGCGGCCGGAGATCGAGATCGGCCAGGCGATGACGACGTGCTCCTCGCCCGCGCGGATCGGCGCCCGCAGCTCGGCGCTCTGGCGGACTAGCATGCTCAGGGTCAGCTCTCCCTCCAGGTGGAGGGCGAAGTAGGTCGGGCAGTCGAGCGTGGCCCAGACGAACTCCGGCCGCACCGTGCCGTCGTCGCCGGCGGTCCAGGCGGGTGGGGTCCAGGGCGAGGCGACGAGGTCGCGGCCCTCGACCTGGCCGGCGAAGACGCCGAAGCTGTCCTCCCGTGCGGGGCCGCAGACGAAGCAGCTGCTGAAGACGCCGTCGCTGGAGGCGCGGTAGCGCTCGGAGGCGCTGCGGGCCTGCTCGAGGTTGACCGGGTCCGGCACCGCGAGGTCGAGTCCGGGCAGCGCGCGGGCCTCTGCGACCAGCGTCTCCCCGTCGAGGACGCGCAGCAGGGCGCCGTCGCGGACGAGGCCGAGCGGCACGTCCAGCGGCACCGGGCTGCGCAGGTTGACCTCGGCCGGTTCCTCCAGGTGCGCCGCGACGATGCCGCTGGCGTAGCCGCCGTTGCCGCTATCCCGCGGCCCGTTGAAGCGGGCGGGAATGACGATCGTCTCCATGCGCACCTCTATTGAAGCGCGAAGACGACGCGGACGGTGGCCGTCACCGTCGAGGTGCCGGGCTTGACCGGCGGCGGGGCGGCGCAGCGGCCGCTGCGCTTGGTGGTCACCGGGCTCGTGGTCGCCGTCGGCGCCGAGGCGGCGCAGTCGGTGGCCGGGGCGGACTTGGCCTCGAACTCGGGCGTCAGCACGGGGCCGCTGCCTTCGTCGATCGTCAGTGCCGGGCCGAGGCTGGCGCCCGCCCGGGTCGCGAGAGCGGTCGCCCGCAGCTTGGCCTTGTCGAAGGCTGCGGCAAGGGCTTCGGCGAAGGCGGCTTCGGAGTCGCCGACGAAGAAGTTGGGACCGCTGACCCCGGTCGCCCCGGCCGCGATCGCGGCGCTGACGAGTTCGCCGGCCTTGTCGGGCTGGTGCAGGGTGACGCCGACGCCCTCGCCGGCGCGGTAGACGACGCGCTCGCCGCGGCGGGCTTTGCGGACTGAGATCCGCCCGGTGACGACGTCGCCGGGGCCCACGCCGGGGATCCTCTGGACCGCGGCGATGACCCCGCGCAGGCCGCTGGAGACCGCGCGCAGCGCCGCACCCCGGCTGCGCCGTTCGCGGCTGACCGAGAAGCCGAGGCTGGCGCTGTCGTTGGGCACCTTCAGGGTGGCGTCGGCGCTGACCGTGACGGTGCGTTCGATCGCCGCCCCGGCGCTCGCCGGCGCCAGCAGCGCCAGGGCCAGGAGGGCGAGCAGCAGCGAGTTCCGCCGTGGTGCGTTCATGCGGGCAGGCTACCCGCGAGGGGCCGGGATCAACCCGCCGCGGGCAGCTCCGGCGTCGCGGTGCCGCCGCGTCGGTGCTCGCTCTTGGTGACGACGTCGAAGAAGACGCTGTTGCGGCCGCGGCGCAGCTGCCGCGGGAAGGCGCGGCGAGCGCGGCGGTGGGCTGCGGTCAGGGACTGGAAGGCGGCCTCGTGGGCGCGGCTCCAGCCGATGCCGAAGATCTCCCGCACCCGTGGCGGCAGCGTGCCCTTGACGATCAGGTTCTGGGCGGCGAGGTTGGCGCGGCCCGGCAGCGGCACCGGCTGTTCGAAGGCGACCAGCGGCGCCATCTCCAGCGCGTGCGGGGTCGCGCAGAGGTCGGGCGAGTCCAGTCGCTCTCGGAACCAGGCGCGGAACTCGCGGTGGCTGCCCGGGACCGCGGCGGCGGGGAGGCCGAAGAGCTCGCCGAAACGGACGTAGTCCTGCCACAGCATCTCCAGCTCCCCGGGCTTCAGCGGCCCCACCATCGCCTCGTACATCGCCCGGCCGGAGTCGGCGATCACCGCCAGCGTCCACAGCATCAGCTCCGGGTCGAAGGCCGAGTAGGCGGCGCCGGCCGGGTGGGCACCGGCGGCCTCGGGCAGCGTGCCCTCGATCCGCGCGTGCAGCCGGTGCACGGCGGCGAGCGCCTCGTCGGCTTCCTCGCGGGTGCCGAGGAAGACCGTCTCCTGGATCTTGGCGGTGCGGGCGAGCCGCGTGAACGGCCACTCGCCCGACTTAGTGCTGAGCATCGTGCCGGTGTAGGTGAGCGGCTCCAGCGCCCCGATCAGCAGCGCCCGCTGGCCGTAGAGCAGGCCGACCGAGCGCTCGCCGTGCACCCGCCTGGCCAGCGAGCGACCAGGGGGGAAGTAGTAGGACTCTTCACTCATCTGGCCATCCGGCCAGAAATGCTACTCGCGGTGTTCCCGCGCCATGGCGACCAGGGCGGCGCCGGAACCGCGCGACGCGGCCAGCCGGCGCAGCTCGTGGGCGGCGAAGATCTCATCCAGTTCCTCGCGGGTCAGGGTCTCGCGCTCGAGCGCGTTGGCGGCGAGCGCGTCGAGGCACTCGCGGTTGGCGGCGAGCAGCGCCCGCGCCCGCCGGTAGGCCTCGCGAGCCAGCGTCATCGCCGCGACGTCGACGTCGCGGCGGGTCTGGTCGGAGACCGAGTAGTCGCCGGTCGGCATCGCGATCGGCGGCGGCCCGTCGTGGTCGAGCGCGACCCCCATCCCGAACTCCCCGACCATCTGCTTGCAGACCAGGTGCACCCGGTTGAGGTCGTCGACCGCGCCCGAGTAGGACTCGCCCATCACCTCCTCCTCGGCGGCGCGCCCGCCGAGGAGCGTCACCACCTCGTCGAGCAGTTCGTCGCGGGACTTGAGGTAGCTGTCCTCCTGCGGCGAGTGGCCGACGAAGCCCAGTGCCGGGCCGCGGGGGACGATGCTGAGGATCTCCGGCGGGTCGAGCCCGAGCAGCTTGCGGCAGAGCGCGTGGCCGGCCTCGTGGTAGGCGACGATCCGCCGCTCCTTGGTGCTGAGCCGGCGCGCCTGCTGGGAGCCGACTGACTGCCGCAGCAGCGCCTCGTCGAGGTCTTCTCGGGCGACGTCGGCGCGGCCCGCGCGGCCGGCGATGATCGCCGCCTCGTTGAGCGCGTTGGAGAGCTGGGCGCCGGTCATCCCGGTCGTCTTGCGGGCGACGTCGGTGAGGTCGAGGTCGGCGGCCAGCGGCTTGCCCTTGGCGTGGCTGCGGAGGATCGCCTCGCGGCCGTGGCGGTCGGGCGGCGCCACCAGCACCTGGCGGTCGAAGCGGCCGGGGCGCAGCAGCGCTTTGTCGAGCTTGTCGACGTAGTTTGAGGCGGCGATCACGATCACCGTGCCGGGGTCCTTCTCGAAGCCGTCGAGCTCGACCAGCAGCTGGTTCAGCGCCTGCTCGCGCTCGCTGGAGCCGCCGTCGCCGCCACCGCCGCTGCGGGCGCCGCCGACGGCGTCGAGCTCGTCGATGAAGATCACCGCGCGCCCGGACTTGCGCGCCTCCTTGAAGAGGCGGCGGATCCGCGCCGCGCCGCGGCCGACGAACATCTCGACGAAGCTGGAGCCGGAGGCGGCGAAGAAGTCGACCCCGGCCTGGGCGGCGACCGCCCGCGCCAGCATCGTCTTGCCGGTGCCGGGAGGGCCGAACAGCAGCACCCCGCGCGGGGGCTTGGCGCCGAGGGCGGCGAAGCGGTCCGGTTCGCGCAGCCACTCGGCGACGTCCATCAGCTCGTCCTTGGCCGCGTCGACCCCCTGCACTTCCTCCCAGAGGACCGGCTCGGTCCGGCTCGCCTTGACCGTCTCCGGCTTGGTCGACCCCACCGTCGTCCGCATCAACTTGAAGAAGACGATCAGCAGCATGAACATGAAGAGGACCCCGAAGACGGGGTACCAGGCGAAGAAGAAGTCCTGAATTTCGTTTGCGAGCATCGGGGCAGTGTGGAGGGTGGGCGACCGAACTACCAATCGCACATCTGTCCAGCTATGCCGAAAAGGCTAAAGCCCGCGGGGCCGTGCGCCTAGCTGCGCTCGACCTGGGAGCCGCCGACGATCGCTTCTTCGTTGCTGTCGCCGAAGACGATCCAGGCCTTGTTGCCGCCGTCGTAGTCGGGCGCCCAGAGCTTCAGCGTCGCCGCCCGTCCCCAGACCGTGACGGCCTCCTCGCCGGTGGCGTCGAGGCCGCGCCAGATCCGCACGAACGGGTTCTGCTCCCACTCCTCGCCGATCGTCGTCGGCTCGCGGTGGCCGGGGTGGACGCGGGTCTCCGGCGGCAGCTCCATCAGCCGCATCACCGAGGCCCGGAGGTCGTCGAAGCCGCTGGCGCCGGGCGCCATCGTGCCGCCGACCGTTCCCTTGAAGAGGACGTCGGCGGTGAAGACGTCGCTGCCGTCGATGAGGAAGGCGAGGTGGCCGGCAGCGTGCCCGGGGGTGTAGATCGCCTCGACCTCGAAGCTGCCGGCCTGCAGCTTGTCGCCGTCGGCGAGTACCACCGCGACCTCTTCGTCGAGCTCGGCGGCGGTTGCCTCGTGGGCGACCAACGGCGGGTTGCCGAGCTGCTTGCGGGCCTCGGCGAGGCCGGCGACGTGGTCGCCGTGGGGATGGGTGACGAGGATGTGGGTGATCCCGATCCCGTCGCGCTCGATCTTCTCCAGCAGCGGCCCGAGCTCGTCGTTGCCGTCGATCAGCACCCCGGTGCCGGCCTCGGGGTCGGCGACCAGGTAGGCGTTGGACAGCCAGGTCGGGTTCTCGGTCCGCTCGACGATCATGCGGGTGAGGATATCCGCGCGCTGCCCTCCAGCAAGGTGCGGGCGACCAGCTCGGGGTTGTCCCAGGTGGGGGTGTGGCCGACGCCGGGGAGGACGAGGAAGCGGGCGCCGGCAGGCCGGCGCTCCGGGCGCGGCGGGCCGACGAGGCGATCGAGCTCGGCCCAGGCGATCGTCACCGGCACCTCGCGCGGGTAGCCGGACGGGTCGAAGACGTGGCTGCGCATCGCCCGGTTGGCGCCGTCGTAGCCCTCGCCGTCGAGCCAGCCCAGGACCAGCTGGCGCGCCGCGCTCGGCGGGATCCGCTCCGGGTGGGCGGCGATCGCCCGCAAGGCCAGCCGGCGGGTTGCCGGCAGTAGGAAGGCGGGTGCCATCAGCGGCCGTGCCAGCTTGACCCAGGGCGAGCCGCGCAGCAGCATCCGGCCATTGCCACCGGTCGGCGCGCCCAGCGGCCGGGGCCAGAGGCCGGCCGGCGAGAGCGCCGTCACCGAGGCCGCCCAGCCGAAGCGTCCCATTTCCAGGGCGACCCAGCCGCCGAGCGAGTTGCCGGCCACGTGCGGGCGCTCGAGCCCGCGCTCGGTGCACTGCTCGTGCAGGGCCCGCGCCAGGTTGGCGGCGGTCGGCTCGATTCCGGGCGGGAGCGGCTCCGCTGCGCCGAAGCCCGGCATGTCGATGGCGATCGGTTCGCGCTCCGGTTCGAGCAGGCCGGTCACCGGCTCCCAGACGCTGCGCGATCCGCCGAGCCCGTGGATCAGCAGCAGCGGCTCGGCGCTTCCGCTCACCGCCAGCCCGGCTTCGCGAACAGCGCCTGCACGTCGCCGATCCGGCGCTCGCGGAAGCCCGCCTCCGAGGAGGAGAGGTAGAAGTCCCAGAGACGGCGGAAGCGCTCGTCATAGCCGCTCGGGCGCAGCCGCTCCCAGGCGGCGAAGAAGCGGCGGCGCCAGGCGGCGAGGGTCGGCGGGTAGTGGGCGGTGATGTCGTCGAGCCAGACCTGGCGCATGTCGGTCACCCGGGCGACGCAGTCGGCGATCGCAGCTTTCGAGGGCAGGCAGCCGCCGGGGAAGACGTGGGTGTTGGCGAAGCTGCGGGCGCCTTTCTCGGCCTCGTAGATCTCGTCGTCGATCGTGATCGCCTGCAGCAGCATCAGCCCGTCGGGCGCGAGCAGGTGGTCGCAACGGTGGAAGAACTCGTCGAAGTACTGCCAGCCGACGGCCTCGATCATCTCCACCGAGACGAGGCGGTCGTAGCGGCCGCGGAGGTCGCGGTAGTCCTGCAGCAGCACCGTCACCCGGTCCTCGAGGCCGGCCTCCCGCACCCGCCGCCGCGCCAGCTCGTGCTGCTCGCGGGAGATCGTCGTCGTCGTCACCCGGCAGCCGTGCTCGCGGGCGGCGTGGACGGCGAGCCCGCCCCAGCCGCTGCCGATCTCCAGCAGGTGGGTGTCGCGGTCGAGCCGCAGCTGCCGGCAGATGCGGTTGAGCTTGGCGACCTGGGCTTCCTCGAGGCTGGCGCCAGGCCGGGGGAAGTAGGCGCACGAGTACATCATCCGTTCGTCCAGGAAAGCGGCGAAGAGGTCGTTGCCGAGGTCGTAGTGGGCGGCGATGTTCATGCGGGCGCCCGTCCGCGTGTTCTCCGGCACCAACCCCTTCACCCGGTGCAGGAGGCCACGCGGGCGGGCGATCGCCCCGCGCAGGCCGTCGAGGCCGCGCAGCTCGCGGGCGGCGATGCGGATCAGGGCGACGAGGTCGTCGGTCTCCCAGAGCCCGTCGACGTAGCCCTCGCCGAGGCCGACGCTGCCGTGCAGGGGCCCGCGCCAGGCGACAGGGTCGTGGACGGTGACGGTGGCGCGGAGGTCGGCGTCGGCGGGGCCGAAGCCGCGGCGGCGACCGCCCTCGACGACCTCGATCCGGCCGTGGCGGACGCCGCAGCTCATCGCGGTGGAGACCGCGGCGCGGGCGAGCGCGTCCCTCACGGCGAGACGAACCCCTTCGGCTTGCGTCCCTCGGGGTGGGGGAAGTAGCGCGCGCCCTTCAGCTTCAGCCGCAGCGACTGCGCGTAGATCTTCGCCACCACCTGCAGCGACAGCGCCGGGTAGCGAGCCAGCAGCCGCGCCAGCAGCGGCCGGCTCAGCTCGCGGCGGCGCAGGGAGAGGGTGGCGTCGAAGGATCGGCCGCCGCGGTCGGCGTCGGGGCGCGACTCGATGTGGACGGCGAGCCGCGCGCCGGGCTCGGAGGCGCGGAAGGCGTAGGTCTGGTCCATCCCCATCAGCGGCGAGACGTGCAGCGCCTTGTCGAGCTCGGCGCTCAGCACCGGTCCCTCGCGCTGGCCGCGGGCGAGGACGTAGGCGTGGCGCTCTCCCCAGGGGATGTTCTCGACATCGGCAACGACAGCTTGCACCCGCTCGCCGGCGCTGTCAAAGCAGTAGTAGAAGCTGACGGGATTGAAGGAGTGGCCGAGGTAGCGCAGCCCGGCGAGCAGGCGCACCGGGCCGGCGGGGCGGCTGCCGGTCTCGACCTCGACCGCGTCGCGGGCGCACTCCGCCAGCGGCCGCGCCGGGTCGCCCATGAAGTCCCGGCGGCGGAAGCGGGCGGGCGCGGCGCGGCGGGCGGACCACAGCGGGTAGGGATCGAGCACACCGGGCAGCTCGCCGAGGTCCAGGTACATGAGGAAGAGCCGGTAGCCGAACTCGTGCTCGACCGGCTCGAAGCGCCGGTGGCGAATATGGCCCTCGTAGACGGCGGAGGCGGTCACGCGGCCAGCTCCTCCTGGGGGGTGTCTGAGCTCAGGGGGTCTATATCTCCCTTTAGCTCAGACACGCCTGGGATGGGGGTGGATCCAGGGACGATTCCTGCGCACGCTCGCAGGGCGCTGACGACGCCGTCCTCGTGGAATCCCCAGCCCCAGTAGGCGCCGCAGTAGTGGGTGCGGCGGGCGCCGCTGATCTCGGCGTGGCGGGCCTGGGCGGCAACGCCGGCGGCGGTGTAGACGGGGTGGTCGTACTGGAAGCGGCGCAGCACCTTCCCGGGGTCGATTGCCTCGGTGCGGTTGAGGGTGACCAGGTACTGGTGCCGGGACCGCAGCCGTTGCAGGTTGTTCATCCAGTAGGTGACGGTGCTGCCGGCGGCGGGCCGCTCGGCGAGGTGGAAGTTCCAGCTCGACCAGACGGTGCGGCGGCGCGGCAGCAGCGAGGCGTCGGTGTGGAGGACGGCCTCGTTGCGCTGGTAGGGGATCGCGCCGAGGACCTCGCGCTCGGGCTCGCTGGGGTCGGCCAGCATCGCCAGCGCCTGGTCGGAGTGGGCGGCGATCACGACCTGGTCGAACTCCTCGCTCTCGCAGCCCTCGGCCTCGATCCGCACCCGGTCCGGGAAGCGCTCGATCCGCCGCACCGGCGCGCTCAGTCGCACCCGCTCGCGCCAGGGGGCGGAGATCGCCTCGACGTAGCTGCGCGAGCCGCCGCTGACCGTCCGCCACTTGGGCCGGTCGCGCAGGCTGTACATGCCGTGGTTGTCGAAGAACTCGGCCATGAAGCTGGCCGGGAAGCTCCACATCTGCTCCGGGTCGGCGGACCAGACGGCGGCGGCCTGGGGCACGATCAGGCGCTCGACGAAGTGCTGGGAGAAGCCCTTCTGCTCCAGCCAGTGCCCGAGCGAGGGGGCGGTGCCGTTCATCCCGATCAGCTCCCGCGCCTCGCGGTTGAAGCGGCGCCAGTCGCGCAACATCCCGAGGAAGGTGGGGCTGACGAGGTGGGCGGGACGGGCGAAGAGGCCCCAGGGGGTGCCGGAGTACTCGAACCTGCCGTGCCCGTCGGAGACCGAGAAGCCCATGTGGGAGCGCTGGCCGGCGACGCCGAGCTCGTCCAGCAGCGCTTCGAAGCGGGGGTAGTTGCGGTCGTTGAAGACGATGAAGCCGGTGTCGATGGCGTGGCTGCCGTCCTCATCCTCGACCTCGACCGTGTGCGAGTGCCCGCCCAGCCGCGGCGCCGCCTCGTAGACGACGATCTCGTGCTCGCGGTGCAGTTTGTGGGCGGCCACCATCCCGGCCACTCCCGTTCCGACTATCGCGATTCTCATCGCTGACGAGTACGGAGCCGGTGGGAGATCGGTTGCATCGGGTCCCCTGACCGCTACCCGATCCGGGAACATCCCAGCGGTGGAGTCGATTAGGTCCAGGGCCACTTGGCGGCTGTCGCTGCTGCTGGCGCTGGCGGCGACGGTCGTGGCGATCGCGCAGCTGCCGGCGACCGCGGCCGAGACCGGCGGCGCCGGCCAGGTGGAAGACGCGCCTGGCCTCAGCAACTCCGCCTTCGACCGGCCGGGGATGTGGATTTGGTATGTCGAGCGCTCCAACGCCGGCAGCGTCCCGGCGATCGTCTCCCAGGCCCGGCGGGCCGGCATCGGCACCGTCTATATAAAGGCGGGCGACGGCGACGACGTCTGGAGCCAGTTCAGCCGCGGCCTGGTGCGGGCGCTGCACCGCGGCGGGCTCAGCGTCTGCGCCTGGCAGTTCGTCTACGGCGACCGCCCGGTGGCCGAGGCCCGGGTCGCCGCCGCCGCGGTCGCCAAGGGCGCCGACTGCTTCGCGATCGACGCTGAGGGCGAGTACGAGGGCAAGTACGCCGCCGCCGACCTCTACGTCCGCAC
>Ga0164241_10001484_pt1 | contig 28694 bp, 28 predicted proteins | sample OricomyardsoilBY_FD_108780 | JGI IMG/M metagenome (GOLD analysis project Ga0164241, IMG submission 108780) | Backyard soil microbial communities from Emeryville, California, USA - Original compost - Back yard soil (BY) | ecosystem: Environmental > Terrestrial > Soil > Unclassified | place: USA... | reverse complement strand
GTCGGCAATTCGGCCAGCCCGCGCCTCGCCATCGGCATCGGCGTGAACTGGAACTCGCCGTTCGGCCCGCTCCGGATCGACCTTTCGAAAGCCCTGCTCACGCAAGAGGGCGACGACCCCAAACTCTTCACTTTCAACGTAGGGACTGCGTTCTAATGACCACTTTCAAGTATCTCGTGCTGGCTGCGCTCGCCGCTCCGGCGGCCATCGTCGCCGCGGCTCCCGCGCACGCTCAGGTCAACGGCATCGGCATCGCCAACCCGGTGGTGGCGGTGTACCGCACCAAGGCTTGGACGACTGCCAACCAGCAGATCCACACCACCTATGCCCAGCAATATGCGCAGATCAAAGCCAAGGGCGAAGAGCGCCAGAAGCTGCTCAACCAGACCGTGCTCGCCCAGCTCGACAAGAATGGCGACAAGCAGGTCGACGACGCCGAACTGGCCGCGAACCCCGCGCTCCGGAGCCAGCTCGAGAAGATCGACGGCGAGATGAACACGCTCAGCATGCCGATCATCCTCGCTCAGGGCTTCGCGATCGATCGTATCCTCGAGCGGTACAGCGAAGCGCAGCGGAACGCCGTGAACGCCAAGAAACTGGGCATCATTCTGTCGCCTGAAGCCGTGCTTTATGCGGCCGACGCCGCCGACGTGACTGCCACGATCACCGCCGAGCTGGATAAGCTGGTGCCGACCGTGTCGATCGTGCCGGTGCCGAACCGTCGCCCCAGCGACGAGGCGATGTCGCTCCTGCAGCAGTTCCTGCGTATCGAGCAGATCACTGCGGCGCAGCAGCAACAGCAGCAGCGCCCGCAGCCCGCCGCTGGCGGCACCCGCCCGGCCACGACGCCCGCGACCAAGCCCGCCACGCCCCCGCCGGGCCGGTGAGCGACGAAGCAACGGCTGGGTTGGACCTTGGCCCGCTGGATATCCAGCGGGTCATGGCGGCCCTGCCGCATCGCTACCCGCTGCTGCTCGTCGACCGCGTCGAATCGCTGATCGTCGATCAGCGGATCGTCGCGATCAAGGCAGTGACGATGAACGAGCAGTTCTTCCAGGGGCATTTCCCCGGAAGGCCGATCATGCCGGGCGTCCTCCAGGTGGAGGCGCTCGCGCAGGCCGCGGGCGTGCTCGCGGTCGAGAGCCTCGGGCTCGCGGGCTCGGGCAAGCTCGTCTATTTCATGTCGATCGATGGCGTGAAGTTCCGCAAGCCGGTCGAGCCGGGCTGCCTGCTCCGCCTCGAGGTCGAGTTCATCCAGAAGCGCAGCCGCGTCTGCAAGTTCGCGGGCAAGGCCTATCTGGGCGACGACGTCGCGACCGAGTGCGAATTCACCGCGATGATCGCGGATCCGCCCAAGGCGTGACCATGTTGCGCACGGCAGCCCTGGCCCTCGCGCTGGCGCTGCCGTCCGCTGCCTCAGCACAGGAAGTTCCATTCGATCCGCGCCCGATGTGCATCGATTGGGCCGCCGTGGGCACGGTCAAATCCACCGGCTGGGAACATGTCGACATCGAAGGCGACATGCTTGGCCATGGCTGGTTCTCTTACCGGATGCGTGTGACGCGCCCGATCTGGCGCGCGCGCGGCGGCACGATCAACTTCCGTATGTTCGCGCACACTTATCACGTGCAATGGCGCCCCTCGCTCATCCTCCAAGGCAAGGATATGCACGGCAATTGGCGCCATGTCGGTTGGGCCCGCGTCATCAAGGGGCCGGACGGGCGCGCGTTCATCCCGATCTCCTGGCCACGCGAGCCCGAATATTCCCGCAGCGACTGGCGACCCGAGGGCTATGAGCGCTTCCTCAAACCCGTCCGCTATGTCGATGATTTGGGCGGCGAGCCGATGCAGCCTGGGGATGGAGCGCCCGGCTATAGCGAGGTCGAGAACGGCCGACTGGTCGCGCTGAAAGGGCTGTTCCTCGAAGACCTCCCGGCGCTGCTCGCCAGCATCCCCGCAAACGCCTGCCGCCGCTGATCCACCGAGGTTGCACTAGGCGCCGCCCTCTGCTAACCGCGCGCCTCCGCTGCTGGTCGGAACCAGCGGCTTTCAAGGAATTCGATGTGAAGAAAGATACCCATCCCGATTATCACACCATCACGGTGCAGATGACCGATGGCTCGACCTACCAGACCCGTTCGACCTGGGGCAAGGAAGGCGACACGATGACGCTCGAAATCGATCCGCTCGCGCATCCGGCATGGACCGGCGGCCGCGGCACGCTGCTCGACGCCGGTGGCCAGGTTGCGCGCTTCAACAAGCGCTTTGGCGGCCTTTCGCTCGGCGGCAAGAAGTAAGAGACTTCGCTGTTGGGTTCCGCCGATGCGGAACCCGCACCGGCCGAGCAAAACCTCGTTAACGCGGCGTTAGCTACGCGAGTCTAACTTTCCCCGATGATCAGGGGAAAGTCATTCGCAGCCGAATTCGAACCGGCGGTCGGGGGTCTCGGCCGGCGGCGCTCGGTGCGCGCGCCCGTTTCGCTCGACGCTAAAATCGGCAGGGGAGGGCTCGACCGCACTTTGTGCAAGGTTGTCGACCTGTCGCAGCACGGCGCACGCCTCCAGACCTATTCGAGCCTGCGCGCGGGTACGATGATCTGGCTGTCGCTTCCCAATGTGGGACATCACGCCGCCAAGGTGGTGTGGGCGGACGAATTCGAAGCCGGGCTTCAATTCGAAATCCCCCTGACGGCCGAGGCGTTCGAGATGCTGACGGACTGAAGTCCGGTCCAAACTCAATCGCTTCACAAGATTGCATTAACCAAGATCTCTGCCATCCTCCGCGGTTCGCTGGAGGGGACAGTGAATGTTGGGCCGCGTGCTCGCCTGTACCATCGCGATGGGGATCGCGGCTCCCGCCTTCACGGCGGACGGGGACTCACACGCCGTCGCCCGCGTCGAAGCGATGATCCAGACGCCCGATACCATGCCATTGCTGATGCAGGACGCGCGCGCCACCTGGGGCACCGCCGCGCCGCTCGCTCAGCTCGCGCCGGGATTCGCCATGGCCGCACCGATCACGGTCACCGCCGCGCCGCCGGTGCCCGGTGACCTCGCCAGTTTCGAGGCGCTCGATAGCCCCGCCGCCACCTATTCGCTGCCCGCATCGGGGGAGCAGCCCGAAACGCTCGCCTTCGCCCCCGCCCGCTACACCTTGGCGCCCGGCATCCGCCTGACCGCGCGCGCCCGTGCCGAGCCGATGGGTGGCGCTACCGGGGCGCTCGGTGTGGCGAACGCCATTCCACGCCCCTATCGCCCGCGCCGCTCGCCGTTCGATACGATGCTGGTGTTCCGGCTCGATGGCGAGACGAGCAGCCCGGCGTTCAGCTTTGGTGGGGGCGTGGCGAGCGTGCTCAACGTCCTGCCGCGGCACTAGTGCGGCCCCCGGTCAGCGCTCGCAGGCGATCCCGTCATTGTCGCGATCGAGCGCGGGCCGATAGCCGGGCTGGCCACGCCGGATCGGCGCCGCGCCGGCGGCGCGCGCCGCACTGCAATTGGCGTAATAGACGTCGCCGCGGGCAGGGGCGCGCCGCCGCTGGGTGCGCTGTGCCTCGGCGGGGAGGGGGAGGGCCACTGCCGCCAAAGCGAGAATCAGGATCGCGCGCCGCATGGCGCGGGTTAGCATCGGGCTCAGGCGCGCACGAACAGGTTCTTGAGCCACAACGGACCTGAACGGCCCGCCTGGCCCCAATCGTCGCCTTCGTCCTCGGGTGTGTAGCCCCAGGGGTTGAACAGCTTGACCTTGCCGCCCTTGAACGCGGCGGTGTTGCGCGTAACGAGGACCAGCGCATGCTCCAGTGCGGTCGCCGCCATCAGCCCGTCACGCGAATCGGCATAGGGCAGCCGCCCGCGCCGCCGCACCACCGCAGCGTCGACGGGCAGGATCCGGCCGTCGAAAGCCTCCATAACGGGGCCATCGATCCAGGTGCGCAGCGCCGCGCCCGCGGTCTTGTCGGCTCGCTCCTGCCGCGCGGCCATGTTTTCCAGCTCGAGCAGGGTCAGCGCCGAGATCAGCAGATTCTGCCGCGCGATTCCCGCCGCCCAGGTCGTGAGGCCCGGATCGGTGCGGCCGGCCTTGGCCTTGCGCAGCTCGAAGACGACAGGGGTGTCGAGCAGGTACATCAGCGACTCTCCCGCCGGTCCCAGCTGTCGCCGGGCCGCGCCGCGTCGAAATCAACTTCCCCCAGACCGGGCATAGCGAGCAGATCGACCAACGTCTCGGTCTGTCCGGTCATCTGGCGATAGGCTTCGATGCTCATCAGCACATGAGTGGGGCGTCCGCGATCGGTGACGAACACGGGCTCGAGCCGCGCGACTCGCTTGGCCTGGCTGATGTCCTGATTGAAATCACGGCTGCTGAAGACCTTCATATTTGATCCTACCTGCCTACAAATACTGCGTTGTCATATATCTACAATACTACGCTGTGACACCCCCGCAACACAATTGATCGCCGCGGCGGGAAAAAGCGGTCCGGGGACAGTTTCGGCACAGTTTCAGGATTGCGCAACTATCCGGATTTCGACCTCCATGATGCGTGCACCCGGCGAAAATACGGGGCGCTGGGGAAAATCCGGAGGGCCTTGATGCTTACCGATCTGATGAATGAGGCGTTTCGGGCGCTTGGCGACATTCTCTCGCCGCACGGGCCCGCTATCCAGGCGGTGAAGACCTACGCGCCCGGCGATTACAGCATCCACTTCTTCCTCCAGCTCGCGATCATCATTCTCGCCTGCCGCGTCGTCGGCTGGCTCGGCCAGAAATTCCTGGGCCAGCCGCAGGTGGTGGGCGAGATGATCGCCGGCGTGATTCTCGGCCCATCGCTGCTCGGCCTGTTCTTCCCCGATCTCCAGCTCGCGATCTTCCCCAAGGAGACGCGCAACGTCCTCTATACGGGTGCGCAGCTCGGGGTCGGGCTCTATATGTTCATGGTCGGGCTGACGCTGCGGCTCGATCATTTCAAGTCCAAGGCAAAGAGCGCGGCGGGGGTTTCCGCCGCCGGCATCGCCGCGCCGTTCGCGCTGGCCTTTCTCGTCACCCCCTATCTGCTGACCGTGCCGGGCCTGTTCACGCCGGGGATCAGCCAGGGTAATGCGACTCTGTTCATGGGCGCCTGCATCGCGTTGACCGCCTTCCCGATGCTCGCACGGATCATCAACGAGCGCGGCCTCGCCAATTCGGCGCTGGGCACGCTCTCGCTCACCGCCGGCGCATTCGACGACGCCGCCTCCTGGTGCGTCCTCGCCATCGTGCTCGCCACCTTCGGAGCAGGCGCGGGCGTCGCGATCATCGCGATCGGCGGGGCATTGCTCTACACCGGCTTCATGCTGCTCTGGGGCCGCAAGCTGCTCGCGCCGCTCGGCCGCATCGTCGAGGAAAAGGGCGAGATGAGCAGCGCGATGCTCGCAGTCACCATGATGCTGTTCTGCGCCTCCGCCTTCATCATGGACGCGATCGGCATCCATGCGATCTTCGGCGGTTTCCTGATGGGCGTGTGCATGCCGCGCGGGCTGTTCGTCGCGGAGCTCCAGAAGAAGGTCGAGCCGCTCGCGGTCGTGCTGCTGCTGCCGATGTTCTTCACCTATTCGGGGCTGAACACGCGGATGGACATGGTCAATTCGGTCCCGCTGCTGCTGATCGCACTGGGTCTCCTTGCGGTCTCCGTCCTCGCCAAGTTCGGCGCCTGCTGGGCCGCCGCCCGCATCTCGGGCGAGGATAATCGCACTGCGCTCGGCATCGGCGCGCTGATGAATTCGCGCGGGCTGATGGAGCTGATCATCATCAATATCGGGCTTCAAAAGGGCGTGATCGGGCCGACGCTCTTCTCGATGCTGGTCCTGATGGCGATCATCACCACCGTCATGGCAACCCCGCTGTTCGAGTTCGTCTACGGCCGAAAGGCGCGCGAGACCGGCGAGCTCGGCGGCCTGGAGGCGAGCCCCGCCTGACAAGAAACCACAGCCTGTGAGGGCGCTGTGGCGACCCGCCCTCGGCCTCCCCCGGGGGCGGGTGCAATTGCGAGGCCTTGCGATGTTGGATTACGCCTGCTTGGCTGGCGCGGTCGGGCCGCTCCTTGACCCCGTTGGACCTGTGACCCGCGCCCGGCGTGCAAGTCGCGATAGTGTCAGGTTCGTGTCAGGTTTCGCCGCTCACGCCGCCGCGTTGATCGCCGAAATCAGCGCCCGATGCGTGGGCAGATCGTGCGTCGCGCGCTCGCTGAACGTCCTGATCTTGGCGAAGATCTTGTCCGCTTCCTTCACGTTGGGGAATTCGTCGCGGACCGGCGAGAGGTCGGTTTTGAATTCCATCCCGTAAAGGATGTACTGATAGTTGAAGAAGGCGAAGCTCTCGAGATCGAGGATGAAGTCGAACCGTCCGGGTGGGCGGTATTTCCACTGATCGAGCAGCTCGCGCAGCCGCTCCGGGATCGACGCCGGATCGGCATTGTCGCGCCAGAAAGGCTCGTCGCGCTTGCTCAGACAGTAATGCAGCTTGAGGAAATTGCCGATATTGTCGAAGCGGGCGGTCATCAGCTCGTTGAAGCGCCGCGCGGGGGCGTCGACCGGGCCGTTATGCGGAAACAGCTCGGCGATCATGCCGACCGCGGCCTCGATCAGCACCACGCCGGTCGATTCGAGCGGTTCCAGGAACCCGCCCGACAGCCCCACCGCGACGCAATTCTTCACCCATTGCTTCTCGCGATACCCCGCCTCGAACGGGATCGAGCGCACCGTCACTTCGGCATCCTTGCCGCCGGTATAATCCGACAGGATCTGCGCGGCGCGATCGTCGCCGATATGGTCGCTCGAATAGACGCAGCCGATCCCGCGCGAACCGTTGAGCCCGATGTCCCAGGTCCAGCCGGCCTCGTGCGCCGCCGCGATGGTATAGCTTTCCAGCGGGCAATCGGGATGGTCGTAGGGCAGCTTGCAGGTCATCGCCCGGTCAGTGAACAGCTGATGCCGGATCGACTTGAACGGGACCCCCATCGCCTTGCCGATCAGTTCCGCGCGGAAGCCCGAACAGTCGATGTAGAGGTCGGCGGTGAGGTCGCCATGCTCCTGGGTGACGACGTGATCGATCGCGCCACCCTCGTCGAGCACGACCCCCGTCATCAGCCCGCGAAGGTGCCGCACCCCAAGCTCGCCGGCGCGCTCGGCCAGCACCCGGGCGAGGCTCGCCGCATCGAAATGATAGGCATAGTTGAGCGGTCCGGAGAATTCGCCCTCATGCGGCCGCTTGGGCGCGCGCTGGGCCTCGGCGACGCGGTTCTGGATCGTCATCGCCTGGGCGAAGGGCGGGCGGGTCTTCTCGTCCTGGAGCAGCCAATAGGAGACCAGGCTGGTCCCCTCGGTATAGAAGGGCGCTTCGAATGGATGGAGGAAGTGGCTGTTGGCGCCCGGCGCGGGCGTATGCACCCAATTATCGAAGCGAATGCCCTGCTTGAAGGTCGCCGAGGTCTCGCGGATGAAATGCGCTTCGTCGATGCCGATGAACTGCAGCGTCTCGCGGATCGTGGGAAAGGTGCCTTCGCCCACGCCGATGATCCCGATTTCGGGGGATTCGAGCAGCGTGATCTCAAGGTTGCCGTCGTCGGACAGCCCCAGATACTTCGCCAGATAAGCCGCGGTCAGCCACCCGGCAGTCCCCCCGCCGACAATCAGAATGCTTCGTTTGCGCGCCATGGAGCGAGGCATAGCGGAGAGGGGGAGGGTCGAGAAGGGGATTGGCGCACCCCAATCCTAAACAACTAAGCGGGGCCGATAAAGGCGGAGGAACAGTATCGCACCGGCGGCAACACCGGCTCCGGCGATGACATCGATCAAATAGTGCGAACCAAGCAGCGGCGTGGAAGCGATCATCACAACGTTGACCATCACCGATGGCCAGAACAGCCAGGGTGTGCCCCGCGCGCAATAGATGGCGATGACGCCCATCGCCGTATGAAATGACGGGAAGGTGACCAAGCCGGGCAGGTTGTTCAGGGCGAACACATGGTCGGGTTCCACCCGCAGCGCCAGCAGATGGTGTATGTGATAGGTGCCTACCCACGGATCGACATTGCGGAACAGGTCGCGCTGAACCTGATAATGGAGCGCCGCCGCCTCCGCCGGGAAGAACATCCCCATTGTCGAGCAGATGAGGGCGCTCGAGAAGAACAGCACCACCAGCTCCTCGCACCGCTGTATCGGCTCGCGGCCGAGCAGAAGCATCACGAACAGCACAATGGAATAGGTCGTCAGGCCGCTATAGCTGTAATCCATCAACTGGATCAGCCCCGGGTGGCTATCGAGCCACAAGGCATAGCGCATCCAGTCGAAGCCGATAAAGGCATCCCCCGCCGCCAGCCAATTGTCGGCGAACGGGAGGGCCGTGGACATCGTCAAATGATTGTACAGCCGAAGCGCCGGCCAGGCGATCAGCATGAATGCAACGCCCCGGCACAGCATATGCAGCCGCGGGTGATCGCCCAGGCGATGGGCGCCCCAGCCGCCGATGACTGCAAGCGGCAACAGGCCGGCCAGCACCCGCCAGCTGTCTGCCGAAAGACGAAGAGGGCTCGCCAATAGCCACACGGCGTCGATCGTGATCAACAGCCCGAGCGCACACCAGAGCGGGGTGACGCGAATGCGGGGCCGGACAGTGACGGCGATCGGCAGCAGGTCGGCCTGGAACGGTTGCGATGCCATGACACGCCTGTGCGCCAGGCATAGTTACCAGCGGGCTAATTCCGTCCGCCCTCGTCCCTTCACGGCCGTTGCATGTAGCGCGTGCCGCGACAGGCTCGTGGGACATTGGCGTGCATAGCGGAGCCAGTAAGAACTCGGCAGGGTTCGCAAGGCCCAACGGCCGCCCGAGCTTATGCGAGGCGCTCAAGCAAGAACTGGCGGAGAGGGTGGAATTCGAACCCCCTGTTTCAAAGTGGTTCGATAACCTCCATTAAATGCCAAATTGCCAGCGTTTCTCAGTATTTTGAACATTCTGTCGTCCACAGGCGTCTATAGACATTTCGCTATATCCGACGTACAAAGTGGGACCGAAAGTGGGACCGAAAAGGTTCGGCGGAGACATCTGGATGGCTACTCATACACTCAATAAGCTGACCGCAATTCAGGCGGCCAAGCTTACAGTACCAGGCAGGCACTCCGATGGCGGCGGCCTGTATCTCTTCATCGACAAGGCCACGCGGCGGCGTTGGATTTTCATGTATGCCCGGCACGGAAAGCGTTCTGAGCTTGGTCTGGGTGGTGGGCGGGATATGACCCTGGCCGCCGCCAGAACCGAAGCTTGTGCGTTGCGCGTGATTCTTGCTGCTGGCGGCGATCCGAAGGCCGAGCGCGACAAACTCAAGGGTGTCCCCAACTTTGGGGAGTTTGCGGACGCCTATGTCGAGGCGATGGCCCCTTCGTGGCGTAACTCCAAGCATGTCGCGCAGTGGAAAATGACGCTGACCAAATATGCCGAGCCGATTCGGCATCGGCCTGTCGATGAGATTTCGACGCACGAGATACTCAAAGTCCTCGAACCTCTGTGGAAGCGGACTCCCGAGACCGCCGAGCGCCTTCGTGGCCGCATCGAGAATGTCCTGAGCGCAGCAAAAGCCAAAGGCTATCGATCGGGCGAGAACCCTGCGCTGTGGCGCGGCCACCTCGATCAACTTCTGCCCAAACGCCAGAGGCTATCGCGCGGGCATCACACAGCGCTTCCTTACGCGGCAACGCCTGTATTCATGGAAAATTTGCGCGCACGGAGCGCCCCCGCAGCGCGAGCGCTGGAGTTTGGCATTCTGACGGTCGCGAGATCGGGCGAGGTGCTGGGCGCGGACTGGAGCGAAATTGATCTGCAGAAGAAGACATGGACGGTACCTGCCATCCGGATGAAGGCCGGGCGTGAGCACCGCGTGCCGCTTTCAGCACGAGCGGTAGAAATCATCGAGGAAATGGCCCAGCTCGGCACCAGCGGATTTGTTTTCCCCGGCCCAAAACCGAACACGCCGCTTTCTTCTATGGCGATGGCAATGCTGCTTCGCAGGATGAAGGCCGAAGTTACCGTTCACGGCTTTCGTTCGACCTTTCGTGACTGGGCGTCCGAGGCGACCAGCTTTCCCCATGAAGTCTGCGAGATCGCGCTTGCGCACACCATCGCCAACAAGGCCGAGGCCGCTTACCGGCGCGGCGACCTGTTCGAGAAGCGGCGCAAGCTAATGGACGCATGGGCCCGCTTTTGCGGGACACTCAAAAGCGCCAAGGTCGTACCGATCCGGCAGTCTGCTTAGCCCACCTCTCGGCTGAGTTTTATCGCCGCCCTCGCGATGAACTACCGGTTTGGGGAGCGGTAGTCACAATTGCGGTTCGAAAGCCCGCGAGAACATTTTTGCTTTTTCTCACAGCTCCTTGGTGCCGGGCCTCATCTGACCATCATTCTAGACGACGTCGGTTGCGGAAGGACGTGAAAGGTGAAGTTTACAAATATCAGCGCAGATCCACGGCGACATGTGGCACGGCTTCCCGATCTGGACGTGATCGTCCGACGAATGTTTCCGCTGAACCGCTTCCTCGACATCCTGCGATCGAAGGAAATGGGCCTTGTCGCACCTCATTTTTGGGATGACCCACGCGAGGACCCGACTGCCCTTTGTATGCTGGAGGGCAGTAACCTTACCCCGCCAAGGGGACAGCAGGCGCTCTCGGCATATCTGGCACCGGTCTGGGCGCAATGCTGGTCGCTCAATCCTGGCTCCGACACCTTGCTCCGAGCCTATTCACGGGTGAGAATCGACGCGAAAAGCAAACGCAATAGTGATCGCGACGCGGAAGGGGTCATTGTGACATCGACAGTTCGGCATCTGCTTGCTGCGGCGGAGGGCTGGCATGCCGATGGCGCTGATTGCCACTTCGTCATTGGGCGCGTCGATTATGTGAGAGACGACGAAATTGGTCAGCGCATCGTCAACGCTTGCAACACGGTGGGGTACGGACCCGCCTTCTTCAAAACCGTGCAAGGACGCGCTGAGTCACTTCTTTGGAAACGCTCTTACTTTGCGCACGAACAGGAAGTGAGGCTCATGCTAATTGCGCGAGGCTGGCCAAAAGATCAGCCTGTGCCTCACGTCCGTAATGTTCGGGTCGATCCGAGCACACTCTTCCATAGTATAAGTTTTGATCCCCGGCTGCTTTCCTTCGAGACAAAGGAACGAGAGGCCGAAGCCCGCGTAGCAGGTTACTCGGGTGAGATAATCCGCGACAACAGTTATCAGAAGATTTTAACTTGCTCGTAATGCGACATGACTGGCCCGACCCCTAACTGCGGAGAGGTGTTCCGCGCAATTCAACGGCTAGCTAACGGGCTTCCGTTGTTGAGCACGGGCTGACACCGGGCGACCAACTTCGGGCGGGAAGCCGTCATTTCCGAAGATCATCGCCAACCCCATAGAATTTAGGATTTTGTAGCCAGGCGTTCACAGCGGACTCGTACCAGCCGACGCACCGGTCGCTGATCGCGACGTTTTTCGGAAACGTGCCGTTCTGCATTTTACGATAGAGCATCGAACGGCTGAGGCCGGTGCGTTCGAGCACTGCCTTGATCCTGACGATGCGATCCGGGGTATCGGTTGCCATGGGATTGTCCTGATAGTCTTGCGCCGGTTTGTGCTTCCCTGGGCCAAGCGTGGAAGGGATTGTTGGGCGTTTGCAAGAGATGTGGATCGCTCCGACGGCTACAGGCGGTGAAAAGATAGGCTCGCGTAGTCCTGGGGCTGGTCGCCTTCACCCGCTGGCGTCTCGCGCCTGTGGCGCGACCGCGCTCTACGTCGCTTCGCGCCGCCGAGTCGCTTCGCGTCTCGGTCCATTCGGATGACGATCGCGTGACGCGGATTCCGGCTGTCACCGGCCAAGGGAACGCGGTTTTGAAATGAGCGCGCACTGACGCTTCTTTGGAAGCCGCCAGGGGTCGCACGTCTTTGCTTGCCGCGTGGCACGCTCGATCCGGCCGGAGGCGCGGCGGCGGCTGGCGCAGAGGTCCGCGCGCACGCCGCCGCGAACGCCTGCCGGATTTCGAGGGTCCGTTCTGATGGGCTCCGCTGGAGCCGGTGCAGCGCGGGGCTGCAGGTGCTGGGGAAACCACGCCGCGCGCGGTTGCGTTCCTCGAGCCTCGGTCAGTCGGGGTGGGCGTCGCTTCCCTCTACGCCCGCCGCGGCGCGCCGCAACTCCGGCTGCGCCGAAGTCCTCCGCTATGCTGCGCCCCTGCGGGTGCGGCCCGCCTCAATCGGCAGGCGTGCCGGTTCGCTCCTGCCGCCCACCCCGCCATCCCGGCACCGGTTGCGGTTGGTTCAGAAGGAGGCAGGAGCATGGCACGGACCCCGCAGGATCGCGCCCGTCTTGCAGTCATCGAGCGTTCGGTTGAGGCAATGGAAAGTCAGATGCGCGAGGTGTTCCTGATACACCGGCTGGACGACCTCGGTTATCCGGAAATCGCCGAGCGGCTGGGCATTTCCATCGCGCAGGTCGAGCGGCACATCGCCGGCGCGATGCTGCGCCTCGCGCGCGCGCTTGATGCCGCTGAACGACGCGATTGACCGCGTGGAGCGGCGCGGACCGGATTGGCCTTGCCATCCAGTCCGCGACTGCCGCAGGTAGTTTGCCAATGCGTACTGATCTTGATCATCTCCCGGCTTCCAAGCAGCGCGAATTGCAGCATGTCGTGCGCGTGCTGTTCGAGGAGTTCGAGCGCGAGATCGGGCTCGCCACCCAGCCGTGGAAGAAGCGCGGGCGCATCCTCAAGGTGGTGCTGTACGGCAGCTATTCTCGCGGCGACTGGGTCGATGATCCGGTCGGCGGCTACAAATCCGATTACGATATTCTTGTCGTCGTCAACGATGCCAAACTAACCGACCCGGTCGAATATTGGGGCAAGGCCGATGATCGGCTGATGCGCGACGCGACCATCAACGAAGCGCTCAGCGCGCCGGTCAATTTCATCGTCCATGATCTTGCCGATGTGAACGATCAGCTGACCCATGGGCGACCTTTCTTTGTCGATATCATCGGCCAGGGGATCGCGCTCTACGAGGCCGAAGGGTTCGAGCTGGCAACCCCGCGCATGCTTCCACCTGAAGAAGCGCGGGCGGAATCGCAGAAGCATTTCGACTATTGGTTTGAGCAGGCGGACAGCGCGCGGCTCGGTGCAAATTTCTATATCGAAAACGGCAAAACGCGCGACGCCGCGTTTCTTCTGCACCAAGCTGCCGAGAGGTTGTATCACTGCACGCTTCTCACCTTGAGCCTGTACAGCCCGAAATCTCACCGGCTGAATTTCCTCCGTTCGCACGCCGAGGAGATTGCGCCGGAATTGATTGCGGCATGGCCGCGAGCCGACAAATTCAGCCGCCGATGCTTTGAACTCCTCCGGCAGGCCTACGTTAGTGCGCGCTATTCGCCACATTACGAGATCAGCGACCGGGAACTTCGCTGGCTTGGCGAGCGCGTTGCCGAGCTTCAAAACCTCGTCAAATCTGTCTGCGAATCCCGCCTGGCAACGCGCGATTGATCAGACGGTACCCGCGTCAATCCAGTTGCGCCGAGTCCTGATCTAAAGCGCGCCTCCCGCGCCGCCGCCAAAGGGCCAGCGCTTCATCACGACGTTCGCTCTGCAGCGTAGCGGCGCTCGCGATCAGCAGGCCCAGGATCACCGCGCGATCGTTCTTGGTCAATTCGATCAACCCTGCCTTCGCGACAAGGCCGCCAAGTTCGATCAGGTGGCGGGTGCGTTCGCGGCGCTTCACCTGCCAGTCTCGTCGATCAAAGCGCGCCCGTCGCGCCGCGAGCCGATTGCGCACCGCCGTCGCCCGTCGGAGCATTGTGCGTGTCGCCGTGATCTCGACGAGCAGCGCGCCCCGGGCCTTGAAAGAAGGCGAAACCACGCTTGCGCCAGCTCTCCTTTGCGTTCGACTCCTTGTTCTCGACGCCGGCAAGCAGCAGGCCCGCCAGCTGCTCAATCGGCAGCGCGTCTGCCCCCGTGGCAACGACCAGTTCGCCCAACTGGTGCAGCTTGCGGTCTTTGAGCTGCTTGGCCTTATCGCCCAATGCCTTCAGCTCGGCATCGAAATCGCGAGGTTTTCGCATCGGTCCTTCTCCAGTTGCACGGTGAGGACGAGCTAATTATCGATGCAATCGATCAGCAACAACACCCTGAAATCACTTGGGACTTCGCAATCCCGAGAAAGATGAAATCTTTGGAGGGCGCGCTTATACGTCGTGCCGACGTGCTGCTTTAGGTGTAATTGGATTGCCGTCATGGCGATCTACCATTTCTCGGCAAAGGTCATCTCGCGCGCGGCCGGTTCGAGTGCGCTCGCGTCGGCGGCGTATCGTTCGGCCTCGCGGCTGCACGATCAGCGGCTCGACCGGCATCACGACTTCTCGAACAAGACCGGCGTCGTTCATTCCGAGGTGATGCTGCCGGACGGCGCGCCGGAGCATCTTTCGGATCGGGAGCGGCTCTGGAACGACGTCGAGGCCGCCGAGCTACGCAAGGACGCGCAGTTGGCGCGCGAGATCGAGTTCGCGATCCCGCGCGAGATGACCAAGGAACAGGGCATCGAGCTCGCCCGCGACTTCGTTCGCGACGAGTTCGTCGATCGTGGGATGATCGCCGATCTCAACGTGCACTGGGATATCGGTACGGACGGTCAGCCCAAGCCGCATGCGCATGTGATGCTGACGATGCGCGAGGTTGGCGACGACGGCTTCGGACAGAAGAACCGCGATTGGAACGGCACCAACCTGCTGGAGAAATGGCGCGAGCGCTGGAGCGAGCACGTCAACGCCCGGCTTGCCGAACTCGATATCGAGGCGCGGATCGATCACCGTTCGCTTGAGGCGCAAGGCATCCACCTGGAGCCCCAGCACAAGATCGGCCCGGCAGCATCGCGCATGGCCGCTCAGGGGCTGGAGTCCGAGCGGCTTGCCGAGCATCTCGAAATCGCTCGCGCCAATGGGGAGACGATCATCGCGGAGCCGCGCATTGCGCTCGACGCGATCACGCACCAGCAGGCTACCTTCACGACCCGCGACCTTGCCCGGTTCATCCACCGGCACAGCGACGGCAAAGAGCAGTTCGATCGGGCGATGGGCGCGGTCCGGGCGTCGCCGGGCCTGGTGGCGCTGGGCAAGGACGGACGCGGCGAGGACCGGTTCACCAGTCGGGAGATGATCGATACCGAGCAGCGACTTGAACGTGCCGCGCTTCGGCTGGCCGACCGGTCGGATCATCGTCTCCCGGCAACAACGATGGACAGAGCCATCGATGCTGCCGGGAGAAACGGCCTCATTCTCGGGGGTGAGCAGAAGGCCGCTCTCGACCACATAATCGGCCCTCGGGATCTCGCGATAGTCACAGGCTACGCCGGGACCGGCAAATCAGCCATGCTGAGCGTTGCGCGCGATGCGTGGGACCTCGCGGACTACGAGATTCAGGGGCTCGCCTTATCCGGCATCGCTGCTGAAAATCTTGAAAGCGGATCGGGGATCGCGTCGCGCACCATCGCGTCGATCGAGCATCAATGGGAACAGGGGCGTGACCTGCTGACCCCGAACCATGTGTTGGTTATCGATGAGGCGGGCATGATCGGCTCTCGCCAGATGGAACGCGTCCTCTTCGAAGCGGAGAAGCGCGGCGCTAAGGTCGTGCTGGTCGGCGATCCCGAACAGCTCCAGGCGATCGAGGCTGGCGCCGCGTTCCGCTCGGTTGCCGAACGGCATGGCAGCGTCGAAATCACCGAGGTCCGCCGCCAGTATGAGGATTGGCAGCGCGATGCGACGCGGCAACTCGCAACCGGGCGGACGGGTGAAGCCATCCAGGCCCATCAGGATCACGATGCGGTGCATGCCGCTGCGACCCGAGACGAAGCACGCGATGCGCTGATCGATCGCTGGGACCGCGAGCGCAGCGCCGATTCGGGCGCTTCGCGCATCATCCTCACCCACACGCGCGAGGAGGTGCAGGCGCTCAATGTCGCCGCGCGCGATCGGCTGCGGATCGCGGGTGCCCTTGGCGACGAGGTGACGATCGCCACGGAGCGCGGGCCGCGCGACTTTGCGGCCGGGGACCGGGTCATGTTCCTCAAGAACGAGCGCAGACTCGGCGTGAAGAACGGAACGCTCGGCACCGTTGATAGCATGAGTCAGGTTCGCATGGCTGTACAGCTCGACGATGGCCGGTCGGTAGCGTTCGACATCAAGGACTATGCGCAGATCGATCATGGCTACGCCGCCACGATCCACAAGGCGCAGGGCATGACCGTCGATCGCGCGCATGTGCTAGCCACGCCGGGAATGGACAGCCATTCGGCGTATGTCGCGCTGTCGCGTCACCGTGACCGCGTCGATCTCCATTATGGGAAGGATGACTTCGCCGATCAGGGCAGGCTCGTCCGCACACTGTCGCGCGACCGTGCCAAGGATATGGCGAGCGACTATTCCCGCGAGCCGGAACGCCAGTTTGCCGAGCGCCGCGGCATTACGTTCCGGGAGCGCGTCGCCGAGTTGGTCCGGAAGGTGCCGGAGAAGGTGCGCGGCATGTTCGATGGCCTGCGATTGAACGCAGACCCGACCGAGCAGCGCCCACCCGAACCGGTGAAATCCCCCGATGAAGAACTTCGCATCGCCCGACGGCGGACGGTCGAACGCCACGCACGCGCGGTCGTCAGCATTTTTGAGGGTGCCGATAAGGGGCACGCGGCCAATCCCGAGCAGGTGCATGAACTTGACGAGGCGCGTAATGGGCTGAACGCGCTGCGCGAGAATGCCTCACACGATATCGAGACCGCGTACAAAAGGGATCCGTCGCTCGCCAGCGAGGCTGCGGGTGGAACGCTCGGTCGCGCGGTGCGGGCGATGCAGCTCGAAACCGAAATTCGTACCGATCCTGTGCTTCGTGCGGACCGGTTCGTCGGACGCTGGAACACGCTCCAGGCGCAATCCGAGCGTGCCTATGTCGCCGGTGACATCGACAAACAGAAATCTGCGCACAACCAGATGGCAGGGATGGCGAAAAGTCTTGAGCGCGACCCTCAGATGGAATCGATTCTTGCCGCACGCAAGGTCGAGCTTGGCATCACCATCGACACCGGACGTAGGCTCGGCGCGGAACTCGCCTTCAATCATGGTATCGACTTGGAGCGCGGGCGCGGGATTGGGCGCTAACCAAGTGCGGCTCCACCTCGCGCTAAGAATCTCCATCAAATAGAAATCTGGTAATCATGTTCTGTAGGCCGCCTTGTCGCTGACGGGATTGCTGCGATGCGTGCGGCTGGGAGGGGAGCGGCGCGTTGGATCAGGAAGTCATAGCGGATGAGAGTGGTCATACGAGCAGTAGTATGTAAGCGGTGTTCTGCGGGCACCTTGCGTGGTTTGACTGTTCGGGCAGAGTAGGTGGCGTGGAAGACGTCATGGCTATGAGCGCACTGGACACGCGCACTGGAGTTGGTCTGGAGCCGTCGGGACGGGTCGAGCTGCTGAGTGGGATGGCCGGGCGCCGGCGCTCGTGGAGCCTGGAGCAGAAGCTGGCGATCGTGTCGGAAGCCCAAGGGTGCGATAATCTGACCGAGCTGGCGCGGCGCCATGATATCCGCACCTCCCAGCTCTACACGTGGCGCCGCGAGTTGCGGTACGCACTGGAAGCAGCTGGGACCAAGAACACCATCATTGAGCCGCACTTCGTGCCCGTCGTGGTGGACCGTGAGGAGAGCCCCAAGCGCCATGCGATGGCGATCGAGGTTGAAGTCGATGGCGCCGTGGTTCGGATTTCCCGAGCCGCCGAGGCCAGGCAGATCACCGCGGTGGTGCAGGCACTCAGGGAGACGCAATGATCGGTCCCGGTGCCGGCGCTCGCGTTATGGTGGCGACGCGCCCGGTGGATTTTCGCAAAGGGCCGGACGCCCTGGCGGCACTGGTCGCCGCCGCCTATGGCGGCGATCCCTATTCGGGCGTGATCTACGTCTTTCGGGCGAAGCGCAGCGACCGGATCAAGCTGGTGTGGTGGGACGGCACGGGCCTGTGCCTGATGGCCAAGAAGCTCGAACAGGGCGGCTTTAAATGGCCGGGCATCCAGGACGGTGTGATACGGCTGACAGCGGCGCAACTGGGCGCGTTGCTCGAGGGCCTGGACTGGCGCCGCGTGCATGGCGGGCGGCGTCCGCAAGCCCCGCAGATTGCCGGTTGACGAGCCCTTCGGCTCCTGATTCACTCTCGTCATGCTCATGGAGGCGGACCTTCCCGAGAACATTGATGCGCTCCGCGCATTGGCCCTCGATCAGTCCCGGATGCTGGCGCAAGAACGCGCCGCGGCGGCCGATCTGGCGGTCGCCAAGAGCGAAGCCGATGCCGAGGTCGAGCGGCTCCAGTCGATCATCACCGCGTTCATGCGCCACCGTTTCGGGTCCCGCTCCGAGCAACTCGATCCCGATCAGCTCCAGCTCGGCCTGGAAGACGTCGAGACAGCTCTGGGGCACGCGCGAGCGGCGCGGGAAGCGATGTCGGATCGTCCCCGCAGCGATCGGCCGCGCAAGACCAACCGCGGCGCATTGCCTGCCCATCTCGAGCGGATCGAACAGCTTGTCGATATCGACGACAAGGCCTGCCCCTGCTGCGGCGGTACGCTCCATCAGATCGGCGAAGATGTAGCCGAGCGCCTCGACGTCGTGCCGACCACCTTCCGCGTGCTGGTGACGCATCGGCCGCGCTATGGTTGCCGTTCCTGCGAGAGCGCGGCGGTCCAGGCGCCGGCGCCCGCCCGGATCGTCGAAGGCGGCTTGCCCACCGAGGCGTTGATCGCCCAGGTTCTGGTCGCGAAGTACGCCGACCATGTGCCCCTCTACCGGCAGGCCCAGATCTATGCCGGGCAGGATATCAGGCTCGACCGCTCCACGCTGGCCGACTGGGTCGGCCGAGCGGCATGGTATCTTCGACCGTTGCGCGATCATGTGCTCGAGAAGCTGCGAAGATCCGAGCGGCTGTTCGCCGACGAGACCACCGCGCCGGTGCTCGACCCCGGACGCGGGCGAACGAAGACCGGTCAGCTATGGGCCTATGCCCGCGATGATCGGCCATGGGGCGGCGGCGACCCGCCGAAGGTTGCCTATGTCTACGCCCCCGACCGCAAGGCGGAACGGCCCGAGGCGCATCTCGGGGATTTCGCAGGCATCCTGCAGGTCGATGGCTATGGTGGCTACACCTCGCTCGCCAAGCGGCGCCAGCAGGTGAGGCTCGCCTTCTGTTGGGCGCATGTGCGGCGCAAGTTTTACGAACTGGCCGTCACCTCACCGGTCTCGGCCGAGGTGCTGCGGCGCATCGCTCTTCTCTATGCCATCGAGGACGAGGTGCGCGGCTCGTCAGCGCACGAACGGCAAGCGCTACGCGCCGAACGCAGCCGGATCATCATCGACGATCTTCGCGACTATCTCAGTGCCAGGCTCCTCCAGGTCAGCGCGAAGAGCAAGCTTGCCGAGGCCATCCGCTATGCCCTCAGCCGCTGGGATGGCCTCTCGCGGTTCCTCGACGACGGCCGCATCGATCTCGACTCCAACACCGTCGAGCGGTCGATCAGGCCGATCGCCCTGAATCGCAAGAAATGCGCTGTTCGCCGGATCTGACGAGGGCGGCGACAACTGGGCGGTGATCGCGACGCTGATCGAGAACTGCAAGCTCAGCGGCATCAATCCGCACGACTGGCTGACACGCACCCTCACCAAACTCGCCAACGGTCATCCCGCCAACGACGTCGCCAGCCTCATGCCATGGACCGCCGTGGCCTGAGCACATCGCTTACGATCAGCTTCGGACCCGAGGATGAGCATAGCGACGACCTGCTAATCTGGATGGAAGCCACCGTTCGGACCGTCGGACGCGACTATGCGGGCGCGAAGCGCCTGTTGCGGGAAACGGTGGGATAACCCCGAATCAAACCCTCAAAGAGCGCCGTCCACACCATCACCGTAATTGAATTGTAATTGCTCTCTGTAGGAAAGGGGCCATTGCACCTGCAACCGCAATCCACAAAGCCGCCCAAGCGGGATCGACCTTAGCAGGTTACCTTTTTTGCTCTATATATACGGCTAACATTGAAAATCGTCCTCCCTGATCCATCACTAGACTTGCCCCCCAAGGTACCACTGATACGCAAATATACGCATATCGGCTCGCCGCCGAAGCTCAGTGGCAAGAAAGGGCGCATGATTTTTCTCTCTTCTTCTCGGTGAATTATAAGTGTGAATTCATCACCATCCTCGGCACGAAAATATGCGTATTCTCCAGAATAGAATATTCCGGATTCTTTAGTTTCAAAATTTGATTCGCGCTGATTCATGTGGGAACATGAGGATAATATCAGCGCAAATGCGATAATCGAAGTATTTTTCGTTACATATCTCAATGTACACCTATATTCCTAGCGGCAATCTGCATTGGTAGATTGTCCACATGCTCTTTCAACAGACATTCTAGCGTACTTAGCTACATCAACCTGCACCATTCCTGTAGCAGCGCTATATTCGTTCTGCACAGTGTAGGCTCTAACTTCAGTAGCCATGCGCTGATCGAGCGACTTAATCGGACCATCTTTGAAAAAGTCCGTAGAATGCGGCTGCTCGTGCGCGATCACCTGTCCACCGATTGCAGGATTAACGACAACCTCTGATCTAATATGTATTGATCCGGTTTCTTGATCAGTATTAGCAGGAGAAGTAATAGTATCATCCACCACGATCATCGTACCTTCACCGGGCTGACCGAGTACCGCTGCTTCTTGGCGGAGCATCGATCCTTCAGGTGTTTTTAACGCAGCCGCCCTAACTGCGGCTGCAGAGGCAGCGACGTCAGCACACTGCTCCTCGGAGCCGGTACATCTTTCAAACAACCCTGTGGGATCACTTCGATTAAGTGGATCATTCCCTACATACGCATAGAGATTGATCTGATCCTCGTACCCGATGGGATCGACCTGTAAGAACCGTCCAAGCGTCGGCGAGTAGATGCGGGCCTTGTAATAGTACATACCGAGTTCGGCGAGCCAAGCCTGACCAGTGTACTGGAAACGGCCGACATTGCCCGCGCCCGGAATGCCATATTCGTCATAAGCACTGATCGAAGGCGAGCCGCCCAAACCGTTTGTGACCGCGACGATCGAACCCTGAAGGTCGGAGTGAAGCCAGCGCGGCACGCCGTTGCTCCCATACCAGACGAGTGGATCGTCCACTCCGGCGTCGCTGCCATGGACATAGCGCGCGGTCAGCGCGCCGGTACCGTCATATTCCGCGACGAGGGCGTCACCGTCGTAAAGTAACCGCGTATCAGCGGAACCTTTCGTCACCCGCCACAGCCGCCCCATCGGATCATAGGTTAACGCCGCCCCGTTCGATGCAGAGATCAGCCGGTTCTCCCCATCGTAGACGAAGCTGCTCGTCCCATCCGAGACCAGGTTTCCATTGGCGTCGTAGGTAAACGTAGCGGGACCGGCAGTGGTGTATTGATTGAGGCCATTCGCCGCATAGCTGCGGTTGACGAGAAGCGCATCGCGCCACGCATAGGCGTCATTGTCGCGGGACACGCCCGTCAGCTGAGAAGCGGGATTATAGGTGAGCGAGCCGGTGGTGACATTGCCGCTGCCGCCGACGAAGCTATCCGTTCGGCTGGCCAGGCGCCCGACTGAATCGTAACTGTAGGTCGTCGCGCTTCCCATGCCCTCGGTTCGGCTCGAAAGCAGACCCTGTGCATTAAAGGCGAACACCGCCAGCGGAACCGTTGTATCCACGCCTTCGTATAGCCCCGAAAGCCGGCCGAGCGCGTCATAGGTGTAGGTAAAGGCCTGCCCGTCCGAATGGGTGATGCGGACACGATTGCCAGCCTCGTCATAATACGAGGTCAGCGTCTTCGAGAACCCCGCCATGCTGATCGCGGTCGAGCGGAGGTTTCCGAACGCATCATAAGTGCTGGTGAGCCCGTCGGCGCCCGACACTGCGTCGAATTTCGCGGTGAGCTGCCGGCCCATCAGGTCGTAGGTATAATAGACGTCGCGCGTTGCCGCCGCAAGCGGGCACCCACCGACCTGAATTGGCGCGCACCCGTCGGGCACGATCTTCGTGATGACGCGGTTGAGCGCGTCATAGGTCATCGTGATCACCCGGCCGTCGCGGCGCCTCAGGCTGGTGCGGTTGCCAACCGCGTCATAACCATATTGCTCATAGTCGCCGGTGTTGACCGTTCCCGCGACGGTCTTGCTCGGGAAGTACCAGTAGGTCTGGCGGTCATATCCGTCATAGGCGAGCTGCGCCTTGTTGCCGTTGGCGTCGGTGACGGATTGCTGCTTGCCGTTCTGGGTATAGCCATAGGTGACCTGGTTACGCGCGCGCGCCGTTCCCAAGGCCTGCTGAACCTGGGTCAGCTGGCCGGCGGCATCGTAGATATTCTTGGTGACGCGATCCGGGCCATAGGTTCCGGGCGTCCCGCCCGTGCAGGCGCCGACGCTGGAGGCCGCAGGCAGCGCGGCCAGGTTCATGCGCGTCGTCGCGCACTCGACCATGCCGCGATCGAGATAGGCGCTGTCCGTCACCGCGAAGGGCACGCCGCCGGCGGACGTCGCCGCGCGAATGGGATTGCGGCGGCTGTCGTAGCTGGTGTCGGTGCGCTGGAGCACCGTCAACGTCATGGTCATGAAATTTGGCGCGCCGGTGAAATCGGGCACGGTGCCGACTTCGACCAAGGTGGCCTTGTCATCCGATTCGCGATAGGTGGTGCGCTTGGCGGCGCGCAGTCCGTTGGGCGCGCGCGGGCCGATCTCCCACGTCCTTCGGCCGAGGATGTCATAGCCGAAATATTGGGTATCTTCCCAGCCGGGTCGCGCGCCGTCGATCGACAGGACCCGGCCCGCGCTGTCATACGTATAGCGCGATTCGCGGACCTGGCCCGTGGCGGAAGCCACCTGCCGCTCGACGCCCGGCAGGTTGGTGTTCTCCCAATATTCGAATTCCTTGCGGACCTCGGCGCTGGTGCCGCAGGTGGTGGTCGCGCCGCAGATCCTGACGACCTTCACGCGCGAAAGGATGCCTGCGCCGGTATCGTAGGATTCATATTCGACATAGGTCTTGCGGCGCACGCCGTTGGCGTCGGCCGGGTCGGTCTGCTCGATCAACTGGCCGCGCGTATTGTAGACATAGTCGGTCTGGCGGCCCAGCGCATCGCGGTACCAGGCAGGGCGATAGCAGATGATCGTGTCGAGGCAGTTCAGGAAGCCGCCCGGCGAATAATGACCGGTCAGATCGACGAAGATTTGTTCGACGAGATTGGGCAGCCCTGATCCGGGCTTCGCGGTCAGCGTCCTGGAAACCACATTTCCTGCATCATCCCAGCCGATCGAGACCGAATTGCCTTCGGGCTGGATGATCTTGGTGACGCGGACGCTCGAGTCATATTGATAATTGGTGGCTCGGCCGAGCTCGTCGGTCACGCGACTGATGACGTTGCGTTCGCCGGTGACCAAGGGCGCCGTCGCCGGGGTGATCAGATAGGACTTCGAGTAGCCGTTCGGCCCCGTGACGTTGATCCCGGTGTAGACGTATCCGTTGATACCCGGACGATATACCGGCTTCACATACGAATAGTTCCACTGGACGCCGTCGGCATTCACGGAACCGATCATCGGCGCGGAGGATGGCAGACCGGTAGCGGGCGCAACGGTAACCGCGGGCGTGGGTTCGGTCGGCTGGGTTCGCGAATAACTGGCGACCTCAAGGTCCACACCGAGTGTTCCAAGACTATATCCCTGAAAGACCCGCCCCGCTAGGTCGGTCACACTGCCACTGCCTGAATCGGTCAGCCTGGCGAGCGGAACCCCTGGCGCATTCACGCTGTAAATCGTGACCTCGCTCGGGCTGCCCCATCCGACCTGGGTCAGGTCGTTGCCCTGATAGGTGATCGTCATGTAATAGCCGAGGTTGCTATCGACTCGGATCGGGCGGTACCAAGTCCGGTCATATGGATCGCCCGACGGTAGCTTTGCCGTGCCGTAAGTGTACCGGATCACCTCCCCGTCGGGGTAGTCGATCTGGGAAGCATAATAGAGCCGCTTCCTCTGCGGAATCGGGTCGCTTGGCGCCGGATTCTGAAAAAGATGAACCAGATTAAAGCTGTAGACCTCGCCTGAGCCTCCACGACGGAAAGTGCCCCCGCTGAAGCTGAGCATCGAGCCCGAACGATTGACGTTCTCGCAGTCCTTGCCATCGACGCTCCAGGTGCAGCGAAACGACTCCGAGACTCCGTCGACCGTGTGCGCCGTCCATCTGGCGCTCAGGTCACCCTGTTCCCAACTCGTTACGATCTCGCCGGTTATATAGGGAGCGAGATTCTGCACGCGATCGAACTTGAGCCGTGGCGCACCCGGAACCGAAAGGGGCAACGCGATAGGCGTCATCTTGCCGGTGGTCAGATTGACCCCGTTACGGTCCGGCTCGATTTGAAGCGGTGAGATCGATTTGGGCAAATCCTGCGCCTGAACGACAGCGGGAATCGCCAGGCCGAGGACGAATGCCCCCGAGGAAAAGGCTGCCGCCAGCTTCTGGATGAGTTCGCGCGTCATAAGCAGATGGGCCCCGAAGTAGCGGCGAAGGTGATCGTGCCGGTCGCCTGGCCGCCGATGGCATTCTGCACCACATATTGGACGTTCCTGGTGCCGCCCTGGAGCACCCAGAAGTGGACGGTGTTTCCGGAAATCGTCCGCGTGTAGCCTGCGCCGGTCGCTACCGAGACGAGGGTCAGCGGATAATTGCCGCTGGAATCCGTGTCGTTTGCCAGCGGATTGACCGAGAAGAAGTCGCACCGGGCATAGGTCCCCGCATTGTCTGTATTCGCGACTACGCTGCTCGGCGGCAGATCGTCGTTGAGGATGGTGCCGGTCGCCTGGCCGTTCACTATCGCCGCGCCATGACTGGGCGACGAGAGGGTGAAGGTGAAGGTCTCGTCCGGCTCGACGGTGCTCTCCTGCGTCGTCGGCACATCTACCGCCAAAACGGTAGTGGGCGAGGTGAACGTCAAGGTTCCGGAAGTGGCGGTGAAATCGACGCCAGACGTCGCGGTCCCGCTGGACGTCGTGTAATTTACCGTTAGCGGCGTGCCGTAATGGAGGTTGCCCGTCAGCACGACGCCAAAGCGGATCGACGTTCCTTCATTCTCAGACGTTGGCGCCACCAGCGCGAAACCCGGCGGCGGATCATCCTCAATGATCGAAACTACCGAGGTTCCGGCGCCGATCGTCGCCGCCGTGGGCGATGACAGTCCGAGCGTGAACGTTTTAGTGAGGCCAAAAGACACGTCCTGTGTCGTGGCGATCTGAATGGTCTTTGCGGTCTCGCCTGGCAGGAATGTCAGCGTGCCGCTCGCACCCGTATAATTTGTCTGGTTGGCTGTGCCGTGAGCAGTGGCGAATGCGACGCTCGCATTGGCCCCGGTGGCGCCCGACTTGGTGACCGTGACGGTCGCGACGCCGCCCTCGGTGACCGACACGTTCGCAACCGAGAAGCTCGGCATCGTGTCGTTGTCGTTGATCGTGCCGGTGCCGCTGGCCGTCGAGATCGTCGCACCGCCCGATGCGCCGGACAGCCGGACCGAGAGGGTCTCATTCGCTTCGTAAACGGTGTCATCGACGGTGGTCACCGTGACCGTCTTGGAGGTCTCACCGGGCAGGAAAGTCAGCGTGCCGGACTGGGCGGCATAGTCGGCGGGCGCCGCAGCACCACCGTTGACGGTCTCGTAGACAATCGAGAGCGTCGCGGCGGTCAAACCCGTTTTTGTGACCGTCATCACAATCGCGCCGCCTTCGGTAACGGAGGCACCCGAAATGGCGAAGCTCGGGGCGGTATCGTCATCCGCCACGGATACCCTGCCGGTAGCGTTGGTGAGGATCGCGCCGCCCGTCGCACCAGAAAGGCCGACCGTGAATGACTCCGGGGCTTCATGAACAGAGTCGTTCACCGTTGAGACGGTGATCGTCTTCGATGTCTCGCCCGATGCGAAGGTCAGCGTGCCGGACACGGCGCCAAAATCGCCGGGCGCAACCGCAGTCCCGTTGGCGCTCGCATAATTGACAGACACGCCCGAGGCGATGAGACCCGAGCGTGTTACCGTCAGCACGGCCGCCCCACCTTCGGTGACGCTCACGTTCGAAATCGCCAGTTCGGGAACCATTTCGGTGTCTGCGATCGTGACCACCGCCGTCGCGTTTGCGATGGCTGTGCCCGACGATGGGCTCGACAGATTGACCGAGAAGGTCTTTGGCCCCTCGAAGATCGCGTCGTCGATCGTAGAGACCGAGATCGTCTTGCTCGCTTCGCCGTTCGCGAAGGTGATTGTCCCCGAAGCCGCAGTGTAATCGGCCGGCGTGGTCGCCGACCCATTGGCCGTTGCATAATTGACCGTCGCCGACCCGGATAGCGATCCCGATCGCGTTACCGTAACGGTCGCCGTCCCGCCTTCGGTGACGCCGGTGCCAACCACGGACAGGATCGCATTCGGTCCGCCAGCGACCTGATAATTGGTGCGATTGTCCGCCGGATCGAAGGCCGTGGTGACCTGTTGCCCATGCCGCGGGCCGCCGACGATGGTAACCGATACAAGCCGGCCCAGTTCGTCATAGGTATAGACGATAGTTTCGTCTGCGATCGCGACGGTTGCGTATCCTGCCGCGAGAATGGTGGCAGCCGAAAGCGCCAGCCGGCGCGCCCAGCGTCCGCGAATATGTCCGCCACCGTTCATGCGTTTGACCCATGACTGTGGTACCCCAAGCGATTCTCGACCTCGCTGCGGGTGCCCCATACGATATTATCGCCGACTGCCGGTGAGATGGAGGTAGAACTGGCCCAACCCTCAGGAGCTACGCCCAGCGCCGGTGTCGCCATCAGCATTTTTTCCATCCCCCCGGAAGCGACAGTCCGGCAGAGGCCAACTGGTTATTCAAGATGTGCGGAGTTAGTCGATTCGGTCAAGCTGGTTTATTGAGGTAATGTTAAAAGCAGGCTACAGCAAGATGCTGGATGAAAGTATTCATGATCTTTTCTACTTTAAGCACCATTTCGGTTTCACTTTCCGACCCGACTGGTGCCCATCCGTTGGTCGCGGCAGTGTCCTGGCTTCAGCAGGCACTGCTAGGCACTATCGCCCAGACAGTCGCGATCGTCGCGATTGCTTGGATCGGACTGAGCATGCTCTCCGGCAGGATCAATGTCCGTCGGGGCGTGACCGTGGTCGCAGGATGCTTCACCCTGTTCGGTGCCACGACCATCGTTACAGGTCTCCAATCCTTCATCGCGGGACGTGACGGCGCGGACCCCGTGCTGGCAGGCATCCCGGCACCACCGCCTGTCGTGATCCCACTCGACGCAGGGAGCGCCCGCGATCCCTATGCTGGAGCTTCAGTGCCACCGCGCTGAATGTGGTTGCGATAGCGTCGGAAGGCGCATTCAGCTGTAGCCCTCGTTCGCTCAATCCAGCACCTCTTTGGGTTCGAAGCTCATCCAGCTTCTCTTAGAACACCGGATGCTTGAGCCACTCCGCGATGACCGATTCTCGCCCTCCGGCGCATCGAATGCTGATCTGGACGTTCTTCGGAAACCTGCGGTTCTACATCTAGCGGTACATTGTAGAGCGAAGGCCGACGCGGTCGAGGACTGTCCTGTGGAGAGGATGCGGTCGGGAGTGTCGGAGATGAAGGTGAGCCAAACGGCCTCATCGAGATAGCCTCGTGCGAAGTGTCAGAGCGCTGCCCGTTCTGGATCAAAAGAGGCCGCTTGGATTCGGACGGGGGTTATTGAGCGTTTGCGAAGTGAGTACGTGCGGTCGAGCCTGGATAAACTCGCTATCAACTGCATGACCAGTACTTCGCGAGTCGAATCGTTGGGAACGCCGGAAGCCGGCGAATCATGACAGAAAATGGTTGTGTGCTGAGGTCCGGCCCGTCGATAAGAAATCAATGACACCCTGCAAGAGTGGGACCGGTAGTGGGACCGGCAACAGCCACCTTCAGATATGCGATATGATTCAATAGCTTAAAAAAATGAATGGCGGAGAGGGTGGGATTCGAACCCACGGTGAGCTTGCACCCACGGCGGTTTTCAAGACCGCTGCCTTAAACCACTCGGCCACCTCTCCGGTGCGCACCCGCTAGCCCGGTGACCCCGTGCGACGCAAGGGACGGAATTATTGGTGAATGGCGCGCGCGGGGGCTTCATCCCTCTCGCCGCCTGTGCCACATTCCCCCGATGCGGGTTCCGGGTATCGTTTCGCGTCGCGTGAGCGCCATCGTGCTGGCCATGGCGGTTGCCACGCTGGGCGCCGCTTCGGCAGGGGCGCAGGAGAGCGAGCAGGGCTTTCAGTCCTACCTTCCCACGCTCGCGCGACAGGCCGCCGATGCAGGGGTCAGCCAGCGGACGATCAACCTCGTCATCCCCTCGCTCACCTATAATCCGCGCGTGATCGAGCTCGACCGGCAGCAGCCCGAGAGCCGGCCCAATGCGCCGATCCCCGCGTTCGAGCCGTATCGCCGCGACCATGTCGACGCCAACCGCATCACGCGGGGCCGCGCCGCTTACCAGCGCCAGCGCTGGCGGCTGCAGAAGATCGAGCAGGATACCGGGGTTCCCGAATCGATCATGGTCGC
>Ga0164241_10001483_pt1 | contig 28731 bp, 7 predicted proteins | sample OricomyardsoilBY_FD_108780 | JGI IMG/M metagenome (GOLD analysis project Ga0164241, IMG submission 108780) | Backyard soil microbial communities from Emeryville, California, USA - Original compost - Back yard soil (BY) | ecosystem: Environmental > Terrestrial > Soil > Unclassified | place: USA... | reverse complement strand
ACTCGGCGTCGGTCGTGCATGGCGTGTCGCACGGGGGGTCACCACATACGGAGCAGGTTCCGGGGCGGCTGCGATCGGCGCAGGGCGCGACCGCGGTGTCGGGTGTGCCCTCGCAGGTGATGAGGCTGCAGCGGCCGCCCGCGCAGTCGTCGTAGTGGGCCTCGCAGCTCGGGCGCGTGTCGCCGACCTGGACCTCGAAGCCGTCGCCGCTGGGGGTGGCCTGGCGGTAGATCGACTGCCACTGGCCCGCGCCCGCCGTCTGTCGGAACCACGTCTCGACGGTGCCGGGCAGCGTGTCGAGCGCGGCGTCGGTCGGGACGTCGATGTAGCCCGCGTGGGTGTCGGCGTATTTGGTGAACGGGTCGCCCTTGATGGTGACGGCGTCGAGCACGCTGATGGGGCTCGTGCGGCCCTCGAGCGAGAGGCCCTCGTAGCCGAGCGCGCCCGACATGGAGAGCACGCGCTTGCAGGTGCCGGCGTCGCAGTGCAGGCCGTCGTCGCAGGGGTGCGTCGCGTCGCAGGTGGAGGCGCCGACCTGGGTGAGCGAGACGTCGAGGTCGGCGCGGATGCCGGGCTGGAACGTGATGTTGAAGAGCTCGCGCTCGTGGGTCGAGAAGTAGAAGCGCGCCTTGTCGATGGCGAACGCGAACGGGATGAGCTTCAGGATGTTCGGCAGCGGCTCGGGCGGCAGGATGCAGCTCAGGCTCTTGTCGAGCGTGCCGTCGCCGTCGAGATCGACGCACGGCGGCAGCGGCGAGAGCGAGGGCGACAGGCCGGGCAGGCGCTCCTCCATCCAGCGCAAGAGGTTGCGCGCGCCGTCCTTCAGGTCGTTGATCGCCGGGACGAGGTCGAGCGAGCTCATGTTGTTCCGCTCGGCGCGCACGATGAGGGTCGGCAGCGGGACGAGGATGGCGCTCGACGACGGCAGGATGTCGTAGAAGAGCGTCAAGCCGGACTGTAGCAAGCTCCCGGGCACGGTCGCGGGCTGCTCGGCGGTGTCGATGCAGGGGGCGCTGGGCGCGTCGGGGTCCGGGGCGGAGCAGGTGAAGGGCCACGCGTAGCTGCAGGTGTCGGGCAGGTCGTCGCCGTCGGGTCCGTCGATGCACTTCACCGGGCACGCGCCGTCGGCGCACTGGCCGTAGCCGCTGCAGTCGGCGTCGCTGAAGCACGAGACCGGGTAGATCGGGTCGGCCCCGGCGTCATCGTAGTAGGGGCGCTTCCAGAAGAAGTCGCCGTTGATGCCGAGCGAGAACGGCACCGGGATCGGCGCGCCCGCGGCCGGGGTCGGGAAGAGGCGCAGCCCGATGCGCAGGCCCGGGTTGGCGATGGCGATGTTGGGGATCCAGAACGGCTCGTACCAGATGCCGTTGACGGAGATCTCGCCGCCGAGCTCGTTCGGTGGGCGATAGCGGAACGTCGCCGAGCCGGTGAGCGGGGCCTGCTGCGGCATCTCGTTGAACGGCGCGGGCAGGTCGAGGCACTTGATCTTGGAGGGATCGAAGGCCTCGAACGGGCTGGCGGTGGAGGCGAGCCCGGCCTCGACGAAGCTCTGGTAGTCGGGGATGCAGTGGTTCGGCTCGAACAGCGCCTCGCCCGTGAAGGACAGCGCGGGCGGGCTCACGATCTCGACCATGAACTGCAGCTGGCTCAGCTGCAGGAGGCGGATCGCGGGCAGGTTCCAGTCCGGGCGGATCACCTGCCAGGGGAAGTCGAGAGCGCCTCTCAAGCGCAGGCCGGTCGTGTCGAGGCCGAGCTCGGCGACGATCGACGGCGGGCTCGGGAAGATCGGTGGGAACGGCAGCTCGGGCGCGCGCGGCGCCTCGCCCGAGCCGCGCTGGGCGGCCGCGGGCCCGTCCGCGTCGGTCGCCGCGGGTGCCAGGCCGAGCGGCGCCAAGATGGCGCGCGGCGCCTCCATGTTGGCGACCAGCGTGACGCCGCGCTTCACCCACGTGTTCGGCGCGAGCAGCACCTCGGGGTAGACGCGCGTCGAGAGCGCGACGGCGACGGCCGGCACATCACACGGCGACGCCGCGCCGAGCTGGATGTCGTCGAAGCCCTCGGGGAGGATGCTGGCGGGGATGGTGAGGCCGCAGATGGCGCCGATGAGGTAGAAGCCGGTGCGCTTGCCGAGCTCGCCGTGGCCGGTGAACTGGAAGCCGAGCGGGCCGACCGAGAGCGGCGCTGGCAGCGACACGTTGGCGCCGCCGCCGAGCGTGAACGACACGCCCGTGGTCGTCGAGGCGGCGACCTCGACGGTGAGGTAGGCGAGCTCGAGCACGTTGTCGCCGATCATCGAGCGCAGCGGCTCGACGTCGGCCGAGACGCCGCTGTGGGCGTCGCCGATGCCACCGAAGAGCGACACCGAGAGGCCCGAGCCGCCGGCGGCGAGCTCGCCCTCGACGGTCACGTCGACCGGCTCCTCGCCGAGCGGCACCGAGAAGACGCCACGTACGCCCGCCGAGGCCTGGCTCACGCGGCCGACCGAGGCGCCGAGCCACACCGCGACGTTCTTCAAGACGAGGCCGGGCACGAGCTGGGGCAACGACGAGCCATCGACCGCGCCGATGACGTCGAAGCCGAGCTGGCTCAGGCTGACGGTGATGGAGCCCGACAAGGTCGTCACCGCGAGCTCGCCCCAGCCGGCGGGCAGGCCCCCGAGCGCGCCGCCGTTGAACGGGCGCCAGGCCACCGCGGGGCAGCCCGAGGTGCCGGCGCAGCACACGCGGCCGGTGGTGTCCTGGCTGGCGAGGCAGACCGCGGCGTCGAGGGCGGCGGCGGCGCCGTCGTAGCCGGCGGTCGCGAGCAGCTCGAGCGGCTCGCCGACGGCGTTCGGCGCGATGACGTGCAGGTCGATGTCGACGCTCTGGACCGTCAGGCCCTGCGCGCAGAAGCGCGTGGACATGCCGAGCAGCTCGGCGTCGAGCGGCAGGACGAGCGAGCCCTCGACGTCGCCCGCGAAGCACAACGTGCCGCCGTCGTAGTCGGCGCTGACGGTGGCGCGCTCGAGGCCGGCGATGCCCGAGAGATCCACGGTCGCGAAGAGCGCCACCGAGTCGACACGGCCACCGACGATCGCGGCCGCGCCGCTGACCTCGACGTCGTGATCGGCGATGTCGAAGAGCGCCGAGAAGCGCGCCGCGAAGGACGTCGCGGCGGCCGGTGTGGGCAGCACGCCGCAGGTCTTGCCAGCCGCGATGTAGGCGGCGCTGACGGCGAAGTCGGCCTGCGCCAGCGTGACCTCGGCGGGCCCGAGGACCGCGCAGGTGACGGCGCCGTCTTCGATGTCGAGGCGGCCGGCGAGGCTCACGGTCGTGTCGGGTAGCGCGAGGCGGGCGTCGGACAGTGACATCGAGAGCGAGCGCGAGAGGACCGCGCCGGCGCCGTCGAAGGTCGCGGTGTAGTCGAGCGAGACCGCGCCGGAGAGCGCCACGCCGCCGAGCGAGGCGCCCGCCGAGACGGCCAGCGACAGGCTCGTGAGACGGCCACTGGCGAGGCGGACCTGGCCGTCGACGACGAGCTGCGCGTCGAGCCCGGCGACGCTGGCATGCGCGTTCGAGACGACCAGCGACAGCGACTGATCGGCCGACGCGTAGGCGAGCGCGAGGTCGCCGGCGAGCCGCACGCCGAACAGATCGATGTCGCCGCCGACGACGAGCGCGAGCGCACCGAGGCTGCCCTGCAGGACGACGGCGCTGCCGCTGACGTCGAGTGTGCCGAGGCCGGGGATGGTGGTGCGGGCGTCGTCGACGGCGAAGCGCAGGCGCTGGTCGGCCGCCTGATACGAGAGTGACAAACCGCCTGATAATGTCACATTCGCAATTGTCAGATCGGTGGCGAGGGCGAGCTCGAAGCTGGCGAGCGCGCCGCCGTCGATAGCCAGCTCACCCGCCAGCGCGACCTTGCCGAGCGGCGCGATGGTCATGCTGGCGTCGGCGAGCGCGAGGTGGAGCGAGGCGCTGCCGCTCTGCGGATCGACGCGGCGATAGACGAAGCGCGCGTTGCCGGTGATGGCCGCGCCGGCCACGTTGATGGCGCCGCCGACGGCCAGGTCGAGCGCGTCGAGGGCGCCGGCGACGAGCGTCGTCTGCCCGTCGAGCGTGAACGTGCCGAGGCCGGCGACGCTGACCTGGCCCTGCGTGATGGCGAGCGCGAGCGTCGCGTCGGCGGAGGTGTAGACGAGCGACGCGCCGCCCGCGATGGTGACGCCGGCGAGCGCGAGGCCGGTCGCGACCTGCAGGCGCAGCTCGGTGAGCGTGCCCGCGACGAGGCGCGAGCGGGCGCTGACGGCGAGCGGTCCGAGGCCGGTGATGGTCACGTGGCCGTCGTCGAGGAACAGGTCGAGGGTGGACGCGTTGGCGGCGTCGGGGTTCGCGCGCTGGAAGTCGAGGCCGATCGCGGCGGCCGTGAGCTGAACCCCGGCGACATCGAGCGAGGCGGCCTGGATGGCGAGGCTCAGGGCGTCGAGGCGACCGTCGGCGACGGCCGCGTGGCCGCGCACGCCGAGCGTGCCGAGGCCCTGCAGCACGACCTGGCCGTCGACGTCGAGGCGCAGCGCCTGGCTGATCAGGGCGTTCGTGACGTCGTCGTAGGTCGCCGTGTAGCTGAGCGCGCCGCCCGGCTGGCCCGACGGTGAGCTGATCGTGAGGCCGGCCACCGACAGCGCGCCCTCGATGGCGAGCGCGCCGGAGGTCACGTGGCGGTCTTGCACCGTGAGCGCGCCGGACAGGTGCACCTGGGTCGCGCCGAGATCGAGCGCGCCGTCGCTGACGGCCAGCATCAGCAGCTCGCCGCTACTGCTGTCCCAGGCGCCGCATGCCTGGTTCGGCGCGGCGTAGCGGCCGCGCGCCGTGAACGACACGCCGGCCACCGCGACGGCGCCGGCCACGTCGAACGTCGCGCAGGTGAGGCCGGTCGCCCGGTCGAGCTCGGCCTCGCCCGAGAGCGTGACGACGTTGCCTCCGACGTCGACCTGACCGTGCTTCAGCGTCACGTGCAGGGTCGCCGACGCGGGCGCGGGCGTGACGCTGCCGTCGCTCCAGGTGCAGGCCTGGCCGGCTCCGGCGAAGCGCGCGCCAGCGTCGAAGGTGACGCCGGCGACGGCCAGGTCGCTGGCCGCGGCGAGCTCGGCGCAGACGATCTTGCCGTCCGCCACGAGCCCGTTGCCGGACAGGTCGAGCGTGTTGGCGCCGACCTGCAGCGCGCCGGCGAGCTTGGCGTAGAGCGTGTCGCTCGTGGGCGCCGAGGTGGTGCCGTCGTCCCAGGCGCAGGTGGCGCCGCCGGCCGCGTAGCGCGCGGCGAGCGACACGTCGAGGTCGCCCATCGGCACGGTCGTGTCGCCGCTCGCGGCCAGGTCGACGCACAAGAGCTTGCCGCCTTGGACCGAGCCCCAGCCGGCGACCAACACCGAGGTCGAGCCGACCGCGAAGTGGCCCTCGATGTGCACCTCGAGGGCCGCGGTCGCGCTGGCCGTGATCGCGCCGCAGGTCGTGTGAGGCGCGGCCCAGGCTGCCGCGACGGTGACGTCGAGGCCGCCGATTTGGGCGTCGCGCGAGCCGCTCGCGTCGAAGGTCATGCAGGTGATGGCGTCGCTGACCGCCGCCTTGCCGATGAGGTCGATGGTCTGGCCGCCGATCTGCGCGCCGCCCTCGAGGACCAGCGTGAACGCCTGGCCGCTGGTGGACGAGCCGTCGCTCCAGCTGCAGGACTTGCCGGCGGCGGCGTAGCGCGCGTGCCCGGCCATGGCCACGCCGCCGAACGCGGCGGACAGGTCGCCGTGCGCGTCGAGCTCGGCGCAGACGAGGTGGCGATCGACGAGATCGGCGTAGCCGCTCAGGTCGAGGCGCACACCGCCGACGTCGAGGTGCGCGCCCGACAGGCCGAGCTGCAGGTGCTCGCCCACGAGCCCGGCGTTCCAGCCGCAGTGGGCATCGGCGGCCGCGTAGCGCGCGGCGACGTCGAAGCGCACGCCGCCGAGCGGCACGTTGCCCGACGAGGTGAAGCTCGCGCAGGTGAGCGCGCCGGCCTCGAGCGTGGCGTCGCCGCGCAGCGTGATGGGGCCGCCGTCGACGGTGATGTCACCCTCGAGCGACACGGTGAACGTGCTGACCGCGGGGGGCGCGGCGAGCCAGGGACAGGTGGCGCCGGCCGCGGCGTAGTGCCCGCCGAGCTGGAACGTCGTGTCGACGAGCGCCACGCCGGCGTTGCCTTGGGCCGCGAGGGTGGCGCACGTGACGGCGCCCGCGACGACCTCGGCCGAGCCGTCGAGCGTGATCGACTGCTGGCCGATGGCGACGTGGCCGTGACGCAGCTCGGCGGTGAACGTCTCGTCGGGGTAGCTCACCTCGCTGCCGTCGGCCCAGGCGCAGCGCGCGCCAGCGGCGGCGAAGCGGGCGCCGACGTCGAAGGTGATGTCGGCGAAGCCGGTGACGTCGGCGTCGGCCGCGAGCTCGAGGCACTCGACCCGCCCGCCGCGGATGTCGGCCTGGCCGCTCAGGCCGACCGACACGGCGCCGACGTCGAGCTGGCCGTCGTCGAGCGCCAGCACGAAGGTGTCGGCCGCGACGGGCGCGGCGTCCCACGCGCACTGGCGGCCGGCCGCGCTGAAGTGGGCCGAGCCGGTGAAGGTCATGCCGCCGAAGGGCCAGTCGCCGAGCGCGTCGGCGTCGAGGCCGAGGCACGGGACGACGTAGCTATGGCCGACCTTCTCGGCCTGCGCGATGCCATGCAGCGACACGGCCGTGCCGCCGAGCTGGAGCGAGCCGTCGGTGAGCACGACCTCGAGGCGCTGGGGGCCCGCCTCGGAGGTGCTGCCGTCGGCCCAGGTGCAGGCCGTGTCGGCGGCCACGAAGCGCGCGCCGACGGTGAACGCGACGCCGCCGATGGCCACGTCGCCGGTGACCTCGAGCGCCGCGCACTCGACGCCCGCGCCGCCGACGGACCCGGCGCCGGTGAGCGTCAGGACGTTGGCGCCGATGGTCAAGGTGCTTTGCAGATCGACGGAGATGGCGGCGTCGTGTGTGTCGGTGCGCCAGCCGCACGACTCGCCCGCGGCCGCGTAGCGCGCGTTGCCGTCGAAGGTGACGCCGCTGGTGTTGCCCGCCTGGCCGTTGGCGTGCAGCGTCGCGCAGGTGACGCGCCCGGCCACGATGACGCCGGTGCCCGAGACCGAGACGGTGGCGCCGTCGCCGATGGTCAGCGTGCCGTCGTCGAGCGTGGCCTCGAAGGTCGCCTCGGGCTCCGGGGCGTCCATCCAGTCGCAGGTCGCGCCGGCCGCGGCGTAGCGGGCGCCGACCTCGAAGGTGACGCCGGCCAGGTCGGCCGCGGCGTTGCCGACGGCGCTCATGCGCACGCAGGTCACCGACTTGGTCGCGGTGTCGACGATGCCCGCGCCGGCCAGCCGGATGTCGGCCGTGCCGGCCGCGAGCCGGCCCTCGTGCAGCGCCACGACGAGCGCGTGCGTGGCGGCGTCGTACGAGGCGTCGGCGCTGAAGGTGACGCCCGCGATGGCGAGCTGGCCGGCGACCGCCAGCGAGGCGCTGGTGACGACCCCGCCGGAGAGCTCGGCGACGCCCGACAGCGTCAGCGTGTTGCCGGCGATGGTGACCTTGCCGTCGCGCAGCGCGAGCTGGAGCTTGGCGCTCGGGTCGGTTGGGGTGACGGTGCCGTCCGACCAGGTGCAGGTCTTGCCGGCGGCGGTGTAGCGCGCGCCGGTCGCGAACGAGACGCCGCCGACGTCGAGCGCGGTCACGCCCGCGCTGGCGGCCAGCTCGGCGCAGACGACCGCGCCGCTCTCGAGCAGGCCGTTGCCCGAGACGGACATCGCCTGGCCGGCGACCGAGAGCTCACCGCTGAGGCGCACGGCGAGCGTGTCGTGTGCGGGGTGGCTGGTGGTGCCGTCGGGCCACTGGCAGGTGGCGGCGGCGGCGGCGAAGCGCGCGCCGACGTCGAGCGTCGCGCCGGCCAGATCGACCGTGGCGGAGCCCGCCGCGGCGAGCTCGGCGCAGGCCAGCTTGCCATCGAGGAGCGTCGCCGTGCCGGCCAGCGAGACGCGGTTGGCGCCGAGCGTGAGCAGCCCGTTGGCGAGCGTGATGTCGAACGTGTCGGTGGCCGCGCCGTCGCTCCAGGGGCAGGTCTGACCCGCGGCGGCGTAGCGCGCGCCGACGTCGAAGCTCACGCCGTCGAGGTCGACGCGCTTGTCGCCGACCGCGTGGAGCGAGGCGCAGGTGACGCGCCCGCCGCTCGCGACCTCGGCCTCGCCGACGAGCACGAGCTGCGTCGCACCGAGCGTCACGCGGCCGTCGCGCAGCGTCACGACGAACGTGTCCGACGAGGGCTCGCTGCGCGTGCCGTCGTGCCAGTCGCAGGTCGCGTCGGCGCGGGCGAAGCGGGCGCCAGCGGCGAAGCGGATCCCCGCGAAGGCGGCGCTCGCGTCGGCGTCGAGCTCGGCGCACTGCACCTCGCCGGCCGCGATGGTGGCGCTGCCGGCCAGCGACAGGTGGGTGCTGCCGACGTCGACCTGGCCCTCCGACAGCGCGAGCCACAAGCTCGACGTCGCGGCCGCCGGGGCGGCGCTGCCATCGCTGAAGACGCAGGCCTCGTGGGCCGCGGCGTAGCGCGCGCCGGCCTTGAACGAGACCCCGCCGAGCGGGACGGTGGCGTTGGCGCCGGCCTGCAGCTCGGCGCAGGTGAGCTTGCCGCCCGCCAGGCGCGCGGCGCCCGAGAGCGTCAGCGTGGTCGGGCCGACGGCGAGCTGGCCGTCGTCGAGCGAGAGCTCCATGCGGCTCACGGTCGCGGGCGTCGGCGCCCAGTCGCAGGTCGCGTTGGCGGCGGTGAAGCGCGCGCCGGCCGCGAAGCTCACGCCCGCGACCGCGACCGAGCCGGTCGAGGCGAGCGCGGCGCAGGTCAGGCGCCCACCGACCACCTGGGCCGTGCCCGCGAGCGCGAGCGACGCGCCGTCGACCGACAGGCTGCCGCGCGCGAGCGTGACCTCGAAGGTGTCGGCGCTCGCGGGGCCGCTCGCCCAGGCACAGGTCGCGCCGGCCGCGGCGAAGCGCGCGCCCAGGTCGAAGGCGACGCCGCCGACGCTGACGCGGCCGCTGGAGGCGAGCTCGGCGCACGTGAGCTTGCCGCCGACGAGGCTGCCGTGGCCGCTGAGCACCACGTCGACCGGGCCGACGGCGAGGTGCGCGTCGCCGAGAGCGAGGTCGAGCTGCGCGGGCCCGGCGGTGGTCGCGGTGCCGTCCTGCCAGGTGCAGGTCTGGCCGGCGGCGGCGTAGCGGGCGCTGGTCGCGAACGAGAGCCCGGCGATGTCGACGTGCGCGGCGCTGCCGAGCTCGGCGCAGGTGAGCTGGCCGTCGGCGACGACCGCCGAGCCGGCGAGCGACACGGTGTGGCCAGCGACGTCGACGTGGCCGTCTTGGAGTGTGAGCGCCAGGGTCTCGGGCCCGGCTGGCGTGCTGCTGCCGTCGGCCCAGCGGCACGGCCGACCGGTCGCGGCGTAGCGCGCGCCGGCCGCGAAGGCGACGCCGGCGAGGGCGAGGGGTGCCGCGCCGACCGCGTCGAGCTCGGCGCAGGCCACCTCGCCGCCGACGATGGTGCCGCTGCCGGACAGCGCCAGCGTCGTGCCGCCGACGGTGAGCGCGCCGTGCTCGAGACCGAGCAAGAGCACGTTCTCGCCGGCGTCGATGGACGTGCCGTCGGACCAGGTGCAGCGCGAGCCGCTGGTCGCGAAGCGCACGCTGGCGTCGAACGACACGCCGGCCAGGTCCGCGGTCGCACCGCCCGCGGCGTCGAGCTCGGCGCAGGTGAGGCGCGCACCCGCGACCTGGGCCTGACCGGAGAGCTCGAGCGTGGTGGTGCCGAGCGCGAGGCGACCTTGGTCGAGGCTCAAGACGAGCGTGTCGACGGCGGGCGCGGCGGCCCCGCCGCAGGTCGCGCCATGGCGGGTGTAGGTGCCCCCGAGGCGGAAGGTGATGCCGCCGATGCCGACGGTCGCGCCGCTCGTGGTGTGCAGCGCGGCGCAGGTCAGCGTCCCGTCGGCGATCGTCGCCGCGCCGGTCAGCGTCACGCGCGCGGCGCCGAGGTCGAGCGTGCCGTCGCTCAGCAGCATCTCGAGCGTGTCGGCGTCGCCGTCGGACCAGCCGCAGGTCTGCCCGAGCGCCGCGAAGCGCGCGCCCGCGGCGAAGGTGATGCCGCCGAGCGCGAGCGCCGCGCCGGTCGCCACGTCGAAGGTCGCGCAGGTGAGCTTGCCGCTGGCGATGTCGGCGGTGCCCTGCAGCGTGACCGTGGTCGCGCCGACGCTGACCTCGCCGTCTCTCAGCGCGAGCTTCAGGGTGCTGACCGGCGCCGACGCGATCGTGCCGTCGCGCCAGCTGCACGTCTTGCCGCCCTTGATGTAGCGCGCGCCCGCGGCGAACGTGACGCCGCCGACGTCGAGCGTCGCGCCGCCGGTCGCGTCGAGCTCGGCGCAGGTGAGCGCGCCGCCGCTCAGCGTCGCGACGCCCGACAACGTCAACGTCGCGGGGCCGACGACGAGCGAGCCGTCACGCAGCACGAAGGCTAGCGTGCTCACACTCGGCGCGGCGGCGTGCGTGCCGTCGCCCCAGGTGCACGCCGAGCCGGCGCGGCTGTAGCGCGCGCCGAGATCGAAGGTCACGCCGCCGAGCTCGACGTTACCCGCCGCGCCGAGCTCGGCGCAGGTCAGGCGGCCGCCCTCGACGCTGCCGGCGCCGGCGAGCGTGAGCGCGCCGACACCCTCGACGGTGACGGTCGCGCCGCTGAGGATCACCTCGAAGCGGTTGGCGACAGGCGGCGTGTCGGTCCAAGCGCAGCTCGCGCCAGCGGCCGTGAAGCGCGCGCCGACGTCGAACGTGAGGCCGCCGAGCGGGGCTTGGCCAGCGGCGTCGAAGCTCACGCAACGGACCTGTGCGTCGTCGATCGTGCCCCTACCGGTGAGCGCGACCTCGGTCGTGCCGACCGACACCTTGGCACCGTCGAGCAGCAGCTCGAGCCGATCGGCGCTCTCGTCCGACCAGCCGCACGACGAGCCCGCGGCCGCGAAGCGCGCGCGCCCGGCGAAGGTCAGCCCGCCGAAGGCGAGCGCCGCGCTCGAGTCCACGGCGAGGTCGGCGCAGGTGACCGCACCGCCCACGATCGCCGCCGCGCCCGTGAGCTTCAGCGCGACCCCACCCGCGCTCACCGCGCCGTTGGCCAGCGTCAGCTCGAGCGTGTGCTTGGCGACCGGGCCGCTGGTCCACGGGCACGCATGGCCGGCCGCCGCGAAGCGCGCGCCCGCGTCGAAGCGCAGGCCGGCGACGTCGACGGTGCCGACGCCGGTCGCGTCGAGGCTCGCGCACGCCACGGCGCCGCCTTCGAGGCTGGCCGTGCCCGACAGCGTGAGGCTCTGCGCGCCGACCGCGAGCGTGCCGTTCTTCAGCGCAAGCAAGAGCGAGCTCTCGCTGCCGAGGGTGACCGCGCCGTCGGCCCAGGTGCAGGTCGCGCCGGCCGCGGCGTAGCGCGCGCCGAGGTCGAAGCTGATGCCGGCGACGTCGGCCGAGGCGCCACCCGCGGCGTCGAGCTCGGCGCACGTCAGGCGCCCGCCGGCCACGGTGCCCTTGCCAGCGAGCGACAGGCTGGTCGCGCCGACCTGCAGGTGCCCGTTCGCGAGGATCAGGTCGAACGTGTTCGCGGGCGCGGCCGTGGCCGTCCACGGGCAGGTCGCGCCGCGCGCGGTGAAGCGGCCGGTCACGTCGAACGCCAGGCCACCGACCTCGGACGGGCCGGCCCCGTCGGTCGTCAGCGTCGCGCAGCCGAGCTTGCCGCCGCTCACGAGGCCCGCGCCGGACAGGTGGACCGAGCCCGTGCCCACGTCGATGGTGCCGTCTTCGAGCGTGAGCTGGAGCTGGCTCGGCGAGCTCGTGGTGCGGCCCGACCAGCCGCAGGTCTCGCCGGCTGCGGCGAAGCGCGCGCCCGTGTCGAAGGCGACGTCGCCGAACGCCAGCGCCGCGCCCGAGGTCACGTCGAAGTCGGCGCAGGTGAGCTTGCCGTTGGCGATCGCGGCCGCGCCGCTGAGACCGAGCGTCACGTCGCCGGCCTGCACGACGCCCTGGTCGAGCGTCAGCGCGAGCACGTCGGCCGCGCCGTCCGACCAGCCGCAGGCGTGTCCCGCGGCCGCGTAGCGCGCCCCTGCCGCGAAGCGCACGCCGCCGACGTCGAGCGTGGCGTTGCCGCCCGCCTGCAGCGTCGCGCAGGTCACGCCGCCGGCTTGGATCTCGGCCGCGCCCGACAACGTCAGGACGACGTTGCCGACGGTCAGCTTGCCGCCCTCGAGCAGCACGCCGAACGTGTCCGCCGTGGCCGTCGTAGCGGTCCCGTCGGACCAGGCGCAGGTCTCGCCGGCCGCGACGAAGCGCGCGCCGCCGAGCGCGAACTCGACGCCCGCCACGGCGAGATCGAGGTCGCCGTGCGACTGCAGCGCCGCGCACGCGAGCCGCCCGGCGCGCACCTCGGCGAAGCCGTCGAGGGCGAGCGTCTGGCCAGCGACGGTGACGCTGCCGTGGCTCAAGAAGACGCGCATGGAGTCGGTGGTCGAGCTCGTCGAGGTGCCGTCGGACCAGGTGCAGGTGCGGCCCGCGCCGACGAAGCGCGCGCCGACATCGAAGGTCGTGCCGCCGAGCGGGATGGTGCCGCTCGACGTCAGCTCGGCGCAGCTCGCGACGCCGTCCTCGAGGCGCGCGCTGCCAGACAGCGTGAACGTGCTCGCGCCGATGCTCACGTGACCGTCGACGAGGGTGACCTCGAGGCGGTCCGCTTGCGCATCCGACCAGCCGCAGCGCTGACCATCGGCGGCGTAGCGCGCGCCGACCTGGAAGCCGATGCCGCCGAGCTCGATCGAGGTCGCGCTCGACAGGTCGGCGCAGGCGAGCTGGCGGCCGACGAGCTCGGCGCTGCCGCTGAGCAGGACCTCGTTGCCCCCGAGCGCGATGCGTCCGTCGTGCAGCGTGAGCTGGAGGCGCGCGGCGGCGCCGTCCGACCAGCCGCAGCTCTGACCAGCGGCCGCGTAGCGCGCGCCGGCCTTGAACGCGACGTCACCGAGCGCGATGTGCGCCGCGCCGAGCGCATCCAGCGAGGCGCACGTGAGCTGGCCGCCGACCAGCGTGCCTTCGCCAGCGAGCGCCAGCGTCTGCGCGCCCACGGCGAGGCTGCCGTTCTTCAGCGTCGCCACCAGCACGTCGGCGTCGGCCGCGGTGGTCTGGCTGCCGTCGCGCCACGTGCACGTGCGGCCCGCGCCGCTGTAGCGCGCGCCGACGTCGAACGCGAGGCCCGCGAGGTCGGCCGGGTCGCCGCTCGCGTCGAGCTCGGCGCACGCCAGCTCGCCGCCCGCGATGTGGCCGAGGCCGCTCATCGACAGCGGCCCAGCGCTGGCGCTCAGCGCGAGCGCGAACGTGTCCTCGTCGACCTGCGGCGCACCCGCGCAGGTGGCGCCCGCGCTGGCATAGAAGCCCGACACCTTCACGGCCAGCCCGCCGAGCGTGGGCGCCGCGCCGGCCGCCGCGAAGCTGATGCAGCGGAGCGCGCCGCCCGCGACCTGGCCGCTGCCGGACAGCGTCATGGTCGCCGCGCCGATCGCGACGTGGCCCCCTGCGAGGCTGAGCGACAGCGTGTCGGTGGCCGCGCTCGTGCCGTCGCAGGTCGCGCCCGCGGCGATGAAGCGGCCCGCGCCCGTGAACGTGATGCCGCCGAACGCGAGGTCGGCGCCGCCGTCGAGGTGCAGGTCGGCGCAGCGCACCTTGGCGTCGGCGACCTCGGCCGCGCCGGACATGATGAGCGACGTGCCCGCGACCGTGACCGCGCCTTCGTGCAGCGTCGCCTCGAGCGTGTCGGCGAGCGCGGGACCGTCGGACCAGGCGCACAGGGCCCCGGCGGCGGCGTAGCGCGCGCCGGCTCGGAAGCTGACGCCGGCCACGTCGAAGCGCGCCTGCGCGCCCGCGCGCAGCTCGACACAGGTGAGCTCGCCGCCTTCGAGCTGGCCCGTGCCCGCGAACGTGAACGAGGTGCCGCCGATGTCGAGCTGTCCGTTCGAGAGCGCCGCGAGCAAGGTCGGCGCGTCCGCGTCGGTCCTCGTGCCGTCGGCCCAGGTGCAGCTCGCGCCAGCGGCGGCGTAGCGGATGCCGACCGCGAAGCTCGCCTGGCCGATCGCGAGCGACACCGCGCTGTCGGCCGTGAGCTCGGCGCAGGTCAGCGCGCCGCCCGCGACCTTACCCGCGCCCTTGAACGACGCGGCCACGCCGCTCAGCGTGACGTCGCCGGCGAGTGTCACCTCGAAGCTGCTCTCGGTCGCGGGGGCGTCCTGCCAGTCGCAGCGGAAGCCAGCGGCGCCGAAGCGCCCGCCGACCTCGAGCTGCGTGTCGCCGATGGCGACGAGCGCGTTGCCGGCCGCGTGCAGGGCGATGCAGCCGACCTGCGCGCCGCGCACCGTGGCCTGGCCCGCGAGCTCGAAGGTCGCGCCCGCGACGTTCACCTCGCCCGACGACAACGACAGCGTGAGGCCCTGATCGCCCGTGCCGCCGATGATGCTCGGAGCGGACAACGGCGCGCCGTAGCTCGCGCTGACGGCGAAGCCGCGCGCGCCGCCGGGCAGCTCGAGCGCGGCGTCGCCCTTGAACGACGCCGCCACGATCGCCCCGCCAGCGAGCGTCGCGGCGCCCGACAGCGACACCTGCGAGGCCCCGACCTGCACGACGCCGTGGTCGAGCGTGACCTCGAGCGAGCCGCTGGACGGCGTCCCGCTCGTCCACGGGCACACGAAGCCGGCGGCGGCGTAACGCGCGCCGGCCGCGAAGCTGACGCCACCCACGGACACGGTCGCGCCGCCCGAGGCCTGCAACTCGGCGCACGCGAGCACGCCGCCGGACAGCGTCGCGCTGCCCGCGAGCGTGAGCTGCGCGGGCCCGACGGCGAGCGTGCCGTTGGCGAGCGAGGCGAGGAACTGGCTCGTGCTGCTGGTCGTGTGCGTGCCGTCGCGCCAGCTGCAGCTCGCGCTCGCGGCCGCATAGCGGATGCCGAGGTCGAAGGTGATGCCGCCGAGCGTCGCGGACGCGGCGGCCGACGACTGCAGCTCGCCGCAGGTGAGCGCGCCGTGCTCGATGGCGATCTGTCCACCCACCTCGAGCGTCGCGCTGGCGACCACGATGGTGCCGCCGGCCACGACGAGCGCGAGCGTGTCGGGCGCGCGGAAGGTGACCGTGGCCGCGCCGGCGAACGTGATGGGCCCGACGTGGATGTTGCTGCCGGCCGAGAACGACGCCGTGACGACGGCGCCATCGACGAGCTCGACCTCGCCCGCGAGCGTGAGCGTGTTGTCGGCCACGGCCAGCGTCGCGCCGGCGAGCGCGAGCGTGAGCCGCTCCGCGTGGTTGGTGCCGGGGAACGGCACGAGGTTGCCGAGGTCGTCGAAGTTGGCGGCGTAGGCCGCGCTCGCGTGGCCCGCGAACTGCAGCCCGGCGAACGCGAGGTCACTGCCCGCGTCGAAGTGCCCCGCGGTGACGTGGCCGTCGACCACATCCAGCGCGCCCGCGAGCGTGACCTCCTGGCCGCCTGGCAGCGCGAGCCGCCCCTCCGACACCGACAGGGACCAGCTCGTGCCGCCGGACCAGGACGCGCCGATCGCGCCACCGAAGCTGATGCCGGCGACCGCCACCTGCCCCGTGCCCGCGAAGCTGGCGTCGGCGAGCTCGCCGTCGTCCAGCGTGATCGCACCCGCGAGGCTCACCGCGGAGCCGCCCGGCAGGCCGACGAGGCCCGCTTCGAGGGCCACCGAAAGCGTGTCCTCCGTCCAGGTCACGGTGGCCGCGCCGGAGAAGCCCACACCCCCGATCACGAGGTCGGTGCCCGCGCTCAGCGCACCGCCCACGACCGCGCCGTCGACCACGTCGACCGCGCCCGCTAGCGTGAACGTCGGCCCGTCGGGCCCGAGCGCGCCGCCCTCGAGCGCGAGCGCGAAGCGGTCGCCGGCCCAGCTCACGTGCGCGGCGCCGTCGAACGTCATGCCCGCGAACACGACGCCCGCGCCGACGTCGAAGCGCGCCTCGGTGAGCCGTCCCGCGACCAACGTCACCGCGCCCGAGAGCGCCAGCAGGTGCCCACCCGGCAGGGTCAGCGCGCCGTCGGCCAGCTCCAGCTGCCAGGCGTCTTGATCGAGCGTCACGGCGGCCGCGCCGCTGAACGTGACGCCCGCGACGCTGACCTCGCCCGTGGCGGCGAGGCGCGCCGAGACGAGCGCTCCGCCGGCCGTCTCGAGCGCGCCGCCGAGCGCCAGCGCACCCACGGCGGCGATGGTCGCCGAGCCGGTGAACACCACGCTCGGGTTGCCCGCGCGCAGCTTCAGCGTACCGCCGAAGGTCGTGCCGCCGAGCGTGAACGCGGGCAGCGGCACATCGAGCAAGAGCCGCGAGAAGTCGGCGCCCTGGCCGACCAGCTCGCTGCCCACGTCGGCGTCGACGAATGGATAGGTCGTGCCGTCGACGGTCACGCGCCCGCTCATGCGCGCCGTCGTGCCATCGGCGCCGTCGCTGCAGACAGTGAGCGTGAGGCCCGCCATCGGGAACGCGACCGTCGGCGGCGCCAGGTCGTGAGCGGCGCCGGACATGCACCAGCCGCCGCCTGCGGACGTCGCGCCGCTGAGCTCGACGTCGCCGAGGTCGGGCAACGACACCTGCGCGGACAACGTCGGCGGCGCGCTCAGCGAGCCGTCCGCGGCGAAGCAGGCGGTCACGTCGACGGCGCACAAGACGTCGGGCACACACGCGCTGAGCGGGTGAGCGCTGGCCTTCCAGCAGCCGTCGCCGAGCTCTTGATCGAGCGCCACGTCGCCCAGATCGCCGCCGAGCGACACACCGATCGCGCCGAGCACGACGGGCCCGCTGAGCCCCGGCGCCGAGTCCGCGTGACCATCACTGGCGACCACCTGGCAGCGCAGCACGTCGCCGGCCGTCGGTCGGGCGCCGCTGGCCGTCTCCAGATCGGTGGTCGGCACCACGCTCCACGCGCCACCGAGCGGGCCCCAGTGGTCGTTGACGGCCCAGGCCACCCGATAGCCGATGGCATCGCCGTCGACGTCCACGGCGGCCGTGGCCACGCTGCAGCTGAACGTGCTCTCGGGCTGGCCGAAGCCCGGCCTCACCGCCACGCCCGGGCTCGTCGGTGGCGTGTTGCCGCCGCCGCCCGGCAAGGTCACGCCGGGCGCATCGACGGCCACGCCCTCGTCGTCGCCGTCGAACGGCACCAAGCTGCAGTCGACGCGCGCTCCCGCCCGTACCCCCTGCACCTCGAGCGCGCAGCCGAGCTCCGCCTGTGCCACGCCATCGACGCGCCAGTGGCAGCGATCCACGGCCGGGTCGCCGGGGTCGAGATCGGCGCGCGCAGCGCACGCGCAGGTGAGCTCGTTCGCGCCCACGCTGCTGATGCTGGCCCCTCCGGGGCAGCTCGGGAGCGCGTTCGCGATGACCACCTGGGCGACACCCGGCGGCGTGGTGTCGACGCCGTTCGAGACGACCGCCAGCACGCGCCACGTCTCGCCCTTGGTCGTCGCGTCGGCGGGCACGGTGTCGTCGTCGATGGCGACCCGATCGCTGCCGCGATACCAGCTCCACGTCACCGCCAGCGGGCCTGGCGCGAGGCGGGCGTCGACCACCCGCGCCACCAGTTCATCGACCGTGATGGGCGCATCCGGCGCGATCGCCAGGCGCGGCGCCCCGTCGTCGGGCAGCACGGTGATGGTCACCGTCGCGCTCGCCTCGGCGCCGTCGCGATCGGTCGCGGTGACGCGCAGGACATGCTCGCCTAGCACCAGCTCGCCGGCCTCGAGATCGACGATGCCGTTGAAGCGCGGCGTGCCGCTCCAGATGACACCCTGGATGGGCGAGGACCACGTGACCACGAGGTCGCCCGCGGCGTCGTTGTCGTCGGACACGAACGCGCGCAGCTCGACGGGCTCGTGCCACGCATAGGCGCTGCCCGCGTCGGGCTCGAGGATCTCCACGCTCGGCGGCTGGTTGGCGGCGACGTCACGCGAGGCGTCGCCCGCGTCGACGTCGGGCGCGGGCGTGACGTCGATGATCACCTCGGCGTCATCGATGTCGGCCGCATCGAGCACGTCGGGCACATCGCGCCCTCGGTTGTCGTCACCGCAGCGCACGTTGAGCGAGGCGACCATGAGCAGCACGGGCAGGAGGCGGTGGGATCCACGGCGCATGGGAACCTCGAGGACGGTGCGGCGCGCCAGCAGGGCGGCACGGCGACGTGACGGTGGCCTCCCCATCAGGCCACGTTCGTGACACACTGCGCATGGGTCGATCGTCCTAGGACTCCGTGACGCTCCGGGAGTCGGTCCCGCGCGACGCGCGCTTGCGGATATCGAATGCACGACAAGCAGGACATCGAGCGCCTGACGCCCCGCCAGCGCGACGTGCTGGAGCTGCTCGCCAAGGGGCTCACCAACGAGGACATCGCCGGTGTGCTCGGCATCGCGTTCGCGACGGTGCGCAACCACGTGACCGCCGTCCTGTCGATCCTCGAGGTCACCAACCGCACCGAAGCGACCGCCTGCTACCTGTCCGCGCAGGCGCGCGTCACGCAGGCCGACGCGCTGCTCGCACGCCCGGCCATCGCGGTCCTGCCGCTCGTGGCGCTCGACGACACACCGCGCGCGGCGACCATCGCCAGCGCCATCACGCGCGACCTGACGAACCTGTTCGCGCGCTCGACCTGGTTCCCGGTCATCGCGCAGGTCTCGACCGCGGGCGTCCGCGCGCTCGGGCTCACGAGCCAAGCGCTGGGCGAGCGCCTCGGCGCGCGCTTCCTGGTCGACGGCGCGCTGCGTATGACCGAGCACGAGTGGCTGCTCGACGTGCAGATCGACGACTGCACGACGGGCCACATGCTCTGGACCGCACGCTACGCGTTCCCGCTGGAGGACCTGTTCGCGCACGAGCTCGAGATCTGCGCGACCGTCGTGGCCCACGCGTACCCAGTCCTGGTGCGCCACGTCCAGGCACGCCTCAGGCGGGAGAGCGAGGTGCGCGACCTCGCCGCGTGGGAGCTCACGCACCACGGCATGGACCTGTGTGCCACGCGCGACCGTCACGCCAATGGCGTGGCGATCGGCAACTTCGAGCGCGCACTGGCGCTCGACTCGACGCTGACGCTGGCCTACTTCGGGCGCGGCCTGGCGGCCTACGACGCGGTGCTCAACCAGTGGGGCGACGTGGCCGCCGAGCGCGACGCGCTGGCCGACGCCGCCGAGCGCTGCATGACGCTCGCGCCGCACGTCGGCGAGGGCTACTACCTCCAGGCCCGCTACTTCCAGACGCGCGGCGATCACCAGCGCGCCGTGCCGATGCTCGAGCTGGCGGTGAGCCACAACCCGAGCCTGGCGCAGGGCTACGCACTGCTCGCGCAGACGCTGCACCTGAGTGGCCGCTCCGACGAGGCGCTGGAGCGCATGCGCCAGGCGATGCGGCTCGGCCCGCGCGCGTTCGTGGCCGGCCTCGCCAACCTGCACTGGATGCGCAACGAGTACGCCGAGGCGCTGTCAGCGGCCGAGGACGCCGTGGTCGTCGCGCCGCGCTACACCTTCGCGCGGGTCCTGGCAGCGGTCAGCGCGCACCACCTCGGCCAGCACCAGCGCGCTCACGAGCACCTCACGCGGCTGCGCCGCGACTACCCACCGTTCGACTCCGCGAGCTTCGGGCGCATCTTCGGCGACGTCGACGCCGTCTCGCAGATCGGCCGCACCCTCGCGCTCATGGACTGAGGCCGCTTACTCGTCGGAGGTGCGGGCCGCGGCGCCGGTCGGCTCGATGCGCTTGCGTGAGTCCGGCGGAGCACCGCGCTCGCCGATGCGCAGCTCGAACCACTCGACATGCAGGTCGGCGGCGTCGACGAGCTCGATCTGCGCATCGTAGAGTACCTCGACGCGCTCGAGCTCCTTCCAGTCGTCGGCCAGCGACTCGGTCACGCGCGGGTGCGCACGCACCTCGACGGCCTTGTTCTTGTCCCCGCGCAGCTGCTGGTGCAGCGCCAACAGGATGCTGTCGCGGATGACCTGCAGGCTCCTGAGGTAGCCCTTGCCCTCGCAGTAGAAGCAGCTCTCGGTGAGCGACTGGATGATCGAGTTGCGGACGCGCTTCCTCGTCATCTCGACGAGCCCGAGGCCCGACATCGGCAAGACCTTCGTCTGCGCGCGGTCCTTGGCGAGCTCGCTCATCAAGGCCGCGACGACCTTCTCCTTGTTGCCCGGCGCCTCCATGTCGATGAAGTCGAGCACGATGATGCCGCCGATGTCGCGCAGCCTGAGCTGGTAGGCGATCTCCTTGACCGCCTCGAGGTTGATGTCGACGATCGTCTCCTCGAAGTTCGCCTTACCAACGTAGCGCCCGGTGTTCACGTCGATGGCCGTGAGCGCCTCGGTCTTGTCGAGCAGGATGTAGCCGCCCGACTTGAGCCACACCTTGCGACGCGACGCGCGCGTGATCTCCCACTCGACGCCGTAGCGCTCGAACATCGGCTCGGGTGAGTCCCAGCGCTGCAGGTTGTCCTCGAAGCCGGGCATGAAGCGCCGCACGAAGTCGTGGACGCGCGACATCTCCTCTTCGTTGTCGACCACCACGCGGTCGTCCGCGCCCTGCAGCAGATCGCGCACCGAGCGCAGCGTGAGATCGATGTCCTCGTGGATGAGCGCGGGCGGGCGCGCATCGAGCCCGCGCTTCTGGATGTCGGCCCACAGCTCGGTCAGGAAGCGCACGTCCTCGCGCAGCGCGTCCTCGTTCAGGCCCTCGCTCGCAGTGCGCACGATGAGCCCGCCGATCTCCGGCTTCACCGCGGTCGCCATGGCCTTGAGCCGCGCGCGCTCCTCGGGGTCCTGGATGCGCCGCGAGATGCCGATGTGCCCGTTCGGCTCGGCCGTCGGCATGTAGACGAGGTGCCGCCCGGGTAGCGAGATGTGCGTCGTGAGGCGCGCGCCCTTCGTGCCCATCGGCATCTTGGCGATCTGCACGAGCAGCGGCTGACCCGACTGCAAGAGCGTGTCGATCGGCGGGTACTTGTCGCCACGCCCGGTGCTCTGCGGCGGGTGCTCGTGATCGTCGTCGTCGTCGGCGCCGCTCGCGCCGATGATGTCGCCGACGAACAGGAAGCCGGTGCGCTGCAGGCCGATCTCCACGAACGCCGCCTGCATGCCCGGCAGCACGCGCACGACGCGGCCCTTGTAGACGTTGCCGACCAGCGAGCCGCCCGTGAGCCGCTCGAAGAACAGCTCGCTGGTGATGCCGTTCTCGATCAGCGCTACACGTCGCTGCTCGGGTCGTCGATTGATGAGCAGTAGACGCGCCATCGTGTCCTCAGCGCCTTCGGCGCCTCTAGCGGAAGTTGAGCACGAAGGTGCCGTCTTGCAGCTTGGTCGGGTCGCCGTTCTGGTCGTTCACGGTCGCCGAGAAGCTGCCTTCGACACGGCCGCCACGGCCTTCGTTCTTGGTGATGATGATCTGGTGCACGGTCGACTGGTGGGTGAACCCGTCGGGGCACTTGCTGAACGTCTGCGCCGGCCCGCCATCGTTCCAGCACACGACGCTCTTGAAGAGCGGGGTCGTCTCGGTGAACGTGCCGGTCAGTGTCTGGCGCGCGTTCTCGATGATCATGAGCACGTTGCGTGTGCCCTTCTGGGCCTCGAGCGTGAGCAGCTCGCGCGTCTGGTCGAACTCGGTGAAGGCGGACTGATCGAAGGTGATCGTCTGCCCCGCGAGCTTGAAGGTGAGCTGCGCCGGCACCAGCGTCGTGTCGGCATCGCTGGTGTCGCCCGCGGTCGCGTCGGGGATGTCCACGCCGCACACCTCGGCCTGGCAGCGGCCCTCCACGCACACCTCGCCCGACGCGCACTGCTGGCCGGTCTCGTTGGTGCCGCGCGCGTCGCAGAAGCGCGAGCTCTTGCCGTCGCAGCGGAACGTGCCCGGCACGCACACCTTCGGACCACAGGCCGGGCCGCTCGCACCGAGCGTGCAGACGTCGCCGGGCGCGCACGCGCTGGTCGTCCACACGCCGCTGTTGCAGAGCGCCGGCCCGTTCTCGACGCACACGCCGTCGCCGGTCTGGCAGTCCTTGTCGACGCAGCGTCCATCGAGGCACTTCTCGGTCGTGGCGCAGTCGATCGTCACGCGCCCCGAGCCATCGTCAAGGCACTTTTCTATCTGGATGGGGGTCTTGCAGGTCGACTCGCCGAGGCTCGTGCACTGGCGCTGCACGCACTCGGCCGAGCCATCCGCGTCGTCGCAGCGCTGCTGCGCACCGCATGACGTATAGCTGTACGCCGTGCCGCCCACGCAGCGGCGCACGTCGTTGCCCGAGCACGTCGGCGGCAGCGACGCGTCGCACAGCGTGGCCTCGCACGTCTTGGCGGGGTCATCGCTGCACCCGGTGAGCAGCGCGAGGCCCGACAGGATCACGAACACGAAGGGCTTGAGCGACTCGGCTGGCGACATGGCGGCGGGAGAGTACCAGACGATCGAGCGTCGTTCCACCTGCTTCAAGTTCTGTGCCGATGGGCCCGCGGGGCCTTGTAGATGGCCGGTCGCGATGCTACCTTGGGTCGACTGAGGAGTGTCGGTTCGCGATGGAGCTCAAGCAGTATCTGAAGATGTCGCAGTCGCTGGTGATGACTCCCCAGCTTCAGCAGGCCATCAAGCTCCTTCAGCTATCGCGTATGGAGCTCGAGGAGACCGTCCAGCAAGAGCTGCTCGAGAACCCGATGCTCGAGATGGAGTCCGAAGGCCCGCCGGCCGAAGGCGCCAGCGACGCGGCCGAGGCCGAGCGGCGGCAGGAGACCGACGGCTGGGACAGCGAGCCGATCGCCGAGCGCGCCGAAGGTGACAGCGGCGGCGACTACGATGGCGAGTCGAGCTACGAGCCCGAGTACGACGGCGGCAACGTGCCGAGCGAGGGCGTCGACGTGGCCACGGCCCCGGCCGGGGACGAAGGCGAGCTCCGCAAGAAGGACGACGACTTCGACTGGGAGCGCTTCGTCGACGACTACGCCGAGTACAGCTCGAACCCGGGCGGCGCCGAGATCCGCCTCAACGACGACGAGATGCCGACGCTCGAGCAGACGCTCGCGTCGCGCACGAGCCTGCCCGACCACCTCGAGTGGCAGCTCAACCTGATGTCGATGGCCGACGACGAGCGCGGCGTGGCGGTCTCGATCATCCACAACATCAACCCCGACGGCTACCTCCCCGCCGAGGTCATCCCGCAGATCGCCAGCGAGAACGCGGTCGAGATCTCCGACGTCGAGATCGTGCTGACCGAGATCGTGCAGCACCTCGACCCGGTCGGCGTCGCGGCGCGTGACCTGCGCGAGTGCCTGCTCATCCAGGCCAAGCACTTCTACCCCAAAGACGACTTCGTCCACGCCATCATCGAGCACCACCTCGAGCACCTCGAGAAGAAGAACGTCGCGCCGATCTTGAAGGATCTCGACTGCGACATGGCCGACCTGAGCGCCGCGATGGCGATGATCCGCGAGCTCGAGCCGAAGCCGGGCCGGAACTTCGCGGGCGCTGGCGAGGAGGCGCAGTACGTCACGCCCGATGTCTACATCGTCAAGATCAGCGACGAGTACGTCGTGCAGCTCAACGAGGACGGGCTCCCCAAGCTCAAGATCTCCAACTTCTACCAGGCCGCGCTCAAGGGCTCGGCGGGCGCCGCCAAGCGCAAGGAGAAGGAGTTCATCCAAGACAAGTTCAAGAGCGCCGTGTGGCTCATCCGCTCGATCCACCAGCGCCAGAACACCATCCGCAAGGTCACCGAGTCGATCGTGCGCTTCCAGCGCGAGTTCCTCGACTTCGGCATCGAGTACCTGCGGCCGCTGATCCTACGCGACGTGGCCGACGACATCGGCATGCACGAGTCGACCATCAGCCGCGTGACGACCAACAAGTACGTGCACACCCCGCAGGGCATCTTCGAGCTCAAGTACTTCTTCAACTCGCGCATCCAGTCGAGCGCGGGCGCGGATCTGGCCTCGGAGTCGGTGAAGCAGAAGATCAAGAAGTACATTGGCGAGGAGGACCCGAAGAAGCCGCTCTCGGACCAGAAGCTCTGTGAGATGCTGGAGGCCGAGGGGATGACGATCGCGCGCCGCACAGTGGCCAAGTACCGAGAGATGATGAACATCCAGCCGTCGGCGCAGCGCAAGCAGGTGTTCTGACAATCACAACGGGTACGTGTCCGCGGCAGGCGCCACTGTGGTGCTCGACGTGGGCTCGGCCCTCCCGGGAGGCGACATGAAGATCACCTATACTTTCCGGCACATGGATACGAATGACAGCGTGAAGGAGCCCGCCGGTCAGCAGCTCCTCCGGCTCGAGCGGTTCGAGGATCGTGAGATGACGATCGATACTGTGTTCGCGACCGACAAGTACCAGAAGAGCGTCGAGTTCCGGGTCGGCGGCGCGCATGGCACGTTCGTGCTGACCGAGACGCGCGATGACATGTACGAGGCGATCGACGTGGCCATCGACAAGCTCGACCTGATGCTGTCGCGCGACAAGGCGAAGCGGAAGCACCACAAGGGGCACACGCCCACGACCCCGCATGAGCTGTGATCGACGATGGGCCGGCCTCGCCTTCCTCGCCTTCCGCGTTGATCGGTGACGGCAAGCTAGCGGTGGTGGTCTTGTCCGGGCTCTCGGGCTCGGGCAAGACCGCCGCGCTCCACGCACTCGAAGACGTGGGCTTCTACTGCGTCGACAACCTCCCCACGCCGCTGGTGCCGAGCTTCCTGGCGCTGGCCGAAGAGAACCCGGGCACGCGCCGCGTGGCGCTGGTGCTCGATGTGCGCGAGCGGCTCTTCAAGGGCGACGTCGCGCGCGTCCTGGCCGACCTCGACGGCCCGCGGCGCGCCGGCACGGTGATCTACTTGGAGTGCGCCGACCGCGCGCTGGTCAACCGCTTCAAGACCACGCGACGCCCGCACCCGCTCATCGCGCAAGGCCACGCCCAGTCGCTCGACGAGGCGTTCGCGCTCGAGCGCCAGTGGCTCGAGCCGTTCCGCGAGCACGCCGACCTGACCTTCGACACGACCTCGGTCACGGTGCACGACCTGCGCCGCACCATCCGGGCGCGCTTCGAGGAGGGCGCCGCGACCGACCGCATGGCGCTGCAGCTGATGTCCTTCGGCTTCCACCACGGGCTGCCACCCGAGGCCGACTACGTCTTCGACGTGCGCTTCCTCGACAACCCCTACTTCGTCGAGAGCCTGCGTGAGCAGTCGGGCCTCGACCCCGCGGTGGTCGCCTACGTGATGGGCCAGGACGCCGCCCTGGCGATGCGCCGCCGCATCGTCGAGCTGCTCGCCGCGGTGCTGCCACCGATCGAGGTCGAGGGCCGCGCGGCGCTGACCGTGGCCATCGGCTGCACGGGCGGACGCCACCGCAGCGTCGCGATGGTCGAGGCGCTCGTCGCCGACCTGGTGGCGCTCGGCAAGAGCCCGACCGTCGTGCACCGCGACCTCGGCCGCTGATCCGCACGGGGCGCGTCGTCCACGGATTCTCGGCGCGCCCCCTTGCAGGACTCGACTCGCGAAACGAACCGCGGCCTGCAAGACCGGCCCGTCCGGGTGCATCATGCTGCCGGTGATGCGGTCCGTGCGCGCCATGCTCGTGTGCCTCGCTGTCGCCCGCGACGGCGGCGCGGGCGTCGTCCCGTGAGGCGCCTCGCGCTCGCGTTCGTGCTGGTCGGCTGCGGCGGACCCGAGCGGACGTCGAGCGCCGACAGCACCGAGATCGCGCAGTCGCCGTGCGCGCAGCCGTGCGTCGACCGCGACCCGTGCACCGATGATCACTGCGACACGCAGACCGGCGAGTGCCTGTTCGTGCCGCGCAACCCCGAGCTGGCCTGCCTCTACGACTGGCACTGCCAGGCCGCCGACGCGTGCTCGGTGGCGCGCTGCGGGCTCGACAGCTGTGACCTGCAGCGCTGCGTGCAGGACGCGATCTCCGGCTGCCGGCTGTGCCAGCGCCGCGAGCAGTGCGATGACGGCGACCCCACCACCATCGACCGCTGTGATGGCGGGCGCTGCGCGAGCCACACCAGCGACGCCTTCGAGCCGCGCTGCTTCTCGAGCGACGGCCTCGCGCCCGACGAGGTGCAGCTCGAGGGGCGCGTCTTCGCGCCCGCGTGCGCGTGTCCATGCGACGGGCCGCCGCTGCTCGTGAACAGCGAGCGCCAGCTCACCCTCGCCTTCAGCGAGCCCGACGCGGGCTGCACGGTCGGCTGCGATGCGCTGCGCTGCGAGCCGCTGCAGGCCGGCGAGGCATACGTCGTGTGGGGCATCGACGGGCTCGATCACCTCGACGTGCACGGCTTCTGCTTCGACCCGCAGGGCCTCGATGTGGACCGCGCGTGGCAGGGCGAGATCCAGCTCAACGCGCAGGCGCCCATCGCCATCACGCTGCTCGTGACGCCCGACCACGTCATGATGATCGACGCGACGCCCTGCCCCGGCTGCACGCTGGCGGTGCGCGACGCCGCGGTCACGCCCGAGGCGAGCGGCGACTACGCCTTGCAGGTGCCGCTCACCGTCACGATCGGCGCGCTCGAGCGGCGCGTCACGGCCTACCTCTACCCGAGCGCACGCGGCTTCGGCGGCCCCATCGAAGCCGATGACGCCAGCCCCGACCGCGCGCCGCTCGCGGGCACCATCTCGCTCGAGCCCGCGCCGTGACCCGCCTCGCACCTCGCCCACGACCCGCGCGGCGCGAGGTCTCGCGGCGGGCGCGCAGGACTTCGGCCCAGCTACTCGTTGAACGGTGGTTCGAATTCGCCTAGGGTCCGCCGCTCGCCGTCCGGAGGCCTGTCCATGCGTCGCTTGCTCCCCCTCTTGTTGCTCGCTGCCTGCGGTGACTCGACCGCCTCGACCGACACCGCCACCACGTCGAGCGTCGCGGACACGACCACGCCCGACGAGGACAGCGGCCCCGTCACGCCCGCCTGGCAACACGTCGGACCGATCATCAACTCGGCCGTCGCCGCGCCCAGCGAGCCGCTCTTCGTCGAGAAGACGGACGCCCTCGGCGGCGCCACGCTGGTCGAGTCGCGCGCGATGATCGTCGACATCGACGGCGACACCTTCGACGACATCGTGGTGCTCGGCACGACGCCCGCGGCCGGTACGAAGAACACGCCGATCGTCCTTCGCAACAACGGCGACCTCACCTTCACCGACGTCTCCGCGAGCTCGGGGATCGCGGACGAAGAGGCCTGCCTCTTGGTCTTCGGCGACCTCGACAACGACGGCGACATGGACGCCTTCGCGGGCACCTCGTTCCGCTCGCCGACCGGCCTCGAGGGAACCTGGCTCAACGACGGCCTCGGCCACTTCACCTACAACGGCGACCTCGGCCTCGGCGGCAGCTTCGTCGGCGCATCGAGCAGCATCTACAAAGAGATGTCCTCGGCCACGCTCGCCGACTTCGATCACGACGGCGTGCTCGACCTGTACCTCGGCATCTTTCGCTCGGGCAATGTCGGCGGCGACGTGTTCCTGCCGCCCGGCAACGAGCTCTATAAGGGCAACGGCGACGGCCTCTTCACCGCCCGCACCCTGCCCGCGCAGACGAACCCGGTGACCGGCGAGGTCAACCCCGACGAGGCTGGCGCCAAGCGCGCGACCTACGGCGTGTGCCCGGCCGACTACGACGACGACGGCGACATGGACGTCTTCGTCAACAACTACGGCGCCGGCCGCCCCGAGCTCGGCGACCCACCGCACTTCTGGGAGTGGAACTTCATGTGGCGGAACGACTCGACCGGCGGCGCCATGACGTTCGTCGACGTCGCGGTCCCGTCCGAGCTGCACGCGTCGATGCGCGGCATCGGCGGCGTCGAGGAGGAGGTCCCGACCGTCTACGAAGGCACGACCTACCCCTCGCCCATCGGCGGCAACGGCTTCGCCTGCGACTGGGGCGACTTCGACAACGACGGTGACCTCGACCTCGTCATCGGCAACATCGCGCACCCCGACTACCCCGCGACCGATCGCCTGCTGCTCGAGGTGAACCCCGGCGGCCTGCCCGGCTCGGCGCGCGTCTTCTCCGAGGAGAGCAAGGCCCGCGGCCTGCAGTACTACGAGGACGAGCTGTTCCCGGTGTTCGTCGACATCGACCACGACGGCCGCCTCGACCTCGCCGTGTCGCGGCTGCGCGGCGGCTCGAAGCAGGAGATGTACCTGCAGGACAGCAGCAAGAGCTTCGTCATGCAGACCTACGCCGAGACCGGCGTCGACATCGAGCGCCCGAGCCCGACCTTGTGGTCCGACTTCGATCACGACGGCGACCTCGACTTCTTCATGCCCAAGGGCGCCACCGGCCGCCTCTTCGAGAACGTCGCCGCGCACGGCCACTGGCTCGCGCTGCGCCTCGTCGGCCAGGTCGGCAAGTCGCCGCGCGACGCGACCGGCGCGCGCATCAGCATCGGCCCCGGCCTCAACGGCGCGGGCCCGCAGCTGCGCGAGATCACCAGCGGCAACGGCCACTACAACAACCAGAACACCCACGAGGTGATCTTCGGCCTGGGCGGCGACGACGCGGCCCAAGCGGTCACCATCCGCTGGCCCGACGGCGAGGTCCAGGTGCTCGGCGACGTGAAGGCGGACCTGCGCCTGCGGGTCGAGCAGGGCGGCGCCGT
>Ga0164241_10001482_pt1 | contig 28733 bp, 36 predicted proteins | sample OricomyardsoilBY_FD_108780 | JGI IMG/M metagenome (GOLD analysis project Ga0164241, IMG submission 108780) | Backyard soil microbial communities from Emeryville, California, USA - Original compost - Back yard soil (BY) | ecosystem: Environmental > Terrestrial > Soil > Unclassified | place: USA... | reverse complement strand
GTCGCTGCTGAACTGATCCTCGCCGTCAACGGCGGGTCGGTCGACGTCTATGTCTCCTCAGCGTCAATCGCTGCGTCGAGGACGAACGTCGTCAGCTCATCCAACCCGAGCATCACCAACTCCGGCACGCCCAACGACACCTACGACTTCATCGGTTCAATCACCAAGGCAGGCGCACTCGATGCCGCCAAGTGGAAGTACTCGCTCGACGGCGGCCAGACCTACAGCCCTGACCTGACGGTCGTGGGCAACTACAACGTGTCGAACACCGGCCTCGGGTTGGTGTTCTCAACGGGCTCCTACGTCCAAGGGGCAGCGTTCACCTTCACCACCAAGGCAGCGCAGCTCAACACCGTCGACCTGGCGACCTGCATCAACGACTACCGAACGAAAGGCACCACGCCGACGTTCATCCTGGTCGCCAACGACAGTCAGTCCGCGGTCTCTGGTTCAGCGCTGTTCTCAGCGATGGACGGACACCTGACGACATTGGACAACCTCGACGTCTACACCTCGGCCATCGTGCCGACGGGCGGCGCAGACGCCGGCACTGCGGCCACGCTCTCGGCATTTGCTGCTGTCCAATCGACGGCCGGCAACACCTCGATGGCGGTCGCAGAGCGCGCCCGAGTCCAGGTGGCCACGCCCTTCATGGGCTACTCGAACCCGCGGGTTCCCTTCGCTTTCCCGGTCGCGGCGCGTGCCCACGGCATCCTGATCTCGACCAACCCGGCTCGCGTTGCAGACGGTGGGCTCAGCCGCACCTCCAGCCCGACCTACGACGAGTTCTTCGGTGGAGAGGTCTACCTCCCCGCCAACCTCGCAGCTCCTCGTTCGTTCAACGGGTCAGCCGGCGTCTTCATCAACCAAGCGTTGCTGAAGTCTGCACCAGGCAGCGACTACAAGTTCTGGCAGTGGGGCCGCGTCATCAACCGTGCCGCACAGGTCACGCAGATCGCGGTCCAGCGCTACATCAACTCGTTCGTCCGTGTGTTGACTGACAGCACTGGCCGCATCGATCCGCGCGATGCAGCGAACATCGAAGCCGACATCAACTCGCAGCTCAACGCTGCCCTGATGACGCAGCTCAACTCGCAAGGCTTCCTCGGTCATGCGACCGCTGTCCAGGCCAGCATCAACCGCGAGAACAATGTACTGACGACATCGACGATCGAGGTGACCACGCTGGTCGTGCCTCTCGCCAACGTGTCGAACGCGAACATTGGCATCAGCTTCACTACGTCGATCCCTGTCGTCGTGTCCGCCTGATCTGACCGCTTCTTAGGGGGAAAAACTTATGGCATCTAGTGTTGTAAACGGCGTTGCCGTTGATTGGTCTCAGGTCGAGATCACGATCGCCGGGCAAGGAATTGTCCTCGGCGGAACCAAGTCGATCTCGTACGGTCGCACAAAGGATGTGGCCTACGCCTACGGGCGCGGCAGCAAGCCTTACGACTACACCGATGGCGTCGACAACTTCGACGACGTTGAGATGGAAGTCTCACTGACTGACTGGCAGACGCTGGAAAACAGCTTCGGCAAGGAAGACATCTACAAGAAGACGAGCAAGTTTGACGTCAGCGTCAACTACGTCGTCGCCGACGCCACCTACAACGACACCTTGATCGGTTGCCGTGTGGTGGGGGCGAAGAAGGCTCCAGCCCAAGGTCCCGACCCCATCATGGTGACGGTGACGATGAAGCTGCTCGACATGAAGTGATCGGTGCGCTCGCTGAGCGTGCCTTGAAAGGGGACAGACACGTGGAAGTAACAAAAGAAAAACTGACCTACGAACAGGTCAAGGAACGATACCAGGCTGACGAGTACGACGGCGTGACGCTGGGGGACGAACACATCATCGTGGGAGTGCCCGGCATGATGGCTGTCAGGCGCTACGTCGACGAGATCTCCAACCCGAAGCTGGTGGTGACCGCCAACATGAACCTGGTCAAGTCGTGCTTGCTAACGCACACGGCCAAGGAGTTCGATGACCTGGTCAACGCTCGGCCCGGAATCCTGGCGAAGCTGGTCACCAAGGCGACGAACCTCGCAGACGCCGGGGTTGAAGACCTAAAAAAATAACAAGGCAGTGCTCCGACAACCCTAGTGAGCTGTCGGAACTGATCTGCGGTGTGTTGTTCGGGAACGAACCAACGCTCCAACAACAGGCGATGAGCGCCCTCCTAGCGGAGGCGCTGCTCAACCTGAGGATGGCAGCGGAGTGGTCGGTCTCTCCGCACATCGACCAGAAGAAGCTGAAAGACCTCTACCGGTCGCTGCCCATCAACATGGTTCTCCACGATCTCGATCGTCGGAAGCTGCGTTGAGTTGTGTCACTGACGGGCAGGCGCTGCGAAGCGTCCTGCCCACTTTTGCTTTTCGATGTCTACTGAAGTCGCAACGCTCGAAGTCGAGCTGAAGGACAGTGTCAGCAAGAACGCTGGCAAGGCCCAAGGTTCGCTCGATGACCTCCGCAAGTCAGGAGAAGCCAGCAAGTCCAAGCTGGGCGGGCTGGTCTCTGCGTTCAAGTCAGTGGGCCCTGCCATCGGCGCGATCGGTGGTGCAGCGCTGGCTGGTGTCGGTGCTGTCGTCGGCCTGGGCCTCGCGTTCAAGTCGCTGGGCGACTCGCTGATCCCGCTCCAAAAGGCTCAGAAGGCCTTCGAGATCAAGGGCGGAAAGGAAGGCGTCGAGACGCTGGGCCGCATCAGGCAGTTCGCTGCCGACGCTGGCTTCGAGCTCGACAAGGCGACCGAGATCGCCGGCAAGCTGGGCCAGCGGTTCGACCCCAGCACCGCTGAAGAGCTGTTCAAGGTCATCGCGGACGCTCGCGGCAACCTCGGCCTGTCCGAGCAGCAAGTCGAAGCGCTCACCGATCAACTGGGTGAGATGGGCACCAAGGGCAAGCTGGCCCTGAACGACTTCGAGGGCTTCTCTAAGGCCTTCGGAGGAGCTGCACCGTCGTTCGAGCAGATCGCCAAGGCGACCGGCATGACGGCGATCCAGGTCCAGAAGCTCGCTGAGAAGGGCGAGCTGGCACCGCAGGCCTTCGTCAAAGGGTTCAGGCAGGCCCAGCTGGAGCTGGGCAAGACGCAGAAGGCGGGTGCATCAGCGCTCACCGCTGCGCAAGGCGACATCGAGTCGCAGTTCAACCGCGTCGGCAGCTCATTCCAGCTGCTGAAAGAAACGTTCGCCGTCTCGCTGTTCTCGGGTGGAGCCCAGTCGGGCCTCAGCTCGCTGAGCAATGCGCTGTCTGATCTGTCCAAGAACACTCAGGTAAAGGAAGCGTTGACGCAGCTGGGTGCTGCGTTGGGCGACCTCGGCAGACAGGCAGGACCCGCCCTGGCCAAGGGCATCCAGTTCCTGATCCCGGTCTTCACCTCAGTCGCGCAGTCGATGACCAAGCTGCTGGGCAACACCGCCCTGCTGAAGGGCATCTTCTACACGCTGGGAGGCGTCGTCGCAGCCGCAATGATTCCGTTCGGCGCGCTGATCGCGGCCAGCTACGGGCTCTACAAGGCCATCGGTTTCGTCGTCGACAAGTGGGACGCCATCACCGGTGCGTTCAGCACCTTCGGCAGCGCCCTCGCTGCAGTCGGCTCGGCCATCGCGGGCTTCGTCAGCGGCGCCTTCAACCTGTGGATCGGCACCATCAAGCTGTTCGTCGGGCTGTGGCTCGGCATCGCCGACATCATCCTGACACCCGTCGGTGGCATCAAGGGCGTCGCAGACGCCTTCCGCAGCGTTGCCTCAGTAGTCTCCAGCGTTGCCTCGTCCGTCGTCTCCGCCGTCGGCGGGATGGTGTCGAGCGTCATCGGCTTCTTCGGCAGCCTGTTGGCTCCGATCGCTTCGGCGATCTCCAACATCGCCACGACGGTCATCGGCGGCATCACCAACCTGGGCAGCCAAGCCTTCCAGCTGGGCGTCAACATGGTCCAGGGGTTGGTCAACGGCATCGTCAGCATGGCGCAGGCTCCGGTCGGAGCCATTCGCGACATCGCTCAACGCGGCATCAACGCCGCCAAGTCTGCGCTCGGAATCGCCTCACCTTCCAAGGTCTTCGCCGAGATCGGTGGCTACACCGCTGAAGGCTTCACTGGAGGAATCGACGACGAAGCTGCAACGGTCGAGCAGTCAGCCACCTCGATGGCTTCAACCGCTGTCGACGGCGCGCAGCAGGCGGTGACCGGCCTATCACCGAGCCCACAGCTGCAGCCCAAGAGCGCTTCGGGTGGTGCGGGGGCAGTGATCCACATCGACACCCTCAATGTCTCCGTCGAGGGCATCAAGGACCTGCCCCTCACTGAGGCTGGTGACTTCTTCAAGGTCCGGGTCGTCCAAGCGCTGCGTGAGGTGATGACCGAGCAGAGGGCGCAAGGCGTCTGATGGCGACCATTCCGTACTACATCGACGGCGAAGACGCCGACGCAGGTCTTTGGGACTTCTGTTGGTTGGGAGACATCTTCCTGCCCGGAGTCGTCAGCATCGACGTCAAGGACGAGTTCTCGTTCGACACCGGCAAGGCCCAAGGCAACGACGGCGCACCCGTCACCTACAAGGGACGCAACCCGAGGACGCTCGACCTCACGCTCAAGATCACCAACCGCGACCAGTTCGTCGAGTGGTTGGAGGTCAGGAAGCAGCTCAACGCCTTCGCCTCGGGCAAGGCAGTCCAGCCCTACCAGGTGACGCACCCGCAGGCGCAGTCAGCGGGCATCACCAGCGCTTACCTGAAGTCGATCTCGCAGCCGCAGCCCACCAGCAACCAGCCGTGGCTCATCAGCATGTCGCTGATCGAGAACAACCCGGCCAAGCCCAGCAAGCAGAACACTGCGCCGGCTCCCAAGGCCCAGACGCAGAACACGCCTTTCACCCTCTCTCCCGTTCCCGGGGACAACCTAGCCTGACGTGCTGAAGCTGAAGGACACCAGCGCGGCGGAAGTAGCCGCAACCTTTCCACGGCGAGGCGCATGGTCGGCACAGGTCGACATCGCTGGACCCATCTCACTGAAGGCTGGGGACCACACCCAGCTCGTCATCGACTCGCTGTCGGCGGCTTGCACCGTCGTCTCCGTCGATGGCTCGATCGTCGGACACACCAAGGCTCGCGTCGTGGGGGGTGCCGGTGGGATGGCAGGCACCATCAAGGCCCAGAACTACGGCAACGGCCCGTCCCTCCGGACGGTGTTGGTCGACATGTTGGTCCAGAAGGGTGAGCGGCTGTCGACGACGTCGGACCCGACGGTCCTGTTGGCCCGCCTTCGCACCTGGCAAACGTTCTCGGACATTCCCCTGGGTGAGCAGGTCACCCGGTTGTTGGAGGCTCAAGGCGCTGCTTGGCGCTTTGCGGACGACGGCTCGGTCGTCGTCACCAAGGACAGCACTCCCGCTGCCACCCAGCTGCCCTCAGACGCCACCGTCGAGGGCTCCAGCCCGGCGGGCTCAGTCTCCTACCGCGTTCCAGCGCTCGACCGGGTGCCTCGTCCGGGCACCACGCTCAACGGGCAGGCAGTCAACGAGGTCACCATCGACGCCAACGCCGGCACCACCCTGGTGTCGCTGCACCAACAGCAGCTCAGCGACCTGTTCGCCTACATGAAGCGGTTGGATGTCAGGCTGACAGGCCTCTATCCAGGCGCTGTCACCAAGCAGAACGACGATGGCAGCCTTGACGTCAACCCGGACGACCCGCGGATCAAGGGTACGGGTCTCCAACGCCTCAACGTCAAGTTCGGCGTTCCCAACGCAGCGATCACCGTCTCTCCAGGCTGTCGGGTCTACGTCGCCTACGACGCCAACGATCCCAACCGACCCTTCGTCGCCGGCTTTGAAGGTGAAGACAGCCGTGACTTCCTGATCACCTTCGGCAACGCACGCGACGCCCAGTTCGTCGCACTGGCCAACAAGGTCAATGCCAACGACGAAGCGTTCAAGACCTTCCTCGACGACGACAAGACTTGGAAAGATTCGCACACTCATCCGACGGGTGTCGGGCCATCGGCTCCACCCGCTTCACCGGCACCCACGCCACCCACGCCAGACGACGTTAGCTGCACTCGCTTGAAGACGGCATGAGCCTCGTCAAGACAACGCTGGCCACGGCCCTGAAGAACAGCTTCGAATCCTACCCAGCCAACGCTGCTGCTTCAGCCGCAGACATCGCAGACGCCTATGCGTCGTATGCATCAGCGGCACTGTTCGGTGCCTTCACCATCCCGAGCCTGGCGCCGCAGAAGGCTGCCTTCCAAGCCGCTTTGCTGGCGTCGTTCTCGTCGATGACAGCGACGGCTGTCGCAGATGCCATCGCCAACGGGCTGGTCGCCTTCTGGACCGGAGTAGTCCTGGCAGGACCCGGCACCGGGACGACGATCCCACCCACAGCACCGGCTCCGGCGACTGCCGCAGCCATCACTGCTGTCTTCCAATCCTTCCCTGCGACCGCACAGGCAGCCGCTGACTCGCTCAGCACCATCATCCACGCAGCCACTCTGACAGTGACTGCCACCGTGGTGATCCCGCCCGCTGGACCCGCAGTCGTTCCCATCTCCTGACATGGCCACCAAGAACACCAGCGCCAACAAGTATGGCGTCGGAGTGTCGTGCTTCAACGACATCACCCGCACGATGTCGCTATCACGTGGTGTCGACCGCGTCGTTGAAGCGATCGCCGGCAGGCTGCAGGACCAGCTCTGGTACGACCCCAACTACGGCCTGCCTGTCGAGCTCGAGGTCATCAACTCGACCCGCCCTGAGCTGCGCAGCCTCGCCTCACGCATCGAACGTGAGTGCATGAAGGAGGACCGCGTCGATTCGGTCAACGTCGATGTCAGCTTCGCCAACGAGACGTTGACGATCCTGATCCAGGGGACGACCGATGACGGCGACGACTTCCGCTTGGTGGGCAGGACGATCGGACAGATTGGAACCAGCGAGCTGATCTTCGACCGCGAATGAACTTTCTATGTTTTCTCTCGAACAACTACGCGACCCTCCCACTGAGGAAGAGGCGCTCGACGAGCTGAAGCAGCTGCTGACCGATGCCGGCCTGATCACCACTGATTGGGTGCCTGGAACGGTGGAGCTGACCCTGCTCAGGCTGTCGGCCTTTCTCTACAACAAGAGCGGTGAGAACGCTTCGACGCTGTCGAAGATCTTCTTCAACGACGACGCAGAGGGAGATGCCCTGACTGCGCTGTCCGACTCTCACTTCGACAACCAGCGTTCCGAAGCGGTGAAGACGCAGGGACGCATGATCCTGTCGCTGTCGGTGGGCAACGGCCCGTACAACTTCGGGATCGGTGAGGTCAACGTCGTCGCAGACGACCAGTTCGAGTACACCAACGTCACTGGCGGCACGCTGTCAGGACCGAGCTACTTCCTGACGATGTCGTTCGAGGCGGCCGACTACGGCAGCGCCTACAACATTGCCAACGACTCCAGCGCGCTCCGCACCACCTACAACGGCGTCTCGGTCTTCAACCCAGCACAGGAGAGGTCCGACACCTGGGTGTCGCGGTTGGGTGTCGACGAAGAGCCCGACGACGTGCTCAGGCTCCGCAACTCGACCAAGTGGTCGACCCTCGCCACGGGCGAGATGGTCAACGACCGCGTTCGATCCATCGCCCTAAACGCTTCGCCCGACGTCCACGACGTCTATGTCGACGACCAGAACCCACGGGGAGCGGGCACCGTCGATGTGTACTGCGCCGGAGACCTGTTCACCGCTCCCGGTGGCTCAGTCGCTGAGGTCCAACACAAGCTGACGGGCTCGTTCTTCGGCGATTCTTCCCGCATCCAAGCGTTCCCGGCTCCCGAGGTCGAGTTCGCTCGGACCATCACCGTCTACTACCGACCCAGCGGCGTCCTCGAAGAGGTCACCACCTCGGTCGAAGAGGCGCTCGACTCCTGGATCACCGATGTCCCGATCGGTGGCCTAGATTTCTCCCCCGGTCCCAACCATGTCGCCTCCATCGGTGACCTGTTGGCGCTCTTGGAGGGCATCGAGACGGTCAGGAAAGCCGTCATCCAGGATGCTGGCACCGACATCACCCTCGCCGTGAACCAGAAGCTGACCAAGCCCAACCTGGGCTGGCCCTTGCTGGTCACCTACGTCCGCACCACCTCATGACGCTCCAGGCAGAGAACTGGACCGAGTGGGTCTCGATCAACGTGCCCAGCCGGTTCCGGAAGGGCTACCTCGGGGCCTACGTCGGCAACTGCTACTCGCTGGTCGCTGACGTCTGTGAGCAGGCGATGCGTGAGGCCTGCCTGGCGCAGTGCTTCAAGGAGCCCGTCTCTCCCGACGACGCCCTCGACAAGGTCGCCAACCAACGGTCGTTGCCTCGCTACGCTGGCGAGACCGCCGATGCACACCGGGCCCGGCTCGCTGATGCCTGGAACACCTGGCGCTTCGCCGGCGATGAGTCGTCGATCGAGGGACAGCTTGCCCTGGCGGGCTACGGCAACGTCGAGGTCCAGACAGACCTGCTGTCAGGCGGTCACCCCGAGCTGGGGATCCCCAACTATCCAGCCTCTTCGGCCTACTGGTCGCAGTTCAACGTCGTCATCAAGCTGACCAGCGCATTGGGCAGCTTCAACGATGGGCTCGAACGCAGCTCCATCGTCACCGCAGAGCAGCTCGCCACCGTGAGGCTGATCATCCGCAAGTTCAAGCCCGTCGACTGGATCTGCCGCGAGGTGATCTTCGTGCTGACGACACCGACATCGCACCGCTGGGATGAGCCTGGCCTGGTGTGGGACGCGCCTGGCCTCGTCTGGGCCGCCAGCGCTGACTCCCTCGTCGAACGCTTCCCTCCACTTCGCCCCTGACACCGACCAATGACTACCTTCCTCACTGACAACAAGATCTACACCAGCTCGATCGGGGTGCCGGAGGCCAACGATCCGCTCACCGCAGCCAGCGTCCGAGGTGCCTTCCAAGGTTTGCTCGACCGCACTGCTTGGCTGCGCTCCAGCGCCTCGTTCCACACTCCAACCCGCAAGGCGTCGGGCTACGAACAGGTCTGGCTGCGCAGCAACTCGACCTTCGGCTCATGGACGAGCGAGGGTGCCAACGTTCAGACGATGCTGTCCGTATCAGGCAGCTCGTACATCCACGCCAACGGCATCATCGGAGAGAACTCCAAGGGCGTTCACTTCGCCTCGCATGTGGCACGCACCGTCATGGCCGGCTGCAAGGACGCCGTCTGGGCGACCGACAACAACAACGCTGTCCGGGTGTCGATGTGGATCACCCCGCAGACGGCATGCACCGGCACCCAGCTGTTGTTCGAGAAGCGCTACCGACCCGACCAGTCCTTGCCTTCAAGCGGCAGCGTTTGGCAGTCGGGCATCGCCTTCGACATGACGTTGGATCGCCTGGACCCGAACGTGCCTGGCTTCAACACCGTCCAGGTCAGGGTCCGTACAGGGACCAGCGGCAGCACCAGCATGGTGCACCAAGTCATCGACTCGACCAACCTGGCTCAGCACGTCCACGGCCTCGTCATTCCATACCAGCCCAACCTCGTCGGCTTTGTCTACGACGGCAGCAACGCGTTGCTGACCTACGTCAACGGCGTCTTGCAGTCGACGCAAACGGGGCTCACTGGCGGAATCGACTGGAACACCACGGGTCCGACGGGCTACGGCCCATACGCCATCGGTGCTCGAGCCAGCACCAACGACCCGCAGGCGCAGACGTTCGCGGGCTACATCCACGAGGTCAAGGTCGAGCGAGGTCCGTATGCGGACTTCACCGATCAGTACTGGATCGACAACTACCTGACGGGTTCGCGTCGGTACGACTGGAACGTGACGCCGTGATCGGGAGTGAAGGGGAACTAGCATGAGCATCAAGCAACCAGAGTGGACCAAGCTGTTGGTCGGACCGAACGTCCAAGAGGACGGAACGGACAAGGGCCGCCAGCCCAACCTCAACTTCGGCACAGGCCTCAGCATCAGCACCGACTCGATCAACAAGCGACACACCGTCAGCATCGATTCGGCCGTCAACCCGACGCCCAACTGGCTCAACATCAAGAGCTTCGGTGCTGTTGGCGACAGGGTCAACAACGACACTTCCGCGATCGTCGCCGCCATCGCTTCGGCGACACTGGCGAACGCACCCGTCAGGACAGTGTTCTTCCCGTCGGGCACCTACCGGATCACCGGGCCCCTCGCGTTCGCCAACACCGCCACCGACGTGTTGCTGTTGGGCGAGCCTGGAGCCACGATCTACTCCGAGTACAACTCCAACAACGTCATCACCATCCAGGGAAGCCGCTGCGGCGCGCGTGGCCTACGCATGGTGTTGTCGGGCTCGCCGTCAGGCGGTGCTCAGTTCCGACTCGTCGGCAATGATACCTTCATCGAGAACTGCATCGCCGAGAACGCTTGGACGGGCTTCTTCATGTCGACCGGCCGCCGCCAGAGGCTGCGTGGCAACGTGGTCACTGACGCACAGTCCATCGGCATCGCCGTCGGCAGCACTGGGTTCCCGTCGACCAAGTCGATAGTCGAGGACAACTTCGTCCTGTTCTCCAGCGGCAACTGCATGCAGGTCCATGACTGTCGGGATGTCGTCATCACCAACAACCTGCTCCACAGTGGCAGCGACAACGTCACCATCACGGGCAACGCTCAACGTGTCGTCTTCACCGACAACATTATCGGCGGTGCCACTGACGACGGCCTCACCATCATCATCGGAGCGAGCCACTGCATCATCACCGACAACGTCATCGAGAACTGCTTCGACAACCCGATGGACATCGACCCCCAGCTGACTGGGTCGATCATCAAGAACAACCGCTTCCAGAACTGCGGCACCGACCGGATCAGGTTCTCGTCGCTGTGCGCGATCGCGGGTGGAGTCCTGCAGATCCCGGGTGACATCGATCAGGTCTACGAGATCGACACCGAAGGAGGGTCGATCATCGACGACCTCGACACCATCCTGGGCGGTCGCAACGGCCAGCGTTCGACCTTCCGGATCTCGAACAACGGCCGCATCGTCACCTTCAAGAACGCGACCGGCAACCTGCGCCTCCAGGGCGACTGGACGCCTGACAACACCAACTCGAGGCTCGAGCTGGAATACAACGGCGAGGCTGGGACCTGGTCCGAGATCTCACGCAACAACCTGGCGACCGGCGGCAGCGGAGGCTCCGGTGGAGCTGACCCGGGCGTCCAGTACGTGACGATGGGAACCACCGGCTCGTTGCCCAACGAGCGCGTACTGACAGCAGGAACAGGCCTCACCCGAACCGACGGAGGTGCAGGTGGCAACGTGACCCTCGCCGTCAACAACAGCGTCGTCGCCACGCTGACGGGCTCTAACTTCACCGGCGGCTTGAGCGGCAGCGTGGGCTTGGCGCTGAGCCAGCAGACGACACCACCGGTCAGCGCCTCTGCCAACACCGTCTCGTTCCACGCCTTCTCAGGCTCCGCCTGCCGAGTACCTTACGCCGTCAACGACCAAGGCCGAGCATCTACACTGGCTCCCTTCCCGACACACCGGGTCAACGGCACGGTGACGCCAGGCGGAGGTCTCGTCACTCCGCTGACGATTCCAATAGGCAACAACAGCTTCGCCAACCTGGGGATCGAGGTCGTCATGTGGACGCCGGGCACCACCACGTTGCTAAACCTCCAGTCGGTGATGCGAGTCACCCGTTCGTTGGGCGGCAACGCCTTCAAGCTGGCGACCCCTGTCGAGACTCGCTCGACCAACTCGTCGAGCCTGTTCTGCTCCGTCGATGTCAGCGGCACCAACGCCGTCGTCCAGCTCAGCGCCTCGCACGCCAACACTGCCTACGAGGTCGAGGCCTGGTTCCGAACGAAGAACCTGCCGACGTGATCTAGCTTCGCTTCTGGGAAAAACACATGGGGATTGGACTGGGCTTCGACCCACTTGGCATAGTTGCGGCTTCGGCTTCACCGGCTGCGCCGCTCACACTGGTGACCAGCGTGGCGCCTTTCGTGTTCTTCAGCGCCGACATGGGCATCACGCTCGATACGGGCGTTTCGGCCTGGGCTGACCAGAGCGGCAACGGCTTCAACGCGTCGCAGGCCACGGCCGGGAGTCAACCGCTGCTGGTGACGGGCGACGCCGACTTTGGGGGTCGCAACTCCGTCTTGGCGGACGGGACTGACGATTTCCTGGACAGCGCCTGGGATCCTCCGGCCCCGAACGCACAACCTGTTTGGTTCTTTTTCGTCTTCAAGCAGGTCACCTGGTCGGCCTCGCGCTTCCTCTGGGGCGGCTCGACCGGAGCCTCTGTCCTGTGCCTGTTCCAGACGGGGACTGAGCCGAGCATGAAGATGGGCAACACCACTCTCGTGAACGAGAATGCCGGTGCGACGGTCGGCTCTGCCGTCCGTGGACAGGTCTACTTCAGCGGCTCAACGTCGGACTACATCAAGCTCGGGTCGTCGCTGGTCACCGGTGCAAGCGCTGGCGTCAACAATGCGACCCTTCTGCGTCTCTTTTCCCGGAACGGATCGACACAGTCGATCAACGCCAAGCTGGCCTGTTTCGGAGCCTGGGCAGGCGAGCCGACAGCAGACGAGAGGGCGGCGCTCGATGCGTGGGTCACGTCCTACTACGGGCCAACTGTCGTGGTGTGAGGGGAAAATCTTATGGGACCAACCAGCAAAGACGCGGTGATCCGCGTCCTAGGATACATCTTGGACGAGCTGCGCCAGCAGCGTGAGCTAGGCCGACGCACCAACGAGGCGATCGGTCGCATCGCTCGTGAACTCAACGTGCTTGAGGAAGACCACGACGCACTGACGCTGCACGTCGCTGAGATCAAGAGGGTGGCCAATGGGGGGAATTGACCCGAACGACCCGCTCGACAAGGCGGGCCTAGCGCTGCGTGACCTCAAGGACGCCGACGACTGGGACGAGGACACCGCCCGCCACGAGGTGCCCGTCGTCGTCAACACCCACATCACCATGCCCAGCCAACCCGAGATCGATCCCAAGGCAGTGCACGAGGCTGCGCTGCTCCAGCTGGCTCCCAAGGACGAGCCCAACAACGAGTACGTCAAGGACGTCGGTTTCCTGGCGAAGCTGCTGCCGCCCGAGCACCGCATCTACTTCATCAGCTTGATCGTCATCGTAGGCGGCCTGCTGCTCGCCCTGGCCAAGGGCTGGCTGCAGTTCTGAGCCCATACGAGGCCCGCTCAGAGCGTTCCAGCTCTTAGACCAAGGCCACAACCCAACACAACACTAAGCTCCCTCGACGGTCCCTTCCCGTCCGAGGAGGACAAGGCTCGAACGACTTCGGTCGTTCGGGCTTTTGTCGTTTCGTGGTTCCTGCCTTCCGGCCGAGGTTCTTTTTCGTGGTTCTTTACCCTCCGAGTGGTCCTCGGTGGGCCTTCGTGGACTTTTAGCTTTTGATGAAATAGGCCAAATACCCCTTGAAATGGCCCCGGTGAGCCTCCGTGAGCCACCTCGTTCCAAAGTTGCAAAACCGTTATACGCCGGTTCGAATCCGGTCCTCACCTCCGCTCTGTCCCGGCAGCTGTCCCAGGGCGCCTTCTGGCGTACCATGGGCCGGCCCGATGAACGACACGGCCGACGAAGAGCCCACGCTAGAGCCCCTGGCGGATGGCACCGGCCACCGGGTGCGCGTCCGCTTCGGCAAAGAGCGCCGCCGCTTCCGGATCCCGACCGTCGACGTTGATCTAGCGACCAGCCGGGCCAAGGTCCTGATCGCGCTCGGCGCCCAGCTCGCCGACGTGCCCCCAGAGCTCGCCCGCGACCTTCTCGAGCAGGCCGGCGCGGCCGACGGCGCCGAGCTGAAGCGCATCAAGGGCCTCGTCGAGAAGCTCGCCAGCGGTGCCACGAAGGTCCGCCGGAAGGTCGAGAACCCGCGCACGCTGTGGACCGCCCAAGAGCTAGGCGAGGCCTGGACGGGCGGCACGCTGGCGAAAGAGTATCCCGATCAGATTCACCGGCGTCGCAGCGAACGCGACGACGAGATCCGACTCAAGCGCCACGTGTACCCCGTCGTCGGCGCCGTGCGGGTGCGCGACCTCACCGTCGAGGAGTGCAAGCAAGTCATGCGCTCGCTCTCGCCGACGCTCGCCGTCAACACGGGGCGCAACGTCGGGCTCACGCTCGGGCGCATCCTCACGCTCGCCGTGTACCCGCTGAGATCATCTCCGCGAGCCCGTTCCCCAAGGGGCTACTACCGAGCGCCGGTAAAGGGAAGGGCAAGGCGCTCGCCGACTACAGGCCGGCCGACGACGCGCGGTTGATGGCGTGCGCAGCCGTGCCGCTCGCGTACCGCCTGCTGTGGGGGTTCTTGGCGCGCGAGGGGGGCGCCGAGCCGAAAGATCTGGTTTTCGTCGAGGAGAACGGTGGCGAGCACAACCGGCACGCGCTGGCCAGATGCGCTCGTCGGAAGCGATTCAACTGCGCTGGGGTGACGTGACCGGACCGGCCACAAGTCGCACAGCATGATCAAGCGGTACACGCGGCAGGCTCGGACCGCCGGGGACCTGAAGCGCGGCGACTGGAAGCCGCTGGACGTGGCCCTGGGGCTGAAGGGAGCGAGGCCTAGCGCTCGTTAGCGCTCGCCGACGCAAGCGGCTCCCTTGCTCGAAGCGTACGCGCTTACTCCAGCGCGGTTTCCAGCTCGTCCAGGGCCGATGCCATCTGGTCGATATAGGTGGCCAGGATCAGCCCCACCATCGGCTTCAAGTTCTCGCCACCCTCGCGGTCTGCGGCATCCGCCACGCGGAGCGCTTGTTCGTACTCGTCTGTCCGCGACGCGATGAGCGTTGGCATCGTCGGCTTACCCACTAAGAGGCCACCGCCATCAATGCAGATTATGAGGTACGCGATCGAGCGTGCCGTCCGACCGTTCCCGCCGGCGAACGGGTGGATCCAGTTGAAACGCCAAAGTGCATACGCTGCGCGCTCGACCGCGTTCTTGCCCTCGGCGCGATCCCTTTCGATACGGTCAAGAGCTTCGGTCACGTGGCTGCGCACCGTCGCGGCCTCGGGCACCACGTGCCCACCGCGGCTCAGGTAAACGTCCTGTCGGGCGTTTCTATACTTCCCGGCGCAGGGATAGATGCCAGCTACGGCAAGCTTTGCAGCTCTAAAACGTGAGACTCACGTACCGCCTCCACCCCAACTCAGCGATCAGATGCTCAATGTATTCGAGCTGCGCGAGGCTGTTGACGCTTTCCAGCTCTGCCTTGCTGGATCGATCACACAACAACGGATCCACCGCCGGAAGCGCACCCCCCAGGAGATCGCTGGCCTTGTGCGAGCTCGCCGAGCAGTCGCTCGACCTAGCGCGGGATGTGCTCTGTCGCATCGAAGGGCTGGACTAGCGCCCGCCGCTCTGTTCTTCGAGGGCGACGGGCTCGGGGTCGGTTCCCGACTCGCGGAACGGACAGCGCCTCGCATGCTCTGGCACTTCGTCCGCGGGCTGGCGGGCTAGATTCAGCTCGCACCTCAGGCACGCCCAATCCGCGGGCTGTTCGTCGGACATTACTTGCCTAGCGCTTCGCGCACGTTGCTGGCCATCGGACCAACGCGCTGGACGGTCTCGCGAAGTTTTTCCGCGGTGATGCCTAACGCCTCGGTCCAGTAGCGAAGCTCGTGATCTTCGGTGAGGTTAATGCGCTGGCCATCCCGGGGGCCCCTGTTTGCCTTGTCGTCCATTCCCCCTGCTGTGCATCGACCGTGCCGCGTAGGACCTGAGGGAAGGTCCCCCGGGCAACGGCGAACGCGGTGATTGCTTCAACGCTCGGCGCGCCAGCCGAGGCTCTCCAGGGTACGCCAGCGTCTCCACATCGTCCGCCCCGCGCTGGCGCTCTTCGGCCGCTAGCCTTTTGAGTTGCGGGGATGCTCGCGGCACAACGCCTGGATTCAGCACCCTCCTGACGTTTTTTCATTGGGCACTGAACGGCAAACGCACATGCCTGGCGAGGCGCTATACTCGCCCCAATGTCGCCTCCCGGCTCGTCTACCGCACCGGTTCAGGTCCCGGAGCAGCTCGAACCTCTCGTCGAGAAATTGGCCGATCTTAGCCAGCAGGATCGCGAGCTGGTTATCCGTGCTGCAAGGCGAAGGCGGCGTTCCAAAGTCGAGCTGAAGCCGGTGCCCTGGGAAGTCCTGTGGCGGTCGAGCGGTGCCGTTTCGCTCGGGGGCGATGCTGTCGAGGACACCAACGCCATCTACGATGTCTGACGTCGTGCTCGACGCCAACGTACTGGTGGGGCTGCTCGATCAGAACGATTCCCTGCACCAACATGCGACTGAGCTACTTGCACAAATGCAGGGCCGTGGCGATCAGCCGGTCATGCTCGATGTAATGGTCGCCGAGACGGTCTCTGCTCTGTGCCGACGAGCTTACGCAGCGAAAATCGTCGCCGCCAGACCTCGGACGTGTTCGCGACCAATCCACGCCTGGCTCGAAGCCGGCCTGGTGACGTTCGTTCACGATGCCGTGGCCGAGTTGTTCGAGGAGATTGTCGATGCTACCGAGGCATCGGGCGGCATACTCAACTTCAACGATGCCGCCTTGGTGCTCCTTCAGCGAGAGGGCACGATTGGCGACGTAGCCACGTTCGACGCCAACCTCGCCGGCACCGCCGACTTTCGCTCCGTCACCTGACCGAGGTGGACATACCAAGGCTTGGTATTTTTTCCTTGGTATATGGCCCCCGAGCACTACCTGCTTGGCCTTGCCTGCTCCACCCCGGTCGACGAGACCCCTCTCGTTGAGCCCATGCCTCCCGATGGCCTTGCCTGGTCGGCTCGGAAGCCGATCGCAAAACCGTTATACGCCGGTTCGAATCCGGTCCACCTCCACTCTGTCCCGGCAGCTGAACGATGGGCTCAGCTGTTCTCGTTCGACATGGCGATGGCGCTGAGCTGCGCGGCCACCGTCGCCTTGCCGGCGTCTTTTCGTTCGCTGTAACGATCGACGAGGTAGTCGGCGCTGCCGCGCAGCAGCAGCGTGAACTTCATCAGCTCCTCCATCACGTCGACGACGCGATCGTAGTAGGTCGACGGCTTCATCCGACCCGCCTCGTCGAACTCTTGAAAGGCCTTGGGTACCGACGACTGGTTGGGAATGGTGACCATGCGCATCCACCGGCCGAGCAGGCGCAGCGTGTTGACGGCGTTGAAAGATTGCGACCCGCCCGACACCTGCATCACCGCTAGCGTGCGGCCTTGCGTCGGGCGAACCGAGCCCGAATTCAACGGCAGCCAGTCAATCTGACTCTTGAAGATGCCGGTGATCGCTCCGTGCCGCTCCGGCGAGCACCACACTTGCCCTTCCGACCAGCTCGAAAGCTCGCGAAGCTCTACCACTTTCGGATGGTCCGCGGGGACGCTGTCCGGCTGCGGCAGGCCGAGCGGATCGTACACGCGCGTCTCCGCGCCGTAGTGCCGGAGCAAGCGAGCGGCCTCGAGCGTCAACAGCCGGCTGTAGGACCGCTCGCGCAGCGATCCGTACAGAAGTAAAATACGTGGCGGATGGGTCGGACCGGGGACGGCGAGCTTGCCGACCGAGGGCACGTCCAAATATTCGGGGCTCGCGCTGGGAAGCTCTGTAGTCATGCTCATTTCTAGCAGCAGCTAGACTTGCCCTTTCGGCAGCAGTCTTCCCACAAGTAGTCAGTCAGGGCTCTCAATGAGCTGTAGTCAGCCGAGTGGTAGTGAAAGGTGCCTTCAGCGCGAATCTTCAATAGTCCCGCGTCGGCCAGCCTCTTCAGGTGATGGCTCAGCGTGGACGCAGGCAGATCGACGTGAGCTTGGATGTCACCGGCGGGCGCGCCACCGTCTCCTGATTGCACGACGAACCGAAGGATGGCCAGGCGCACGGGATGCCCCAGCGCGCTCAGCTGCTCGGCGTGTCGTTCCAATTTGGAGGGCACGGCTCTGTTTCTAACAAATTCGAACCAGCGCGCAAGCCTTCTTTCGACTATTCTGGAAATGGCTAGCTGACGGAATCGGTGTCCCCACCTTCGAAAGCGTGCGTCCTTTCGTCGGGCTCGGCGTCTTTGGTGGTGGAGGTCAAACGATATGCAAGATGACGATCAGGTCAGGACTCGAGTACGAACCGCCTACGCGAAGGTTGCCAAGGGCGCCAGCGGCTGCAGCGTCGGCTGTTGCGGCAGCGCCGGCGGCGGCAGCATCGCGATGGGCTACACCGCCGAGGAGCTCGCGGCCGCGCCCGAGGGCGCCGATCTCGGCCTCGGCTGCGGCAACCCTCAAGCGATCGCGGCGCTCTGTCCTGGCGACACAGTGCTCGACTTGGGCAGCGGCGGCGGCTTCGACTGCTTCTTGGCTGCCAAGCGCGTCGGCCGAGCCGGCAAGGTCATCGGTGTCGACATGACGGCGGAGATGGTCACCAGGGCGCGCGCCAACGCGCGAAAGGTCGAGGCCGCCAACGTCGACTTTCGCTTGGGGGAGATCGAGCACCTACCCGTCGCCGATGCCACGGTGGACGTGGTTCTTTCCAACTGCGTGATCAACCTGTCCCCCGACAAGAGCGCCGTCTTTCGCGAAGCGTTCCGCGTGCTCAAGGCCGGCGGGCGACTGGCAATCTCCGACGTCGTAGCGGTTCAAGACATGCCGCCGGAGCTCGCGCAGAGCCTCGAAGCCATGACGGGCTGTGTCTCCGGCGCGGCCAAGGTAGGCGACCTCGAGAACATGCTCGGCGCCGCCGGTTTCGAGGACGTTCGCGTCGTCGTGAAGCCGGAAAGCGGCGCCGTCATCGCGCAGTGCATGCCCGGCGCCGAAGACTACGTCGCGTCGGCGACGATCGAAGGTCGGAAGCCGGGGGTGGCTTCGTGCTGCGCCCCCAGCTGCTCTGCGTGAAGGAAGAACGATGATTGGAAGCGAAGCCCGCGGCGCTTGGAAAGAGCTCGAGCGTCGGCTGCGTCCGTACCTCGCGCGCCGCGTGGCTTCGGCGGCTGACATCGACGACCTGCTGCAGGACATCTTCCTTCGCCTGCATCAGGGGCTCTCGACCCTCCACGACGAGGAGCGCTTCGGTGGCTGGGTGTATCGCGTCGCCAACAACGCCCTCGTCGACAAGGCGCGGCAGCGCGCTCGAGCCCCCCGCGCCGGCTCCAGCGATGACGTCGTGGCGCGTGCCCCCGCCGACAGCGCGGAAGAAGACCTCCAAGCCGACTTGGGCGAATGCGTCGCCCTGTTCGTGAGCCGGCTTCCGTCGCCTTACCGAGAGGCGATCACTCTCACCGAGCTCGAAGGGCTCACCCAGAAGGAGGCCGCCGAAATGCTCAGGGTGTCACTTTCGGCGCTGAAATCTCGCGTGCAGCGAGGCCGCGACAAGCTCCGCGACCTGTTCGACGACTGCTGCCGGGTGTCTGTCGACGGCCGTGGCCGCGTCATCGAATGCGAGCCACGCGACTTGGCCGAAGTTCCGGCTGATTGCCGTGACGCGGCCGTGTCGTGGACAGCGCGGGCGCGCTGAGCACCGCACGCGTATCTTCGCGCAACGCTTCGGCTTCTGGGCCTCGCCGCACGCCGTCTTGACGCGCGGCCTCCACAGCGGCTGGCTCGATCGGTGCCGCGCGCCTTCCCGACTCGAACCGTTCGCGACTTGATCGGCATCGCGCGACTGCTCTACCGTACCTGGCACGCCGCCAACGGCAACGACGCGCGCCTGCCGGAGCTCGTCGCGATCGGCAAAGACCTGCAAACCGCGCAAACGCTGGCGGCGGCTTCGCCGGCCGGCACTCGCCGCCACCGTCAAGCCTGGGAGCTGGCGGAGCTGGCGACCCATCGATTGGGGAGCATTTTGGACGCCTACGTGGCCGTGAAGCCCCTCGTCACCTCCGCGTTCCGGGCCGTCGATGAGACAGCCGAGCCGAGCGAGCGCGAAGCAAAGCGCGCCGCCCGCCAACGTCGCTAGTGAGTCGGCGTCGTCGTCGACAACCAGCGAATCATCGACGAGTCTGCCTGCTCGAGCCACTAGATCGACAGGCTTGAGATCAAATTGCGGCTCGCCGGTGACGATGCGCGACACGTCGAGAATGTCGTCGATGATCCCACTACGAGGGTAAGGTTTCGCCGACCGGCTCGGACCTCACTCCGATCCTGCCCTTCGAGCTCGCGGCGAACGTGATAGGTTCCAGCCGTGTCCGGCCCCGGCAGCAGCTACCCCTTTGGAAGCGGCGCGTGCGCTGACGCCGCGCTGCGGGTCGATTGGTCGCGGACGCCGCTCGGGTCCGTGGCGCAATGGCCGAATAGCCTGCGCACCACGCTCGCGACGATGTACCACTCGCGGCATCCGATGTTCCTGTGGTGGGGACCGGAGCTGATCCAGTTTTACAACGACGCTTACTTGCCGAGCTTTGGTGTCGGCAAGCATCCCGCGGCGATGGGGCAGCGGGGGCGCGAGTGTTGGCCGGAGATTTGGCCGATCATCGGGCCTCAAATCGACGACGTGATGCAGCGCGGCGTCGCGAGCTGGAACGAGGATCAGCTGGTGCCGATCTTCCGCAACGGTCACATCGAAGAGGTGTTTTGGACCTACGGCTACTCGCCGGTGTTCGACGAATCGGACCGAGTAGCGGGCACGCTCGTCGTCTGCACCGAGACCACCGGCCGCGTTTTGGCGGAGCGCCGCCTCACCCTGCTGCACGCGCTGGCCGAGGCGTTGTTGGCGACGCGTGACCCCGCCGACACGTTCCGATTGGCAGCAGGCCAATTCGCCGCCGACCCGCTCGACCTGCCGTTCGCGATCGCCGTCTCGGAAAAGGGCGAGCAAGTACTGGTTGGCATCGACGAGGCGACCGCCGCCGCGGTGCGCGCGATCACGGATCGAGACCGCGACGCGGGCCCCTCGTTTGCCCTGCCCGCCCCGGTCGCGGCCGGACCTTGGCCGGAGCCGGTCAAGGCGGTACGCGTCGTCCCGGTGGAGAGCTCGGGGTACATCGTCTTCGGCCTGAGCCCGCGGCTGGTCTTCGATGAACGCTACCGCCTGTTTCTGACCCAGATCGCATTGCAGCTCGAAGCGACCCGAGCGCGGGTCAGCCTCGAGAACGAGCGACGAGACCTGCTCGAGCAAGCGCCGATCCCGGCGGCGTTGCTGGTCGGACCGACCCACGTCTTCGAGATCGCCAATCCCCCGTACTGCCAAATGGTAGGACGCGACGTGCGTGGCATGGCCTACGTCGAAGCCTTTCCCGAGCTGATCGACGGCCCGATGTCGCGGATCTTGGATCGGGTCTATAGCTCGGGCGAGCCGTTCGCGACCAACGAGATGCTGATCCCGATGGCCCATGGCAAGCGCGGAGTGGTCGAAGATTGCTTCTTCAAGTTCAACCTCGCGCCGATCCGCAGCGCCAGCGGGCGCGTCAGCGGCATGATGGCGGTCGCGATCGAGATCACGGAGCAGGTGCGGGCCCGAAAAGAGCTGCAGCTGGCCGCGCGCGCCAAAGACGATTTTTTGGCGACGATGAGCCACGAGCTGCGCACGCCGCTCAACGCGATCTTGGGATGGGCCCGAATCCTCAAAGATGACGCCAGCGACGCGGCGAAGGTCAAAAGAGGTATCGACGTCGTCGAGCGCAACGCGAACGCCCAGGCGCGGCTCGTCAGCGACTTGCTCGACGTCTCGCGCGTCATCAGCGGCAAGCTGAACCTCGCCCTCGCCCCCGTCGACGTCGCCAGCGCCGTCGCGGCCGCGCTCGACGTCGTTCGTCCCGCGGCGGACGCGAAGCGCGTTCGGCTCGAGACTTCGATCGCCGACGACGTCGGCATCACCGTCGCCGATCCGGATCGGTTCCAGCAGATTTTCTGGAACCTGATGTCCAACGCCATCCGCTTCACGCCGCCGGAAGGGCAAGTAAGCATCCGCGTCCGACGTCAGGAGTCGTGGCTGCGCATCGAAATCGCGGATTCGGGTGAGGGCATCGACAAGGAGCACCTCGCCAACATCTTCGATCGCTTTCGGCAGGTCGAGGCGCCCACCACCCGACAGCACGGGGGACTGGGCCTCGGCCTTGCGATCGTGCGCTACCTCGTCGAGGCGCACGGTGGCACCGTCTCGGCGCGGAGCGAGGGGGTCGGCAAAGGAGCCGCGTTCGACGTGCTGCTACCGATCCGCGCCGTCCAGCCCTCGAGCCCTCCCGAAGACGAATCGAAGGTGAGCCCGAGCTCCGTCGCCGCGTCGGCCCGGCCATTTTCGGGGCTGGAGCGGGCGCGCGTGCTGGCCGTCGACGATCACGACGATTCGCTCGACCTGCTGCGCGAGCTCCTCGAGAGCGCGGGGGCGATCGTGACGAGCGCGAGCACCGTCGCAGAAGCACTGGCCGCCGGCGGGCCCTTCGACATCATCATCAGCGATGTGGGCATGCCGGCTCAAGACGGCTATGAGCTGATTCGTGGGGTGCGAGCCGGAGAGATCGGGAGCGACGTGCCGGCGATTGCCCTCACGGCGTACGCGCGGGCCGAAGACGCGGTGCGGGCGCGGCGCGCCGGCTTCGACGAGCATCTGGCGAAGCCGGTAGACGCGGAAGAGCTCTTGGCGGCCGTGAAGCGGCTGATACGACGCGCGTAACTGACGGTCGCCCCGCCCTGGCCGCGCAAACGCCGCTCGCCTCTTCCATCCCAGCGTCAGCTCGAAAAAGCCATTTTGTGCGGAATAATTTTCCAATTGCGATCGCGGTTCACGGTGGCATGGGACGTCCATGTATCTGCCCATCCATTGCGCCAGTTGCGCAACGATTGCCCTTCGCGTCGCCCACGAGTGCCTGGGCGGCGAAGCTACCTGCCCGCGCTGCGGCGAGATCGCACAGGTGGTACCCGGCTGCAGCTACGTCGAAGGCGACGTGCCGCTCTTCAACCGGCTCAAGCGCCTCGTCGAAGACAGCGGGCTATCCTCCGAAGACGCGCGGCGCCTCGCGTTCGAAATCGAGGGTGGAGTCGAATCCAGGGCCTTCGACATCTTGGCCAAGCGCCTGCCTGCTCTGCAGCCGGAGCTGTTCAGCCCCGGCGAGCGTCGCACCGCCCTGTCGATCCTGGACACGCTCCTGACCAGCGCATCGGATCTCCGGGCATCGCCGCCGACGAGCCTTCAAGCTCCGCGAGCCGGCGACGGAGCAGGCCCCTAGCGCAGCGCCTAAGCCGAGACGTCGAGCGGTGTCGGGGTACGCTCGAGCTGCCTCGTGCGCGCCGCGACGATCGTCAGGAGCATGCCCAGGGAGCGCGCCAATAGCGAACGATGCTCGCGTCCCGTCGGCCTCACGCTCAGCGCAGGCAAGAGGAAGCGCAGCCCCGGCAGATCATCGAGCATGCGCAACAAGATCGACTCGGGCGACTCTGACGTGGACGCAGCGCGCAAGAGCTCCGCGGCCAAGCGCTGGCCGGAGCGGGCCGACCTGAGGTCGGAGCGAACGGCAGCGTCGACGCGATCAAAGAGGTCGACGTCGGCGGCGCTGTAGGTCGCCCCCGGCAACACCGTGGCGGGACGACCGCAGCTGCGGCAATTTGGCACCGCCCCCGGCTCGACCGGCTGAAGATGATGCGCCTCGCAAGCGCTGCATTGCACGGGTACGTAGGCCATCGCCCGGTAATGGGATGCGTGGCTCGAATTTATGAAGCCGGCAGCGTCCAATCCGGTCCGTGATCCAGAAGCCCCGAGCCTGCGCCCCGCTCCCCCGACGGTGCCTCCGCTCGGGCTCCCCGGCGCATCCGCGGCGCGCTAATTAGTTGCGCACGCAACCATTTGGTTGTGCACGCAACCAAATGCGCCTAGCGTCGGCGAGTGGTCGATCTCGAAGCGCAGCAGCTACAAGCGTCGGTGCAAGCCTTCGTTCGCACGTTCGGGCTGCTCGTCACCAAACAGACGCCCTGTGGGCAGCCCGTGTCGCCCTCGTACGCTCACGCGCTGATGCTGCTCCTGGAGCGAGAATCGAGCGGGCGCACGACCAGTCAGTCAGAGCTCGCAGCGCAGCTCGGGCTCGACAAGAGCAGCATCACGCGGCTCTGTGCCCGTCTCGAGGCCGATCAGCGGGTGACTCAGCAATCACCCGAGTCGGATCGACGGAGCCGGCTGCTGGAGCTCACCACCCGCGGCCGTAAGCTGGCTACCCAGGTCCAATCCACGAGCCGGGAGCGGTTTCGCCGCGTGCTCGAGGCGGTCCCCCCCAAGAAGCGGCGAGGATTGCTGGCATCCCTCAGCGTGCTGACGGACGCGGTCGCCACGTTGAAGGGTGGCGACTCGTGAAATTTTCGATAGCTTGCGCGCTCGCTTTGCTGGTCGCGTGCGAAACATCGGCGCCGCGCGAGTCGACGGCGCCGCCCCCCGCTCGCGGGCTCGCACCGACCGACGAGCTGGACCGGCTCGACCAGCGCACCCCGCTGCCCTTGCTGCCGATGATGGCCGACCACCAGAAGCGGAACATGCGCGAGCATCTGGCCGTCGTTCAGCAAATCGTGGCCGCCACGGCGGTTGGCGATTTTTCGAAGGTGCAGAGCGCCGCCCAGCGCATCGGCTACTCCGAGTCGATGGCGCAGATGTGCGAGCACATGGGCGCACCAACGCCGGGATTCACCGAGCAAGCGCTCGGCTTTCACCATACCGCCGACAGCATCGTGAGCGCGGCCGAGCAACGTGACGCGAACGCCGTCCTGACCGCGCTCGCCGAAACCCTCGCCACCTGCACCGCGTGCCACGCGCGCTACAAGCAGAGCATCGTCGCGAAGCTCTGACCGTGCACGGCTCATTGCAAAACGACGAGCTCGTTACGCACGTCGAGCACGTTGACCGCCTTGCGGGCGGCGCGCTCCACGGCGGCGCGCTCTTCGGCGGTGTTGACCTGGCCCCTCAATCGCACCCGGCCGTGGTCTACGTTGATCGTCACCTGGCGGGCGGTCGCGGACAGAGATTTGTCGGCCGCGAGCAGGGCTCGGATCTCGCGCGCCGAGTCGCCGTCGTCGGACGTTGCGGTCTTGTCGAGCGCCGGGTCGAGCGCAGGTGACGACGTCGAGGTCGGGCGGGCGTCGCCGACGCCCGACGACGGCGTGAGCGGCACGTCTTGGGGCGCCGCGGCGGCGGGAGCGTCCGGCGCGCCGATGCGCGGATTATTGGTCGGGATGTCGAGCGCCCCCGGTGGAGCGGGCTCGGCGGTGCTCACCAAGGCGGTCTGGGTCGCGACCGTCGAGGGAGCGTGGACCGCTTCTGGCCGGCTGTCGTGCGAGCAGGCAGCGACGGCGGCGGCAGCAGACACGAAAATGGCGATCGAAAGCTGCATGGAGTCTCCTCTCGTCCAGATTTCACGAGCTCTTCAGGTAGGTCGCGGCCTCGCGCAGCGCGGCGGCGGCGGCGGGGCCGGTCGCGAGCTTTTCGTGCGCCACGATCAGGCGCTGCAAGCGCGGCGTGGTCGACAGACGCTCCAGGTGGCGGCGCAACGCGGGTTGGTCTTTGACGAACAGCAAGCGAACCAGGCGGCTCACGCGGGGGCCCGGGGCCGAGCCCATCACGGTCGTGAACAGGTACCCGAGCGCGTCCTTCTTGGTGTCCATGTTCATGACGACGTCGTTGAGCACGATCGTCACGCCGTCTTCGGAGCGCACGATCATCGCCCCCTCGGCGGCGTCCACGCCGTCGAGCGTTTCGAAGCGCAGCACGCCGTCGTCGGCGTAGTCATCGTAGGTGCCGTCGACGGCCACCACCTCGGCGACCTTGCGCCGCCCACCGCGCGGGCAAAAAACGACAGCGCCCGGGTATTTGGCCTTGTAAGCCGGCGCATCCAGGCGATGCCCCGCGTTCGGCACGACGAGCACCGCGATCGGACCGAGCCCTTCCAGCTCTTGCCGTCGCGCGTCGTCGAGCGCGATCGGGCTATGGAGCAGCAGCGAACCGTCGTGCCGCCGCACGACCGTCATCGTGCGCCGTAGCGACATCCCGGGGAGCGCGCCCTCGACGCGCCACAGGTTGTCCGCTAGCCGCTCGATCGAGCCGTGCTCGAGCACCTTCCAGTCTGCGTGGGCCTTTGGCATCGTAGCCTGGCATTTTGCACGATGCGGGCCGCGCGTGGGCTGCCGCGACGCGGCCCGAATCGCAGAAACTACCGTGCCGGCGCGCGGTAGCGCCGGTCGGCCGCGAGACAAAAGGAGACGCCGAGCGCTTACGCCGCGCCGGTGGCGTTCATTAGCTGAACTAGGCGGGCCAGGGCGCCGTCGAGCTCGCCGGCGATGCGTTCGGCGTTGTCCAGATCGGACCAGCGCGACCAGGAGACGACCAACAGCCGCTCATCGGCCCCGGTGGGGGACGGCAAGGTGCGCAGGCTGAGCACCGAATAGTTGGCTTCGTCCCAGCGCAGGGCCAGATCGCGGCCCTCGGTGTGAGCGAGCACGACGCCGCTCATACTGCCGCCGCCGCTGAGCGCGATCCGGTAGCGAGCACCGGCGGGGCCGATCGGCGCCGAAGCTCGGCCGAGCCAAGCCCCGAGCGCGTCCGGCAACGTAAAGAAAGCGTGGGCGGCCTCGGCGCTGGTCTTCGCCGGCTTCACCAGCCACACCGTCTCGCGCTCATGGCCGTCGTAGCGATCGAGGTAGTGGGCGAGCGTGCCGAGCGCCAGACGCCACGACGATTCCGTGCCAAGCTCTTCGTCTTCGTCGAAAGGGGCCGAGTGCGAGAGCTCGACCTCGCCCTCGCGCACCTCGAAGCGCACGCGCGATTCGCCGTGGCCGAACACGACGAGCTCGCCTTCGAGCAGCTCAAGCACATCCAAATGGATCGAGACGCCCAAGTCGGGCCAACCGAGCCCCAGCGTTTCCCCCTCCGCGACCGAGCCCGTCACCTGATCCGCCTGCCAGCCCGCGATCCCCGACGGCGTGGCGCACGCCACCCACAAGGCGTCGAGCGACGCCGGAATCTTTTGCGAAATACGGATGGTTCTCACGTTGGGCGCTCCCGAGTAGCACAATAGTGGGCAGCCGCGTAAAGTGTGGTTTCGAGCCGCCGACGCGCATGCATCCTCAATCGAGCTTCCCGCGCAGGCGAGCGCGCCCCATCGCCGGCCTCGCGACGACGTGGCTCGTCGTGATGAGCGCGGTTGCCTGCAGCGCGCCGCCCCAAGAGCCAGCGGCCATCGACCGTCAACCGATCGCGGGTGGCATCGTCGACGAGTCGCACCAAAACGTCTTCCTGCTCGCATGGCACGAGGGCCAGGCGGCAGCGCTGTGCACGGCGACCTTGATCGCCCCGAACCTGCTGCTGACGGCGCGTCACTGCGTCTCGCCGAGCTCCGGACAGGACCACGTGCTGTGCGGCGACGCCTCGCTCGGTGAGCCGCGTCCTGCGGCGGCCTTCTTCGCCACCAACGCGGCGCAGCCTCGCGAGGGCAGCCGCTTGTTCGGCGCGAGTGAGGTGCGAGTGCCGGCGTCGACCGTCGATACGTGCGGCTACGACATCGCGCTGCTCATCTTGGATGAAAACGTGCCCGCGCCGCTGTCGGCGCCGGCCGTGCCGCGCATCGATCGCGAGGCAGTGCCGGGCGAGCTGTACACGGCGGTAGGCTACGGCGTGACCGAAAGCGGTGAGCCGAGCGGGAGCCGCATGCGGCTCGAAGGTCTCAGCGTCGAGTGCGAGCCCGGCAGCTGCGGAGAAGGCGTGGAGTCGACCGAGTTTCGAGGCGAAACCGGGATTTGCTCGGGCGATTCGGGTGGTCCTGCGCTCGACGCCGACGGCAAGGTGCTGGGGGTCGTTTCGCGCGGGGGGCCTGACTGCAGCACCCCCGTCTACGGATCGGTCACGTCCTGGCGCGACTTCATCGTTCGAACCGCGACCGACGCGGCACAGCTGGGCGGCTACGAGCCAGCTTTTTGGGTGACGAGCGGTTCGAGCGATCCACCGCCGGTGGTGGGCGCGGGCACGGGCACGGGCGGCGCCCCCGCCGAGCCCAACGCCGCCCCGGAAGGCGACAGTTGTGAGAACGCCAGCGAGTGCGGCCCCGGGCTGGTTTGCTACCAGGGAGCGGCGGCGGGCGGCGCCCACTGCGCCGCGAGCTGCCGCGAAGCGAGCGACTGCCGCGACGGCATGATCTGTGTGCCCGCGGGCAGCGCCGCCGTCTGCGCCCAACCAGCGGACCGTGGAGACGAGTCTGGTTGCAGCATTTCGACGGCGGGGGCTTCGCCGTCGTGGGGCGCGATGCTTGCCGGTGTCGCGACCGCTTTGGCGGCGGCGCGACGCCGTCATGCTCGCGCGCGCCGCTAGCCGCGCTTCGTAGCCGCGCCTATGGCGCTTCGTGGTCGGGGCGCGCCTGTTGACTGGCAGCGTAAGCCGCCAACCGCAGAGCGTGGACGAAGCCGACCGGCTGAATACCTGCACCGGCGCGGAACGGCGAGAAGCGCAGCGCGGCCTGATCGGCTTGGATCTCCTTCATCAACGTCACCCGCGCGACTGGCTGCCAGTGACGCCACAACCGTCCCACGTCGAGACGACGAAATTGCAGCACGAAGCGCGCCTGCCCCTCGCTGACGGCGTGGCGCAGGTGCTCGGCGCGTGTCTCCGGTCCCGGGCTGCCGCCGAGACGCGGCGACTGCAAGCGGATCTTGACGCGTCCGAAGCCCGCGATCTCGAACGGCGACACGGCGTGGTAGTGATTCCAGAGGTAGCTGCGAAAGTCGGTCGCGAACGGCGCGAACGGCATCGTCCACGGAAAGCGAATCGTGGCGAGCAGCAAATCCTGCGGCGAAGCCAGGCCGGGGATGGCGG